>Ga0335084_10006994_pt1 | contig 11234 bp, 7 predicted proteins | sample Lox_Sample_44_FD_206721 | JGI IMG/M metagenome (GOLD analysis project Ga0335084, IMG submission 206721) | Soil microbial communities from Loxahatchee National Wildlife Refuge, Florida, United States - Lox_Sample_4.4 | ecosystem: Environmental > Terrestrial > Soil > Wetlands | place: USA: Florida...
CCGACATGAGGCCGGTCCCGTGGGGAACCCACGGCACGAAGGCGTGCACGACTTCGTGGGCAACGACCCGGCCGAGGGCGATGCCGAGGGCGCGCGACACCGCGAGGTCCATGGCGAAGGCCGACCCTTGCCGGGGAAGGCCCAGCGCGGCGCGCACGTTCGGCACGTGCACCCACACGAGCGGGGCGACCTCGAAGTGCCCGGGCGTCGCGCCGAGGACGGGCGTGCCGGGCTCGCGCTCGGCGGCGCGGTCGAGGAGGATCACCCGCACCTCTCCGGGACGGGCCGTCTCACCCGCTCGGCCCCGGCGCCACGTCGCGGAGGCCCCCATCGACCGGAAGAGGGCGGTCGCCTCCTCGCGGGCCATGGCGTCCATCCCGGTGGCGACGCCGGCCGGATCCAGCCAGACGAGGCGCAGGGACGGAGACGACACCGCGGGCAGCGCGGGAGGCGGAGCCAGCACGAGAGAGCCGACAACGCTCTCGAGGTCGAGCAGCGGGATCTCGTCGGCGGCGGCGAAGGCGGCGCCCGAGGCCGCAACCAGGACGGCGAGCACGAATCGCGTCGACACGCATCCCCTCCCTTCGCCCCCGGCCGGAACTCCCGACGCCGGCCGCCTCACCCTGATCTATGGATGTTTCTCGTCACAGTTGACGCCGCAGGACGGCGCCTGGTTGCCTGAGTTGCGCGGAGATCCCGGCGGACGGCAGATGAGGGGCCAAGGCGCGCGCGTGCAGCCCCTTGCGGACCGAGGTGAGGAGGAGGAGAGCGGCGCCACCGGCGCCATGCGTCCAGCGTCGTGTACGGTATCCAGCCGAAAGGACGCCGGGGCCGCTACTTCGTCAGTGCGCTGGGGACTCTTCGAGAGCCAGCGTCTCGACCGCCCGCGAGGGCACGAGACGCCAGTTGCCGTCCCCGTTCTCGGGCAGCTTGCGCCCGGTGAAGTACTCGGCCATGAGGTCCCGGATCTCCCGTCCGCTGCGCCACACGATCTTCGCCCCGCGGAACATCGTGTAGCCGGCCGAGCCCGCCGCCCGGTAGTTGTTGATCGCGATGCGGAGGGGCTGGTCGTCCCGGAGCGGGGCGCCGTGGAAGCGGAGGTTCTTCACCCTCTGGCCCACGGGCTGGGTGAGGTCGACCTCGTACTCGACTCCCTGCGCCATGTCGTAGTTGTAGCCCGCGACCGCGTGGTCGACGAGCGGCCCCCGCGCGCAGGTCGGGTCAGGACAGGTCCGGAAGTACCGGGCCGCGTTCTCGAGGGCCTCGCGCACCATGCGCCCGTCGCCCTCCACCGCGTAGAGCTCGTTGTCGTAGACGTAGAGGCTGGCCAGCTCCCGCACCGTCACCGGGCCGCGGGCCACGCGGGCCTGGGGGCGGAAGAGCGAGGCGAAGCTGACGTCGGCCCTGGCGTAGGCGAGCTGCACCTCCTGGATCGCGTCGACGAGGGCCGAATCCTCGAAGCGCCCGCGCGAGCCGGAGAGCTCGACCGCGGACTCGGCGACCGGCCGGTCGAGGTAGCGCTCGGCGGCCTCGTGGTACGGCCGGGCGATCTCGATGATCCTGGGGTCGGCCGGGGTGTCGGGCTGGACGGCGAGGAGACGGCTCTCGGAGCGGGCGAGGGTCCATGGCCGGCCCGGCTCCCGGGTCAGCGTGAGGTCGATCCGTGCCACGTCCTGACCCCACGGGCGGGGCTGCACGAGGAGCACGGTGCCGACGCGGCGGCCGGGGTCGCGGCGGTGGGTATGGCCGTAGATCACGGCCGCGAGCTGCGGGAACTGCTCGGCGATCGAGGAGACGCTGTTCTCCCCCGCCGGCTCGGCCGCCCGCTTCTCGCCGGTCTCCGGATCGCGGTCGAGCCCGCTGTGGGCGGCGACGAGGATCACGTCCGGCTTCTCGTCGGCGACCGTGGCCAGTCCCCGCCGGACGCCCTCGACGGGGTCGAGCCAGGTGAGCCCCCGGATCTGCTCCGGCTTCTCCCACTGGGGGATGGCCGCGGTGGTCACGCCCACGACCGCGACCTTCACGCCACCGACGACCTTCACCAGGGAGGGAGCGAAGGGCGGCACCGCTCCGTCCGTCCGGGTGTTCGCCGAGAGCCAGGGAAAACGCGCGGCCCGGCGTGCCGCGGCGAGATTCTTCAGGCCGAAGTTGAACTCGTGGTTGCCGACGACCATCGCGTCGTAGCCCATGGCGTTCATGGCGAGCATCATGGGGTCCGCCTCGCCGGTCCGCCCTTCGCGCACCGCGTCCTGGTGGACGCTCTCGAGAGGCGAGCCCTGGATGGTGTCGCCGCAGTCGACGAGGAGGACGTTCGGCGTCTCCCGCCGCACCTGCTCGACGAGGGTCGAAGCCGCGGCCAGGCCCCGCGTCGCCTTCTCCTTCGTGTAGTAGTCGTAGGGGTAGAGGTGGCCGTGGGTGTCGGTGGTGGCCAGAACGGTCACGGTCACGGTGTCGGCAGGAGCCGCGGGAAGGGCTCTGGCCAGGGACGACAGGAGCAGGAGAAGGAGCATCGGCACCTCGTTCGGAGAGAGCCAGTCTCTCACGACGTCCGTCGACCCGTGAGCCGGCACCCGCGCGGGTGGCGACGCGACCCGGTACGATCGAGGGATGGAGGGCGTCGACCCGCGGGAACGGTTCGCCGGCGAGGCGTCCGGCTACGCCCGATGCCGGCCGTCCTATCCCGACGCCCTCGTCGATCGCCTCGTCTCTGCGGCGGAGGTCCGCGAGGGCGATCGCGTCGCCGACGTCGGCTGCGGGACCGGCATCTTCACCCGCCTCCTGGCCGCGCGCGGGCTCGAGGTCGTGGGCATCGACCCCAGCGCGGACATGCTGGCCGAGGGGCGCGCGGGGGGCGGGGCGGCCGAGTACCGCCGCGGCGAGGCCGCGGCAACGGGCCTCGGGGACGCGAGTGTCGCCCTCGTCACCGTGGCCCAGGCCTTCCACTGGTTCGACGTCGACGCCGCTCTCGCCGAGTTCCAGCGCATCCTGGAGCCTGGCCGCCGCGTGGCCGCGGTCTGGAACCTGCGCGGGGAGAGCCCGTTCATGACGGCCTACCACGAGCTGCTGCGGGCCTTCAGCCGGGAGTACTCCGTCCTGCAGAGCTGGGAGGAGAGCCTGGCCGAGCTGCGGGCGCACCCTCGGGTTCTCGAGCCCCTCGAGATCGAGGCGCCCCACGCCCAGCGCTTCGATTTCGAAGGGCTCCACGGCCGCGCCTGGTCGAGCTCGTACGTGTTCCGCGGCGTGAAGGACCGGGAGGGCTTCGACGCCGCCCTCCGCGCGCTCTTCGACGCCTGCGCCCGCCGCGGCGTCCTCGAGTTCCCTTACCGGTCGGTCGCCCTCGTGTTCCGGGTGGCCAGCTCGGCCAGGATCGCCTCCGCGATCCGCTCGTAGTCGCCGCCGAAGTGGTGGCCGCCGGGCAGGGCCACGGCATGGACGGCCGCTCCGGGAAGCCGGCGGCACGGCGAGTCCGACTCGCCCTCGCCGTGGAGGCAGAGCACCGGTGTCGTCCCGAGCCGCGCCACCTCGGGCGCGGTCGGGTGGTGGCCGGTCTCGACCCCCAGCCACCCCGCGAAGTGGAACTCGAAGGACGCCTGCTCGGTGAGGCCGAGGAGCGACACGAGCGCGACCCGGGAGCGCAGCTCCGCGGGCAGCCGGCTCACCAGAAACGGCAGCACGTCGGCCCCGAAGGAGTAGCCGACGAGGACGAAGCGCCGGCGGCCCCAGGCCTGTCCGTAGTGCTCGAGAACGCGGGCCAGGTCCCGGGCGGCGCCGTCCGGAGTCCGTGGGGTCCAGTAGTACTTCAGGCTGCTCCAGCCCACGACGGGAATCCCGGCCTGGGCCAGGCGGGCGGAGACGCGCTTGTCGATCTCGGCCCAGCCGCCGTCGCCGGTGACCACCACCGCCATCAGGTCGCTTCCGCTCCCCGTCGCGGGCACCTCGACGAGGCCGAGAGCGTTCATCCCATCGGGCACCCCGCCCGCGGCGGGAGCCGGCGGCGCGGGGGCGGTGGCGGCGATTTTCCGGTACGCCTCGACGTACTGCGGCTCCCAGCGCGGCGTCACCGAGAAGCCGTGGCCCACCTTGGGCAGCGACACCAGGCGGCCGGAGTCGACCTGCCCGACGAAGCGGGCGGCCACCGCGGGCGCGCAGACCTGGTCGATCTCGCCGTGCAGGACCGTCCACGGCACGCCCATCTTCTCGAGCGCGTCGAGTTCCGCCCCCGTGCCCTTCGCCTTGGGCCGGGAGACGAGGCCGCGGCCCCGGCACAGCGGCTTCCGCAGCGAGACCTCCGGGCAGAAGCCCAGGCTGATCGCGCCGCGGAAGGCCTCCGGGGGGGCCTGGGCGAGCACGGCGTAGACGAGGGTCGCGCCGGAGGAGTAGCCGACGAGGATCGGCGGCAGGTACTCGGGCAGCCGACGCCGGATCTGGACCGCGCGGGACAGCTCCTCCAGGCTGCCCGCCGGGAAGGCGCAGCCCCCCGAGCTCTCCAGGCTGGCGAGGAACTTCCGGATGTCGATTCCGACCACCAGCGCGCCCTCGGCCCGGAGGCGGCGGGCCATGGGGATGACGCCCAGGTTCCATCCTCCGTCACCGGAGACGAAGAGCACGACTTGCGAGGGAGATGCCGCCGGGGCGTACACGTGCACCGTGCCGAATGGAGAAAACGGGAACGTCTCCTCGCCGGACCGCCCGGGGGCCACGGCCGGGCGCGGGGGCGCGCCCTGGGCCGATGCCCCGGCCGCGGTCGCCAGCGTGATCCCGGCGACGGACGCCAGGGTCCGGATCGTGCTGCTCCTCATCTGTCGATTCTCGTACCCTCAGCGGCCCAGCACCAGTCGCCGCAGGCCCCCTGCTCCGTGGATGCCGGCGAGAGCGTAGGCCACGCGCGGGAGGTCCGCCCCGCCGGGGTGGACGAGGTAGCGGCCCTCCCAGCGGGGTGCGAACTTCTTCTTGAACTGGAAGAGGTTCTTGTAGCCGTAGAACGCGTTCAGGTTCTCGAAGAGGAGCGCGACGGCGTTGGCCAGGCTCGCTTCCTCGAGGCCCGAGGCCCCGAGCTCCTCGAGCGCGCGGGCGATGAGCAGGTCCATGGTGCCCGAGGGTGTGTCCCGCCTCCTGCGCATGAGGTCGAGGAGAGCGGCCCGGCCTCCGCGATACGGGCGCCAGGTGGTGAAGGCCACGACCCGGACCCCGTCGAGGCAGATGAAGACGAACGGGCCGCCGAGGGATTCCAGCGAGAAGCGGCCCAGGCTGAAACCCATCTCCCCGAGCCGCTTCTCGGACAGCCATTCCTCGGAGATCTCCTCGAGCGCCTCGTCGACCGCCGCCTCCGGGGCCCGCGCCCGGTCGTAACGGCGCACCGTGAGGCCCATCCGCGCCACCTTGTGGACCATCGACCGCAGGGCGGCCCGCCGGCCGCCGGCGAGGCTGAACGAGGCGAGGTCGACGATCGCCTCCTCGGCCATCTTCAAGGACCTCAGGCCGAGGCGGTGGTAGACGGGCAGCACCTCTTCGGACGCCTCGTACACGCACGGCGTCCAGCCGTTGTGCCGGCAGTGCTCGAGCCACTCCCGCGACGCCCCTTCGAGGTCGTCGTCCGGGCACAGGGGATCGCCGGCGGCAAAGGCGACGTGCCCGCGCACCGCATAGGCGACGAGGCCCCGCCCCCCGGCGACCAGCAGGTGGTGCTTGTCGTCCTGGGCGACGAACGCGGAGAGCGAGCGGCGTCCGTGCTCCCGCACCGCCCGGGCGATGACCTCGCGGGGAACCTCCTCCCGCCGGCGCAGGATCACCGGACGCAGCACGAGGACCAGGAGATAGAAGCGCGACGCCCAGCCCGCGATCTGCAGCGCGCCCAGGAAGCGGGCGGCGTGCTCGGTCGCGGGCTCGACCGCCGGATCGGCGATGAGCAGCCCCGAGCGCACCGCTTCCGCGGCCGGGGTGTTCCCGCCGTACCACGCGAACTCGTCGCGCAGGTCGCTCAGTCCCACCACGCCGAAGACCCAGACCGTCGCCGCCAGGATTGGGGCCATGACCACCGCCTGCCGCAGCGAGGCCGGGTCGCTGCGAGCCGTGAAACGACGCCGGAAGGCGACGAGGTACCCGAGAAGGAGCGCGGCGACCAGCGAGTGGTGCAGGTCGAACGCCCGCCCCACGTGGGACAGGAGCGAGACCAGGAGAGCGCCGACCGCGGCCCACCAGGCGCCGGCCTTGCGCCGGCCGAGGTTGCGGGTGATCTGGAGGAGGGCGATCCCGGCGAGGAGCATGAGGGCGCGGCTGCGCTGGGTCACCCCGAGCGGGAGCCATTGCTGCACCGTCCGCATGACCGCCGGCTCCCGGGGCGAGATGGCCGAGAGCACGTTCAGGGCGCCGAGCAGGCCGACCACGAAAGGGACGAGCGCGTGCAGGTCGCCCCACTGCAGCTCGCGCCAGCGGACCGTGCGCCGAACGTGCCGGAAGCCGAGAAACGCGGCGACGGCGATGACCAGCAGGAGCGCGATCCCCTCTTCGTAGCTCCGCACGCCCTCCAGGAGCGGGCCGAGGGCCCCGCCGGCGAAGAAGCCGAGGGCCGCCATCGGCAGCGCCCAGAGGAGACCGGCGAGGAGGTCGAGCAGGGTGAAGGCCACTACTCCCATGCCCAGGGCGCCGCAGGCGGCGGGGATGGCGATGCGGAAGCCATAGGCGAAGCGGCTGGCCAGCAGGAGGAGACCACCCCTCCGGCCGACGAGGTCGAGGAGCTGCTGGTAGCGCGGGTGCGCGCCGAAGCGCCTCTCCAGCCAGTGTCGCCCCCGGAGGCGGGCCAGCTGGTAGTAGACCTGGTCGGCGACCGAGTTGGCGGCCACGGCGACCACGATCACGACCGCGATGTGGAAGATCCCCCGCTGGGCAAGGAGGGCTGCGGCCAGCAGCACCGCCTCGCCCTCGAACGCCACGCCGAGGAAGAGGAGCGCGTACCCGTACTGGACGAGCAGCGACTCCATGCTCCGCGTCTCCCCCGGGCGGGGCGCTCGCCAAGACGAGCGGGGCGGCCTCCGCCGCCCCGCCTCCCGGACGACGCGCCGGCGCCGCTACTTCTGCTTGGCGATGACCTTCTCTTCGAACTTCTTGTAGACCGACTCGGGGACGATCTTCCGCTTGACGAGCTCGTCCTTGCGCTTGTAGGGACGGCCGTCGATGATCTTCTTGGCGTAGGCGTCGCCGATCCCGGGCAGCGCCGCGAGCTGCGCCGCGGTGGCCGAGTTGAGGTCCACCAGCTCCTCGGCCGCCTTGGCGGTCTGGGCGGCGGGAGCCTTCGCCGGCTTCGCCTGGGTCGCGGCCTGGTCCGCGAGCGCGGGCGAAGCAAGCAGGATGCCGAGCGCGAGCCCGGCCAGGGGTGCGAGCAGTCTTCTCACGTTCTCCTCCATCGGACGGGGAGCCGGGCCGTGGCGGCCCGGCCGTCCGGCACCGAGTGTACACGGCCCATGCCAGGCCCGCACCGCGACGACGAAGGGCCGCTCACCGGCCCGGCGGGGCGGGGCGAATGTCCTCGGGCGAGAGAGCCATGTTGAGCGGCGGGTCCCAGGCGAGCCGCCGCGAGAAGACGACCGCCTCGGTCTGCACCACGAGGGGAAGGGTGGCCCGCAGCGTCGCCGCCCGGGCCAGGGCAAGGCGCAGGCGGTGGGCCCGCTCGGTGCCCGAACGGGCCGCATCGGCTTCCTCGATGAGGCGGTCGAGCTCCGGATCCTCCGTCCCCACCGAGTTGAGGCTGCCGAGGGCGCCCCCGCTCGCCGAGTGCAGCACGGCACCGAGCAGGTCACCGGCGTCGCCCGACTCGCAGGAGTAGCCGAGGAGGTGCAGGCTCGACCGGCCACCCTCGATGAGCGGGAAGAAATCCTTCTTGTCGAGGGCGTTCACCGTGACCCGCACCCCCACCTCGCCCAGCTGGCGCGCGAGCTCGGCGAGGATCGCCACGTCGCCCACGTAGCGGTTGACGGTGCCGTCGAGCCGGACCGCGAGGCCCGCGCGATGACCGGCCGCGGTGAGAAGGGCCCGGGCCCGGGCCCGATCCGGGCGCGGCAGGGTGAGGGCGGGATCGTAGCCGACGATCGAGGGCGGGACGAGCTGCGTGGCGGGCTCGGCGCGCCCGGCCAGGGCGCGCCGCACGAGCTCGGCCCGGTCGACGGCGAGGTCGATCGCCTCGCGCAGCCGCGCGTCCGCGAACGGCGCGCGGTCCGCCCGCAGCACGAGGAAGAGCACCCGCAGGCCGGCCCGGGAGACGACGCGCAGCCCCGGCCGCCCCGAGAGCTCCTCGATCCGGTCGAGGGGGACCTGGTCGGCGACGTCCGCCTCGCCGCGCTCCACGAGGGCCATGCGGCGGGCGTCGTCGGGCACCACGGAGTGGACGACCTTCTCGAACGCGGGGGGCGACCCGACGTGGTAGGGGTTGCGCGAGAAGACGAAGCCGTGCCCCGGTTCCCAGCGCTCCACGCGGTACGGCCCGGTCCCCGGCGCGGGAGAAGGGCCGCGCTCGGCGGCGAGGCGGGGGACGACGAGGCCCCAGGGGAGCCGCGTCAGCAGGGCCAGGTAGGGGAAGCGCGTCCGGATCTCCACCTCCCGTTCTCCGACTGCCCGTACCGACTCGATTGCCTGGAGGTAGTCGCGGGTGACCCAGCTTCTCCGGTTCGCCTCGAGCGAGGCCACGACGTCGGCCGCGGTCAGGGGCGAGCCGTCGGAGAAGCGGACGCCGGCTCGGAGCTCGAAGCGGTAGGTGCGGTCGTCGGGGTTCGACCACCGCTCGGCCAGCCCCGGGTGAAGTTTCAGCGTTCCGTCGAACCGGACCAGGGTCTCGTAGACGCTCCGGTTGGCCTGGAGGGTGAATGCCTCGTTGACGAGAGGAGGACCGGGGAAGAAGCCGGTCACGTCGGCGCGCAGGGCGACGCGGAGCGTCCCCGCGGGAGGCTCGGGCGAGGGCGCGGGCCGGCAGCACAGGCTCCCGGCCGTCACGGCGACGAGGGCGAAGGGCCTCGTGTCGTGCCTCCCGCTCAGTGCATCGCCGCCGGCCCCCGTCCCGCCCGCGGGGGCCGCATGAGGAAGAGGAGGGGGACGAGGGACACGAAGAGCAGCGCCATCAGGCGGAACACGTCGGTGAACGAGAGCATCGCCGCGTGGCGCTGGACGAAGCCGAAGGCGGCGGCTCGAGCCTGCTGCGTGGCGGTGACGAGGTCGGCCCCCCGGGCCACGAAGGCCGCGCGCAGCTGGTCGAGGAAGGCCCTCGCCTGCGGGCTGTACGCGTCGACGTGGGCGCCGAGCACGCTCGCGTGGAGCTGCTGGCGCCGCGCGAGGACCGTGGTGGCCACCGCGATCCCCAGGCTTCCCCCGATGTTGCGCATGAGGTTGAACATGCTGGTCGCGTTGCCCATTGACTCCCGGGGGATGGGGTCCATGGTGATCGTGGTGAGGGGGACGAAGAGGAGAGCGAGCGAGATGCCCTGCACGAACTGGGGCCAGAAGACGTCCCAGTAGCCCGCCTGGAGGTTCAGCCCGCCCAGCCAGTAGAGGGTCACCGCGCCGCCCACGAGGCCCAGGCCGAGGAGGCGTCGTGCGTCGACCCGGCCGAGGATCATGCCCACGAGAGGCATGGCGATGAAGGAGCCCATCCCCCGCGGCGAGAGCGCGATCCCCGCCTGCAGCGACGGGTAGCCGAGGAGCGTCTGCAGGAAGATGGGCAGGAGGACCAGGCTGCCGTACAGGACGAATCCCACCATGGTCATCAGGAAGACTCCCGCGGCGTACGTGCGCAGCCGGAACACGCGCAGGTCCACCACCGGGTGCTCCACCCGCAGCTCGTGGATCAGGAACGTGACGAGGGCGACGGCGCACACGACCGCGAGGATGGTCATCTGGCGCGAGGCGAACCAGTCGTCCTCCTGGCCCTTGTCGAGGAAGATCTGCAGGGCCCCGATGCCGAGGGCGAGGAGGGAGATCCCCGTCCAGTCCACCCGCTCCCCGCGCCGGCGGATGTAGGCGGGGTCGAAGATGAAGACCTTCATCATCACCAGCGCCACGATTCCGACCGGGAGGTTGATGTAGAAGACCCAGCGCCAGCTGTAGCTGTCGGTCAGCCAGCCCCCGAGCACGGGGCCGAAGATCGGGGCCACCACGATGCCGAGGCCCCAGAAGCCCATCGCCTTGCCGCGCTGCTCGGGCGGGAAGGCCTCGAGGAGCACCGCCTGCGAGAGCGGCTGCAGCGCCCCTCCGGTCGTGCCCTGGATCACGCGGAAGAGGATCAGGAAGGGAAGGGTCGGCGCGAGCCCGCAGAGAAGCGAGGAGAGGGTGAAGCCGCCCACCGAGAGCATGAGCAGCCGCTTGCGACCGAACTGGTTGGAGAGCCAGCCGGCGAGGGGCAGGATGATGGCGTTCGCGACCAGGTAGGAGGTGAGGGCCCAGGTGGACTCGTCGATCGTCGCCGAGAGGTCACCCGCGATGTGGGGGAGGGAAACGTTGACGACCGTGGTGTCCAGCACCTCCATGAAGGTGGCGGACATGACGGCGACGGCCACGAACCACGGGTTGACGACCCGCGGGCGGGCCCCGGCGGGCGTGCTCACGGCGCGGCGGCGGGAACGGGAGCGGCAGCCCCGAGGGCGGCGAGGATCGCGGAGACCGCGGCGTCCTCGCCCAGGCTGGCGTTGACCATGAGGTGGTAGAGGTGGGGGTCGAGCCGGTTCTCGCCGAAGTGCCGCCGGGTGTACGCGCCCCGCTCACGGTCGGTCTCCTCGGCAACCAGCTCTACCTCCGCCCCCGGGCCGAGGCGGGCCCGGAGGCGGCGCAGGCGTTCCTCCCGCGACGCGTAGACGAAGACGTGGAAGACGTCGGGCCGGCCGCGCAGGACGCACTGCCCGCCCCGGCCGACGATCACGCAGCCGCCGGCCGCCGCCGCCTCCTCGATCACCCGCCCGCCCAGGACCGCCATCCGGTCGGCGTTCACCACGTCGTTCTCGTCCACGACCGCCACCGCCTCGAACCCGCCGTGCCACAGGGCCCGCCCCAGACGCTGGATCCACGGGTCGACGTGCTCGTCGTACTTCTGGACGAGCTCGGGGTCGATGCGCGCGGCGGCCGCGATGCGCTCGATGAGGGCGCGGTCGAGCAGCTGGAAGCCGAGGCGCTCCGCCAGGCGGGCCGCGATCGCCGCTCCCCCGCTGCCGTACTCGCGGGCCACGGTGACGACGCGGAAGCGGGAAGGGCTCATCGGGTGA
>Ga0335084_10006995_pt1 | contig 11234 bp, 11 predicted proteins | sample Lox_Sample_44_FD_206721 | JGI IMG/M metagenome (GOLD analysis project Ga0335084, IMG submission 206721) | Soil microbial communities from Loxahatchee National Wildlife Refuge, Florida, United States - Lox_Sample_4.4 | ecosystem: Environmental > Terrestrial > Soil > Wetlands | place: USA...
GGCCACGAGCCACTGCCCCTCGACGATCTTGACGTCCTCGATGTGGACCTCTTCAGGCGCTCCCTTCTTGAAGACGATGACAGCGCTCCGTGAGAAGGACTCGAAGGTCTCCTTGTCGTCGAAGGGAAAGGGCGGCATGACGATCCGCACGCCGACCTGGAAGCCGCTCTTGACCTTGAGCTTCGGATCGAGGCCGTGGGCGAGGTCCCAGAGGAAGTGCCCGATCGGCGTGATCATGCCCTCCTGCTGGATGAAGATCGTGGGATAGCCGAAGCGCGAGGTGAACTCGAGCGGGTAGATCCCGTTGTTGTTCACGATGCAGTTGATGTCGATGTAGCCGACGTAGCCCTCTTCGGCGAGCCTCCCCTGCATCTTGAGCAGCGTCTGCTCGAACAGCTTGTTCGGCTCGCTCCAGAACATCGTCGTGCCCATCTCGCCGGTGGGCGGCCCGATGTTTCCGGGAAAGAGCTTCTTGTGCTCGAAGTTGACATTGATGGGATAAACGAACGCCTTCCCGTTGAAGAAGGCGCCGACCGCCACCTCCACACCCACGACCCGCTTCTGGAGCTGGAAGACCTTGATCTCCTCGGAGAAGGCCTTCTTGTACGCCTCGAGCATCCGGATGACGTCGCGTCCGTCCTCCTCGTCGCCGACGAAGAGCCGCCGCTTGACGTTGCCGGCCGCGCCGGACGGCTTGATCACGTAGCGCCCCGGGTTGTCGAAGACGTGCTGGATGGCCTCGTCGAACGACTCGAAGTCGCGATAGGGGATGATCCCGACGCCGGCCTTCTTCAACTCCTCCTGCCCGAAGGAGCGGTCGTCCTCGAGGCGATCGGTGTAAGCGCTGCCGCCCACGACCGGCTTGCCGCGAGCGCGAAGCTCCTGCGCCTTGGCACCCTGGCCGAGCGTGTCGTCGAACACGACGATGTCGGCCCAGTCGACGTCCTTTTCCCAGTCGTCGGACTTGGGGACGAATCCGTCCGCGATGTCCTTCTCCTCCTCGTCGCCGATGAAGTAGCGGACCTCGTAGCCTTCCTTCAGGACCTGCCAGGCGATGTCGCCGACCAAGCCGGAGAGGGAGACGAACAGGAACTTACGCTTCTTTTCCATGCGTCAGTTTTTCGGAACCTGTGGGGATTCTATCGGCTGATGCGCTCTCGGCGGGTTCCGCCGGCCCCGCTCGACGACGTCATCCGCGCGAGCCACATGCCGGCAAGCGGCAGGATCACGTCCTCGCTCGGCCAGCGGTACCGGCCGTTGACGGCGATGGCCGCGGAGACGATCGGGACGTAGAGGGCGGCGGCCGCAAAACCGGCCGCCAGCGCGCGGTCGGGAATCGATCCCGCGCGGGCGCGCCCGACGAGCACGAGAAACCCGGCGAGCGCGGCTAGAGCGAGCAGGAGGCCGGCCACCCGCAGTCCGAGTCGCACGGATCGCTGATGAGACTTCAGCGGATGGGCGCCCGGCAGTACGTCGGCCGGGGGGCTGGGAGGCGAGATTTGCTCGGCGAAGATCGCGAGGCCGGCCGCGAAGCCGTCGTCCGTCGAGATGATTCGAAGCTTTCGGAGGTAGAGCGCGGCGGCCCGGCCGGGATTGGCCCGGATCCAGCGCCAGGCCTCCTCCCGGGCGGCATCGTCGACGGCGAGCGCTCCCCGCGCGCCCACCCCCGGCCGCAGGCGCTCGAGATCCTCGGCCCATTCGTACCAGTCGCCGGTGGCGCGCGGGTTGTTCCCGATGAAGAGGCCGACGCCGCCGACCGTGCTCAGGAACGTGAACCGCCCGATCGCGCGCGCGTTGTGGATCCCCCACGGCAGCAAGACGGCGTGCTCGACGGCGAGGAGAACCAGAAGCTCCACGGCGATGCGGCGCGAGCGCTCCCTGCCCGCCAGGGCTCCCGCGAGCCAGACCAGAGGGAGCAGATACGCGACGCTGCGAGTCAGGGTGAGAAGCCCGATCGTCGCCCCGGCGGCCGCGGCGGGACCGAGGGAAGGAACGGAGATCCAGCGGCGCACCGCCAGGAGGAGAAAGAGAAGCAGAAGCGGCGTGAAGAGGTTCTCCGATGCGATCAAGTCGGACATGAGGAGAGATCGGGGAAAGAAGGAAAGGAGCGCGGCCGTCCACAGCCCCGCCGCCTGGCCCCAGAGGCCTCGCGCGAGGATCGCTCCGAACGCCGCCGCGAGGAGCGCGAGCGCCGAATTGGCCGCCTTCGCGGCGAGCAACGCTTTCTCTGGCGGCGCCGCTCGGAGGGCGGCGGCGAGAACGATCGGATAGGCGGGGGGATGGCTTGCCTCTGGAATTCCGGGTCGGATCTCGTCGCGGCCGGAGCGAGCGAGGCTCTCCGCCCGCCGGAAGTACCCGAGGAAATCGGACACCGGTTGCGTCGGGATCCAGACGTCGATCGCCAGCCGAAGGAGGAACCCGGCAAGGAGGATCCAGGCGAGACGGATGCCATATCCCCAATCGCGCCGCCGTGCTCCGGGCTCGCCCGGCGCTCTTTCGGTCACGGCGTGTCCTCGCCTTCCTTGACCGTCAATACCCCGGCCTTCACGTCCTGGCGAAGGGTGAGTCGTCCGGAAGGCCAGCGAATGATCACTCGCTCGGCCTTCTCCCGGCCGCCGAGGCCGAAGTACAGGGCCTTCGAGCCCGAGGAGAGAAACGAGTAGCCTGCGGCGACGACCTGCGTGCGCTTGCGGCCGCCGGCCTCCACGGTCACGGTCGCGCCCAGAGCATCGCGCGTCGATCGGTAGCGAGTGGGCGCCTCCGGATTTCCTTCGAGCTTGACGACGAGAGTGTTTGCGTGGGAGGGGTTTCGGTTGATCCAGAGGGCCGGAGGCTGCAGGAATCCCGTGGCGAAGAGGTCGGGGGCGCCGTCGCCGTTGGCGTCGGTGATGACGAGGCCCCGCTGGTTGCCCTGCGACTCGAGACCGGTCACGGCGGCGAGCTCGTCGAAGTGCCGGCCATCGCGGTTCCGGTAGAACCGCTTGGGCGGCCGGCCCCAGAGCGAGTCGTCCCCGAAATCGGCGATCGTAATGCCCTTCTCGAACTTCGTGTACTCGGCGCTCATCAGGTTCCAGAAGTCGATCTCGTGCTCGCGCTCGTTTTTTCCGGTCACCATCCCGTTGACGACAAAGAGATCCGGGCGGCCGTCGAGATCGGCGTCCACGAAGACACAGCCCCACGACCAGGAGGTGTCCCAGACCCCGGCCTCATCCGACGTTCTCTCGAAGTGGCCGTTGCCCTCGGAGCGGAAGAGCGAGGAGCCGCGCGAAAGCTTTTTCAGGCGCCGCCAGACGAGGGGGCGTCCGAGCGAGTAGGGGAACTCGGGCATGGGGAAGCGCGAGTCGCGAAGGAACCAGTTGAAGGGAAAGGAGTAATTCGAGACATAGAAGTCCAGGCGCCCATCTCCGTCGTAATCGTCGATCGCCACGCCCATGCCGAAGCCGGGGTCGAGGATGCCGGCCTTTCTTGCGGCATTGACGAAGGTGCCGTCGCCCCGGTTGCGCAAGTACGAGTTGTTGCCAAAGTCGTTGGCGACGTAGAGGTCGGGCCACCCGTCGCCATCGAGATCCGCGGACTCGAGAGCAAGGGCCCAGCCCGTGTCGCCGGTGCGCGATGCGGCGGTCACGTCGGTGAAGGTTCCGTCCCCGTTGTTGTGGAAGAGATGGTTGGGAGGGGCGTTGTTGGCATTGAGGTTCGGGCCGTGGTCCGGGCGCCCGTATACGAGGACGTAGAGGTCGGGCCGGCCGTCGCGGTCGTAGTCGAAGGCTGCGGCCGACGTGCAGTAGGCATTCAGGGCGACGCCGGCCTTCTGGCCGATCTCCTCGAAGGTTCCGTCCCCGCGGTTTCGGTAGAGAAGATTGGGCCGATCGAGGTAGGTCACGTAGAGGTCCGTGCGGCCGTCGTTGTCGAAGTCGAAGGCGAGCGCCCCGATGCCCTCGCCCTCCTGGCCGGCCACCCCGGCTCTCGCCGTCACGTCCTCGTAGGTCCCGTCGCCGCGGTTGCGGTACAGGTGATTGCCGTCGCCGCCGGCCAGGAAGAGGTCTTCGCGCCCGTCGCCGTCGAAGTCGAGCACCGCCGCGCCGGGCGGCATGTGCTCGCCCGGGACCGGGACGTTTCGGGCGGCATCCGGAAGAAACGCCCGGTGCACATGCGCGAGGCCGGCTGCCTGCGCCGTCTCTTCGAAGAGAGGCTCGCCCGCCGAGGCGGCGAGCCAGCTCTCGACCCACGCCGACTGCATTCGCCACGCGCGAGTCTTGCCGGGGGCGGGAGCGAGCAGGACATGGATTCTTCCCCCGTCCTGTCGCAAGTCGCCGGCCTGCCCTCGTCCTGTCAGCAGCACGCCGAGCACCGCCTCTCGCCGGCTCCCGCGCCGGCGAAAGTCGAAGATCAGGCTCTCGGATCTCCCGAGCGAGCCGAAGCCTGCTCGAATCTCGGCCAGGCGCGCTCGAAGCTCCCGGCTCCCTCTCCCGGCGGGGGAGGGTTGGGGTGAGGCGCTTCCCGAGTACACGGCGACCCGCAGCGTTGACGGGGTCTCGACGGTCTGCAAGCCATCGCCCGGCAGGGGGCCTTGCCAGGCGAAGTCCGCCTTGTAGAGCGTCGAGTCCCTGGCGCCGGCCTTCCAGTCCTCCAGGAACTCCTGCGCAAACACCGAGACGCCGTCGGAGTAGTCCTCGAGCGTCGGGTAAGACTCCGGCGAGCGGGCGGCACCCACCCAAAGCAGGCACGCCGCGGCGAGGAGCGCGAGGAATCGGCGGCGGCCGCGCACCGCGAAAATATAATCGACCGCCGAAGCGAGCACGAAGAAGCGTGTCCTCCCTCCGCGAGCGCTTGGTGGAGCGAATCACCCGGGAGGGCCCGATTTCGTTCCGGGACTTCATGGAGACGGCGCTCTACGACCCCCGGGACGGCTATTACGCGCGCGGCGCGGCGATCGGAGACGCCGGGGACTTCGTGACTTCGCCGACGATCTCTCCGGTCTTTGCCGCGGCGATCGCGCAGGAGTTCCGCCGGGGGACGGAGAGCCAGCGGGGCCCGATCGACTTCGTCGATGTGGGCGCCGGCGATGGACGGTTTCTCTCCGATCTCGCGGCCGCCCTGAAGAAGCAGGACCCGGAGCTCGCCGCGCGGGTCCGGCTGACCGCGGTCGAGCGATCGGCCCGCGCCCGCGAGCGGCTCCGGCGGCGCGAGCTGCCGGGGACCCTGTGTGTCTGCGAATCGGTCGAAGAGGTGCCACGGGCGTCGATTCGCGGCTGGATCTTCTCCAACGAGTTCTTCGACGCCCTTCCGGTCGTGCGGGTCGAGGGGGCCGCGGACGGGCCGCGCGAGCTGCGCGTGGGCCTTGAGAACGGGCGGTTCGTGTGGGTCGCAGCGCCGGCGCCGGAAGCGGTCGCGAAGCATCTCTCCGCGTTCGGGATCTCGCTCGAACCGGGTCAGCAGGGCGAGGTGGCATTGGACGCCGCGCCGACTTATCGAACTCTCTGCCGCGCGCTCGCGAGCGGGTCGATCGTCACCTTCGACTACGGGCACCGCGCCGAGATCCTCTATCATCCGCTCGCGCGCCGGCGGGGGACGCTCGCCGTCCACTCGGCGGGGCGTCGAGGCGGGGATCCTCTCTCGCGTCCAGGCGAAATCGATCTGACCGCGCACGTGAACTGGGATGACCTGCGCGGCGTCGGAGAGGCGGAGGGGCTTCGGACGCGCGGCGTCTTCCGACAGGGTCGCTTCCTGCTCGAGGCGGGTCTCCTCGATCTGGTCGAAAGCGACGCCGAAAAGTGGCGCGCGTATCGACTGATCGATCCGGAAGGAATGGGCGAAGAACTGTCGGTCTTGATTCAGACGCGCGCCCCGGCGCCCCTTTGACTCTCTCTACCTAACCGATAGAATGGCCGGACCTTGGAAGACTACGCCCCCATTTTGGTCTTCGGCCTATTGGCGGCGGCTCTGCCGCTCGCAACCATCCTGATCGCCCGGGTCATTCAGAGCCACCGGCCCAACGCCGCCAAGCTCGAGCCCTACGAGTCGGGCATCGCGCCCACGAGCGTCGCGCTCGACACGCGCTTTTCGGTCCGTTACTTCCTGATCGCAGTGCTCTTCGTCGTCTTCGACGTCGAGACGATCTTTCTCTTTCCCTGGGCGGTGCTCTTCCACCAGTTGGGGCTCTTCGGGCTGGTCGAAATGGTGGTCTTCCTGGTGATCCTGATCGTGGGGTACTTCTACGTCTGGCGCCGCGGGGCGCTCGACTGGGCCTGACGCCGCCGAAAGGAGCTCATGGGTCTCGTCGAGAACCGATTCGAAGAGAACGTCTTGACCACGACCGTCGACTCGGTGATCAACTGGGCCCGCCGCTCGTCGATCTGGCCGATGCAGTTCGGCCTGGCCTGTTGCGCGATCGAAATGATGGCGGTCATGGACGCAAGGCACGACCTCGCGCGATTCGGCGCGGAAGTCTTCCGGGGCACCCCGCGCCAGTCGGACCTGATGATCGTGGCGGGCACCGTCGTCGAGAAGATGGCCCCGATCGTCAAGCGACTCTACGACCAGATGCCCGAGCCCAAGTGGGTCATCGCGATGGGCTCCTGCGCGACCTGCGGCGGGCCCTACCGGACCTACGCCGTCACGCAAGGAGTCGACCGGATCGTGCCCGTGGACGTCTACGTTCCCGGGTGCCCCCCGCGGCCCGAGGCGCTCATCTACGGGATCATGGCCCTGCAGAAGAAGATCGACCGCATGAAGGTCGTTCGGAAGGCGTCCTAGAACCGGATGGCGGAGGATAAGACGCAGCCGCCGGCCTCCCCGTCCGGGGGGGAGGCGAAAGCGAAGGAAGCGCCCAAGGCGAAGCAGGAAGCGCGCGACGCCTCGAACCACCCGTGGGTGGAATCGATCCGCGCGACGCTGCCCGACACGGTCCTCTCGGCCAAGGAGTTCGCCGGCCAAATCACCGTCACCGTCGCGCGCGAAGCGATCGCGCGGGTTGCCCGGCATCTGAAGGATGGCGAGGACTTCAAGTACTGCGTCGATGTCACGGCCGTCGACTGGAAGCAGCGGCAGCCCCGCTTCGACGTCGTGTACCACTTCTACTCCTTCTCGAAGAACGCCCGGATCCGCGTCAAGTGCGGGGCGGCCGAGGGGGAGGACGTCCCGTCGATCGCGAGCGTCTTTCTCGCGGCCAACTGGTCCGAGCGGGAGACCTGGGACATGTTCGGGATCCGTTTTGCCGGGCACCCGGATCTGCGCCGGATCCTGACCTGGGAAGGCTTCAACGGCCACCCCTTGCGCAAGGACTTTCCGCTCGAGGGCATCGACACGGGCGCCGCGATCTATCCCGAGGAATGGCCGGAGGGAGGCGGGCCCTCGCCAGGGGATCCCAATCGGAAGGCGGTCTCGTGAGGAGGGGGGACTCCTGACCGACGAGAAGATCTCCCAGGCGGAACGGGAAGAAGCGGAGTATTTCGCCAGGCGGGCGACGGAGGCCGGTGTTCCGCGACCGACCTCCGGCGCGCCCGAGCGGCCCGAGGGGTCGACGCTCTTCGACGTCCAGGAGATGGAGCTCAATTTCGGGCCGCAGCATCCCTCGACCCACGGTGTCTTGCGGCTGGTGCTCAAGGTCGACGGCGAGAAGATCCTGGAGGCGAAGCCGGACGTCGGCTACCTGCACCGCGGCACCGAGAAGCTCTTCGAAACCGAAACGTACCCGATGGGCATCCCGCACACCGATCGGATGGACTACGTCGCGGCCGCGACCAACAACCACGCCTACTGCCTGACGATCGAGAAGCTGCTGGGGCTCGAGATCCCCCGGCGCGCCCAGTTGATCCGCGTGATCTTGGACGAGCTGCAGCGCCTGTCTTCGCACCTGGTTTGGCTCGGCACCTCGGGGATCGACCTCGGGGCGGTCACGCCCTTCTGGTACGCCTTCCGCGAGCGGGAGCAGATCCTGGATTTCTTCGAGGAGTACTGCGGCGCGCGCCTGACCTTGAACTGCATGCGCATCGGCGGGTTGCCCTTCGACCTGACGCCGGGCTGGGTCGAGCGGCTGGCGGAGTTCGTGGACGACCTGCCCGCCCGCATCGACGACTACGAGCAGCTGCTGACGGACAACCGCATCTGGAAGAACCGTACCGTCGGGATCGGCGTCATCTCCGCGCAGGAGTGCGTCGAGTGGGGCCTGACGGGTCCTGTGCTGCGCGGTTCGGGGGTCGAGTGGGACCTGCGCCGGGCGCAGCCCTACGAGTGCTACGAGGAGCTCGACTTTGCGATCCCGACCCGAACCAACGGCGACACCTACGACCGGTACGTCGTTCGGGTCCAGGAAATGCGCCAGAGCGTTCGCATCCTGAAGCAGTGCCTCGCGCTTCTCGAGCCGGGGGAGATCCGAGGCAAGGTGCCGCGCGTCATCAAGCCGATCGCCGAGGAGGTCTACGCCTCGATCGAGTCGCCCAAGGGGGAGCTCGGCTTCTATTGCGTGTCGAACGGGACCAACCGGCCCTATCGGATGCACTGCCGGCCGCCTTCCTTCATCAACCTTCAGGTGCTGCCGCGCCTGGCGAAGGGGCACTTGATCTCGGATCTGGTCGCGCTGATCGGAACGATCGACATCGTTCTCGGCGAGGTGGACCGGTGAAGGTGCTCACGCCGACGGTCCTGACGTACGTCAAGATCGTCCTGCTCGTCGCGATCGTGCCGGCGATCGTCGGTTTCGTCATCGTCTTGGCGGAGCGGCGGCTCATGGGCTTCATGCAGGTGCGGCTGGGACCCAACCGCGTCGGCCCGCAGGGAGTCCTTCAGGGCTTGGCCGACCTGTTGAAGCTCGTCACGAAGGAGGACATCACTCCGGCCCGGGCGGAGCGAGCGGTCCACTTCCTGGCGCCCGTTCTGACCGTCGTGCCGGCCCTGACGGCCCTGGGCTTGATCCCCTTCGGCCCCGCGGTGCGGGTGGGAAGGATCACGACCCCGCTCTGGGTGACCGACGTCAACGTGGGGCTGCTGTTTCTGATCGGGATCACTTCGATCGGGGTGTACGGGATCATCCTCGGCGGCTGGGCGTCGAACAACAAGTACGCCCTGTTGGGCGGCCTGCGGTCGGCGGCGCAGCTGGTGTCCTACGAGGTCCCCATGGGTCTGGCCCTCGTGTCGGTGCTCCTGATGTCGCGCTCGCTGTCGTTGGTCGAGATCGTGCAGCGCCAGCAGCGAATCCACCTCTGGTTCGTCTTCCCGGGCCTGCTCGCGTTCTTCCTCTACCTCGTTGCGGGTGTGGCCGAGACCAACCGCAACCCGTTCGACTTGCCGGAGGCGGAATCGGAGTTGGTGTCTGGCTTCAATACCGAATACTCCGGCGTCAAGTTCGCCTTCTTCTTCCTCGGCGAATACACGGCGATGATCATCATCTCCTGTGTGGCGACGGCGGTCTTCTTCGGCGGGTGGCTCCGCCCGTTTCCGAGCGTTGCGAAGTTCCAGTTCCTCGACGTCATCCCTCCGGGAATCTGGTTTGTGGGAAAGACGGCCGTCTTCCTCTTCTGCTACATCTGGGCCCGCTCGACCTTCCCGCGCTACCGGTTCGACCAGCTCATGGCCCTCGGCTGGAGGTGGATGATTCCCCTCGCGCTCGCCAACATCGTCATCGTGGCCGCCGCGATTCTCTCGACACCGGGCCGCACGAACGGGCTCTTCGTGCTCGCCTGGATCTACGGCGGCCTCTTCGTCGTATGCTTCGCGCTCGCGCGCCTCCGGCGCTCGCTCGCGCGCCGCGACCGTCTCGCCTCCGTGCCGCAGGGCGCCGAGGAGTCGGCCTGAGAATGGCGCTCAAGAAGTGGCTCGACCGGATCACGCTGCTCGACATTTTCGATGGGCTGTCGGTGACGGGCCGGCACCTCTTCAAGAAGAAGGTGACGATCCAGTACCCGGAGCAGAAGAAGATCCCGTCTGACCGGTTTCGCGGCATGTTCCGGCTCGACGAGGAGCGCTGCATCAAGTGCACGCTCTGCGCGATCGAGTGCCCGATCAACATCATCTACATCGACTGGCACAACGAGAAGAACACGGCGGGCAAGTCGGTCAAGGTCCTCGACCGTTTCGACGTCGACCTGAAGCGGTGCATGTTCTGCCAGCTGTGCGAGGAGGCCTGCCCGACCACCCCCAAGTCGATCTGGCTGACGACCAAGACCTACGAGATGGCGGCCTATGAGCGAAACGACGCGCTCTATCTCGACATTCGGAAGCTCACCGACTGGCAGAACGCGGAGAACGTCAAGCCCTTCGTGGTCGTGGAGCAGGGGTGAGCGGCGTTCTGCTGACCGGCGTGTCCGGGTGGGCATTCGTGATCTTCGCCGTCATGGCGCTCGGGGCCGCGGTCGCGGTCGTCGTCGCGAAGAACCCGGTGCACTCGGCGCTCTTCCTGCTCGGATCCTTCCTCGTCGTCGCGGGAATCTTCTTCCTTCTGCAGGCGGAGTTCCCGGGCGCCGTCCAGATCCTCGTCTACGCCGGCGGCATCATGGTCCTCTTCCTCTTCGTCATCATGCTCGTCCACCAGAGGACCGTGAAGGAGGCCAAGACATTCCAGCACCAGTGGGACGTCGCGCTGGTGCTGGGGCCCATCTTCGTGCTGCCCTTTCTCTACATCCTGTGGACGGAAAAGTTCGCCGACGTGGCCGAGAAGCCCGGAGCCCTGCGCACCGTCGGGAGCCGGCTGATGGGAAACACCCAGGCCATCGCGTACTTGCTCTACCGCGACTATCTCCTCCCCTTCGAAGTGGCGTCGGTCCTGCTCCTGGTCGCGATGATCGGGGCCGTCGTGCTCGGAAAACGCTCGTCGGAGAAGATGGATTGATGAGAAGAGGGGCGAGGTGCGAGGTGCGAGGTGCGAGGGCCGGAGCCCAGCCTTGTTTCCTCACACCTCACACCTCACACCTCACACCTTCCGTCCTATGACCATCACCATCAATCACTTTCTCGTCGTCAGTTTCCTGCTCTTCGCGATCGGGTTCTTCGGCGTGCTCGTGCGGCGCAACTTCCTGACGCTCCTGATGTCGATCGAGCTGATGCTGAACGCCGTCAACTTGAACCTCATCGCGTTCTCCCGCCGGCTCTCGGACCTGACGGGGCAGGTGTTTTCGATCTTCGTCATCACGATCGCCGCCGGCGAGGCGGCCATCGGTTTGGCGCTGACCATCTCGCTCTTCCGTCAGCGGCGGACGCTGAACGTGGAAGAGGCGGACGCCCTGAAAGGATAGGCGGTTGAA
>Ga0335084_10007000_pt1 | contig 11230 bp, 12 predicted proteins | sample Lox_Sample_44_FD_206721 | JGI IMG/M metagenome (GOLD analysis project Ga0335084, IMG submission 206721) | Soil microbial communities from Loxahatchee National Wildlife Refuge, Florida, United States - Lox_Sample_4.4 | ecosystem: Environmental > Terrestrial > Soil > Wetlands | place: USA...
TGCACCCGGTCGCCAACGTCCAGCCCGTCGGCACCACGGACCAGCTTGCCTTCCACGGGCGGCCGCAGGATACGGACCCAGGTTCCCTTCTGCGAAGCACCCGTGATGATGGCGTCGAACTGCTGCCCGATCCGGGGCTCCAGCAGGAGTGCGGCGGCCGATTTCCCCACCTGCCGCTCGACCTTGTTGGCCCGATCCTCCGCCTCGGTGCAGTGCTGGGCCAGAATCTGAAGTTCCGCATCGGTGTACGGGGCCGGGCGACTGGCCAGCGCCGCCTTCAAAAGGCGCTGGGCAATCACGTCCGGGAAGCGCCGGTTGGGGGCCGTGGCGTGGGTGTACGCGGGGAGGGCCAAACCGAAGTGGCCGGGCGCCGTCTGGCCGGGGAGCTCCACGACATACTCCCCGCGCCCCATCAGCTTGACGATGGCGAGCGATAGATCGGGGAACCGCAGGGGGTCGGCCTGGCGACGCGCCGCCAGGAACGCGTCGAGGACGGCCGCGTCCGGTTCCGGGGGCAGCGACGCCCCCAGCCTGGCGGCCAGTTCGACAATCCGCACCCACCGCTCCGGGGAGCGCAGGACCCGGCGCAATGCGGGATAGTTCCGCGCCGCCAGATAGCGCGCCGTCACGCCGTTTGCGGCGATCATGAAGTCCTCGATCAGCGCCCGGGCCCGGTTGGGATACTCCACTTCCAGGTCGGTCAGTGTCTCGCCTTCGAACACCGGCCGCGCCTGGATGGTTTCCAGGCTCAGCGCCCCGTGGTGGTGTCGCACGTCCCGTAGCCGTTGCGCGACCTGGTCCTGCAGCCGGATCTGGGCCTCCATGCCCGGCACGATGGCCGCCCGATCCGGGATCGGTCCCGTCGCGTCGAGCCATGCGGCGAGGGCGTTGTATGCGAGCTTCGCGCGATTCTTCACAACGGCGGGATAGAGATCCGCCGCGCCCACGGTTCCGTCGGCGTTCACCGCCATCTCCACCACCAGCGCCACCCGGTCCTCGCCTTCGCCGAGGGACGTGAGGTCAGTCGACAGGCGTTCGGGCAGCATGGAGAAAATCACGGCGGCCGTGTACACCGAGGTGGTGTTGTGCCGCGCGTGGCCGTCCGTCGCCGAGCCCTGCGCGACCACTGTGTCCACGTCCGCGACCGCCACCCGAATCCGTACCGCCCCACCGTCTATCGGTTCTGCCACGGTGAGCTGGTCGAGATCCCGCGAATCATCGTTGTCGATCGAGCACCAGAGGAGGCCCCGCAGATCCCGCGCCCCCGGGACTCCGCTGGCGGTCGCCGCCTGGCTCCGATCGACTTCCGCCATGACGGCCGACGAAAAGTCCGGCAGCAAGTCGCGCTCGACCATCACCCGTCGAGCGATGGCCTTGAGATCATGCCGATGCCGTCCGCTGTCCCGCTGAATTCGGCACCTCCTCGTCGGTCAGGAAAGTCGCCCACGCCCTATCGGTTTACGCCCAGACGGTCACAACGCTGGGCGCAGGCCAGTTTCCACCTTCCCGGCTTCGGCCAAGGATAGCGCGCCCTTCTCGGGGAGAACAGCCCATCTCGATGGGATAGGCTAGCGGGGCCTGCCGCAGGATAGGGTCGACTCACCCCGTCCGGGCAGCCCCGCGTTTCAACGACGCTCACCTAGGCGTGCGCCCAGATCATGCGCTGAGCGCCGATCACGAGGACCGCCCCGACGAACGCGACGACGACCGCCGCGAGCAGCCCCGCCCCTGCCGAGACCCCGAGGGCCCGGAAGATCACGCTCCCCAGAAGGCTACCGACGAGCCCGAGGGCGATGTCGCCGGCCAGCCCGTATCCGCCGCCCCTCATGACGAACCCGGCCAGCCAACCAGCCAGCAGACCGACGAACACCCACATCGCAAACATTTGCAGCGTCATGACCCATCCTCCTTCGCCGGCAGCGCCGGCCCTCTGCCTGCCTCTCGTGAACTCTCGCAGGAGAGACGGCCCTAAGCACCCGTGGGCCGTGTTGCAGAGCCCAGCCTCCTCACCCGGCAAGAGGAGAGTATGCAAGAGCAGATCCACTCCGGGCGGCGGAGAACCCGACGCGGGAGAAGCCGCATGAAAGCGCGTGGTTGGGATGAGGTCGCGGTGTCAGCCTAGAGGAGGGAACAAAGGGCGACCGCCCGAGATCTCGGAGAGTCTCCGATGGGTCGGAGGAAGGAGGGCCCGCTCAGCGGGGGCGCTGTAGCCCGAACATCTTGAGGCGGGACTCGAGAGTGGTGGGCTTGAGGCCGGGAAGCGCGGCAGCGCCCGCCAGTTCACCCCTTCGAAGTCCGCGCTGCAACAAGCTGAGCGGACGCTGGGGCGTCTCCCCAGAGGCCCAGCATCTCGCCCGCCTGGGTGCAGGCCTGCCGGATCCGGTCCAGGTTCTCTGTGAACAGCAGGCCGATCCTCGCGAACGGCTCAAAGACCGGGCCCTGCTCGAAGTTCACCGGAAGCGGGATCACACGGGACCACTTGTCCAGGTTGCTCTGGATGGCGGCGGTCACGGCGCCCAGGCGTTGCGAGAGCTCCTCCTTGCCCTTGGCTGCCCGCTGCACGATGGGGGTGATGATCACGTCCACCGTTTCCTGGACTCGGTGCAGCGCGTCCACCACCGGCTCCGCCAACGGGGTCACCCGCACCCCTAGCTCGTGCAGGAACTGCTCCAGGAGTCGCCCCAGGTCGTCCTGGATGAGGGCCTCGGGTAAAGCCACGGCGCCTTGGGCGCCCCGCCCGGCGCGTTGCCGCTCCGCGTACAATTCCTGCCGGAGCTGCGCGGTGTGCGCCCAGTTCACCGGGTCCTGCCACCAGTCCCCTACCAGGCGCTTGGCGGAGAACCGCAGGGCGGCGGTGAAGAGGTCGCGCCGGAGGAGCGATTCCAGGATGGCGCCCCAGGAGGAGAACTGCTCGGTGGCCTGCATAGCCGCCAGCTGCAGCTCGTAGGGAGCGATCTTGCGCGGCTGGTGCACGCAGTGGTGCCCGTCGTACAGCTCCCAGTTGGTGCAGAGGATGTCCTTCTTGCCCTGGGAGTAGAGGGTGCGCCAGTCGGGCGAGCCGGGACAGGGGGTGAGGATCATGAATTGGACGGACTCGATGTAGTTGTCCCGGGTGAATCGGGCCGTCTGATAGATGGTCTCCACGTCGTCCTCGTCGCAGCCCACCACGAACATTCCGTGGATCTTGATCTCGTGGTCGTGGAACTTGTCGATGGCCCGCTGGATCTTGGCCAGGTCCTGCTTCTTCTTGAACAGGTGCAGGGTCTTCGGGTTGATGGACTCGAAGCCGACGTAGACATTGAAGCAGTTGCTCCGGTGCATGAGCCGGAGCAACTCGTCGTCGTCCACTGTCTCCGTGCGCACCTGAGCGCCCCACTCCGGCGTGATCCCCTCGGCGATCATGCGGGTCAGCAGGTCCTTGGTGCGTTTCGGGTTCGCGGTGAAAATATCGTCGGCGAAGAAGATGTACGGGGTGTCGGCATGGGTCTGCAGCTCGGCGATCACCCGGTCGATGGAGTGGGTGCGGAAGGTGCTCCCGTACATCCCGGGCACCGAGCAGAAGGTGCAAGGAAACGGGCAGCCGCGGGAGGTGGCCACCGAGGCGATGCGCCGGCGGCCATAGCCCATTACCAAGGAGAAGTCCGGGATGGGGTTCACGTCCAGGTCGGCCAACCTGGGCCGCCCCGGGTTGTGGGCCTTCTGGCCGTCCCGCCAATAGGAGAGACCCCGGATTCCCTCGAATCCCCGGCCATGCTCGAGGGCCTCCGCCAGCTCCGGAAAGGCGAACTCGCCCTCCCCGTGGATCACGAACTCGGCGTGGTCGAGACCCTCATCCGGCAGGAAGCTCACGTGAGTGCCACCCAGGACCACGGGAATCCCGGCCTGGCGCGCCGTGTCGGCCAGGCGGTATGACGGTGGAGCGGTGGAGGTGATGGTGGAGATGCCCACGATGTCCGCCGAGAGGACCGCGCCCATGTCCACGGGGGCGATGTCCTCGACTTACACCTTCACGTCCCAGCCTCGATCCCGCATGATGGTTCCCAGAAGCACCGACCCCAGGCGGGAGATCGTCAACCGACTGTACACGTGGAGGTGGGTCGACGAGGGCTCCACGAGGACCACCCGCTTCCGATTCATCTCGGACTCCTTGCTGGCGGCCTGCGGCGTGCCTTGGGGATCGGCACGCACGGCACTGGGGACGCCGGGGTACTCCCTACCCGGACCGCGGTGGGGGCGCCGATGGCGAGAACCATCGAGAGCCTGGGATCTCCCGCCCAGATCAGGTACCCCGCTAGCCCCAGTGAGCGACTAGCTGGCTGGGGCCACGCACGGCTTGCCCCCTGTGTCTACATCCCCGCGCGGAGAGGAGCCCCGTCTCGGGTCGGGGCTCGATCGCAACTCTCCGGCGTCGACTCACTACGCCCGGCTTTTCGCCTCGAGATCCTTGCGCCCCCTCTCGGCCCGCTGGTACTCGCCAGTCATCGTGAGGACGGACTTCTGGAGTGCAAGGACCTTGAAGTACCAGACACTCCCACCTCCGGCCACAACCCCGATGAGAACTCCCCACAAGAAACCGCTGTCCATGGCCTGCTCCTTTCACCCGATCATCGGCGGGTGCACAGTTTGCTGACACGTCCCTCCTGCGCAGTCAGTATCCTCAAGATGTTGTCGGATGCTCTACTTGCTGGCCAGCATGAGCAGCCGGGCACACTCCTCGGCGACCTTGCTATCGGCCTTCTCCTCACCGGGCATGGTCGCCCAATTCCCCTTCGTGACATACTCGCCTCTCTGCCACCCACTGACTTCTTTCAGTTCCTTGAGCTTCTGGTCTTTCCCCGGATCCCGGTTGAACTGGACGACGCACATCGGGGCCAGGCGCTTGACGACGGCGTCATCCGCCATGGTCTCCGCCATACTCCGGGCTGTCCCCCCCGTGACCCACCCGCCCCACGCGAAGCCGATGATCATGGTGAGCACCACTGAGCCCACCCACGACCAGAAGACCGCCGTCTTCGTCGGTCGGGCCGCATCCCACCATTGTCGAAAGCTCACCTTCCGATTCTCCTCCACCCTTCTGTCTCCTCGATCCTGGTTCATGGTGCTCCTCCTTTGGATGTCACGGGTTTCAACCTGCAACAGCATTGAGGGGTGCGGTGGATCCCGGAAACTCGGTCATGTCCTTCTGGCTGCCGCAACGATCTCCGGGCCGGCGCGTCGGATGACCGTGTCGAAGTGAATGCGGGGTGGCTCGCGCGATAGCTCGATCGCCGCCAGGACCGCGCGGTAATCCTCGGAGCGTAAGCGGCAGTCCAGCTCGGCCTGCGAGCCCCACTCTTCCACCAGCGTGATGACCCCTTGGTCCTCGGCATCGCGGTAGAGATCACACCTGAGGCAGCCCGGTTGCACCCGCGTCGGCCCCAGCTGGGCGGTGAGCGTCCGGACGACTCCAGCCTGGGACTGGGGTGCCGTGACGATTCGCAGGCTAGAAATGACCATGGTCGTTGTCGCTCTCTTTCGCGCGGGTTACCTCGGAGGCCAAATGGCCACGCCCTTCTGAATAGACCATGCAAAGCCAGTTCCACCTCGCCCTGAAGTGGACCTGCGACGTCTCCCCCCTGTTGAAACAGGTGGTTAGGTGGAAAGCAGTGGTGACATCTCAGGGGAGAGACAGATGGGAAATGCCCGAGATCTCGGAGAGTCTCCGATGGGTCGGATGGGGGAGGGGCCGCTCCGCGGGGGCGCTGGAGCTCGAGCGTATTGAAGCGAGACTCGAAGGTGGGGGACCTATGGCCGAGGAGCAGGATCTGCTCCTGTGCGGTCACGATCTGGGTGGGCTCGGCGTCGGCCTCGCCCCTGTGGCGTGGTCGCCGTGGCGCCGAGGTGATCGCGCTGCTAGTCCCCGCGAGCGACGCGGGAGGTCGTCCCCGGCCGGCTGCCGGCCGGGGACACCATGCCCCCCGCGGGGGGAGCCCTCCTGCGGCCGCTTAGTACATGTCCCCCATGCCTCCACCACCGCCCGGGGGCATCGGTGGGGTCTTCTCCTTCTCCGGGATCTCCGTGATCACGCACACGGTCGTTACCATGAGCCCGGCGATGCTGGCGGCGTGTTGCAGCGCGACCCGCGTGACCTTGGTGGGGTCGATGATCCCGGCGGCCATTAGGTCCTCGTACTCCTCGGTCTCGGCGTTGAAGCCGAAGCCCCCCTTGCCGTCCTTCACCTTCTGGACCACGATGGACCCCTCGCCGCCGGCGTTCTCGGCGATCTGGCGGATTGGCTCCTCCAGGGCCCGCCGGATGATGCTGGCGCCGGTCTTCTCGTCCCCCGACAGCCTGAGGGTGTCCAACGCCGACATGGCGCGGAGCAACACCACCCCACCCCCCGGCACGATCCCTTCCTCCACCGCCGCCCGGGTGGCGTTCAGGGCATCCTCGACCCGGGCCTTCTTCTCCTTCATGGCCACCTCGGTGGCGGCCCCCACCTTGATCACGGCCACGCCGCCGGCGAGCTTGGCGAGCCGCTCCTGCAGCTTCTCGCGGTCGTAGTCCGAGGTGGTCTCCTCGGTCTGGGTGCGGATCTGCTTGATCCGGCCCTCGATCTCCTTGGCCTTGCCGGCGCCCTCGATGATGGTGGTGTTCTCCTTGTCCACGAGGACCTTCTTCGCGCTCCCGAGGTCCTCCAGCTTGACATTCTCCAGCTTGATCCCCAGCTCCTCGGAGATCAATTCACCCCCGGTGAGCGTGGCGATGTCCTGCAGCATTTCCTTGCGGCGGTCCCCGAAGCCCGGGGCCTTCACGGCGCAGGTGTTCAAGGTCCCCCGCAGTTTGTTGACCACGAGGGTGGCCAGGGCCTCCCCATCCACCTCCTCCGCGATGATGAGCAGGGGCCGACCCAACTTGGCCACTTGCTCCAGGAGGGGCAAGAGGTCTTTCAGGTTGCTGATCTTCTTCTCGTGCAGCAGGATGTAGGGGTTCTCGATGACAGTCTCCATGCGGGCCGGATCGGTCACGAAGTACGGGGAGATGTAGCCCCGATCGAACCGCATGCCCTCGACCACGTCCAGCGTGGTCTCCATCCCCTTGGCCTCCTCCACGGTGATGACGCCGTCCTTGCCCACCTTCTCCATGGCGTCGGCGATCAGGTCGCCGATGGTCTTGTCGTTGTTGGCGGAGATGGTGGCCACCTGGGCGATCTCCTTCTTGCCCTTGGTCGGCTTGGAGAGCTTCTGAATCTCCTCCACGACCGCCTCGACCGCCTTGTCGATGCCCCGCTTCAGGGCCATGGGGTTACTGCCGGCGGTGACATTCTTCAAACCTTCTTGGACGATCGCTTGGGCCAGGACGGTCGCGGTGGTGGTGCCGTCGCCGGCGACATCCGAGGTCTTGGAGGCCACTTCCTTCACCATCTGGGCGCCCATGTTCTCGAAGGGGTCCTCGAGCTCGATCTCCTTGGCCACGGTGACTCCGTCCTTGGTGATGGTGGGGGCCCCCCATTTCTTGTCCAACACAACGTTCCGCCCCTTCGGGCCCAGGGTCACCTTCACGGCGTTGGCCAGCTTATTTACGCCGCTCAAGATGGCCCGGTGGGCCTCCTCATCGAACCGCAATTGCTTGGCTGGCATGCTATGTCCTCCTCAGTGTGGTGTGATTCGTCAAAGCAGTTTGATCGCGTGTCTATTCGCACGAGCGTTACTGCAGGATGCCGAGGACATCCTCCTCGCGCATGATGAGGTACTCCTCGTCCTCCAGCTTCACCTCGCTCCCAGAGTACTTCCCGAAGAGGATCTTGTCTCCTATCTTCACCGACATGGGCTGCAGCTTCCCGTCATCGGTCACCTTGCCCGGGCCCACGGCGATGACTTCGGCCTCCTGGGGCTTTTCTTTAGCGGTATCCGGGATGATGATGCCGCCCTTCTTGGTTGCTTTCTCCTCGAGCCTCTTGACCAAGATCCGGTCCTGCAATGGCTTGAGCTTCTTCATGGTGCGGTACTCCTTTCGCCAGGTTGTCTAGACGGATCGAGCCACTCCTGAAGCGAGTCTACGCAACTATCCATTATCTCCCCCTCTTGGTCGGCGCTCCGCCGAAGGGCCAGAGGGTAGGCCGCGGCGCTTACGATCTTCCCCGCATCCCGGACGAAGGACTCGGCCAACGCCGTCGGGGCTCTGCCGGCCGCTTTGGCACTGCCAGGCCCCCCTCGGGGAAGATGGGGGCGCGCCAGTGCTTATCCAGGACGACGTTCCACCGGCTAGAGCCCCGGATGGCCCCCCGGACCTCTTGCTCGCCGAGCGATTGCTTGGCTGCCATGGTGCGTTCCTCCTTCTCGGGATTTCGCATGACCGGTGCACGGACCCCCGCCCCTCCACGGTTCGCCGCCGGTCGGGGTGTCAGTATAGCAGGATAGCCTGCGCAAATCTCCATTCGGCAGCCGACACGAGCGGATCGGGCCACCCCTGAAGCCAATCTAGACGATGTGCACGGCGTCTCGGGATCACTACGCGATTTCTAATGGAGGTCCATCACATAGCTATCCATCGTGGCCAGGATCTCGCGGATGGTCCGCGAGCTGCGACACTCCTCCGCAGCCAGCCCCTCCAGCTTGCCGCGGAGGATCACGTTCGGGGTCAGCCGGCTTGCTTGCCAGTACCAGGAGGCCAGGTCTTCGGTTTCTTCCAAGTCCCGGATGAGCTTGGTGGCCGTCTGCGTCCCGGGGCGACAAGCGGGGAATGGGGCTGCCGCCAGAGTGGCCTTGTCCCCGATCTCGCAGACCAGCGCATGAGCATTCTGACTCTCCCGCTCGGCTACCGCTTCCAGGCTCCGCCGGTGGGGGGCGAACCTTAGGGCCCGCGCCCGTTCGGTCAGATGGCAGGCGAGTGCCGTTTCCTGCCGGCAGATGCGGGTCAGGAGCACCTCCAGGGCCTCCGCATCGCGCGCAGCGCGCCCCTCGAGCCACTGGTGCCACCACGGCCTTCGCATTACCCCGCCTTTCTGTTGTCGCAGAACGCTTCCGCGGCGGATTTCGCCTCCGACTTACTCTTCCAGGGGCCACCCAGGACTGACCGATCACCCCCGGCCTGTTTCTCCGCCACGCGGGCCCTGGCCCACCATTCGCCCTCGTCCTGAAAGGTCGTGATCGTGTAGCGCTGGTACGCGTAGCACATTGTCACCTCGTCCATAGTCGCTCTCTTTCTCGGCCTCGCCACGGGATCGCCTCCGACTCCGTGCAACGCCGGAAGATGGAGGGCAATCCCTGTGGAGTCCAGCGTACTGCGTGCGTCTGGTAGGTTGCCGAAGAACTCGTTTCTCCCGAGGCTGCTCAAGAAGGTCCAGATGCAAGGCGGCACGCGATGCGAGACGCGAGGCGTACTTGGCTCGTACGCCGCAGCGACGCGCGAGCGCGCCAACGCAGCAGATGGGCCTTTTTCAGCAGCCTGCTAGGCGGCGGAGGGGCTCACCTTCATGTGCGCGGCCCGCGGTCCCTTCTGCCCGTTCTCGACATCGAACTCGACGGCTTGCCCTTCCGCGAGTGTGTCGAAGGCCTCTCCCGAAAGTGCCGACCGGTGGAAGAAGAGCTCGGAGCCATCGTGTCCCAGGATGAACCCAAAACCTCGCTCCCGGACCAGCTTCTTAACCGTTCCTGTCGCCATTGTTTCTTCTCCTCTCCGGATCTCCGTCCGGAACGTGTTTCGTTTCGTATCACCTACCTGCCACAATGATCTTCGTCCCCGCTTCAAGCTCCCGAGCTCCGAGCCCTCCTCTCAGGGCCGCGTCGCGCCCGCCAGCAGGGCGCGTAGCTCGTCCCCTTCGACCACCTCTTTCTCCAGCAGGCGGCTCGCGAGCTGCTCGAGGAGGCTCCGCTTTTCCGTGAGCAGGGCGCTGACCTTGACGTGTGCCTCGCCCAGAATGCGGCTGGCCTCAGCGTCGAGGAGCCGCGCCGTCTCCTCACTGTGCTCGCGCGGCGGAGACAGGCCCGGCAGGAGGGCTGGCCGTCCGGCCCCGTCGAACGTCATCAGGCCGACCTTGTCGCTCATCCCATACTGCGCCACCATGTGCCGCACAAGGTCCGTCGCCCGCTGGAGGTCGTTCTGGGCGCCGGTCGAGACATCGCCGAAGATGATCTCCTCGGCGGTCCGGCCTCCCAAGAGGACGCACAGCCGGTTGAACAGCTCCGACCGGGTCATCAGGTAGCGGTCCTCCGTCGGGAGCTGTTGCGTATAGCCCAGGGCCGCAATCCCCCGCGAGACGATCGAGATCTTCACCACCGGGTCGGCCCCCGGCAGGAGTTGCGCCGCCACCGCGTGTCCGGCCTCGTGCGTGGCCACGATCTCCCGCTCCTTCGCGCTCATCACCCGGGTCTTCTTCAGCCCGGCGACCACGCGGTCGATGGCCTCATCGAAGTCGGCCATCCCGACCGCCTCCTTGCCCTGACGGGCGGCCAGGAGGGCGGCCTCGTTCACGATGTTCGCTAGGTCCGCGCCCACGAAGCCGAACGTCTTGGCGGCGACGGTGGCCAGATCGACCTCCGGGGCCATCGTCACCCCCTTGGCATGGACCCGGAGGATGGCCTCGCGCCCCTTCAAGTCCGGCCGGTCCACCAGCACTTGACGGTCGAACCGGCCAGGCCGGAGCAGGGCCGGGTCGAGGATCTCCGGCCGGTTCGTGGCCGCCATGATGATGACGCCCTTGTTGGTTTCGAACCCGTCCATTTCCACGAGGAGCTGGTTGAGGGTCTGCTCCCGCTCGTCGTGGCCGCCCAGCGGGTTCATGCCCCGGGCCTTGCCCAGGGCGTCCAGCTCGTCGATGAAGATGATGCTCGGCGCATGCTGCACCGCCTGGGCAAAGAGATCCCGGACGCGCGCGGCGCCGACCCCGACGAACATCTCGACGAAGTCCGAGCCGCTCAGGCTGAAGAACGGGACCTTGGCCTCGCCGGCCACGGCTTTCGCCAGCAGGGTCTTGCCGGTCCCGGGGACGCCGACCAACAGGACCCCTTTCGGAATCTTCCCACCCAATCGCTGGAAGCGTTCCGGCGTCTTCAGGAACTCGACGACTTCGACCAGCTCGGCCTTGGCCTCGTCGATGCCGGCGACGTCGCGGAAGGTCACGCCCGTGTCCTTCTGGACATAGACCTTGGCCTTGCTCTTCCCGATGGCCATGAGCCCGCCCAAGCCGCCGCCCCCGCCCATCTTCTTGAGGGCGTAGCGCCAGATGAGGAAGAAGATCCCCATGGGGAGC
>Ga0335084_10007002_pt1 | contig 11229 bp, 6 predicted proteins | sample Lox_Sample_44_FD_206721 | JGI IMG/M metagenome (GOLD analysis project Ga0335084, IMG submission 206721) | Soil microbial communities from Loxahatchee National Wildlife Refuge, Florida, United States - Lox_Sample_4.4 | ecosystem: Environmental > Terrestrial > Soil > Wetlands | place: USA: Florida...
CGACGGCCTCTGGTACGCGGTGGGCATGCCCGCGGGCACCGGGGCGGCGCTGGTCCTGTTCCTCCCGCTCGACTCGGCGTGGGTGACGGCGCTCGCCAGGCGCGCCGGGGCCGAGGTGACGCTGGCCGCCGACCTGCCGCGGCCCCTCACCAGCGCCTCGGCCGAGGACGCGAAGGTCGCCGTGGCCGCCGCCACGCGCACGCCCGGCTCGCCCGCGGACGCGGGCGCGCTCGGGAAGATCGCCACCGCCGGCTCGCCCCGGCTGCCGCCGCTCCCGCTCCTCTTCGCGCGGGCCCCGGCGGCGCGCGCCCTCGCCGTCCCGCTGGAAGGGACGAAGGGTGAGGTGGTGCTGTCGGCCGCCCTCGCGCCGCGGCTCGCGCCCCTGGTGCGGCACCAGTGGGTGACGCTCGCGTCCACCGCCCTGATGCTCCTCATCGGCGTGATCTTCGGCTTCCTGCTCCGCAGCGAGGCGCCGGCGACCATCCCGGACGAGCTGGTCTCCGCGGCCGGCAGGCTGCAGCAGGGCGACTTCACAGCCCGTGCGCCAGCGCTCGCCGGCAAGCTCGGGACCATCGCCCAGGGGCTGAACAGCGCCGCCGAGGGGGCCCAGCGGGCCGCGTCGGCCGATCTCTTCGCCAAGCCTTCGGCCCCGCCGGAGCTGACGCCCGCCGGGTTCGACATCCCGCCGCGGCCCGGCGTCGGCGCGCCGGCCGCCCCCGAGCCGGTCGCGACCAGCACCACCGCCCGGCTCGACGGCGGCGGGCTGGTGGGCGGACCGTTCGAGGCCGCGCCGGTCCCGGCTGGAAGGCCCGGGACGGAGGCGGCGTTCCCGGCCGCCGCCGTTCAGGCCGCGGCGCACTCCGCCGGGGCGCAGGCGCCCGAGGGCGAGGGCGGTCACTGGGAGCAGGTCTTCCAGGAGTTCCTGCGGGTCCGCGCGCAGTGCGGCGAGGCGAACGACGGCCTCACCTTCGACCGCTTCCGGGTGAAGCTCGAGAAGAACAAGGAGCAGCTGGTCCAGAAGTACGGCTGCCGGACCGTCCGCTTCCAGGTCTACGTGAAGGAAGGGAAGGCGGCGCTCAAGGCCACGCCGGTGAAGTAGCGTCCGCTCCGACGGCGCGCCGCCCCGCAGCGCGGGGAGGCGCGGCGCGCTACCGGGAGGCGATCGCCACCGGGCGGCGGTTGTCGCCCCTGGTGAGGACGAACTTGGCGAGGTCCGCGTCGGTGCGCGAGACGTGATCCTCGAGCCAGCTCTTCAGCCAGAGCGACATCCGCTCCGGCGGGAGCCCCACGGTGCCCTTCCGCTCGTGCTCGTTCGACATGGCGAGCAGGTCCTTCGCGAACCGGTCGTGCTCGGTCTTGTGGTGCTTGTAGCCCGAGTAGCCGACCTCGCGCATCCAGTCCTCCTCGGCGCCGAAGTGCGCGACCGCGTAGAGGCGCAGGTAGGAGAGCAGGATGCCGATCTCCTGGCGAGAGGGCGTGGAGAGGCTGGAGAGGAACCGGTCCGCGCGGCGGAAGAGCTCGCGGTGCTGCTCGTCGATCTCCTCGATGCCCACGGCCAGCGACGGCGACCACTCGATCATGTCGTCCTCCGGCGGTCCGCGGCCGCCTCCGGGCAAGGTCCAACGCCAGGCGCCCCGGGGCAATGCCCGCTTCGGGGGAGGTCCGGGCCGCCGCGCCGGTCTTGACGTCCATCAACTGGAGCGCTTGATTGACCTACAGTGAATATGACGCGTTGCGCTCGGCCGCGCCAGCGGAAGGCCGCGGGGCGGCGCAGCGCGGCACGGGGGCGCCGGGTCGCGGCGCCCGGAGGTGGCGCGGCGTCGCACAGGACCGGTTCCGAGGGGCAAGGTGTCCCACGCGGACGGGACACGGGGCGTGGCGGTTTGTCGTTCACGTATCGTCAACGAGCCGGTGCGGCTCGAATCCCGGCCGGCGCGGCCCATCCCCGGCCTATGCCCTGGATCGGGGATGGATCTCCCCAACGCGCCCCGTACGATCGGCCGGAGCGATGACGATCCCGGAGCTTCACCGCCTCGATTCGATGGTCCTGCCCGTCGCGCTCCCGCCGGAGGCGACACCGGAGATCATCCGCCGCGTCCGCGCGTACAACGACGGCGTCGACGCGTTCCACGAGCTCGTCGCCCGCGCCCGGGAGGCCCTGTCCTTCGAGCTGCGGGTCCCGGCGGACGTGCGCGATGCCCTCGCCGAGGCCGCCTCCCAGCTCCTCGACGAGCGGGCCCGGCTCTCCGGCCGCTGAGCTACGTCGCCGGGAGCCGGACCGAGAACCGAGCTCCGCGCCCGGGGGCGGACTCCACCTCGATGCGCCCGCCGTGCTCCTCCACGATGCGCTGGGCGATGGCGAGCCCCAGCCCGGTGCCACCCTCCTTGGTGGTGAAGTAGGGCTCGAAGACGCGGTGGAGGTCGCCGGGCGGGATGCCGGGGCCGGTATCGCTGACCGTGAACGCCACCTCGCCGTCGTCGCGGCGCGCGCCGACTCGCAGCGTCCCGCCGGAGGGCATGGCGTCCACCGCGTTGCGGACCAGGTTGAGCAGCACCTGCAGCATCTGGTCGCGGTCGGCCCGGACCAGGGGGAGGCGCGGCTCCACCTCGCGCACGAGCTCCACGCCGGGCGCCTGGAAGAGCGCGAGCACCGCCTGGACCAGCTCGTCGGGCGGGACCGGAGCGAGCTCCGGCGCGGGGAGGCGCGCGAACCGGCTGAACTCGTCGAGGATCCGCTTCAGGCGGCGGACCTCCTCGCCGATCGCCTGCGTGGCCTCGCCCAGGATCGCCGGGAAGTCCTGCCGCGCCTGCGCCGCCGGGTCGCGGAGCGTCTCGATGCTCATGGCGATGGGGGTGAGGGGGTTCTTGATCTCGTGGGCGAGCCGCCGGGCCACCTCGCGCCAGGCCGCCACCCGCTCCGCCGCAGCGAGCCGTGCGCGGCTGCGCGCCAGGTCCGCGGTCATGCCGTTGAAGGCCTCGACCAGCTCCGCCACCTCGCCGGTCGCCGGCGCGTCCACGCGCGCCTCGAGGTCCCCCGCCGCGACCCGCGCGGCCGCGGCGCGGAGCGCCTCGACCGGCCGCGTCACGCGCCGTGCCAGCGCCGCGCCGGCGGCGGCGGCGGCGGCGGTCGCGCCGGCGAGGGTGGCGAGGAAGGCGAGGAGCACGGTCAGCTCGGCCCGCGCCAGCCCGTCGGAGACGGTGCCGACCAGGATGCGCGCCACGGGGGCCTCGGGCGGCAGGTCCAGGGTGCGCGTGGCGGTCCCGGCCGGTCCGGCGCCCAGCACCAGCCGGACCCGCCGCCAGACGCGCAGCGCCGTGCTCGGGTCGACGGCCGGGCTCGCGTCCGCGAGCGGGGTGCCGTCGGCGGCTCGGAGCCCGATCGCGCTGTCGGTGAGCGAGGCGAGCCGGTCGGCCAGCTCCGGCCCGAGCGCGACGCCGCCGGCGACGCGGAGCGGGGGCTCGGCGCCGCGCACGTCGTCCCAGGCCACCAGCGCCAGGACCGGCTCGACGCCCGAGGGCCCGGCGCGGGCGACGACCCGGGGCACGGCCTGCCCCGCGGGCGACCGCGCGAACAGCTCGGCGAGATCCGCGTCGACGTCGCCGGCGCGGCCGGGCAGGTGGCCGGAGGAGAGGACGCGCCCGTCGGGCTCGGCCAGCGCGAGGACGTCGAGGCCGCGCGCCCGCATCCACTCCCCGGCGCGTCCCGCGACGTCGGCCGGGGCGAGCGCGCCGGCGGCACGGTCTCGCGACACGGCCTCGGCCTCGGCGCTGCGGGCGAGGTCGCGCACCGACTCCCCGGCAGTGCCGGCGAGGCGCCGGAGCTCCCCTTCCACGGCGTGGACGGCGGTGTCGAGCCGCGCCGCCTGCTCCGAGTCGAGCGACTGCGAGAGCGCGCCCAGCACCGGCCAGAGCGCGGCGGCGAGCGGCACGGCCGCGAACAGCGCGAAGGCGAGGCCGAGGCGGGCGCGGAGGGTCACCGCGAGGCTCCCTGCCAGACCCACAGGTCGCCGAAGTCGATGGTGCCGTCGGGCCGGGGCGCGAGCCCCTGCAGCGCGGGCGCGGGCGTGGCGCGCAGACCGGAGGCGAAGAGCGGGATGGCGTCGAGATCGCGCGCCAGCGCCTGGAGGGCGGGGCCGAGCTCGGAGGGGGGCAGCGCCGACAGCGAGGCCATGGCTCGGCGCGCGGCCGCCGCTCCGCGCAGCGCCCAGGCGACCTCCCCCGCGGCGATGGCCGGCCGCGCCGCCAGCAGCGGGACGGGCACGAGGGCGACGTCGTAGTCGCCGGCGGTCACGCGCGGCCAGAAGCGCTCGGCGTCGGCGGTCTCGATGCTCGACTGGATCCCGCGGTCGAAGAGCTTCACCTGGAGGCGCTGGACCACGGCGCGCTGCTCGGACGAGGCGGAGAGGACGAGGAGCGCGATGCGCACGGCCGGCGCGGCGCGGCGCGGACCGGGAGCGGGGGCCGGCGCCGCGGCCTGGGCGGGGAGCGGTGCCGGCAAGACCGCCGACGGCAGCAGGGTGGCGAGCGGCTCCGAGGGGCCGCGGACGTAGAGGCGGGCGAGCTCCGCCCGGTCGATCGACCCGAGCGCGGCGCGCACCGCGTCCGCCGCGGCGCCGAGACGGGGGCCCAGCGCCGCGTAGGTGGCGGTCCGGGCGGGGAGGGCCACGGCGCCCGGGCCGGCCGCCTCGGGGCGGAGGACGAGCAACAGACCGTCCTCCGAGAGCGCGCGCTCGAGCTGCCGCGCCGCGCCGCGCGGGTCCACCGCGCCCAGGGAGGCGGTGTCGGCGAAGGGCCGCCCCTGCGCGCAGGCGTCGTTGGCGCGCGCCTGGACGAAGGCCCCGTCGGCGCGGACGGGGCGGGCGCCGGCGAAGGGCCCCGCGCCGAACCCCCGCGCCGACACGACCGCGGCGGGAATGGTCGCGAGCGCGGCGGGGAAGTCGGGCAGGGGGAACGAGAGGGTGACCAGCACCTCCCGGTCCGAGAGCACCTGGATCCCGGCCGGCGCGCCCGGCCGCCCGTCCAGAACGGCGTCCGCGCCGTCGATGGGGAGCGCGATCCAGCCGTGCGGGGTCCCCGGCTGCGCCAGCCGCGCGAGGCTCGCGGCCAGGTCCGCGGCGCCGAGCGGGGTGCCGTCGGCGAAGCGGAGATCGGGCTTGAGCACGAGCCGGAAGGCGCGGCCGCCCGCCTGCGGCTCGGGGACCTCGGCGAGGAGACCCGGCGCGAGGCCGGCGGGCGCGACCACCAGCGGCGTGGCATGGTGGACGCCGAGCGCGAGGAGGTCGACGGGGTCCATCGCCCGCGCCGGATCCCACTGGCGCGGCGCCGCGGGCAGGCCGATGGCGAGGTCGCACCCGCAGTAGGTCGGCCGCACCCCTGCGGCGGCCGCGGCGGGGAGCAGGAGGCCGGCGAGGGCGGCGCGGAGCCGGGTCACGGCACCACCCGCGGATCCGCCGTGACGAGGAGCAGGTCCGTCGCGACTCCCCCGTCGGCCGCCACCACCGCAGCGAGCACGGCGTCGTCGATGCCGTCGCCGGTGACGTCCCCCGCCGCGCCCGCCAGGATCGCGCCGGCGATGGGCGGCGACTCGAAGGCGACGGCCACTGCGGCGCCGTACTCGAGGACGCGCACCCGCTCGGGCGTGCCCGGCGTGCCGGTCGACGCCACGACCTCGGCGGTGCCGTCGCCGTCGAGGTCGGCGAGCGCGAAGCCCGCGCCGACGCCGTCGAGGACTCCCGCCGTGCCCAGATCGCCCCGGAGCAGCTCCAGGCGGCCGCCGGCGCCGAGCGCGGCGACCGGGTACGGACCTCCGCGCGGCGCCGCGGCGACGGCGAGCCACTCGCGCCCGGAGCGCGGCGGCGCCTCGGGGTCGATCGTCGGCGAGAGGACGTCGGCGAGCAGGCCCTTCCCCGGCGCGAACGCGCCGAAGATCCGGCCGCCGTCGGTGGCGCAGAGCGGCGCGGCCGCGATGGTGCCGGCGGGCTCGAGCCGTCCCCCCTGCCAGGCGAAGACGCGCCCCGCCGGTTCGCCGGCCACGGCGAGCGCCAGGCGCCCCCCGCCGAAGTCGCCGATGGCGGCGGTGGCGGCGGGATCGCGCACCGGCCGGCGGCCCGCGAGCTCCAGCGGCCGCGACGCCAGCCGCGCTCCGCCGCCGGAGAGGAGGATCGCCTCGCCGGCGGTGACGGCGAGGATCGCGCTGGCGGCGCCGTCGCCCACCGGGTCGCCCACGGCGAGCGCCAGCACGCGCCCCGGGACGCGCGCGAGCACCCGGATGGCGACGCGGGAGGCGTCGGCAGCGCGGCCGGGGCGGGCGAGGAGCAGCGTCTCGGGATCGGCGGCCGCCCGCGCCTGCACCAGCCTGGGCGGCACCGGGCGGACGCCGGGGCGGCGCTGGAGGAAGAACGACGACCAGGTGGGGATCAGCTCTCCCACGAGCGCGATCTCGGTCCGGCCCGGCGCGAGGCCGCCGCGCACGCGCACCACCCAGTCCGCGCCTGCCTCGCGGGCGCGCGGCTCCGGATCGGCGGCGCCGCGGAGCGGCGACACGGCGTAGCCGCGGCGCGAGAGGGCGGCGGCGAGGGCGCTCTCCAGCGGGGGGGCGAGCGCCGGCGCGACGCCCTCGACCGCCAGGGCCAGACCGCGCCGGCCCTCCGGCGGTGGGCCGATCTCGGCGGCCAGCGCCTCGGCGACGCCCGCGAGCCCTGGCGGCGCTGCGGGTGCGGCGCCGAGCGCGAACGCGAGGAGCGCGAGGCACATGGCCCGGAGCCTACTCAGTCACCGGTCGTCCATGAAGAAGTTCTGCGGCGCGGACCCCGGGTGTTCGCTCGACACGGACGTCGGAGCGGTGCCGGCGAGGAAGGGCACGAACGCCGCGTCGGCCCGGCCCGACGGCGCGACCAGGCCCGTGGCGCGATCGATCCGCGCGAACTCGACGCCCGCCGGGGCCGTGAAGTCCGAGGCCTGCCGCCCACCCACGGCGGCCTGCATGAACGAGAGCCACGCCGGCAGCGCGGCGCCCGCGCCGGTCTCGCGCGGCCCGAGCGGCGCGTGGTCGTCGAAGCCGACCCAGACGCCCGCCACCAGGTCCGGCGTGAACCCGACGAACCACGCGTCGCGGTGCTCCTGTGCCGTCCCCGTCTTCGCGGCGGCGGGTCGCGCCAGCGCCTTGGCCGCGGCGCCGGTCCCGTACTCGATCACCTCGCGCATCATGCCGGAGAGGACGAAGGCGACGTCGGGGCGGGTGCCGGAATCCGGGATGGCGAAGGGTGGAGCGGCCGCGTCGGCGACGCCCGGCGGAGGCGAGGGCGGTGCATCGGCGGCTGCGGTGGCGGCAGGGTCGGCGGCCGGGATCGCGGTCGCCGTCGGGGTCGCCGTCGGATTCGGGTTCGCGGTCTCGGTCGCGCCTCCGGCGGCGGCCGGCGGCCCGCCGCTCGTGTCCGGCGGCGCCGGTGCGGCGGTGGCGGTCTCCGGCTTCCACTCGTCGAGCAGCTGACCATCGCGGTCCCGGACCCGCAGGATCAGCACCGGCGGCGCGGCCTTCCCGTGCGCCGCGATGGTCGCGTAGGCGTTCACGAGCTCGATGGGATAGACCTCGCCCGTCCCCAGCGCCAGCGTCAGGTTGCGCGGCAGGTCCGAGGAGATCCCCATCCGCCGCGCGAAGGCGATGACCTCGTCCACGCCCAGGGCGTCCACCAGCTTCACCGACACCGTGTTCTTGGAGTGCGCCAGGGCCGCCTCGAGGAGCATCGCGCCGTCGAACTCGTCGCGCTCGAAGTTCTTCGGCTTCCACTCCTTGCCGGTCCACTTGTCGCGGTAGACGTCCGGCGTGTCGTAGACCACCGTCGCCGGCGTGAAGCGCCGCGACTCGATGGCGGCGCCCCACACGAACGGCTTGAACGAGCTGCCCGGCTGCCGCCTGGCCTGGAGCGCGCGGTTGAACTGGGAGGTGGCGAAGTCGTATCCGCCGACCAGCGCGCGCACGCCCCGGTTGACGGGATCGAGGGCGACGAGCGCGCCCTGCACCTTCGGCACCTGCTCGAGCGACAGCGGGACGGGCTTGCCCTCGCGCGCGGCGCGCTCCGGCGCGATCTTCCCCTGCATGACGCGGACGAGGACCACGTCGCCCGCCTGCACCACCGAGGACATCTTCTTCGGCGACGCGGTCGCGGCGGTGGGGTTCCACTTGCGCGCCCAGGCGACGTCGGCGAGCGGCAGGAGGCCGCGCACGCTTCCCAGGTCGAGGGAGGCGGAGGCGTCGTCCACCCGTTCGACCACCGCGGCGTAGACCTCGCCCGCCTCGAGCGGCCGGATGCGCAGCATGCGGCGCACGCCCTTCTCGTCCTCGTCGCCCGGCTCGATGTCGCCCGGGTTCACCGCGCGGAGATCCCACACCAGCACCTCGCCGGGCCGGGCTTCCGCGCCCTGCAGCTTGTCCCGCCAGATGGGGCGCGCCGCCTCGAGCTGCTTCGGGTCGAGGTGGAGCAAGGGGCCGCGGAACCCCTGGCGCTTGTCGACCGCGCGCAGGTCCGCCTCCAGCGCCGCCTCGGCGTAGCGCTGCATCATCGGATCCATCGCCACGTCCACCCGCAGCCCGTCGGTCTCGACCCGCTCCGCGCCGTACTTCTCGTCGAGGACCTTGCGGATCGCGTCGGCGTACCACGCGCCGGGCGGGTCGGCCTCCGGCGGACGGACCGCGACGGGACGCGCCACCTCGGCGTCGTGCTGCGCCTGGGTGATGAAGCCCTCCTCCTGCATCCGCCGCAGCACGTACTTCTGCCGGTCCTTGGCGCGCACCGGGTGGTTGACCGGCGACCAGCGCATGGGCGACTGGACCAGGCCGGCGATCATCGCCGCCTCGCCCAGGGTGAGCTGCTTCGGGTCCTTGGCGAAGTAGAACCGCGCCGCCTCGGCGATGCCGTAGCGCTGGTGGCCGAAGTAGATCTGGTTGAGGTAGAGGTAGAGGATCTCGTCCTTGGAGAGGTTCTGCTCCAGCTTGGGCGCGAGGAACAGCTCCTTCACCTTGCGCTTCACCCGCCAGTCGCTCTGGAGCAGGAAGGTCTTCACGACCTGCTGGGTGATGGTCGAGCCGCCGCAGGCGACGCCGCCGCGGAAGAGGCCCTTCACCGCGCAGCGGGCGATGGCGAGGTAGTTCACTCCCTCGTGCTGGTAGAACCTGGCGTCCTCGGCGGCGAGCACGGCCTTCTTCAGGATGTCGGGGAGGTCGGCGAGCGGGATCACCGTCCGGCGCTCGCGCGCGAACTGGAAGACCTCGGTCCCGTCGATGCCGTACACGCGGGTCGAGACCAGCGGCCGGTAGTCGGCGAGCCGGTCGAAGGCGGGCAGCTCGCGGGTCCAGGCGAAGAGGGTCACGCCGCCGGCGAGCACGGCCCCGGCTGCCCCGATCGCGGCCCAGCGCAGCCACCTCCGGCGGGACCACGGCCAGCGCGCGCCGCGGCTCACCGCCTCCTCCCCGCGGGAGGAGCCGGACGGCGGCCCGCCGGGCAGGGGCTTCTCGCCGGGAGCGTCCACGAGGGGTCGAACCATAGCGCCGGGGGTTGCCGCGGGGGAAGGGTCGGGACGGGAAGGCATTCGCCCGCCCGGGGTGGCAAGCGGCGTGCCGCGCCGCACCCCTCGCCTGAACAGCGCGCGCGGAGGCCGATTCCTCGGGGCTGCGTCCGGGGCGACACGGCGGGGTGCGGCCGGAGGGACGCGGATTTCATGTCGGGGGGGCTTCGCCTCTTCATGTCGGTGGGGCTTCGCCCCCCCGATCCCCCCGGTGGCGGCGGGGGCGCCGCCGGCCCGGGCCCCCCCCCCCCGGGCCCCCACAAGGTGGGGGGGGGGGGACCCCCCCCACAACCCCCGCGCTCCGGGGCAGCCTCGTCCGGCTGCCCCTCCGCTCGGGCACCCTTCATGTCGGTGGGGCTTCGCCCCCCCGATCTCCCCGGTCGCTCCGGGGCAGCCTCGTCCGGCTGCCCCTCCGCTCGGGCACCGGGGAGCCTACTCGGCCCCACGCTTGATCCCCAGGGCCCGCATCTTCTTGTAGAGGTGGCTCCGCTCCAGGTCGAGGGTCCGGGCGGTGTCGGAGACGTTCTCGCCGTGCGCCTCGAGGGCGCCGAGGATGATCTCGCGCTCCGCCTCCTCGACCAGCTGGTGGAACGAGGCGCCGGTCCGGAACCGCTCGGAGCGCGGCCGGCGGGAGCCGGGGAGGACGGCCGCGACGTCGTCGGGCGAGATCTCCGGACCGTCGCAGAGGATGGCGATCCGCTCGACCAGGTTCCGGAGCTCCCGGACGTTTCCGGGCCAGTCGTGCGCCTGCAGGGAGAGGACGGCCTCGCGCGAGAGCGCCATGGGGCGGCGTCCGTTCCGCTCGCACGCCTCGGCGAGGAAGCGGGCCGCCAGCTCGGGGACGTCCTCCCGCCGCTCGCGCAGGGGCGGGGCGTGGATGGGCACCACGTTGAGCCGGTACCAGAGGTCCTCGCGGAAGCGGCCGGCACGGACCTCCTCGGCGAGGTCCTTGTTGGTGGCGGCCACCACCCGCACGTCGCAGCGGAGCGTCTGCTGGCCGCCGACGCGCTCGAACTCGCCCTCCTGCAGGACGCGGAGCACCTTCGCCTGCATGGCGGCGGGCATGTCGCCGACCTCGTCGAGGAAGAGCGTGCCGCGATCGGCCAGCTCGAACTTCCCCTTCCGCGCCGCGACCGCCCCGGTGAAGGCGCCGCGCTCGTGACCGAAGAGCTCGGACTCGATGAGCTCGGCGGGGACGGCGGCGCAGTTGAGCTTCACGAACGGTCCGTCCTTGCGCCGGGAGCGCAGGTGGAGGGCCCGCGCGATCAGCTCCTTTCCGCTGCCGTTCTCCCCCGTGACCAGGACGCGCCCCTCGCTCGGCGCCGCCCGGCCGATGATCTCGAGGAGCCGCCTCATCGCCGGGCCGCCGCCGATCATCTCCGAGGGACCGGCGCCCGACTCGCGCCGGAGCGCCGCGTTCTCCTCGGCGAGGGAGCGCATCGCCAGCGCGTTCCGCACGGCGACGAGGAGCTTCTCCTTCTCGGTGATGGGCTTCTCGAGGTAGTCGAACGCCCCGAGCTTGAAGGCCTGGCGCACCGTCTCCAGCGAGCCGTGGCCGGACATGATCACCACCGGCAGCTCGGGGCGCGTCTGGCGCGCCCTCTCGAGGACGGCGAGGCCGTCGAGATCCGGCATGCGGACGTCCATCACCACCGCGTCCACCGGCAG
>Ga0335084_10007003_pt1 | contig 11229 bp, 10 predicted proteins | sample Lox_Sample_44_FD_206721 | JGI IMG/M metagenome (GOLD analysis project Ga0335084, IMG submission 206721) | Soil microbial communities from Loxahatchee National Wildlife Refuge, Florida, United States - Lox_Sample_4.4 | ecosystem: Environmental > Terrestrial > Soil > Wetlands | place: USA...
AGCACCCGCTCCGGCTCGCCGAGGCGCCGTGCCGCGCTCACACGCTGGCCGTTGAACGCCGCCCGCTCGAGCGGCGTCTTCCCCCTCGCGGCCTCGCCCTCGAGGTAGGCGAGCCACTCGCGGGCCACGTCCTTCTCGCCCTTCGCGTCTCCCGCGGCCTTGCGCGCGTCGGCGATCTTCTCGTAGAGCCAGGAGCGATCGTCGGCGAGCACGCCGGGCCCACGGACGAGCGTGCGCGCCTGCGACTCCAGCATCGCCACGGTCTGCGGTCCTGCCGGAGCAGGGAGATCCTCCGCGCAGGCGAGCCCCTGCGCCACGATGCGCGCGGCGATGGCCGCGGTCGTGACGGCCGGCGCCGAGGTGCGGGCCGCCTCCGCGCACCCGGCCATGTCGTCGGTCATGGAGAGCGCCTGCACCCGCGCCTCGATCGCCCGCTCCCGCCCGCGCCAGGCGGGGCCGCCGGCGGCGAGGGCTTCGGCGTAGGAGGCGGCAGCCTTCGCGTGCTCACGGGCCCCGAGCAGCCGGTCCGCCTGGACGAGGAGCGTGTCCGCCTTCGACGCGCCCGCCGGTTTCACGGAGCGTTCACCGTCGAGCGCCAGCTTCTCGATGTCGGCCGCGGTGGCCGTGCCGGCCCAGCGCACGACCACCGCCTCGCTGTCCGGGTCGATGACGAGCAGGGTCGGCCAGGCGTCGATGGGGAACCTCTCCACGAACGGCAGGTTCTTCGGATTCTCCGTGTCGATGCTGAGCCAGACGAACCGTCCGGCGAGCTTCACGAGGCGCGGGTCCGGGAGGACGTACGCCCGCATGAAGCGGCAGGTGGGTCACCAGGGGGCCCAGACGTCCACGACGATCGGGACCGAGCGCTCCTTCGCGAGCGCCAGGGCACCCGGCCAGTCGTCCTCGACCGTCGTCCTGCCGGAAGCGGTGGACGCGCCGGGAGCGGCAACCGTCAGCGCGAGCGCAACGGTCCAGGTTGCCAGGGGGCGTGCCATTCGCGTCTCCTTCACCTCACGGCCGCCACCTCGGGGGTCGCCGCCTTCGCGGCCTCCGTCGCGGTGGCCTTGTTCTTGAGCGAGAGGCCCAGCGTGAAGCGGGCCACCGGCTCGTCCCCGTACCTCGAGGGCACCTTCGCCACGATCTGGATGGGCAGCGTCACCCGCTCGCCGGTGGCGACCGCCTTCTCCATGGCCGCCGCGACCTCGAAGCCTTGGCGCGACTCGAACACCACGTCCCCGTCGGCGCGCTTCAGGAAGTCCGCCTTGAGGTCGGCGAAGACGAGCTTCACGTCGGGGTACCTCGAGCGAATGAGCCTGTAGGCGTGGACGCCCGATGCGAGGTCGGCGCCGGCGCACATCACCCCGACGTACATCGAGCCGAGGTGGTTCTTCGTGCGCCATCCGAGCGGGATGCGCACGGCGCACGCCTCGTCGTCGAGCCGCTCGACGACCGGCGAGCAGAAGGCGATGGCAGGGATCTTGAGCCCCAGCAGCCGGACCAGGACGGTTTCCTTGAGGAGCATGGCCTCTCCTAGCCTAGCCCACGACGGGCGCGGGCGCCTCGCGGGGCGGGGTCCACACACGGTAGCGGCGGGCGATCTCCCGGAAGGCCACCGCGGCGAGCAGCATGAGGACCGCATACAGCCAGAAGTGCGACGCACCCGACAGGCGCACCAGCTTGGCCAGCGTGGCGGTGATGCCGTTGCCCGCGGCGACGGTGAGGAACCAGAAGGACATGACGGTGCTGCGCATCGAGCGCGGCGCCTGAGTGTAGCTGAACTCGAGCCCGGTGACCGAGACCAGGATCTCACCCACCGTGAGAAGCACGTACTGCGGCAGCTGCCAGAGGATGCTGGGCGACTGGCCCGCGTCGAGGACGGTCTGCAGCACCGCCGCGGCCACGAACGAGCAGGCGGTCAGGAACATGCCAGCGGTCATCTTCCTGAGGGGCGTGAGCGAGAAGCCCCGGCGCTCCATCGCCGGGAACACCACCAGCGAGAGGAGCGGGATGAGCACCATGATGAGGACCGGGTTGAAGATCTGGAACGCCGCCGGCGACGGCTCCGCCCCGAGGATCATCCGGTCCATGACCTTGCCCTGCATCACCCAGGTCGAGGACTTCTGGTCGAAGAGCGCCCAGAAGAACGAGACCGCGGCGTAGACCCCCACGAGCCGGAAGACCGCCTTCGCCCCCTCAACCGCCTCCTCGGGATGGCGATCGCGGGCGGCGTCGAGCCAGTGGTCCCCCGGCTTGCCGAGGCCGAACCGCTCCAGCGCACGCCGGACCACCCTCGGGAATCCGTGCGGGTCGGGCCCCGACGGCGGCGACCGGACGTAGGTGGTGGTGCCGGCCCAGAACGCCGCCAGCGCGATGGCCATGAGGAGCCCGGGCACCGCGAAGGCGACCGCGGGGCCCCGCGTCTTGAGGAGCCAGGGGATGAGCAGGTACGACGACGCCGAGCCCAGGTTGATGGACCAGTAGAACCAGCCGTACACCCTCTGCATCAGGGTCTCCTGGCCGGGACCGAACTGGTCGCCCACGAACGCCGACGCGCAGGGCTTGATGCCGCCCGCGCCGAGGGCGATGAGCGCGCACCCCGCGAGCAGGCCCTCCCGCGTGGTCCACAGCGCGAGCGTGGCGTGGCCGGCGAGGTAGGCGGTCGAGATCCAGAGGATGGTCCGGTAGCGGCCCCAGTAGCGGTCCGCGATCCACCCGCCCACGAGCGGGGTCACGTAGTTCGCGCCGACGAAGGCGTGGAACCAGGCCGTCGCGTCGGGCACGCCCATGAGCAGGTCCTGGGTCATGTAGAGCACGAGGATCGAGCGCATCCCGTAGAACGAGAAGCGCTCGCAGGCCTCGTTGCCGACGATGTACTTGACCTGCGGTGGATAGCGGAGCCGCTCGCCCATCCTCGCCGTCTCTCAGGCCGCGGCCGGCTCGGCGGCCGCCGTTCGCTCCGGGTACCAGCGGGCGAGCAGCGCGAAGGCCACCGCCGCGACGAGCTGCAGCGCCGCGAAGAAGACGAAGTACGCCACGCCCTGGAAGCGGTTCAGCGCCGAGACCCAGCCGGTGAGCAGGCTCCCGGCGAAGAACGTCAGGAACCAGAGGCCCATGATGGCGCTCTTCATCTGCGACGGCGCCTGGCTGTAGGCGAACTCGAGGGCCGTCACCGAGACGAGCACCTCGGCCACGGCGAGGAGGAGGTACTGCGGCACCTGCCAGGCCACGTGCACGGCCGCGCCGCCCTGCAGCGCCGACTCCACGACGGCGGTGGCGACGAAGGCCGGCACCATGACGAACATGCCGAACGCCATCCGGCGCAGCGCCGGGAAGCGGTATCCGCGCCGCTCCAGGGCCGGGAAGATCGCCAGGGCGAACACCGGGACCAGCGCGAGGACGAACAGGCCGTCCAGCGTCTGCAGCTGGCCGGCCGGCACCACGTAGCGGTACCCGCCCAGCGCGATCTCGCGCTGCATGCGGTTCGCCTGCAGCGTCCACGACGAGCCGTACTGGAAGAAGAGGGACCAGAAGACGCTCACGGCCGCGAACACCGCGGCGATGCGGAGGACCGCCTTCACGCCCTCCACCGCCCACTCCGGGTGGTCGGCCCGGGCCGCCTCCAGGCCCCGGCGGCGCAGTGCCGAGCCGACCACTGCGAGGAAGCCGTGCGGGGACGGACCGGCGGGAGGCAGCTTCAGGTACGTCCTCCGGCCGGCGATGAAGACGACCAGGGCGAGCGCCATCGCCGCGGCCGGCGTGGCGAAGGCCACGCGCGGCCCGTAGTTCTCGTAGAGCCACGGCACGGCGATCTGCGATCCCACCGACCCGAGGTTGATCATCCAGTACCAGAGGTCGTAGAGCCGCTCGAGCAGCGCCTTCTGGCCCTTCGGGATCTGGTCGCCGGCGAAGGCCGAGCAGTTGGGCTTGATTCCGCCCGAGCCGATGGCGATGAGGGTGCAGCCGACCAGGATGCCCGTGGCGCTCTCCCAGAAGGCGATGGTGAGGTGCCCGGCCACGTAGCCGAACGAGAGCCAGAGGATGGTCGGGTAGCGGCCCCACCAGCGGTCCGCCAGCACCCCGCCGACGAGCGGCATGAGGTACACCGCGGCCACGAAGTACGAGTACCAGGCGATGGCCTCGTTCTCCGCCTGGCCCAGGTGCTGCACGAGGTGCAGGGTCAGGATCGAGGTCATCCCGTAGTACGAGAAGCGCTCGGCGGCCTCGTTCCAGCTGAGGTACCAGACGGCGGAGGGGAAGCGCTCGCGCGGGGGGGCGTTCGCGGACATGTCGCGGCATGCTGCCAGAAGTTCCCCCGTGGATCACGGACCGACTGATCCGCCCCGGACCGCCGCCCAGGCGAGCACGATCCAGCCGGCGATGAACGCCACCCCGCCGAGCGGCGTGACCGCGCCGAGCGCGCGCACGCCGGTGAGGGCGAGCGCGTAGAGGCTGCCGGAGAAGAGCACCGTCCCGGCGAGGAGGAGCCAGCCCGCCCAGGCGACCGCGCTGCCCGGGAGGCGTGCGGACGCCCAGGCCACCGCGAGGAGGCCCAGCGCGTGGACGAGGTGGTAGCGGACGCCGGTCTCGAACGCGGCGAGGAGCTCCGGCGAGAGACGGGCCCGGAGCCCGTGCGCGCCGAACGCGCCGGCGGCGACGGCGACGGCGGCCGACGCGGAGCCGAGGGCGAGGAAGAGGCGGTCGGGAGGCATGGCGGGCAGTGTCCGGTGCCGGACCGCCGCGGACAAGCGGCGATCGCGCCCCGGCGGGGCCCGGGTCCTCCGGCGCCCGGGGCGGATGTGTCATCCTCGATCACGCATCGTGGAGTTCCGGATGGCCTTGCTCGTCCTCCTCGCGCTCCTCTCCGCCCCGGCGGCGCGCGACCGGCTGCCGTACGTGAAGGCGCGCGTCGATCGCGTGAAGGACGGCGACACGTTCGAGGCCCGCCTCGAGCGGACCAACCGGGGCGGGGGGCCGGCCATCCAGCACGCCACCGTGCGCATCCACGGGATCGACGCTCCCGAGCGCGGGCAGGCGTACGGGGAGCAGGCGAAGGCCGCGCTCGCCGCGCTCGTGGACGGGCGCGACGTCGAGCTCCTCGAGACGGACCGCGACCGGGAGGGGCGGCTCGTCGCGGTGGTGATGCTCGAGGGTCGCGACGTCGGGGCGGTCCTCATCCGCTCCGGGCATGCCTGGGCGTTCCGGGAGTACCTGGGCGGCGTGGAGGGCGACGACGACTACTGCGCCCTCGAGTACGAGGCGCGCGCCGCGCGGCGCGGCCTGTGGGCCGGAGCTCACCCGAGGGCGCCGTGGCTGGAGCGCGAGGCGCGCCGGGGCAAGCGGGCGGCGCGGTCCTTCGACGAGTCGTCGGCCTTCGACTGCGTCGGCCATTTCCGCGGGGCGTCGGGCCACAAATAGGCTTGCGCGGCCGCCGGGCCGCGAGCACTTCCTCGCGCCATGGACTACGCGAACAGGAGCTGTTTCCCCTGCGAGGCCGGCACGCCGAGGCTGTCCGCCGAGACCGTGGCCCTGGCGCTCCGCTCCCTCGACGGCTGGGACGCCCGGCTGGACTCCACCCGGATCCACAAGCACCACCGGTTCGAGGACTTCGCGGCGGCGATGCGCTTCGTGAACGCGCTCGCGGCGGTGGCGGAGGCCGAGGGCCACCACCCGGACTTCACCGTGCACTCCTGGAACCAGGTCGAGGTCACCCTGTGGACGCACGTCACGGGCGGCCTCTCCGAGAACGACCTCATCCTCGCCGCGAAGCTCGACCGAATGCCCGAGTCGCGCGGCTGACGCCCGGATCGCTGCGCGGGGCACTCGACGGCGCTATGTAGCGCCTCCGTGCCCCGCATCCTCTCCTTCGTCGTCTTCCTCGCCATCGCCCTGACCATCCTGGGCGCCATGCACGGCTACATCTGGGTCCGCCTCGTGCGCGATCCGGGGATCGCCGAGCCCTGGCGCCGCATCTCCAGCGCGGTCCTCGTCCTCCTCCTGCTCTCGTTTCCGGCGGCGATGTTCCTGCGGCGGAGCGGATCGGCCTTCGGGCAGATCTTCCCCACCCTCGCCTTCGGCTGGCTCGGCGTGGCGTTCCTCCTGCTGATCGTCCTTCTCGCCGTGGACGGCGTCCGCCTCCTCCTCGCCGGCTGGGACCTCGCGGCTGGCTGGCTGCGCGTGCGGCAGGCGGAGTCGCCGCCGGACCCGGCGCGACGCATCCTCGTGGCGCAGGCGGTGGCGGGAGCGGCGCTCGCGGTGACGGGCGCCACGACCGCGTTCGCGGTGCGGCGCGCCGGCGGGCCCGCCCGGATCGACGAGGTCCCCGTCCCGATCGCGCGGCTGCCCCGGGAGCTCTCCGGCCTCACCATCGCGCAGATCACCGACCTCCACGTGGGGCCGACCATCCGCGAGAAGGAGGTCCGGCGCGTGGTCGAGCAGACGAACGGCCTCCGGCCCGACGTCATCGCCGTCACCGGCGATCTCGTGGACGGCAGCGTGCGCGACCTCGGCCCGATCGTCGCACAGATGGCCGGGCTGAAGGCGCGCCTCGGCGTCTTCTTCGTGACCGGCAACCACGAGTACTACGCGGGCTTCGAGGAGTGGGATCCCTTCCTCCGCTCGCTCGGCATGAAGGTGCTCCACAACGAGCGCACCACGATCGGCGACGCCGCCGCGGGCGGCGCGACCGTGGACCTCGCCGGCGTGGACGACTACGGCCACTCGATGGACCTCCGCCGCGCGCTCGACGGGCGCGACGGCGACCGGGCGCTCGTCCTTCTCGCCCACCAGCCGCGGGGCATCGAGTCCGCGGTGCGCTCAGGCGTGGACCTCCAGCTCTCCGGCCACACGCACGGCGGCCAGATCGTCCCGTTCAACTACGTCGTCGGGCTCACCCAGCCGTTCGTTCGCGGCCTGCACCGCGTCGAGGAGCCGTCCGCGAGCCGCTCGGGCCACATCTACGTCTCGCGCGGGACCGGCTACTGGGGCCCTCCCATGCGCCTCGGCTCGCCGCCGGAGATCGCGAAGATCGTCCTCGTGGCGGGCTGAGGGCCGAGACGGCGACGCGCGCACCCGCCCGGGGCGCTCACGCCGGAGGGCCGCGCGGCTAGCCTCGCGGGCGGAGAACTCCATGCGTGTTCGTGCCTCGACCCTCGTCGCCGGCGTCTTCCTCGCCGCGGCCGCCGTGTCAACCTTCGTCGTGTCACAGGTGGTGAACTCCAGGCGCGAGGCCGGCGCCGGCGCACCCTACGCGCCGAAGGGGGCGCCGCAGGTCCTCGACCCCGGCGCCGCCGCCGACCGGGGCGCCGCAGGCGTGGGCTGGCTCTCCGGGCGGGTGAGTTCCGAGATCGGGAAGCTCCCGCCCGGGACCTCGGTGTTCGCCCAGCGCTCGGGCGGCTCGCGGGAGGAGCCGGCTCGCGCCCTGGCGAACGATCGCGGCGCCTACCGGCTCGAGCTTCCCGAGGGCGACTACCGGGTATGGGCGGCCACCGCGGGTGGCGCCGACGTCCGGGCCCGCCCCGCCTTCGCGCGCGTGGAGCGAGGGCGCACCCTCACGATCGACCTCGCGGCCGCCTCGCCGCTCGCCGGCCCGGTCATCGAGGTGCTCGAGCCGGGCGGTGCGGCCTCCGCCGAGGCGATGGTGACGCTCGCGCGCCCCGGCGACGCGCGCCTGGCGCTCGCGACGCCCGCGGGGGAGGACGGCCGGGTGGGCATCGCGCCGGAGATGGGCCTGGCCGGACGCGAGGTGGAGGTGCGCGCACGGAACGGCGGGAGGACCGGATCGTGGACCGGGGTCCTGCCCGACTCCGGCGCCGTCACGGTACGGCTCGTTCCGGCGGGCACCGTGGCGGGCCGGGTCGTGGCGAGCGGCAAGGCGGTCCCGCCCGTGGGCTTCGTCCTCACCGTGGCGTCGCAGCCGGCGCCGCAGGCGTGGCGCACCCTCGCGGAGCACCGCTTCACGGGCGACGCCTTCGCCGTACCCGACCTCCCGCCCGAGCCGATTCGACTTTCCGTGAAGACCGACGACGGCCGCAAGGGGACCGCCCTCCTGACGCTCGCCCCGGGTGAGGAGCGCACGCTCGAGATCGCGGTCGCCGCGCCGTAGCCTCGCGGCGGGGGCCGAGGGCCCCGCACGGGTGCTCCGCTCGCTGGAAGCGCGCCGTCACCGCGCGAGAACGGCCGATCTCCCGGGGTGAAATCGCCTCCGGGGCGACCCGTCCTTGCCAACCCACCTTGACATCACCACCGGCCAAAGCCTATCGGTCCCGGCCAATGACTGGAAAGTCCCTCGTCATCGTCGAGTCGCCGGCCAAGGCGAAGACCATCGAGAAGTACCTCGGCCCCGACTTCCGGGTGATGGCTTCCATCGGGCACATCAGGGACCTGCCCTCGAGCGGCCTCTGCATCGACGTGGAGAACGACTTCGCGATCACCTACGAGGTGACCAAGAAGGACGTCGTGAAGTCCCTTCGCGAGGCGCTCAAGGGGTCGAAGAGCCTCTACCTCGCCACCGACGAGGACCGCGAGGGCGAGGCGATCGCCTGGCACCTGCAGTCGGAGCTCCGGCCCAGGGTTCCCGTCCGGCGGATGGTGTTCAACGAGATCACGAAGAAGGCCATCACCGAGGCGCTCGAGCACACCCGCGACATCGACGCCGGGCTCGTGGACGCGCAGGAGGCGCGCAGGGTGCTGGACCGCCTCTTCGGCTACGAGGTCTCGCCGGTGCTGTGGCGCAAGGTGGCGCCCGGCCTCTCCGCGGGCCGCGTCCAGTCGCCGGCCACGCGGCTCGTGGTCCAGCGCGAGCTCGAGCGGATGCGGTTCCGCTCCGCGTCCTACTGGGACGTTCGCGCGAGGCACGGGACCACGCCGGCCTTCGAGTCCACCCTCGCCGCCGTGGACGGGAAGCGGGTGGCCACGGGCAAGGACTTCGACGCCCAGGGGAAGCTCACCTCCGAGGCGCGGCTCGTCGGCGAGGCCGAGGCGCGGAAGCTCACCGCCGGGCTCGCCGGCCGGCCGTTCACGGTGGGCTCGCTCGAGCGCAGGCCCTACCGGTCGAGCCCCAAGGCCCCCTTCATCACCTCCACGCTCCAGCAGGAGGGCGGCCGGAAGCTCCGGCTGTCCGCCCAGCAGGTGATGCGGCTCGCCCAGGGCCTCTACGAGCGCGGCTTCATCACGTACATGCGCACCGACAGCACCACGCTCTCCGAGACCGCCATCGCGGCCGCCCGCGCCCAGATCGCGGAGCTGTTCGGCGATCGCTTCCTCCCTCCCCAGCCCAGGACCTACGCGCGCAAGGCCAAGGCCGCGCAGGAGGCCCACGAGGCCATACGCCCGGCGGGCGACGCCTTCCGCACGCCGGAGTCCCTCCAGGGCGAGCTCTCGGGCGCCGAGCTCAAGCTCTACGAGCTCATCTGGAAGCGGACCATCGCCTCGCAGATGACCGATGCCGAGGGCGAGTCGGTGAGCGTCCGCCTCCTCGCCACCGCCGCCGGCGGCGAGCGCTGCGAGTTCGCGGCCTCGGGCCGCACGATCGTCTTCCCCGGGTACCTCCGCGCGTACGTCGAGGGCTCTGACGACCCGGAGGCCGCGCTCGACGACCAGGAGACGCCGCTCCCGCCGCTCGAGCAGGGCGCCACCGTGCCGGTGACGTCGCTCGAGGCGAGCGGCCACACCACCTCGCCTCCGGCCCGCTTCACCGAGGCGTCGCTCGTGAAGAAGCTCGAGGAGCTCGGCATCGGCCGCCCGTCCACCTACGCGAGCATCATCGGGGCGCTGGAGGCCAAGTACGTCTGGAAGAAGGGCCAGGCCCTCGTGCCGGACTGGGTGGCGTTCATCGTCACCGCGCTCCTCGAGCAGGCGTTCGACGACCTCGTGGACTTCGCGTTCACCGCCGAGATGGAGGACGACCTCGACGAGATCGCGACCCGCGAGCGCAAGAAGCTCGATTTCCTCTCCGCGTTCTACTTCGGGAGCAGGAGCCACTCCGGCCTGCAGAAGCAGGTCGCGAAGGCGCTCGACCGGATCGACCCGGCGAAGCTGAATCGCATCCTCATCGGCGAGGACCCGGCCGGCGTCGAGATCTTGGCCCGGGTGGGCCGCTTCGGGCCCTACGTCCGACGCGGCGAGGACACCGCCCCGATCCCCAGCAACCTCCCTCCCGACGAGCTCACGGTCGAGAAGGCGCTCGAGATCCTCGCCGCACCCCGAGGCGGGAAGCTCCTCGGCACCGATCCGGCGAGCGGCCTTCCGGTGTACCTCCGGTCCGGACGCTTCGGTCCCTACGTCCAGCTGGGCGAGGCGAAGGACGGGGGCAAGCCCGAGAAGACCCAGTCGCTCCTCAAATCGATGAAGCCCGAGGCGGTCACGTTCCAGCAGGCCCTCGAGCTGCTCGCCCTCCCGCGCGAGCTGGGCAAGGGTCCCGACGGCCGGCCGGTCATGGCGTGTTACGGCAAGTTCGGGGCCTACCTCACCATGGGTGACGAGAGCCGGAACCTCGGCTCGGCCGACGACGGCGTCGTGCTCACCATCCGGCTCGCCGAGGCGCTCGAGATCTTCAAGCAGCCGAAGCAGTTCCGAGGCCGCGGCCAGCCCAAGCCGCCGCTCGCGACGTTCCCCGAGGACGCCGTGAGCGGCAAGAAGGTGGTCCTCAGGGAGGGGCGGTTCGGGCTCTACCTCACCGACGGCGAAACCAACGCCTCGCTGAAGCGCGGCGACGACCCGGCCGACCTCACCGCGGAGCGGGTCGCCGAGCTCATGGCCGAGCGCCGGGAGTACCTCGCGTCGCCGGAGGGCCAGGAGCGGGCCGCCCTTCGCGCCGCCCGGAAGGGCCAGCGCGGCGGGCGCCGCGGGAAGGCGAAGGCGGCTGCGCCGGCACCCGTGAGGGAGGCGCCCGCGAGGGCCGGAAAGGCGGCGAAGGTCTCACGTTCCGTGAAGTCCGCTGCCGGGTCGCCTCGGTCGAAGGCTCCGAGGGCCGCCCGCAAGGCGCCCGCCAAGCGGAAGGCGGGGACCTGAGGGCCGGGCGGGACGCGCTCTTCCGCCACGACAGACACGTGTGGCGGGGCCGCCAGGTCGCGGAGATAATGGCCGCTCGCGACGGAGCGGAGGAGCGCTTGGCCGGGGCCGGTGGCGGAGAGCGTGCGGAGGTTCGGCGGCCGTCCTACCTGGCGGCGGCCATCAAGGCCCGCCCCTTCGGCATGCCGGTTCCGCCTCACCTCTTCGGCGTCGCCGCGTTCG
>Ga0335084_10007004_pt1 | contig 11228 bp, 12 predicted proteins | sample Lox_Sample_44_FD_206721 | JGI IMG/M metagenome (GOLD analysis project Ga0335084, IMG submission 206721) | Soil microbial communities from Loxahatchee National Wildlife Refuge, Florida, United States - Lox_Sample_4.4 | ecosystem: Environmental > Terrestrial > Soil > Wetlands | place: USA...
ACGACCCACAGAGCGGGCACCATGATCTCGATCTGCCCATTCCGCTCGAGTCGATGGAGTCGGTCGAGATGATGCGCGGCGCCGGCTCGTTTTTGTACGGCTCGGACGCGGTGGGCGGCGTCGTGAACGTCATCACTCGCGCGCCGGAGACGCCGGAAATCCGGTTGCGCGTCTCGGCCGGCAACTTCGGCGTCAACCAGGAACGGGTCTCGCTCAGCGGCAGCCGCGGCAGGTGGACAGAGATGCTGACGGGCGCGCGGGACTTTTCTTCGGGCTTTCGTCCGGACCGGGATTATCGATCGCTGGCCATCGCTTCGGCGACAACGTATCGTTCGAGCTTGGGAATGACGGATGTCGATCTCGCCTGGAGCGACCGGCCCTTTGGCGCTGATCAGTTCTACGGCAACTATCCGTCCTGGGAGCGCACCAAGTCGCAGTGGGCGGGCTTGCGCCAGACCCTTGGCGAAAGAACCGAGGCGGACTTCTCCTACCGGCGCCATACCGACCTGTTTGTCCTTTTTCGCGATCAACCGCGGATCTTCGAGAATCGCCACGCGGCGCAAAGCTGGGAGGCGAGTTTTCGGCGGCGCGAGCCGCTCTCGCCGTCCTCGACTTTTTTCTGGGGTGGCGAAGGATTCGGGGACGAGATCGATTCGACAAACCTGGGTCACCACAGCCGGGCTCGCGGAGCCGCTTACGCAGGCTGGGACGCGCGGGTGATGCGCCGCTTCTCCTTTACCGCCGGTGTTCGCGGTGAAGTCTATCGCGGGCTGCCCGGACAGTGGAGCCCCTCCATCAGCGGCGGCTACTGGGCGGGCGGCAAGGTGAAGCTCCGTGCGGCTGTCAGCCGCGCCTTCCGTGTGCCGTCGTACACGGACCTTTACTATCACGACCCCGCGAATCTCGGCAGTCCGACCCTGCGGCCCGAGAAGGCATGGAGCTATGAAGCCGGTGCGGACTGGCGCCCGGCACGCAGGGTCAGCGCGGATGTGACGGTGTTTCACCGCCGCGACCGTGACGTGATCGACTACGTCCGCAGTTCGCCGGCTGACATCTGGCGTGCGACGAACATTCAGAATCTCAATTTCACTGGCGTGGAAACCGGCGTTCGTTGGACTGTTTCCTCACAGACGATTGATCTGCGCTACACCGCTCTGCACGGTGTTGCCGGGGTGCTGTCTGGGTTGCAGTCGCGCTACGCGTTTCAATATCCGGTGCACTCAGGGCTCGCTTCGTGGCAGGCTCTGATTGCCAGGCAGGTGGCGTGCCGCACCCGAATCGGGGCATTAAAGAGGATCGGCGGCACTCCCTATGCGGTCTGGGACGCCTATGTTGCGCGGTCGCAAGGCAGAATTCGACCTTTCGTGCAATTCACCAATCTTGCGAACGTGACCTACCAGGAAGTTGTCGGCGTCGTCATGCCGGGCCGCGCGATTGTCGGCGGCGTCGAACTGCGACTAACCCGCCAGTGAAACCGCTCTCCTACGTGCTGCACACCGAGCCGCGAGCGTGAGCGAGCGGTTTCGTCTATCGTCCTAGCGGGCGGTCTGCACCTTCGGTGTCGCGAGGTAGCCCTCGATCTGGTCCTTATTCACTGCGTTGACCACGATTTCGTACGGCTGACGAGCCTTGGACGTGTAGAACTGGATCGGCTCGTTGACGCCCTTGTCTTTCTTCTCGACGCGCTTGTCGTCGGCGATCACGGTCACGGTGAATTTGTTCTTCTTCTGATCGGTCTTGTTCAGGAGCAGGAGTACGTCGCCTACGCGCTGCGCTTCTTTGCTCTTGCCGAGCTTGAACTCGAAGTAGTTGCGCTCGCCGAGGGCTTTCAGCGCCGCCAGTTCTTTACCGTTGGTTGCGATGAGACCGCTCTGAACGCCAAGATCGCCCTGCGTCGATTTCAACGCGGCAATGGTCTTCTCGAGCTCCGACTTGGTACTGCCCAGGTCGCTCTTCACTTCCTTCACTTCGGTGCCCACGGAGTCAGCCTTCGTCGTGGCCGCCGTGGCCACTTCCGAAACCTTCGAGATTTCTCCAGTCAGTTGCTGCTGGGCGGCTCGCTGTTGTTGATCGAGTTTGCGCGCGAGATCCTCGGCGTGTTTGGTGGCGTCGACTTTCGCCTGTCCGACGGCCATCGAGGCCTGCCGGCGGGCGGCTTCCAACTCGTCCTTCAGGCTTTCGAGATTGCGCTTGGCGGTTTGTGTACTGACGTTGGAAACCTCGCGCACCTGGCTGATCTCAGCGGCTATCGAGTCTTTCGTCTTCGCCAGATCGGTTTTCAAGCCATCGATCTGAAGAAACAGGTAGATGTTCGCCGCGATGAGCGCGAGGACGGCTCCGATGAGTACCGGCACCAGTACGCCGGAGTGTCCTTGGTGAGGCGGCGGCGGAGGCGGTGCATACTGCGGAGGGGCGGGATAGTTGGGGTCGCTCACGGTGAGTATTCCTTCCTGTGTTGAACTGGCACGAACAGATCGTTTCCCAGTCTACCATTGGGACGCAATGATGCACCCCTTTGGTTTCAATGATCTGCGTGAGGCCGGGCGAACTCGAGCACTTCCTGTTTCGGTACACCCGGCTCGAAGCAGCGGCGGCACCGCGCCTCGTACATCCCCGAAGCGCCCACCACAATCAGGTCGTTGGATTCCACCAGGCGCTGCGTGTGTTTCGCCGGGTTCCCGCAGCGCATGCAGATGGCTAGGGTCTTGGTAATGTCCTCGGCCAGACAGAGCAACTCCGGGATGGGAACGAACGGCCGGCCCATGTAATCGGTGTCCAGCCCGGCAACGATCACTTGCTTGCCGGCGTCGGCCAGCCGGCTTGCCACGGCCACCAGTTCGGCGCCCATGAAGTTGGCTTCGTCCACTCCAATCACCTCGGTGCGCCAGTCGAGCCGCCCCAAAATCCCGTCGGCGCCGGAGACGACTTCGGATTGGATGCGATTGTCGGAATGCGAGACAATCTCATTCATTGAATAACGAGTGTCGAGGGCGGGCTTGAATACCTGGACGCGCTTCCGCGCGATGCGCGCCCGGCGCAGGCGCCGGATGAGTTCCTCGCTCTTGCCTGAAAACATCGGCCCGCAAATGACTTCAATCCACCCGAGATGACCAGTAACACGATCCATTCGGAGCCATGATGCCATACCTGCGGCACCCACCGGCGCGGCGCATCTCTCCGGAACTGCTTGCCGGCGCGTCGCCGGAAGAGGCCGCCGAAAACCTGCGCGACCTCGCGCGCCTGAACCGGTGGCTGGGAGGGCACTGGCTGTTGAGGCAACTGGTATCGGAGCTCGCGCGCCGCGACGAACCGCTGCGAGTTCTGGATGTCGGCGCTGCGTCCGGCGACATGGCCGCGGCGCTGCGGAACCGATTTCCATTGGCCCAAATCGTCTCGCTCGACGTGGCGCCCCACCATCTGGCGGAGGCCCCCGCGCCGCGCGTCGCCGCCGATGCCTTCCGGCTTCCGTTTCCATCGAAATCGTTTGACGTTGTGACCGCTTGCCTTTTCCTGCATCATTTCGAGGACGATCAGGCAGTCGTCCTGCTTCGCGGGTTTGCGGAAACAGCGCGCAAAGGCGTGGTGATCCTTGACGCCTACCGCCACGGCTTTGCCCGCGCTTTTGTCCCCGCTACCCGGTGTCTGTTCGGCTGGCACCGGATCATGCGGTCGGATGCACCGGTGTCGGTGGAAGCGTCGTTCCGGCCCGCGGAACTTGCCGCACTCGCGCAGGCGGCTGGATTAAGGCAGTTCCGCGCACGGGCGCACTTTCCCTGGTTCCGAACCTCGCTGGTCGCGCGCACCGGACATGATAGCCTGACTTTGTGAAGAAGTTTCTCTGGATTATCGTCCCCGTCGCCGCCGTGCTGGCCGCGCTGTTTTGGACTCCTCTGCGCATCTGGGCGCTGGTTGAGGCCGGCCGGGCACAGGGTTGTCCCCTGCCGCAAGCCATGAAGATCGAGGAGCGCTTCAAGCGCCAGACCGAGATCAAGGACCGCATTCTTCGCGACAGCAAGCTGGTGAAAGATGACGGCAAGGGCTTCAAGCTGTACGAAACCCCGTATGGCCCATACTGGATTCCGCGCGGCAGCGAGTATGTGCTGCCCTTCAACCTGGCGGAACAGGAAATGAAGATCTACGGCACAGGACCGCGTGATGTCCAGCCCGGCGACGTCGTGCTGGATTGCGGCGCCAATGTGGGCGTATTCACGCGCATGGCGCTGCAGCGTGGAGCGAAAACGGTCGTCGCCATCGAGCCCGCGCCGGAGAACATCGAGTGCCTGCGGCGTAATTTCGAAAAGGAGATTGCCGCCGGCTCCGTCGTTCTCTATCCCAAGGGCGTTTGGGACAAGGACGATGAGCTCGAACTCCTGGTGGATCCGGACAACTCCGCCGCCGACAGTTTCGTCATCCATCGCAAAGGCGCGAAGGCCGTGGCCAAGGTGCCGCTGACGACGATCGACAAGATGGTCACGGAGCTCAAGCTCGAAAAAGTCGATTACATCAAGATGGACATCGAGGGCGCGGAAGTGAAGGCGCTCCGCGGCAGCAAGGCCACCATCGCCCGCTGGCACCCCCGCATGTCGTTGTCGACCTATCACCAGGCCGACCACCCCGTTGAAGTGCCGAAGGCCGCCAAGGAAGCGTGGCCCGGCTACCAGATCGAGTGCGGACCCTGCGCCCAGATCGACAAGTTGACGCTGCGGCCCGACGTACTCTACTTCTACTAAGGCGCCGAGCGTGCGTCGAGTACGAATTCTCGGCGCAGGACCTGCCGGCAGTGCCGCCGCGCTCTCAGCATTGTCGTGCGGCGCTGACGTGGAATGGTTCGACCGGTCCGCTCTGCCTCGCCATAAAGTCTGCGGTGAGTTTTTGACCGCGGAGGCGCGTTCTGTTCTCGAGTCGTTGGGTGTTCTGAGCGTGGTCGAACAACTCCGGCCGGCCCGCATCCGCCGGGTTCGCCTCCGCTTCGGGAGACGGGAGCAGGTGGGAGTGCTGCCTGAGACGGCCTGGGGCCTGAGCCGGTATGCCTTCGACCATGCGCTGTGGTCAGAGGCAGTGCGCCGGGGTGCCCGTTTCGCCCGGGCTGATGCGCCAGCCGTTCCTCCCTGTGTTGTCGCAACAGGCCGAACTGCGTCATTGGCGAATCCGGCAAATCGCCCATCTCGGCTGTTTGGCTTCAAAGCACACTTCCAGGGTCCTGTTTCCGACGACGTGGAACTCTTCTTCTTTCGCGGAGGCTACGTCGGAGTGAACCCTGTTGAAGGCGGTTTTACGAATGTGTGCGGCCTCGCACGGCAGGACGTGCTCGCGTCCCTGTCCTTTGATGTGGACGGGCTTCTCTCCACTCAGCCGCCGATTGCCGAGAGAATCCGGCCCCTGCTTCGCGCTTTTGCGTGGATTTTCACGGGGCCTCTGGAATTCGCCCGACATTTCGATGACGCTGCCAGGGAGGGAGTCTATCTCGCGGGCGACAGGGCGTGCTTTGTGGACCCGTTCACCGGGTCCGGCCAGCTCATCGCGCTACTGACCGGCGAGGTTGCAGGTCGAGCGGCCGCGGAAGGTTGGGGTTCGTCACGTTACGAAACCCTCTGTCGTAACAGCTTGAAGGGCAATCTGTTCTGGTCTTCCCTAGTACGTTTGGTACTCACTTCCAGGCTCGCAACGCCACTCGGCCTAGTCACCCCCCTCTCGTCCCTTTATCGATTAACCCGGCCCAAACAGCAATAAAAAGCCCGGTAGGGACTCGGAGGAAGATCCCTACCGGGACAATGCCAGCCGTATCGGAGGAATGCTGGCCTACTCGTACTAGATGTACGCTCTATGTGAAATATACCACAGAGACAGAAAAGGTAAAGGGAAAACGAAATGCGAAATCACAAAAGTGTGACTCGGAAACTCACAGATCTTTCGATAGCCTGACGGGTGAGCGGCTCGCCCTCCAGTCCACCTCATGCAGGGGTCCGATAATGAAAACATAGGAGATAGCGCCCAGTACCAGAAAGATGGTCACCGTCACGAAGGCCAGATAAAAGGACCCAGTTGCGCTGACAATCACCCCGGTTACATAGGGCGCCGTAACCCCTGCGAAATTGCCGAAACAGTTTTGCGCACCTGTCCATTTTCCGGCCGCGGATGCCCCAGCCAGGGTTTGAGTGATGGCCCAATTGTTCGACGTCGTGAGTCCGAGGGAAAGCCCGGCGATGGAGATGAGGACGAGCGCAAGCATGGGGTCTTTGACAAGTGCGGCGGGCATCACAGAGGTGCAGAGCAACATTCCCGCGGCGGCAAATCCCTTGCGGACCTTGGTGACGCTGTAGCCGCGTTCCACAAGCCGGTCGGAGACCCACCCCGCGAGGGAACTCATGAACGCCGAACCCCAGAATGGCAGGGAGCCGAGGATCGCCATCATCCGAATGGTGAAGTGGCGCTCCTCGACAAGATACGTCGGAAGCCATGTCAGCAGAAAATACCATCCGTAATTCAGGCAGAAAAGCGCGATAAAGGTTCCCCAGGCCGAGCGCTGGCGCAGGATCTCGCCATAGCTTACGCCGCTGCTGGCAGAACTTGCCACGGGCTCCGGGGGACGATACCCGGTGATGCCCCACGGCACGAGCCACAGAAGGCTGCCGGCGCCCAGCGCGAGGAACAGCACGCGCCAGCCGTAATCGTCCACCAGCAGGCCGCCGATCAGCGTGCCGATGGCCGGCCCGACGCGGGTGCCGGCGTCGATAAGGGCGTTAGTGAAGCCGCGATGGCGCGCGGGGAAACTGGTGGTAATGATCTTCGAAAAAGCCGGGTAGGCCACGGCCTCGCCGGCTCCGAGCAGAATGCGAAGGGCAAAGAATGCCGCGAATCCTCCGGCGAGCGACGTAGCGCCCGTGGCGACCGACCAGATCAAAAAGCCGATGGTCATTACGCGGTTCACCGGATAGCGGTCAACGAGCCAGCCGGCGACGATCTGAAACGTGGCGTAGGTCCAGAAGAAAGCGGAAAGCAGGACGCCGATCTGCGCCGGCGTCTGATTCATTTCCTTGCGGATGAGCGGCGCGGCAATGGAAAGGCTGCCGCGGTCGATGTAGTTAATGCAGCCGGCGGCCACAAGAAGCGCGAGCACCCACCACTCGCGGGCGGTCATTTTTTGAGTCTGCAAGCTCTCTACTCTATCGCGCTTGGCGCGGCTCAGATGCGGTCGAGCGTTTCGCGCGTACGCGCATCGCGCACATTGCCCGTATTCAGGGTGCTGGCCGGCTCGAACAGCATGACGTGTACTTCGGCATCGGCTACCGGCCGGTGCTCGACCCCGCGCGGCACAATCAGAAATTCGCCCGGCCCAAGCTCGATGGTGCGGTCCCGGAGTTCCATGCGGAAACGCCCGTTGATGACGAAGAACATCTCATCCTCTTCCACATGGCTGTGCCAGACGAACGCGCCCAGAAACTTCACCAGCTTCACCTGCTGTCCGTTCAATTCGCCGACGATTTTCGGCGACCAGTATTCGGAGAAGAGCGCCAGCTTCTGTCCCAGGTTGACCTTTTCCATCACGCCCCCTCCCGAGTGTAGACCAGATCGGCGTACCATACGGAACATGCCCAATCCCGGTGCGGATGTCATCGTCGATTTCGATTTTGAAGACGGGCTGCTGTTCGTCGGGGTCGAGAACCTGGGCTCGGAGCCCGCCCTCGAGGTGCGCGTCGAATTCTCTCCGCCCTTCCGCTGTCTGGGCGGCGAAACACCCATCGGCTCGTTGCCGCTGTTTCGTGGCATCAGTTTCCTGGCGCCCCGCAAAAAAATCCGCACGCTGGTTGACTCGAGCGGCGCCTACTTCGCGCGCGGCGAACCCGTTCGTGTCAAGGCGGCTGTGACATGGGCTGGCCGCGACGGCGCCCAGCGCAAAGCATCGATGGAGCACAATTTGGAAATCTACCGGAGCCTGGCCTACGTGCCAGCGAGAAAAAAGGAGGACTAGCGATGGCAGTCATGCGGAACGACCCCTACGGGGCATTTAACTTCCTCGTCGAGATTGACGGCATCACGGACGGAACGGCTCAGGCGTCCTTCTCGGAGGCAACGGGTCTGGAAGCCGATGTCAACGTCATTGAATATCGCACCGGCTCAGAGCCCAACGTGGTGCGCAAGTTCCCCGGCCTGCAGAAGTTCCCGAACATTGTCTTGAAGCGAGGCATCACCGGCGACTTGGCGCTGTGGCAGTGGATGAAATCGGTCCTCGACGGCCAGACGATCCGCACCAACGGTTCGATCATCTTGCTGGACGAATCGCGCCAGCCAGTCCTGCGCTGGCGGTTCCTTCGAGGCTTTCCGTGCAAACTCGTGGGACCCACCCTGAACGCGAAATCGAACGAGATCGCCATCGAAACGCTCGAGATTGCGCACGAGGGCCTGACGATCGAGTAGCGATCTTCTATTAATTGCCTCGCACGCGCAAGACCCGAGCGCGACTCTCGAAGGCCTGGTGAGGGACCAGAGCGGCGGTGTCGTGCCTGGGGCAATGGTCACGGCGACAAACAACAAACCCGGGCTCTCGAGATAACAATCCACCGATCCTGGCGGCGCCTTCACGCTTCCCGCACTGCCGCCCGGCGTTTACGACATCAGCGTGGAGAAGGCAGGCTTTGCGGTTTTTCTCCAGAAGGGCATCGCCCTAAATGTCAACCAATCGGTGCGCGTCAATGTCGTGCTCGCGCTGGCTGCCGCCGATCAGACGATTCAGGTCGACGCCGAAGGCGCCCTCGTGCAGACCAGCACCAATGTTCTGGGGAGCGTGGTGACGCAGCGCGAAGTCACTGACTTGCCACTGAATGGCCGCAACTTCGCGCAATTCGGACTGCTGCAACCGGGCGTCTTGCCGATGACCACGGGGCTGACCGAGCAGGGCGGGGAACGGCGCAGCGGACACGCCTATATCGTCAACGGACAGCGCCCCGAATCGAACAATTACCTGGTGGATGGCGCCCGGGTGGCTATGCCGCCCTCGTGACGAACTCCACCGGCTCCACCTACCACTCGGCGCAGGCCAGCCTGTCAAGTCTGCACATTGCGGGACCCGCGCCCATCCTGGTCTCCGGCGAAATGGACCTCGCTCAGAATCCATTCAACCTGCGTGCCGAACACGGTCCGTCGCTATTCGATTCGCGGCACCGCCTGGTGATGAACGGCATGTACGAGGTGCCCGTGCTCAACGCCAGCCGAGTGACGCGCGCGGTGCTGGGCGGCTGGCAGTTGAACGCCATTGCCACCCTGGCCTCCCCAGCGCCCTTCACGGTGTACGATTCCCGCAACGTCAGCCTGCAAGCGCCTATCCCGCCGGTCTCCGGAACGTTCGCCAGCCGGCCTGACCTCGTCGCAAGTTGTGCCGCCGGACCGCACACGCCGGAACAGTGGATTTCCGCCTCGAGCTTTTATCGTTTGAACGCCGTTACGCAAGCGGGACAGTTCGGCCGCACCTGCAATTCCGCGCCGAGTCCTTCAACGTGTTGAATCACCCGAACTTCGGGCTACCGGTGAACGACATGGCTTCGCCCAACTTCGGACGCGTCCTCGAATCCGGCCCCCCACGGTTGATCCAATTTGCGCCGAAGCTGCTGTTCTGAACGCAAATTTTCCTTGCGCAGGAAGCCCCTCGCGCGGATAATATGGAACCAGTCCGATCAACCCTCTGGGATCTCTGCCAGAACCGTGGAGGTGACTCGTGGCCTTCACAGACAACTGTGATCTGTTTGTGTCCGTTCAAGAGGACGGTGTCAATCGTGTCATCCGGCACGTAATGCGACAACGCCCTTCGCTCTTCAACTATGCCAGCGCTGATGTGGCGGGCAACCGGGAGTTGTGGTGCAACCCCAAGGTTGAATTCACCAGCGACGTAACCAAGTACGGCAACCCGATTTTCAAGATCGAGCCGCCGTTTCCGGTGTTCGGCTCCGATTCGCCGGCTGTCTTCATCGGATTTTGCGCGCAGGTGGTGTCGGCAGGGATTGACTTTCACCCGGGCAACAAGATTACTCTGCCGCCGCAGTTGGCCCCGCCGCTGAAGCCGCAGCGCTTCAGCCTGACCTTCCGCGTCTGCGCGGGGCTGGTGTGCCCGTCGGATCAGGAGATTCTGCAGATTCCGGTTGGACCCGCCGGGGCGAACACGGCAGCCACCCTCGCCGGCGTTCCCGATCGGCCGCCTGTATTGCTGCGAGGCAAGCCGCTGTGCTTCTGCCTGGATGTGTTCGTGGTGGGGCATTTCGAGCACACGCCGAACGATTTTCTGCTCGGCAAGGTAGACGGCATCGAGATCGTCGACATCAAGCCGGACGGGCTGGAGTCGAACCTGGAATGCTACCTGAGGACCGCGCTCACGGTCGTCCTGCGTGAGAAGTTGGCCATCTCCTACAAGGACCTGGGACTCAGTTTCCCGCTGTTCGATCTGGCGACGATAACGCTATTCCCGACGCCGAATCCCCCGGTGCCGAACAATCCGGCGATCGAGGAAGACCAGCTCAAGGTCTTCATCACCATGACGGTGTGACGGAGGTGCCGCGATGAGCCATATCACGATCGCAGCGTCGTCAAAGGCGTTCGAGAAGCTGTTCAACGTCGTTCGGGACAATTTCACCTTCGCCAAATCGGACTCCGGAAGCTTCGGACCGTTCTCGGCGAGCTACAACGTCAAGCTGCACCTGGACAACGGCACCGTGCAGCTCAACGACGACGATACGGTGGAGGTGAAGAACCTGGACATCGTCTGGGACATCCTGAAGGTTGGAGTTTGCTTCAACCTGCCCGGGTTCTGCATCGGCGGCTGGTGCATCATTCCCGATCCGTGGAACGGGTGCCTGTTAGGGGTGCCCGAGATTTGCATTGGCGGACCGATCTGCATCAACCCGAACCTGAGCGGGCTGGTGTCGGAGATCAACGACGTGAAGGCACGGCTGAAGCCGGTGTACTTCGTGGATCCCGGCCGCGACCCGAGTTGGTCAGACCTGACCGCCGAGTTCAACGGCAAATCGAATCAGTGGAAAATCTTTATCGACCCGGTGTTTGTGTCCGTGGATCCGATCGACATTCCGGCGTCGGTGGCCAATATGATCGAGAACTTGGTGCGGGACGCCATTGAGGACATGTTCCCGAGCTGGGTGCCGGATTGGGCGATCGACCTGCTGATGGCGGCGCTGGGCCCGATCCTCGACCTGGTGAAGAGCATTCTCGGGTTTGTCGATTCGATC
>Ga0335084_10007005_pt1 | contig 11227 bp, 9 predicted proteins | sample Lox_Sample_44_FD_206721 | JGI IMG/M metagenome (GOLD analysis project Ga0335084, IMG submission 206721) | Soil microbial communities from Loxahatchee National Wildlife Refuge, Florida, United States - Lox_Sample_4.4 | ecosystem: Environmental > Terrestrial > Soil > Wetlands | place: USA: Florida...
CCTCGGGCAGGCCGAGCAGGCTCTTGGGCGCCGCGATGCGGTAATGGCAGCCGAGCGCGAGCTCGAGGCCGCCGCCGAGCGCGAAGCCGCCGATCGCGGCGACCAGCGGCTTTTGCATCGCGTCCTGCATGTCGTTCACTTCCGGGAGGTTCGGCGGCGTCATCGGCTTGTTGAATTCGCGGATGTCGGCGCCTCCCGAGAACACCTTGCCAGTGCCGATGATCAGCACCGCCTTCACTTCGGGGTCGGCGGCGGCCTGCTTCAGCCCCTCGTATATGCCGGCGCGCAGCGCGTTGCCCAGGCCATTCACCGGCGGGTTGTTCATCGTGATGACGGCGATGCCGTCGCGGACCGAATAGGCTGCCACGTCGCTCATTGCGCAATTTCTCCTCGGGAATGCGTGAAATTCTACTCTTCAGATCCTGCGGCCGGAACCTTCCCAATACGGCTGTTTCAGCCGGCGCTTGAAGATCTTGCCACTGTCCTCGCGGGGAAGACTGTCCATGAATTCAATGGCGCGCGGCACCTTGTAGCCGGCGAGCCGCTCGCGCAGCCAGGCCTGCACCGCGGCTGCTTCCAGGCGCGCCCCGGGCTGCGGCTGCACTGCGGCGGCTAGCGCCTCGCCGAACTCCGCGTCCGGTATGCCGAACACCGCGCAGTCCGCCACCCCCGGCATGGTGACCAGCGCCGCCTCGATCTCGGCCGGGTAGATGTTCACGCCGCCGGAGATCACCATGTCGCTGTCTCGGTCGCACACGTAGAGGTAGCCATCGCGATCGAGGTAACCCATGTCCCCGAGCGTGCACAACCCGTCGCGCTCGATCGCGCGGCGCGCGCCGTCGTCGTTCGCGTAGGTGAAGTCGGCATAGGCTTCGTTGCGCGCGTAGATCAGGCCGACTTCGCCCGCGGGCAGCTCGCGTCCCGCGCGGTCGAGGATCCGCAGCTTCGCAGCGGGCAGCGGCCGGCCCGCGGAGCCGGGGCGCTCCAGCGCCTCGGCGGCGGAGATGAACGTCACCAGCCCGAGCTCGCTCGCGGCGTAGCTCTCGTGGAACACCGGGCCCCACCACTCGATCATGGCGCGCTTGAGTTCCGGGGCGCAGGGCGAGCCGGTGCTGATGACGAAGCGCACCGAGGAAACGTCGTAGCGCTTGCGTGCCGCCTCGGGCAGCTTGAGCAGCCGCGCATACATCGTCGGCACGAGATAGGCGTGCGTGATGCGCTCGCGTGCGATCAGCTCGAGCGTGCGCTCGGCGTCGAACTTCGGCTCGAGCCAGAGCATTGCGTCGTGCAGGATCGCCTGCAAGCCGTAGGCGTTCGGCGCGCTGTGGTAGAGCGGCGCCGGGAGCAGCGCGCGCGCGCCGGGCTCGAAGCCGAGCACGGTGCGCCAGGTCTGCGCCGCGAGCGGCGCGCGTTGCGCCGACTCGGCAGGACCGGACGCGGCGCGCCGCACGCCCTTCGGGCGGCCGGTGGTGCCCGAGGTGTAGAACATGCCGCCGCGCGGCGCCCGCTCGGGGCCCTCCCAGGGGGCATGCCCCTCGCGCAACGCCGGCCAGTCGTGGATCACGTTCTCGCCCGCGTACAACTCCGGCTCGGCCACCAGCAGCTTCGCACCGCTGTCGGCGAGGATGTGGCGCACTTCGTCCGTCTTGAAGTGCCAGTTGATCGGGCACCAGTACGCACCCAGGCGCCGGCAGGCAAGCATCAGCTCGAGCCACTCCGGCCGGTTGTGCAGCATGACCGCCACCACGTCGCCTTCGCCCACGCCCCGCGCGGCGAGGGCGGCCGCGCCGCGCCCGGCGCGCGCCTCCAGCTCGGCGCGCGGCATGAGCGCGCCGCCGAAGCTCAGACCTCCAGCCATTCCTTGCGCATGGCCGAGTTGCTGCGCACGTCGCGCGGCGTGCCCTGGAACACGATGCTGCCGTGGCCCATCACGTATAGGCGCTCGGAGATGTCGAGCGCGATGGCGAGCTTCTGCTCGACGAGCAGGATTGAGATGCCGCGCTTCCTGATCTCCTCGAAGAGCAGCGCCACCTGCTCGACGATCTTGGGCGCGAGGCCCTCGGTGGGCTCGTCGATCATGACCAGCTCCGGGTCGCCCATCAGCGTGCGGCACAGCGTCAGCATCTGCTGCTCGCCGCCGGAGAGAAAACCGGCCTGTGTGTCCGCGCGCTCCTTGAGGCGCGGAAACAGCTGGTACATGTCCTCCATGCTCCAGCGGCCCGCAGCGTGCGCCTTCTTTTGCCCGAGGAGGAGGTTCTGACGCACCGTCAGCGTCGGAAAGATGTCGCGGTTTTCCGGCACGTAGCCGAGGCCCTTGTGCGCGATCTCGTAAGCCTTGCGCCCCACCATCTCCTCGCCGTGGAAGCGCACCGAGCCCGTGCAGTGCACAAAGCCCATGATCGACCGGATGGTGGTCGAACGGCCCACGCCGTTGCGACCCAGGAGCGAGACGATCTCGCCCTTGCCGATCGCCAGGTGCACCCCATGCAGGATGTGGCTCTTGCCGTAGTAGGCATGCAGGTCGCGCACCTCAAGCATGAGACCCGCCCGCATCGTTCGTTTCCTTGTGCAGCGCGCCCAGGTACGCTTCCTGCACGGCCGGGTTGGCGCGGATCTCCTCCGGCGTTCCGGTAGCGAGCACTTCGCCATAGACGAGCACGCTGATGCGGTCGGCGAGGCCGAACACCACGCCCATGTCGTGCTCCACCATCACCAGCGTCTTGCCCTCGGTAACGTTGCGCACTAGCTCGACCGTATGCGCGGTCTCCGTGCGGCTCATGCCGGAGGTCGGCTCGTCGAGCAGGATCACGCTCGCGCCGCCGGCGATGGTGATGCCGATCTCGAGCGCGCGCTGCTCGGCGTAGGTGAGCAGGCCTGCGGGCCGGTTGCGCCGCGCGCCGAGGCCGATGGCCTCCAGCACTTCTTCGGCGCGCCGGCCGGCGTTGGCAAGGCCGTCGATGCGGTGCCAGAAGGAATACTTGTAGCCGAGCGACCAGAGCACTGCGCAGCGCAGATTCTCGAACACGGAGAGATTCTGGAAGATGTTGGTGATCTGGAAGCTGCGCGAGAGGCCCTTGCGGTTGATCTGGAACGGCTTGAGCCGCGTCACCTCCTCACCGTGCAGGCGGATGGAGCCAGAACTCACCGGAAAGCGCCCGCTGATCAGGTTGAAGAGGGTTGATTTGCCGGCGCCATTCGGGCCGATGATCGCGTGTCGTTCGCCGCGCGGAATGGCGAGATCGACTCCCCGGATGATTTCCGTCTTGCCGAAGAACTTGCATACGGAGGCGAGCTCGAGCGCATTTGACCTCGCCGCGGGGGTCATGCGCGCCCTTCCGCGAGATCGGCTTGGATCTCTCCCCAGGCGCGCGACAGGCGCCTGCGCGCCGTATCGAACAGAATGCCGCCTAGGATCCACAGTCCGATCGTGACCGCCCAAGGCAGCACGCCGGCAGCGTCGAACTCCACGCCGAACAGCGTCATTGCGGTGCCGTTGGCGCTGTCGACCGAGACCTTGTAGGTCATCTCCACCGTGAGTACGAGTGCGGCCAGCACCAGCAGCCCCGCCGCGCCGGTCCTCGCGTAATGCGGCACCAGTTCCCGGAACCGCTTCCGCGCGATCACCGGCAGCTGCATCATGATCAGGCTGGCGACTCCGCCTGGCGCGAACATCACTATCAGCATGAAGAACAGGCCCAGGTACAGCAGCCAGGCCTTGGTATGGTCCGACAGCGCCACCACGAAGTAGACGAACAGGCAGGCGCCAATGATCGGCCCGAAGAAGAAGCCGACGCCGCCGATGAAGGCGGCGAACAGCACGCCGCCGGAGCGTACCGCGCTGACGTTCTCCGCGGTCACGATCTCGAAGTTGATGCACCCGAGCGCGCCGGCGACGCCGGCGAAGAATGCCGAGATGATCAGCGTCAGCCAGCGCACCTTCTGCGTGTCGTAGCCGACGAACTCGGCGCGCTCGGGATTGTCGCGCACTGCGTTGGCGATGCGCCCGAGCGGCGTGTACGACCAGGCGTACATCAGTGCCATCGAAGCGAGGCACCACGCCGCAATCAGGTAGTAGACCTGGATCGCCGGGCCGAACGTGATCCCCAGAAATGGCTGGCCGAACACGCGGTTGGTGGTGATGCCGCCCTCGCCGCCGAAGAAATCCGGGAACATCAGCGAGCAGGAGAACACGAGTTCGCCGATGCCAAGCGTGATCATCGCGAAAGTGGTGCCTGCGCGCTTGGTGGTGACGTAGCCGAACAGCACGCCGAAGAACGCTCCCGCGAGGCCGCCCACCAGCGGCAACAGCGAGACCGGCATCCATATTTGCCCTTTGGATGCCATATTGAGCGCGTGCACCGCAATGTAGGCTCCGAGCCCCGAGTACACCGCGTGGCCGAAAGACAGCATCCCGCTCTGGCCGAGCAGCATGTTGTAGGACAGCGCGAAGATGATCGCCACGCCCATCTGCGATATCAGCGTAATTGCAAAGCCCTGCGTGAAGATGAGCGGCAGCACCACCATCACGACGGCGGTCGCACCCCACACGATCCAGCGGGCGAGGTTGAGCGGTCGGTAGCGCAAGTTCACTGCGTCAGTCCGCCCTCGTGCCGAGCAGGCCCTTGGGCCGGAAGATGAGCATCAGCACCAGCAGCAGGTAGGGCAGCACCGGCGCGACCTGGGACAGCTGCAGCTTCCACAGCGAGTACAGCGGCGTCTGTTCCGTGACGTGGACGCCGACCGCGGCAAGCATGCCCGCGAGCGACCAGTCGAGCGCGATGGCGAACGTCTGCAGGATGCCGATGAGGAGCGAGGCGAGGAACGCGCCGGCGAGCGAGCCCATGCCGCCTACCACCGCAACCACGAACACGATCGGCCCCACCGAAGCCGCCATCGAGGGCTCGGTGACGAAGGCCACGCCGCCGATGACGCCGGCGAGGCCCGCCAGCGCGCAGCCGCCGCCAAACACCAGCATGAACACGCGTGGGACGTTGTGCCCGAGCGCCTCGACGGTCTGCGGGTGAGTGAGCGCGGCCTGGATCACGAGGCCGATGCGCGTGCGCGTCAACAGCAGATAGACCGAGAACAGCATCAGCAGCGCGACCAGCATCATGAAGCCGCGCAGTTTCGGGAACGACGTCGAATAGAGCGTGAACAGGTGCCCGTCGAGGATCTCCGGGACGCGGTAGGGCACTGCGGCGAGGCCCCAGATCACCTTGACCGTTTCCTCGATCAGGTAGGCGAGGCCGAAGGTGAACAGTAGTTCCGGAACATGCCCGAAGCGGTGCACCTTGCGCAGGCCGTAGCGCTCGACTACCGCGCCGAGCAGTCCCGCGAGCACCGGCGCGAGGATCAGCGCGGGGAAGAAACCGACCTTGAGCCCGAGCGTGTACGCGAGGTAGGCGCCGACCATGTAGAAGCTCGCGTGCGCAAAGTTGAGCACGCCCATCATGCTGAAGATCAGGGTGAGGCCCGAGGAGAGCATGAACAGAAGCAGCCCGTAGGAAACCCCGTTCAGCAACGAAATGACGAAGAATTCCATGCGCCTGGGCGACTGCCTAAAAAAAGACCGGGCGCGCGCGCCCGGTCTCTGGGGTCGAAACCTGCCGTTCCGTCCTTACTTCGGCCGCTGCATCTGGCAGGACGTAGGCTGCGTCGCAACGTACGTGTCCAGAAGCGCCTCGGTCTTCCAGCCGTAGCCCGTGTTCTCCTGGTCGAACCTCACGTCCTTGCCGTTCACCTTGACCCACTTGGCGATGTAGAGGGGCTGCAAGGCCTGATGGTCGGTCTTGCGCATCTCGACTTCGCCATTGAGGCTCTGCACCTTCATGCCTTCCAGTGCCTGCGCCACCTTCACCGGATCGGTCGACTTGGTCTCCTTGAACGCCTTCGCCAGCAGCGCGATGCCTGTGTAGGTGGCCATGGTGTAGTAGTCGTCGTTGTATTTCTTCTTGTACCCGGTCACGATGTCGGCGCCGACGAACTTCTGGTTGTTGGCGTTCCAGTAGCCGACGTACCGCACCTTGTCCTCGCCCGCCGCGCCCATCGCGGTCGGCACGCCGGTGGTGGCGGCGTAGTAGGTATAGAAGTTGGCATTCAGGCCGGCGTCCTTGCTGGCCTTGATCAGCAACGCTAGGTCGCTGCCCCAATTGCCGGTGATCACCGTGTCGGCGCCCGCGGCCTTGATCTTGGAAACGTACGGTGCGAAGTCCTTGATCTGCGCGAGCGGGTGCAGGTCCTCGCCGACAATCTTGATGTCGGGACGCTTGCGCGCGAGGTATTCCTTGGCCGCCTTGGCCACTGCCTGGCCGAAGGAGTAGTTCTGGTTAAGCAGATAGACGCTCTTGATCTTCGGGTCCTTCGCCAGATACGTGGTCAGCGCCTCCATCTTCATGTCGGAATTCGCGTCGATCCGGAAGTGCCAGTAGTTGCACTTGCTGTTGGTGAGGTCCGGGTCTACCGCGGCGTAGTTGAGGTAGATGATCTCCTTTCCCGGATTGCGCTCGTTGTGCTTGGCGACTGCGTCGGCGAGCGCCAGCGCCACGGACGAGCCGTTGCCCTGCAGGATGTAGCGGATGCCCTGGTCGATCACCTGCTTGAGAATAGTTAGCGATTCCTGCGGCGAAAGCTTGTTGTCGAATCCGACGATCTCGAATTTCGGTCCCCCCGCCCAGTTCTTCTGGTTGGCGATATCGGCGATGTACTGCCAGCTGTGCAGCTGATTCAGCCCTACAGGCGCCATCAGACCGGATTGTGGGTCGATCAATGCGAGCTTGACGGTCTGCGCCTGGGCCGCGAACGATGCAACTGCAGCAGCAGCCGTGAGCACGGCCGCGCCGACGATGCGCTGGATCATGTTTCCTCCTCCTAGAGAGGCAAAAATGGTATCGGCGGCCACCGGGCGGGTCAAGGGCGGCGCTTGCTTTCGGCTGTGCCCCTGCGGTAACTTGGCCTGACCGCATCGTGAGAGCGCATTCCGGGGGGAAGCCATGCTGGGCCTGATGATGGATGTACCGCTCCTGATCACCGACCTGGTCAGGTTCGCGGACCGCAACCACGGCGACACGGAGATCGTTTCGAAGACCGTGGAGGGGGCGGTTCACCGCTATACCTACCGCGAGGCGCATGCGCGCGCTCGGCGCCTGGCCAAGGTCCTGCAGGCGCTCGGCGTAAAGAACGCCGAGCGCGTCGGCACGCTCGCCTGGAACGGCTACCGCCATTACGAGCTTTATTACGCCATCTCCGGCATCGGCGCGGTGATCAACACCATCAACCCGCGCCTGTTTCCGGAGCAGATCGTCTACATCTCGAACCACGCCGAGAACCAGGCGCTGTTCTTCGACCTCACCTTCCTGCCGCTGGTGGAGAAGCTCGTCCCGCAGCTGAAGACGGTCAAGCACTACGTGGTGATGACCGACCGCGCGCACATGCCGGCGAAGACGTCCATCCCCAACCTGCTCTGCTACGAAGAGCTGATGGCGAAGCAGGACGACCGCTTCGAGTGGCCCACGTTCGATGAGCGCACCGCGGCCGCGCTTTGCTACACCTCGGGTACCACGGGCAACCCGAAGGGCGTCCTCTACAGCCACCGCTCTACGATCCTGCACGCCTACGGCGGGGCGCTACCCGATGCGCTCAATCTTTCGGCGCGCGATGCGGTACTGCCGGTGGTGCCGATGTTCCACGCCAATGCGTGGAGCCTGCCCTACGCCTGCACCATGGTGGGCGCGAAGATGGTGTTCCCGGGGCCGCACCTCGACGGCAAGAGCGTCTACGACCTGATCGAGCAGGAGAAGGTCACGCTCTCGGCCGGCGTGCCGACGGTGTGGCTGATGCTGCTGCAGCACCTCACGTCGAACAAGGTCAAATTCTCCACCCTGAAGCGCACCGTGATCGGCGGCTCGGCCTGCCCGCCGGCGATGATCCGCGCGTTCCAGGAGGACTACGGCGTCACGGTATTCCACGCCTGGGGCATGACCGAGATGAGCCCCCTGGGCACGGTGGGCTCGCTCAAGGCGAAGCAGGCGTCGCTCTCCAAGGAGGAGCAACGCGCCGTTCAGGCGAAACAGGGCCGCGGCATCTTCGGCGTGGAAATGAAGATCGTCGACGAGGAGGGCAAGGAACTGCCCTGGGACGGCAAGCGCTTCGGCAACCTGCTGGTGAAGGGGCCCTGGATCGCGTCGGGCTACATGAAGGGCGAGGGCGGCAACCCGCTCAAGGACGGCTGGTTCCCGACGGGCGACGTCGCCACCATCGACCCGGAGGGCTACATGCAGATCACCGACCGCTCCAAGGACGTGATCAAGTCGGGCGGCGAGTGGATCAGCTCGATCGACCTGGAGAACATCGCCGTGGCGCACCCGGCGGTGCAGGAGGCGGCGGTGATCGGCGTGAGGCACCCGAAGTGGGACGAGCGCCCGATCGTGGTGGCGGTGAAGAAGGCCGGGCAGGAGGTCACGCGGGACGAACTGCTCAAGTTCTACGAGGGCAAGATTGCCAAGTGGTGGACGCCGGACGACGTGGTGTTCGTCGCCGAGCTGCCGCATACTGCGACCGGCAAGCTCTCCAAGCTGACGCTGCGCCAGCAGTTCCAGGACTACAAGCTCCCGGGCTGAAAGCGCCCCTTGCAGGTCTCCGAAGAGAGGCTGGAGAAGGCGCTGCGCAGCGCGCACACGCGCGAGCGCGACCAGAAGCAGCGGCTGCGCTGGATCCTCTGGGTCGCGGGGAGCTACGCGCTGGACGCGCTGTTTCTCGGGCTGTTCTGGGCGGCCGGCACGGTGGCCATTGCCGTGCCGCTCGCCTACGCGGCGGTGGGGGTCGTCATCTGCGGGGCGACCTACGCCGTTACTGCTAGCGGGCGCAACCTCAAGCTGCGCGATCCGAGCCTGACCATGCTGCAGATCAGCACGGCGGTGCTGCTGCAGGTCGGCGTGGTCGCGGCGGCGCCCCAGCTCGCGTTTCCGTTCCTCGCGAACCTGTTCACCGTCTTCGCCTTCGGCATGACCTGGGCGCCGGTGCGCCAGGCCGCGATGGTCTGGACCTTCGGCGTGGTTGCGCTCGGCGCGCTGTTCCTGGCGATGGGTGACAAGCTCGGCTTCCCGGCGGCCACCGCCGCCGAGCGCTGGCTGGTCTGGTCGTACTTCTCGCTGATCCTTGGCCGCTGCCTGATGCTCTCCGTGCAGGCGGGCGAGCTGCGCCAGCGCCTGCAGGACAGCCGCCGCAAGCTCGCCGATTCGCTGGCGCAGGTGCAGCAGCTCGCCAGCCACGACGAGCTCACGCGCACGCTCAACCGGCGCGCCCTGATAGCGCGGCTGGAGGAGCAGCGCAGCCGCGCCGAGCGCTTTCATGAGGCGTTCTGCGTGGCGCTGCTCGACCTGGACCACTTCAAGGCGGTCAACGATACGCATGGCCATGCCGCAGGCGACGCGGTGCTGCGTGCCTTTGCAGCGCTCGCGCAGGCGGGCTTGCGCGACAGCGACGTCTTCGGCCGCTACGGCGGCGAGGAGTTCATGCTGATCCTGGGCGCGACGCCGCTGGCCGCGGTGCAGCCGCCGCTGGAGCGCATCCGCGCGGAGCTGGCGAACCGCGAGTGGGCGGCGGTGGCCGCGGACCTGCGCGTCACCGTCTCGATCGGTGTCACGGCGTTCCGCCGCGGCGAGACGCTGGAGCAGGTGCTCAGCCGCGCCGACGACGCGCTCTACGAGGCCAAGCGTCTCGGGCGCGACCGCATCGTGACGCGGGACTAGGGCGGGAGCCGTGAGCGCCCCCGTCATCGTAGAGACCCGCGAGCGCGTGACGCGCATCGAGCTGAACCGCCCGGAGAAGAAGAACGCGTTGAGCGCCGAGATGTATGCGTTGATCGCGCAGGCGCTTGGCATGGCGGAGGCCGACGCGCAGGTGCGCGCGGTGCTGATCCACGGGCAAAGCGGCTGCTTCACCTCCGGCAACGACGTGAAGGATTTTCTCGAGCTGCCGCGCGGCCCCGGTGACTCGCCCGCCGCCGGTTTCCTGCGCGCCATCTCCACCGCGAAGAAGCCACTCGTCGCCGCCGTGGGCGGCCCGGCAGTCGGCGTCGGCACGACGATGCTCCTGCATTGCGACCTGGTATACGCCGCGCCGAACGCGCGCCTGCAGATGCCCTTCGTGCCGCTGGGGCTGCTGCCCGAAGCCGCTTCGAGCCTGCTGCTGCCGGCGATGGCCGGCTACCGGCGCGCTGCCGAGATGCTGCTGTTGGGCCAGCCCTTCGGTGCCGAGAAAGCGCTTGCCGCGGGGATCGTGACCGAGATCGTGCCGGAGGCGGAGCTGCTGGAGCGCGCGCGCGCCGCCGCCCTGGCGCTCGCGGCGCTGCCGCCAGCCTCGGTGCGCATGACCAAGGAGCTGATGAAGCGCAGCCTCGCCCAGGGTGTGCAGGAGCGCATGACCGAAGAGCTGCGGCTGTTCGGCGAGCGGCTGCAATCGCCGGAGGCGAAGGAAGCGCTGCGCGCCTTCGTGGAGAAGCGCAAGCCCGACTTCTCTCGCTTCTCGTGATAAGCCACGAGACCGTGGCAGCGAACGGCCTGCGCTTTCACTGCGCGCGCGCGGGCAACGGCCCGCTGATGCTGTTCCTGCATGGCTTTCCCGAGTACTGGGCAATGTGGCAGCCGATGCTGGAGCATTTCGGCGCTCGCGGCTGGTGCGCGGTCGCACCGGACATGCGCGGCTACAACCTGAGCGATAAGCCGGCTGCCGTAGAGGACTATCGCCCGAAGCACCTGATGGCCGACGTGCTCGCGATCGCCGCGCATTACGCCAAGGGCAAGTTCGTATTGGTGGCGCACGACTGGGGTGGCGCCATCGCCTGGGGGGTGGCGATCGCGCAGCCGCAGCGGCTCTCCAGGCTGGTGATGCTCAACTCGCCGCATCCGTACATCTTCTGGCGCGAGCTCTGCAACAATCCCGCGCAGCAGAAGGCGAGCGAGTACATGCTGCTGTTTCGCCTGCCGAAGGCCGAGCGCGTCTTGTCGGAAAACGGTTACGCGCGCTTGCTCGGCTCATTCACCGACCTGGACCAGGGCACGCGCCAAGCGCTCGTCGAAGCCTGGTCGCAGCCGGGCGCGCTCACCGGCGGCCTCAACTACTACCGCGCCTCCATCATGTACCCGCCATCCGCGCAGGACCCGGGGGCGAAGAAGCTGCAGCTCGAGCCCGAGGACTTCACCGTGCGCGTGCCGACGCTCGTCATCTGGGG
>Ga0335084_10007010_pt1 | contig 11219 bp, 10 predicted proteins | sample Lox_Sample_44_FD_206721 | JGI IMG/M metagenome (GOLD analysis project Ga0335084, IMG submission 206721) | Soil microbial communities from Loxahatchee National Wildlife Refuge, Florida, United States - Lox_Sample_4.4 | ecosystem: Environmental > Terrestrial > Soil > Wetlands | place: USA...
ACGGCGTGGGAGTACAAATATCCGTGGTGTTCATTCCGAAGTGTCGACGCAGGACGTTGTACGGGCAGTTGCGCCGGCATTTAGGAGAAGTGTTTCGCAGGCTCGCCGAGCAGAAAGAGAGCCGGGTCGAAGAAGGGCACCTGATGTCGGATCACGTGCACATGATGCTTTCGATTCCGCCGAAGTACGCGGTGTCGCAGGTGATTGGGTACATCAAGGGCAAGAGCGCGATCCACATGGCACGGGTGTACGGCGAGCGCAGTCGCAACTTCGTGGGTCAGCATTTCTGGGCCCGCGGGTACTTCGTATCAACGGTAGGGCGCGATGAGGGACTGATACGCGAGTACATCAGGAACCAGGAGAAGGAAGACGAGCGCTTGGATCAACCCGGTCTGTGGAGAAGGTAGCCACCTTCAGGTGGCTCCGGGACCGTGGCGTCGCGTTAGCGACGTCTCAGCCGCTTTGAGCGGCTCACAACATGAAAGCCCCCGGCTCTGCCGGGGGATGGTTACCCCTACCCCGCAAGCGGGGGAGGGGACTCTGAGAACGCCCGATGCTCCTCGAGTTCCTCGATCGCGTGCTCCACGCCCTGTGATTCCCGCGCGAGGAACCGCGCGACGGCTGCATGCATCTGCGGAAGCGCGAGCCAATGCGCCGACCATGTCGTGACCGGGTCGAGGCCGCGCGCCATCTTGTGCGGCCCCTGCGCACCGCCTTCGAAGATCGCGAGCTTGCGTTCGATCGCGAACTCGATCATCTGGTAGTAGCAGCATTCGAAATGCAGGCACGGCACATGTTCGACCGCGCCCCAGTAGCGACCGTACAGGCGACCCGTCGCGGGCGTCGACTCGTAGACGCCGAGCGCAGCGCCGATCGAACGCCGGCCGCGCCGTGCGAGCACGAGCATGAGACTCTCGGGCATCTGCTCGGCAAGGCGCAGGAAGAACTCGAAATTCAGGTAGGGCGTGGAGTAGTGCGCGGCGTACGTGGTGCGGTAGCAGCGATGGAAAAACGCCCAATCCGCTTCGGTGATCTCGCGTCCGACGCGCCGGTGTACCTGCACGTCGGACGCGTCGACCTTGCGTCGCTCGGCCCGGATCTTCTTTCGCTTGGGCTGCGTGAGCGCCGCCAGGAAATCGTCGAACGTCGTGTAGCCCGCATTGCGCCAGTGAAATTGCACGGTGCGGCGAGCGAGCATGCCGTGCGACTCGAGGAGCGCCACGTCCTCGCGCGGCGCAAGCAGGACATGCAACGATGAGAGCCTGCTCCCGCGCGCGAGACCGAGCAGCGCTTCGACCAGCGCGCTGCGTGCCGCGGCGTCACGCGCCAGCAGGCGACGGCCGCTCACCGGCGTGAACGGAACCGCACTGAGCCACTTCGGGTAGTACTCGAGTCCCGCGCGCTGGTAGGCCTCGGCCCACGACCAGTCGAACACGTACTCGCCGTAGGAATGGTCCTTCGCGTAAAGCGGCGTTGCGGCTGCAAGAGAGTCTCCGTGCCAAAGCGTGAGATACGCGGGAGCCCAGCCGGTGCGCGAGCTGGCGCACCCGGTCGCGTGGAGCGCGTGCAGGAACGCGTGGCGCAGGAACACGTTGGCGCCGCCATCTGCTTCGAGCAGGCCGTCCCACGTGTCGCTCGCGATGCCGGCGAGGTCGTTGAAAATCTGCGTGCGATAATTCGTCGCGTTCAATTGCGGCAGGGCAAAGTTTGGCAGGATCGATGGGTTCGCACGTCAGGGTCGCAGTCGCTCAGATCAATTGCACGGTCGGCGACTTCGACGGCAACAGCCGACGCATCCTCGACATGGCCGCCCGCGCAGCCGCAGCCGGCGCCCGCATTCTGCTCACACCCGAATTGTCGCTGAGCGGCTATCCGCCCGAAGACCTGCTGCTGCGCCGGACATTCTACGAAGCCTCCGATGCGGCGCTCGCGCAGCTTGCGGGCAAGCTGCTGCAGTTTCCCGAATTGCACGTGCTGGTCGGCCACCCGCTCGCGCGCGAGGGCCAGCGTTACAACGCGGCATCGCTGCTGGCCGGCGGCATGGTTCGCGGCACGTACTGCAAGCACGACCTGCCCAACTACGACGTCTTCGACGAACAGCGGTATTTCACGCCGGACAACCGGCCGCTGGTGTTCGAGGTGGGTGGTACGCGCTTCGGCGTCAACATCTGCGAAGACACCTGGTTCCGGTATGCACCGGAGGCCGCACGAGCCGCGGGTGCGCAGGTGCTGTTGATCCCCAACGGGTCGCCCTATCACCTCGGCAAGGACGCGCAGCGCGTCGAGGTGATGCGCGAGAACGTCACCCACTTCGGGCTGTCGCTGGTGTACGCGAACATCGCGGGCGGGCAGGACGAGTTGGTGTTCGACGGCGCGTCGTTCGCGCTGGATGCGCACGGCGAAGTGACCCACCGCGCGCCGCAATTCGACGAGTGTCTGCTGAATGTCGATTTCGTCGACGGCGCGCCGCAACCCGGCGAGCGCGCCGATCTCGGGTCGATCGAAAAGCAGGCCTACGGCGCACTGAAGCTCGGTGTGCGCGACTACCTCGGCAAAAATGGCTTTCCGGGGGCGATCATCGGGCTCTCGGGTGGTATCGACTCGGCGCTGGTCCTCGCGATCGCCGTGGACGCGCTGGGCGCCGACAAGCTGCGCGCGGTGATGATGCCCTCGCAGTACACGGCGGACATTTCCTGGCTGGATGCGCGCGAGATGGCCGGCAAGCTCGGCGTCCGTTACGACGAGATTCCCATCAAGCCCGCATTCGATGCGTTTCTGAGTTCGCTGGCCGGCGAATTTCGCGGCCTGCCGTGGGATACCACCGAGGAGAACATCCAGGCGCGCATCCGCGGCACGCTCCTGATGGCGCTCTCCAACAAGTACGGCTCGATCGTGCTCACCACCGGCAACAAGAGTGAAATGGCGGTCGGCTACTGCACGCTGTATGGCGACATGGCTGGCGGCTTCGCGGTGATCAAGGACATCCGCAAGATGCTGGTGTACGCGCTGGCGCGCTATCGCAATTCGATCGAGCGGGTCATTCCCGAACGCGTCATCGTGCGCGCGCCCAGCGCGGAGTTGCGGCCGAATCAGACCGATCAGGATTCGCTGCCGCCCTACGAGGTGCTGGACGCGATCATCGAGCGCTACATGGAGACCGGCGAATCCGTCACCGACATCATCGCGGCGGGTTTCTCCGAGACCGACGTGCGGCGGGTGGTGCGGCTGATCCGCGTCAACGAATACAAGCGGCGCCAGGCGCCGGTGGGAATCCGCGTCACACACCGCGGGTTCGGGCGCGACTGGCGCTATCCCATCACCAACCGGTTCCGCGAAGACGCGCCGCGCTAGCGTCTGAGGACGGCGGCGGGCGGGCCCGATCGCGCAGCGGCCTTCCGGAGCCGTGTCCGGATGCGGCGAACGACGCATCGCTCGGGCTAGAATCGCTTTCAACCCACCGGGACACGCCATGAAACAGATCACCGCCATCATCAAGCCGTTCAAACTCGACGAAGTTCGTGAGGCGCTGGCGGAAGTCGGCGTAAGCGGCCTGACGGTGACCGAGGTGAAGGGATTCGGCCGCCAAAAGGGTCATACCGAGCTCTATCGCGGCGCCGAATACGTCGTGGATTTCCTGCCGAAGGTGAAAGTCGAAGCCGTGGTTGCCGACGGCCTGGTCGAGCGCGCAATCGAGGCGATCACCAAGGCGGCGCGCACAGGCAAGATCGGTGACGGCAAGATCTTCGTCCGCGCCGTGGAGCAGGTCATCCGCATCCGCACGGGCGAAACCGGCGAAGAGGCTGTCTAGCGGTCACCCGCGCGGCCGTACATCACTTCGGAGTTGCAGTCGGCCGCAGCAGTACCACGAGGGCGCCGGCGCCACCCTCGGCCCCGCGTGCCTGGCAGAACGCGATCACCTCGTCGCGCTGCATGAGCCAACCCCTGACCTTGTTCTTCAGCACCGGCGTGCGGTCCTTCGAGCCGAGTCCCTTGCCGTGGACCACGCGCACGCAGCGCGCTCCGCGCTTGACCACCTCGCGCAGAAACGATCCCAGCGCGGCGCGCGCTTCGTCGACGCGCAGGCCGTGCAGGTCGATTTCCGACTGGATCACCCACTCGCCACGGCGCAGCTTGCGCAGCACATCGAGTCCGATGCCGGGCCGCCGATAGGACAGCTCGTCGTCGGTATCGAGAAGACGTTCGACGTCGATTTCGTCGGACACGGATTCGACCAGCACCGCCGCCTCGTCCCGCGCACGACTGCGCGCGTGGGGCGCGTGCGGCTCCGGCCGATGGTGCACGCGCGCGTCGGGTTCGAGCGGCGCCACGCCGAGCTGATCCATCGCTTCGAGGAAATTGCCGGACTCCTCGCGCTCGCGTTGCTTGCGCGCGCGCTCCTGCGCATCGGCCTTGCGTTTCGCCTGCTCGCGTGCGGCAAGCTCGTCGCGCAGCCCGGCGAGATCTCCCAACTGTCGCAAGCGTTCCCCGGCCATTGCCAAGCTCTTCGATGCGGCGCTCAGGCGTCGTGCCCGGCCGGAATCACGTGCCCGAGGCGGGGCATCCAGACGCGCAGCAGCGGCGCGGTCGTCACCGACGTGACGACCGCCATCAGCACGAGCATCGTGAACACGTTCTGCGGGATCACGCCCAGGTCGTAGCCGACGTTGAGCACGACCAGCTCCATCAGGCCGCGCGTGTTCATCATGATCGCCATCGTGCGCGCTTCGTCCTTCGTCACGCCAGCGAGCCGCGCGCCGACATAGCAGCCGCCATATTTGCCGAGGTAGGCGAGCAGAATGAAGGCCGCGCACCACAGCCACAGTTCGCCGCTGTCGAGCCCGCTCAAATTGGTGCGCAGTCCGGTGAACGTGAAGAACACCGGCAGGAACAGCGTGTTGACGAGCGGCGCGACGCGCTGGCGCCATGCGTTCACGAATGCGCGGCGATCGTGCAGCAGCACGCCGATCATGAAGCCGCCGAAGATCGCGAAGATCCCGATCATGAACGTCGCGATCGCCGAAGCAAATGCGAACATCAGCACCAGTGCCAGCCCGTTCAGTGTGAGCGGCTCGGGGGCCGTCGAAGTACGGTCGAGCAACCGGCGCAGAAGCGGCCGCAGGACGAGGAATGCGAACGCCACGTACGCCGCCAACGCAAGCACGCGCATGGAGGTCCCGCCGGGCGAGAGATTGCCTGCGACCGCAGCCGAGACGACGGCAAGCAGCAGCCATCCGACCACATCGTTCACCGCCGCGGCCGAGATGGTGATGGCGCCGACCCACGTGCGCGTGAGATCGAGCTCGATCATGATCCGCCCGAGCACGGGCATCGCGGTGATCGAAAGCGCAACGCCGCAAAACAGGATGTACCCGATCGCTGCACTGCGCGGCGCAAGAACCGGCGCGGAGATGTAGCCGATCAGCACTCCGAGCACGAACGGCGCCACGATTCCCGCGATCGACACGAATGCGGCTGCGGTGCGGCTGCGCCTCTCCCTGAGCACACCGAACTCGAACTCCATCCCGACCTGCAGCATCAGGAAGATGAGGCCGAGCTGGCTGATGATCGAAACCGTCACCGCATCGGTGGACTTGAAGACGTAGTTGAACGTCTCGGGCGCAAGTGCGCCGAACAGCGACGGGCCCAAGACGAGGCCGGCAACGACCTCGCCGATCACGCGCGGCTGGCCTACGCGTCGCGCCATCCATCCGAACAGGCGCGCGGCGCCTACTATGACGATCAGCTCGAGAAGCGTGAAAAAAAGCAGTGTTTCGACCGCGTGAACGGTGGAGTCTTGCATTCGTGCACACACGCCACGGGTCGCCTTGAGCTTGGCGACGCGAGCAAGTAATCTTGGTCAACTCGACGCCCAGAGTGCGGATGGTAAAGAAAGTTCTGGCGGTTCACTTTTCGCAGACAGGCCAGGCCGCCGCCCTGCTCGAGAACATCGTCCGACCGCTGCGCGAGCAAGCTGACGTGACGTTGACGCACGTCGCGCTCGATTCCACGCCTCGATTTCCCTTTCCGTGGCCGTTCTGGCGGTTTCTCGATACGTTTCCCGAGACGGTCTTTCTCGATCCCCCCGCGCTCGCTTCGTTGCCCCTCGCAGGCGACGAGCAATTCGATCTGATCGTCCTCGCCTACCCGGTGTGGTTCCTCTCTCCGCCGCCGCCGCTGACGGCGTTTCTGCAGCACCCTGTTGCCAGGGCCGTGTTGCGCGGGCGCGCGGTGGTCACCGCAACCGCCTGCCGCAACATGTGGGTGATGGCGCAGGAGACCGTCAAGCGGTTGCTGCGCGAAGCCGGTGCACGCCACCTCGATCACGTCGCGCTGGTCGATCGCGGCCCTGCGCTGGCGACGTTCATCACGACACCGCGCTGGGTGTTGACGGGGCGCAGGGATGCGTTCTGGGGTCTACCTGCCGCCGGCGTGGCGGAGGCCGATCTGCGGGGAGCGAGCCGGTTCGGTATCGCGCTCCTGCAGGCGCTGCGACGCGGTGATGAAACCCGCGATGCGCCGCTGCTCACCGGTCTGGGCGCCTGCAAGGTCGATACGGCGCTCGTTGCAAGCGAGCGCATCGGCATTCGCAGCTTTCGCATCTGGGGCAGGGCACTGCGTGCGCTCGGCCGGCCCGGCGCGCCCGCGCGGCGCGTGCTGCTGTTTTTCTATCTGCTGTTCTTGGTCGCCGCCATCATCACGATCGTCCCGATCAGCATGCTGCTGCGTCGCGCCCTCGCGCCGCTGCTCGGCGCGCGGCTGGAACAGGTCCGCCGCGCGTACGAGGCACCGTCGGGCTCGGGCGTAGAGCGGCTTGGCCACGATCATGGTTGACGCGGCGTACATCACGCGCACCGCTGCGTTTCTGCCGCACGCGCCGGTCGACAACGACAGCATGGAAGCGGTGCTCGGCACTCCGGGCGGGCGCGCGTCGCGCGCGCGCCGCGTCGTGCTGCGCCAGAACGGCATCGTGTCGCGCCACTACGTCGTCGATCCGTCCACCGGCGTGGCGAGCTTCAACAACGCACAACTGACGGCACAGGCGGTGCGGCAATTGTCCGGGGACGGTTTCGCGCTCGGCGACATTCGCTGCCTGGTCACAGGCACGTCGTTGCCCGATCAGCTCATGCCCAACCATGCGGTGATGGTTCATGGCGAGATCGGCGGGCCAAGCTGCGAAGTGGTCGCCACTGCCGGAGTCTGCCTCGCGGGTCTCACGGCGCTGAAGTATGCGTGGCTTGCGGTGCGGTCGGGCGAGCATCCGAACGCAGTGGCGACCGGATCGGAGGTTGCCTCGCTGTTGATGCGGGCGCAGCGTTATGCGCCCGAATTCGATCGGCGCGCCGAAGAGCTCGAGGCGCACGCAGAGCTAGCCTTCGAGAAGGACTTCCTGCGCTGGATGCTGTCGGACGCAGCCGGCGCCTTCCTCATCGAGAGCCGGCCGCGCGACGTCGGGCCGAGCCTGCGCATCGACTGGGTCGACATCTTCTCGTATGCCAACGAGCTTCCGGTCTGCATGTACGCGGGCGCGGAGAAGGACTCCGACGGGAAGTTGCGCGGCTGGCTCGACTTCTCGCACGGAGAACTCGGCGACCGTTCGGTGCTCGCGCTCAAGCAGGACGTGCGGTTGCTCAACGCAAACGTCGTCGAGTACTGCCTCGTGCGCCCGCTGCGCACGTTGATTCCGCGCCGCGAACTTGTGGCCGACTCGATCAACTGGTTCCTGCCGCATCTGTCGTCGCGCTTCTTCGCCGCGCCGGCAGAAGATGCGCTCCAGCGTGTGGGCCTGCCGATTCCGCGGGGACGCTGGTTCACCAATCTCGAGACGCGCGGCAACACCGGTTCCGCGTCGATGTACCTGATGCTGCACGATCTCTATGGGAGCGGGCGGCTGCGGCGCGGCGACCGCATCCTCTGCATGGTCCCGGAGTCGGGCCGGTTCTCGACCGGCTTCATGCATCTCACGGTGGTGTGATGCGGGTCGAGGATGTTCCTCAGGAAGGCAACGCCACGCTCGACGGGCAGCGCAAGGCCATGTACGCGGTCGACAACGACGGCCGCATCGCGCTGGTTCCGAGCCGCGGGTGGGAAGCGGAAGAACTGGTGACGAGCGCGGCGGTGGAGCATTTCGAAGAACTCGCAAGCGCGGCGCTGCAGCGCGTGCGCAGCGGCACCGCGGGCGCGCTCGAGTATTTCATGTACGTGCGCCGCCTCGATCCGCCGACGCTTGCGCGCGCCGCAGGCGTCTGGCGCTGGCGCCTGAAACGTCACCTGCGCGAGCCGTTCGCGCGCATTCCAGAACCATTGCAACAGCGCTATGCCGAGGTGCTCGGCGTGCCGCGCAAACAGTTGCTCGAGTTTCGTCCCGATATCGCCGCCTGAGCCGTGGGCGCAATCGACTTCCAGCACCAGCAATCGGCGCATTGCGAAAGCGGCGTCGTCGCCGGCTTGCTGCGGGGGCAGGGCTGCCCCCTGACCGAGGCGATGGTGTTCGGGCTCGCGTCTGCGCTCGCCTTCGCGTATCTCGGCATCGTCAAGATCAACGAGATGCCGTTGATCTCGTACCGCATGCCGCCGCGCTTCATCCTGCGGCGGTTGCGCAAGCTTCTTCGCCTGCCGCTGCGCGTCGAGTCGTTCGCCACACCGCAAGCGGGCGAACGCCGCCTCGACGAGCTGGTCGCGCGCGGAACGCTCGTGGGCCTGCAGTCGTCGGTGTACTTCCTTCCGTACATCCCGGTGAACATGCGCTTTCACTTCAATGCGCACAACCTGCTCGTTTACGGACGCGAAGACGATGAGTACCTGATCAGCGATCCGGTGTTCGAAGCGCCGACGCGCAGCAGCGTCCCGGAACTCACGCGCGCGCGCTTCGCTCGCGGAGTGCTTGCGCCGAGAGGCCTGCTCTACTACCTCGACGGCCCGATCGTTCCAACCGACGTACGACGCTTGATTCCGGGCGCGCTGAAGAAGGAGTGCCGGACCATGCTGCAGCCACTTCTTCCGTTCGTTGGCGTGCGCGGCATCCGCATGCTCGCACGCAAGGTGCACAAGGTGGCGCGCACGGCGCCGCCTGAGTTCGCGCAGCGTTTCGTCGGCCATGTGGTGCGCATGCAGGAGGAGATCGGGACTGGCGGTGGAGGCTTCCGCTTTCTCTACGGCGCGTTTCTTCAGGAAGCGGGCACCCTGCTCGGCAATCCGAGCTTGCAGGAACTGGCGCTGCAAATGGTCGGCATGGGCGATCTGTGGCGCGACTTTGCCTACGATGCCGCGCGCATGAGCAAGGGACGCCTGGCGCTCGACGGCGCACTGCTCTCCGACCAACTGAACAACATCGCCGAACGCGAAGCGGCGCTCTTTCGCGCGGTCCGCGCCGCAGCGCTCGTCTGATCAGGCGGCACGACCCAGGCGGATCACACCGAGCGCCAGCGCTGCTGCTCCGAAAGCGACCAGCGCGCCGCACTCGATAGCGACGTCGGCGCTCGTCGCCTGCCGCGCGAAGACGTCGACGAAGGCATCGAGGCCCCAGCCCATCGGCGACAGTTTCGTGATCGGCTGCATCGCGGCAGGCATCACCTGCTTCGGCACCATGATGCCGCCGAGCGCGCCGAGAATGATGTTGATCCCTCCCGCGAGGATCGTCGCCTGTTCGGACGTGCGCGCAAAACTTGCGATGAGGAGCGACAGACCAAGCGCCGCGATGCTGGTCGCGGTCGCGACTAAGAAGAGAGCGAACGGATCGACTGCGAGCGAAAGCGCATCACCGCCCATGAGCGGCACGATCCAGCGGCCGACCGCGAGCATCGCCGCGACCTGCAACAGATGGACGAGATAGAACGGCACGAGCTTGCCCATCACGATCACGGTCGGCGCCACGGCAAGGCTGCGCAGGCGGTCGAGCGTTCCCTGCTGGCGCTCGCCGATCACCAGCGTCGAGACGGGCAGGGCAACGAAGAACATCGCAAACACCAGCCAGGCCGGCACGCTCTGTTGCACCGAGGTGAGCGGCACGGGCGCCGCCGAGCGCAGCGCGACCGCGGGCTGCGAGCCCTGCGACGCAAGATCCGCATCGGCCGCCATCGGCGCAATGGCGCGCAACGCGGCTTCCGCACGCAGCGTTCCGAGGGCGCGTTCCCAGCGCCCGCGCTCGCGCTCGAGAAGCGCGATCGGAGTGCCGGGTTCGGCGAGGAGCGACACCGGCGGTGGTTCGCGCGCAGCGAGAGCCCGCGCGAAACCGGCGCCGACGACGGCGAGCGCGTCGGCATCGCGCCGGCGCAGCGCGGCACGCGCGGCGTCGACGCTCATCGAACCGGCCTTTACGGCGGCGAGCTCGAGCAGGCGGCGCGAATCGGCCGACTGGTCTTCGTCGACCACGAGCACGCGCAGGGTGCTCTCGGCGTCCAGGCGGAAACTGTCGCGCAGGGCGAGCGACATGACCAGGATGAACGCGGTCGGCATCAGGAACAGCACTGCGAGCGCATGCGGGTCGCGGCGCAGCGCGAGCAGTTCCTTGGCGATGAACGCGCGCAGCATCGTCAGTCGCGCAGCGAGCGTCGCGTCAATGAAAGGAAGACGTCTTCGAGGTGGCGGGCGCCGAACTGCACGTTGCGAACGGCGATCGCTTGCGCTTCGAGCTGGGCGAGTGCTGCGCTCAGAGACTCCTGCGCGCCGAGTTCCTTGCTCCACAGCGACGTCGCTTCGCGCTGCCAACCCGTGGGCGGCACTGCATCGGTTGCGACGCGCACGCGCAAGCGCCGTTCTGCGCCGAGGATCTCTTCGAGACGGCCCGACGCGATCAGGCACCCGCTGTCGATGATCGCGATGCGATCGCAAATCGCTTCCACCTCTTCCATGTAGTGGGAGGCGTAGACGACGGCCTTGCCGCGAGCGCGCAGAGCGCGCACCGCACCGAGCAGGAAAGCGCGCGCCTGCGGATCGACATTGGCGGTCGGCTCATCGAGCAACAGCAGGGCTGGATCGGCGAGCAATCCGATCGCAAGGTTCAGGCGGCGTCGTGCACCGCCAGAGCACTGCTCTGCGCGCTGCCCGGCCAGGTCGAGCAGTCCGGTCGTGCGCAGACAGTCGTCGATGCGCTGCTCGCGCTGGTCCTCCGCAACGCGCGCCGCGGCCGCGAAGAAGGCGAGGTTTTCGCGGCACGTGAGGCGAAGGTAGAACGCGTTTTCCTGTCCCACCAGCGCGAATTGCGGCGCAGGCGGGCGCTCGAC
>Ga0335084_10007011_pt1 | contig 11218 bp, 11 predicted proteins | sample Lox_Sample_44_FD_206721 | JGI IMG/M metagenome (GOLD analysis project Ga0335084, IMG submission 206721) | Soil microbial communities from Loxahatchee National Wildlife Refuge, Florida, United States - Lox_Sample_4.4 | ecosystem: Environmental > Terrestrial > Soil > Wetlands | place: USA...
ACGCGCATTAACATGGAGGCTGGTCGTCTTGGCCACGTGAAGGGGACAGTGAATGCGTGTTCTCGTAGTCGGTGCAAGCGGCACGATCGGCCGTGCCGTTGTTTCCGCGTTGGCAGGGAACGAGATCATCGCGGCAAGTCGCAATGGCGCAACGGTTGCGGTCGACATGGCGAACCCGGGCAGCATCCAGGCGATGTATCGCCACGTCGGCAAGATCGATGCGGTCATTAGTGCTGCCGGCCAGGCGAAGTTCGCGCCGCTTGCGCAGTTGAGCGACGCCGACTTCCGCTTCTGCCTTGACAACAAGCTGATGGGTCAGGTGAACCTCGTGCGCTTCGGATTCGAACACCTGAACGACGGAGGCTCCTTCACGCTCACCTCCGGCGTTCTGGCTCGTTCGCCGATGCCTGGTAGCGCGGCCATCAGCTTGGTGAATGCGGGAATCGAGGGATTCGCAAGGGCGGCAGCGCTGGAGGCACCGCGTGGCATTCGGGTGAACGTCGTGAGCCCTCCCTGGGTGCGCGAGACCTTGGTTGCACTCAAGATGGACCCATCAAACGGGTTGCCGGCCGCGGTGGTCGCTCGGAGCTACGTTCGCAGCGTCACGGGCGCTGAGACCGGCCAGACATTCGAGCCCTCTGCGTAGTCCGCGGCGGCTGCTCCTGCGCGCGCAGCACGCGCCACCAGTGCAGCATTTGGACGGAACGCACCGAAATGCGTGAGAAGGTCTCGAGCACAAGACTCGAGGAAGTGCTTCTCGCTCGCAAGCCGCAGATGTGCCGCGCCTCTGGCGTGCGCTGCCGGATTCTCGAACCGGGCGCATTCGACGCGCGAGTTCCAGGCGCTACGAACGAGGAGGCAACGATGAGCCGGATTCATGAGGTCTATCCGTATCTGCGCGTGCACAGCAGCGCACCGGCGATCGCTGGGACGAGGACGACGACTAGGCTGGGTCAGGGCACCGCCGCGAAGCGCATTTCGAGGGCACGCTCGCCACGAATCCACTTGGCGGTGACGCGCGACGACGTAATGGGCTTCGTATGCACGGAGTAATCCGTCGCAGCAAGAGTGCTCTGAGTCTCGCGGCGTTGCCAAACGGTCGGACGATCGAAGTCCTGCGAAGCGGAGAGCGTTGCGTCGGCGATCAGTCGAGAACTGTGCATCTGCGTCTCCATGAGGTTAGGACGTCATGGAGCGAAAATCGCGGCGCGCGCCGGCTGGGCGACACGCGCGTGAAGATTCGCGCTCGTGTCTGATCCGCCCACAGCGGACGCCGCGGTCAATGCAGTTGCTGCGCAGTGTTCGAGATCCCGACGTCTTGCTCCTGTCGCTTGCTTCGCTCACTTTCCCCTGCAGTCAGGCCGGCGCTGCTCGAGACCAGGACCGGCCAACCGCGGATCCGGAGTACATCGCGAAAAATTTCGTCGCGCTCGCGGACAGCAACTGGTACAAGTACGGGACAAACTTCTTCAATGTCGACCGGCTGATGTCCGACAGCAACGAGGGAGCAGACCGAATAGGCGCGGTGGCGAGCGGCCGCCTCCTGCTCGAGACGCGCGGCATCTCGAAGCGGTACGGGACCGTTCAGGCGAACGACGGCGTCGATTTCAGGCTGCAAGGTGGCGAAGTCCACGCGCTCCTGGGCGAGAACGGCGCCGGCAAGAGCACGCTTTCAAAGGTCCTCTACGGCTTCGTGCGTCCGGATGCGGGCAGTATCCTGCTGGATGGCAGGCCCGTGGAATTGCACACGCCGCGCGACGCACGCTCGCACGGCATCGGCATGGTCTTCCAGAACTTCATGCTGGTTCCCGCGCTCAGCGTCCTGGAGAATATCGAGCTCTTTCTCACGGATCTTCCGCGCATTCCAAGTCCGCGGGACGTCTCGACCAGGATTCGCGAGCTTGCCGCGCGCTTCGGACTCAGCGTCGATCTGTCAGCGCCCGTTCGCCAGCTGTCGGTAGGCGACCAGCAGAAGGTCGAAATCCTCAAGCTGCTCTTGGCAAAGGCGCGCGTCCTGATCCTCGACGAGCCGACCCGCGTGCTCGCACCGCATGAGGTCGAGGCACTCTTCAACGTGTTTGGCGCGCTGAAGGCCGAGGGGTACGCGATCCTCTTCATCACCCACAAGTTGCGCGAGGTGATTCGGTGCGCCGATCGAATCACCGTGATGCGCAAGGGTCGCATCGCGGGGAGCATGGATGCGAGTCGAGCGGACATCGAGACACTCGTGGCGATGATGTTCGGCGAGCACGCGGCTCACGAGCCTGGCTCCAAGCCGCCCGTAGCACGCCCGATCGGCGCGGCGCCGATCCTCGAGCTGCGCGGGGCATCATCGTTGTCGGGCGGACACGAGGTCGCGCTCGGGAGCCTCGACATCACGATAAGCCCGGGTGAGATCGTCGGCGTGGCTGGGGTCTCGGGAAGCGGTCAGAAAGAGCTCGGCGACCTGACGCTCGGGCTCCGGCCGCTCGCCACGGGAACGAAGACCTTTCATGGCGAAGTCGCGTCGTCATGGTCCATCGCACGCATCCGCGAAGCCGGTCTCGCTTTCATTCCCGAGGACGCTCTTGCCATGGCGGCCATCCCGGGGATGTCGGTGCGCGAGAATCTTTCGCTCGGAACGGGTCGCCGCTACCACAAGGGCGTGGGGATCGACTGGCAGCGTCTGGAATCGACGATGAAAGCGTCGTTCGACGCGCTCTCTTTCCCAATCCCGCCGCTCCAACCTCCGGTCGCGACCCTCTCGGGCGGAAATGTGCAGCGAGTCGTGCTCGCCCGTGAAATGGCGCACGATCCGAAGCTCGTCCTTGCGCTGTATCCCACGCGAGGACTCGACTTCCGAAGCGCCGCATCGGTGCGCGATCTTCTCCGTCGCACGTGTGAGCGGGGGAGCGGCGTGCTGCTCATTTCGGAGGACCTCGACGAGCTCGAAGAGATGGCCGATCGGCTGCTCGTTCTTTTCGGCGGCGCAGTCGTCGGGGAATTCCCGCGCGGCGGGTGGCGGCCTGAAGAGGTTGGCCTCCTCATGACCGGCGCAAAAGTGCACGGTCCTGCGCAAGCCTGAGCACAATTGCGCGCCTCTGGCCCGCTTCTGCCGGGACGATGTGACACCTGCCCCTCGCTGCAGACGCAAACCGGGTTGCCCATGAACCAACTCCTCTCCGCTTTCGTCCTTGATCTATACGTCGATGGAGTCGCGCACGACGCGGCACAACCGGACCGACTTCTCAAGCGGCGCAATCTCGAGCCTGCGACGGCCGAGCTTCTGAGTCTCATCGTGCGGATCGCCGATGCCCGCCGTGTCGTCGAGATCGGCACCGCGAACGGCTATTCGACGATCTGGCTTGCCGACGCCGCCGGCGAGACGGGCGGGCACGTCGTGAGCATCGACGCCTCCGCCTGTAGTGATGCTCGTGCCAACCTCGTCCGAGCCGACGCGGCTCAGCCCGGCCTCGCAAGCCGCGTGGAACTTCGGCGGGAGGAGGGCGGAGCGTATCTGGCGCGACTCGGCGATGCCAGCGTCGACGTGCTCTTTCTCGACGCCGAGCGGGTCGAGTATCCAAGTTGGTGGCCGCACCCATGCCGCGTGCTGCGCCCGGGGGGCGTACTCGCGATCGACAACGTGCTGTCGCACGCGGACGAGGTCACCCCTTTTCTCTCGTTGTTGGCCGGCGAGCGGGCGTTGGTCGGAGCTACGGTTGCGGTAGGGAAGGGCCTGCACCTGGCGTGGAAGATGCCGTCCAATGCGTAGCCACGCTAGTGCGGAGGAAGGCTCCCGTGCCTGAGGCCGGGGTGATCTCCTCGCTTCGCAATTCCAATGCAGCGCGCGCTGCGGCCCGCTTCGTCGCCGTGAGCGCGATCGCGCTTCTCGTCTTTGCGCTCGTGCTGCTGGCCGCCGGAAAGGATCCGTTGAGCGCCTATGCGCAGACGTTCCGCCACACGCTTGCGAGCAGCTATGGATTTTCCGAGCTGCTCGTGCGCATGACGCCGCTCTTGCTGACGGCGGTCGCCGTCGCGCTGCCGTCGCGCCTCGGGCTCATCAACGTTGGCGGTGAAGGCCAGCTCTACATGGGTGCCTTCGCGGCGTCGGCCGCAGCTTTCGTCTTGCCAAATGCGCCGGGCTGGTTGCTGCTTCCGCTGGTTGTGCTCAGCGGATTCCTTGGAGGCGCCATCTGGGCCGCAATCCCCGGGGCGTTGCGCGCGGCGAAACTGGTCAACGAAACGGTGTCGACGCTTCTCTTGAACTATGTCGCTCCGCTGATCGTCGGCTACTTCATCTTCGGCCCGTGGCGGACGACCGAGAATTCCGCTTATCCCGAGTCGTCAACGTTTCCGCCCGGCGCGCTGTTGCCGACCCTTTTCGGCACGCGCATCCACGCAGGGCTCCTCATCGCCCTCGCGGCGCTCGCTGTCTACTGGTTCGTCATGGAGAGAACGCGCTGGGGGATCGAGATGCGAGCGATCGGAGGCAATTCAGAGGCAGCGCAGCGCCTCGGCATCGCAGTACCGGCCTGGATCGTGGCGGCGCTCGCGATCGGCGGCGGCTTCGCCGGACTCGCCGGGATGGGCGAGGCCATGGGCATCGCCGGCAAGCTCCGGCAAACCCTCTCGCCCGGCTACGGATTCACCGGGTTTCTCATTGCCTGGCTCGCGGGCGGCCGCCCCGTCGGCATCCTGTTCATGTCGTTTCTCTTCGCCATCATCACCGCGGCCGGTGACACGCTGCAGATCTCACAGGGACTACCGTACGCGGTCGTCAACATCCTTCTCGCCACGATCCTCTTCGTCGTGCTCGCAAGCCGCGGCGGCTGGGGCATCGGACGATGATCACTCCGCTGCTTCTCGGCCTGCTGGCAGGCGCGATTCTGTCCGGGACATCGCTTCTGTACGCGACGCTCGGCGAGACGATCGTCGAACGCTCGGGAATCGTGAACCTCGGGCTGGAAGGACTGCTCCTCGTCGGCGCATCCGTCGGTTTCTCCGTGACCGCGGTCTCGGGCAGCGCCTGGCTCGGGCTCGTGGGCGCGGCCGTGGCGGGAGCGCTCGTGAACCTTGCATTCGGCTGGCTCGTCGTCACCCGCAAGGCCAATCAGCTGGCGAGTGGCCTCGCGATGATGTTCTTCGGCTTCGGAGCAAGCGCCCTGATCGGCGCACCGCACGTCGGCGCGGTGATCAGGGGCCTTCCAAAATGGAGGCCGGCATGGCTCGCTGACGTTTCCTGGGTGCAGACGACGACCCTGTTCAAGTACGATCTTCTCACCTGGCTCGCAGTCCCGGTTGCGGGCTTCGTATGGTGGCTTCTCTTCCGCACGCGATGGGGCTTGGGGCTGAGGGCGGTCGGCGAGAACCCGAACGCGGCGTTCGCATCGGGTCGCGATCCTGCGGTTTTCCAGTACGAGGCGCTCTGCCTGGGAGGCGTCCTTGGAGGACTCGCCGGCGCTCATCTGTCGCTGTCGGTCACTGGCACGTGGGCCGAGTACATGACGGCCGGCCGGGGATTCATTGCGATCGCGCTCGTCATCTTCTCCAAGTGGGATCCGCGTCGTGTCATCGTCGGCACGCTTCTCTTTGGCGGAGCCGAGGCGCTCGAACTTCAGCTCCAGGCGCGCGGAGCGCTGATCTCGCCCTTCGTCCTGGAAATGTTTCCGTATCTGTTGACGATCGCCGTGCTACTCGTCTGGGGCGGCTCGCGCCGCCTCGCCGCGCCTGCGAGCCTTGGAAGGACCTTCTACGGCTCCAGTTGATCCAGGAGGACGTCTCATGAACAGGCCGCTTCGTTTCGTCGTCTGTGGGCTCATGCTGTTGGCAGGGCTTGCCGCGCGACCACTGGATGCTCAGGAGCCAAAGCTCATCATCGGCGCGGTCTACGTCGGCAGCGTCAACGACTACGGGTACAACCGGTCGTTCCACGATGCGCTCACGCAGGTAGCAGGAGACCTTCAAGGGATCAAGTTGCTCGAAGCGGAAAACGTGCCCGAGAGCGGCGAAGCCGAAAGCGTCATGGAAGGACTCGTCCAGCAGGGCGCGAAGCTCGTGATCGCGACGAGCTTCGGCTACAAGGATTCGGCACGCAAGGTCGCAAAGCGGCACCGTGATGTCGCGTTCGAATTCGCCGGAGATGGCGACCCGGAAAGCAACTTCGGCGTTTTCTTCGGGCAGACGCAACGGGCGATGTATCCCATGGGTGTCGCGGCCGGCAAGTTGACCAGGACGAACAAGCTCGGTTTCGTGATCGGCATTCCGATCGGCTACTCGCTCGGGAACGTGAACGCGTTCCAGATGGGCGCGGCATCGGTCAACCCGAAGGTGCAGACGATCGTCGTCGTCACCGGCGGCTGGGCGGACAAGGCGAAGGAGGCCGCCGCGGCGAATGCGCTGCTCGACCAGGGCTGCGACGTCATCTCGATGCACGTCGATTCGCCGGCCACGATCATCCGCACCGTCGAGGACCGGGGCGCGATGTCCATCGGCTTCCAGTCGATCGAGGCGCGCGCGCTCGCGCCGAAGGGATGGCTCACAGGCCTCGGATTCAATTGGGCGCCTTTCTTCGCGGAGACGGCAAAGAAGGTGATGGCGGGAAAGTTCCGCGGCGAAGCCGTCTATCAGGGATTGGGGCAGATGGTGGTCGTCGCGCCATTCGGCGCATCGGTGCCGGCTGATGTCCAGGCAGCCGTGACGAAATCCGCCGAGGAGGTTCGCAAGGGCTTCAATCCGTTCACCGGGCCGCTGAAGGACAACCGTGGCGGTCTCGCGCTGCCGCCCGGAGCAAGCGTCGGCGTGGACCAGATGGGCAGCATGAACTGGTATGTGGAAGGCGTTGTCGGAAAGGTGCGGTGAGCCATGACGCTGAAGCAGCGAATCACGTCGGCGAACGAGGAAGCGCTTCGCCGCATCGTCGCCGCGAATCCGGTGCTGGTCGACGTCGCGCCGGCCTCCGAGGTGATTGCGGGGATGCGAGAGCGTTTGATCCTTCATTCCGGGCCTCCGGTGACCTGGGAACGCATGTGCGGCGCGCAGCGGGGCGCGGCGATCGGGATGTGTCTTTTCGAAGGATGGGCGAAGGATGCGCCCGAGGCGGAGCGTCTGCTCGCCGCGGGCGAAGTCGCGCTCGAGCCTAATCATCACCACCAGACCGTGGGACCGATGGGAGGGACGATCACGGGCAACATGTGGGTGTGGGTCGTCGAGAACAAGGCGTCCGGCAACCGCGCCTTCTGCCGCCAGGTCGAGGCCCTGCAGCAGTTCGGCGACTACTCGCCGAACGCGCTCTCGCTGCTCGAGAAGTGGCGCGACGTCTGGGCGCCGGCGCTGCGCGCAGCCGTGCGCAAGATGGGCGGCGTTCCGCTGAAGCCGCTTGTCGCGCGCGCCTTGCAGATGGGCGACGAAATGCACAACCGCGTCGTCGCTTCGTCGAGCCTGTTCGCGAATGCGATCGCGCCCGTGCTCGTCGACTGCGGCCTAGCGAAGGGGCAGGTCGTCGATACGCTTTACTACATCGGGAATCATCCGTTTCTCTTCCTCGGACTTTCCATGGCAGCCGCCAAGTCCGCGATGGATCCGGTGCGCGACATCGAAGCGAGCACCGTCGTGACAGCCATGGCACGCAACGGCACCGAGTTCGGGATCCAGGTGAGCGGGCTTGGATCGGAATGGTTCACCGCGCCTTCGCCGCGTGTCGCAGGGCTGTTCCTGCCCGGCTGGAAGGAAGAAGACGCCGGCCGCGACATGGGCGACTCTGCGATCACGGAGTGCGTAGGTTGGGGCGGATTCGTGATCGGCGGCGCGCCGGGCATCCTCACCTTTACCGGAGGCACGGCCGCACAAGCGCTCGCCTTCAGCCGCGACATGTACGCGATCTCGGTCGGCAAGAGCCCCGACTATCTCGTTCCCGCGCTCGATTTCCAGGGCGCCGCCGTCGGCATCGACATCCGCAAGGTCGTGCAGACGAACATCGTGCCGGTGATCGATACGGCGATCGCGCACAAGGAACCTGGCCACAGCATCATCGGTGGCGGGATCGTGCGGCCGCCGATCGAGTGCTTCGCCAAGGCACTCGCCCGCTTCGGCGAGAAGTACCGCGAATAGCGGGGCCGCCTTGGCGCGGAGGACGCTCGTCCGGAAGAACCGATACATCGATTCGGTCTTCCTCATGCTCGTCGCGCGGCGCATCGCGTCGGAGCCCGGCATTCGCGATGCATCGGCGGTCATGGCCACGGAAGCGAACCGCAAGGCGCTCGCCGGCATGGGCTACGGCGATGATGGACACGACCAGGACTTCGCGGCTGCCGGCCCGAACGATCTGGTTCTCGCCATCGAAGGAGAGACGGCAGCGATCGATTCGGTCATCGCGCGAGCGGATTGCTATTTCGCGCGGGGGTCGGGGCCTGCCGCGGGAGTCGATGTCGCACCGGAGCCGCGCTCGATTGCGCAGGCGCTCGCCGAGCGGCCCGATTGCAGCGTCGCGGTGATCTCCGTTCCGGGCGAACACGCGGCACGCGAGGCGCGCGCTGCCCTCGCGGCCGGACTGCACGTCTTCATCTTCTCGAGCAACGTCTCCGTCGAGGACGAACGCGCGCTCAAGTCCGAAGCGCGCGACTGTGGCCTCGTCGTCATGGGCCCGGACTGCGGAACGGCCTACCTCGGTGGCGCGGGCATCGGCTTCGCGAACGCGGTGCGCCGCGGACCGATCGGCATCGTTGCCGCGAGCGGTACCGGGATGCAGGAATTCGCGAGCCTGGTCCATCGCGCTGGCTCGGGAATCTCAAGCGGCATCGGAACGGGAAGTCGGGATCTCACCGACGCAATCGGCGGTGTGTCGACGATGGCGGGTCTCGACGCGCTCGAAGCCGATCCATCGACGAGGGTGATCGCGCTCGTTTCGAAGCCTGCAGGCGTCGCTACCACAGACGCTCTTGCACAGCGCATCGCGCGCTGTGCGAAGCCGGTCGTTGCCTGCCTGCTTGGCGCGGACTCCGGCGATTCCGATGCGCTGCGGTCGGTGTCTTCGATCGATGAAGCCGTTTGCAGCGCGCTCCGGGCCGTGGGAGCGAACGAGCCCGCATTCCTGCAGATCGACGAGCGCCGGATGCGGGAGCGGGCGCAAAGCGAAACCGAAAAGATGCATCCGCAGCAGCACTACGTGCGCGGTCTCTTCGCCGGCGGAACGTTGTGCTACCAGGCGCAGGCGATCTTTCGCCGCGCGCGACTCAGGGTGTATTCCAACTCGCCATTGCTTGGAATGCCGGAGCTCGCCGACCCGTGCGTGAGCCGCGACAGCGCCTTCGTGGACATGGGCGCGGAGACGTTTGTCCACGGGCGGCCACACCCGATGATCGACGCGACCGAGAGAAGACTTCGTCTCGGCCAGGAAGGAAGCGATCCCTCGGTGGGAGTGATCCTGCTCGATTTCATCCTCGGCGCCATCGCCTCGCCGGACCCCACTGGCGACCTGCTCGATCGGATTCGTGAGGTACGAGACGCCGCGCGCGCAAGTGGCCGGCATCTGTGCGTGGCAGCTTCCGTGTGTGGCACTGAGGACGATCGCCAATCGCTGCAGCGGCAGGTGCGCGCACTGGAGGACGCTGGCGTCCTGGTGTTCGCAAGCAGCGCCCAGGCTGCGATCTTTGCGCGCGAGGCGGCGCTGCTTCTCGCGCGGGGCGGGGGGTGTGCGTAATGTCGATCACGCTCGTGGATCTCGTGCGAGGAGATCCGTCTCCCGTATTCGTGAACGTCGGCGTGCGCGATTTCGGGGAAAGTCTGCGCGACGCCGGCTACGAAGTCGTCTTCGTGGACTGGTCGCCTCCGGCAGGTGGAGATGCGCGGCTCGCCGCGCTGCTTGACGATCTGCTTTGAGCGCCGGGCGGCACGGGTCGATCCCGAATCGCGATAGTGGCGCAGGGGATTGGAAAGCGGACAATCCCATCAACTGTTCGGGGTCGAGAGTAGCTGCATGTGCTTCGCTTCGCGGCGCTCTGATGCAGGATTCACCCCATGCCGGTCTCGAAAGCGGCGCTAAAGCGCGTTCTTTCGCGCAGCCGACTGGCCGTTGGCGCGACGATACAAAAAGACGGCTGCTTCGTGGCACGAAGCGGCTGGGCTTCGGTCTTAGTGAGTGATCGAGCAGAGCCAATGGCCGGTTCTGGCGAATGAGACGCGATGCTCAACGCGATGATCGTTGATCGGGCAATGGAAGGGACAAGGCGCGGGGCGGTGGCCGGCGCTCGGCCGCTTGCGATTCTCGACAATGCGCGTATCGATCTCGACCTCGCGCGGGAGAGCGACATCATGTTCCTGCTCGTCTGTACCGCGTCGTTCATAGAGAGCGGTGCGGACACGTACAGCGGCAACCTTGCGCGCTACTTCGCGGACGACGAGGAGGTCGTAACGTGGCTGCGCGCGCACTGGGAACCCGAGGAACTGCAGCACGGACGAGCCCTGCGGGCCTACGTGCGGCGCGTCTGGCCGGACTTCGATTGGGAGGCCGCCTACCGTGGCTTCTTCGAGGAATACTCGAAACTGTGCTTGTCGAGCATCGAGCCGACGCGCGCGCAGGAGATGGCGGGTCGCTGTGTCGTCGAGATGGGCACGACCACGTACTACCAGACGCTGGCAGCCTTGACGCGCGAGCCGGTGCTGCGCGCGCTCGTTCTGCGCATCAGGGCTGACGAAATCGGACACTACAAGCACTTCTATGCCTTCTTTCGCAAGTACGTCGAGCGCGAGCGCCTGCATCGGCCGCGCGTTCTCACCGCGTTGATCCGCCGGGTGATCGACATTCGCGGCACTGACGGCGAGATGGCACTGCGACATGCGATTGCCTCGCGGTTCCCGCATCTCGGCAGGTCTTCGGCGGTAGCCCTGAGCAAACAGGCGCTTCGCGCAGTCCGCATTCACTATCCCGCACTGCTGGCCGTGCGCATGACACTCAAGCCTCTGCGCCTTTCCCCCCGCGTGCAACGCGGCTTCGAGCGGGTGCTGGCGGCGGTCCTTAGTCAAACCATGCTGCGCTGAGCTGGCGGGCGCGACGCGACGGAGGGCTGGAACCGGCAAGGATGCAGTGCCCGAGCCGTGTGCCCGCCGCCGGCGGGCCCTTTTCAACTTGCACCGACCGCCGGCGGCCCTGCGCCGACGGCGTCGTCCCACGGGATCCGGTAACCGTGCAGGGATCCGAACAGTCTGTGCGGCTTCAGGAAGGTCTCGACGGCCAACGGCATCTGCA
>Ga0335084_10007012_pt1 | contig 11218 bp, 9 predicted proteins | sample Lox_Sample_44_FD_206721 | JGI IMG/M metagenome (GOLD analysis project Ga0335084, IMG submission 206721) | Soil microbial communities from Loxahatchee National Wildlife Refuge, Florida, United States - Lox_Sample_4.4 | ecosystem: Environmental > Terrestrial > Soil > Wetlands | place: USA: Florida...
GTCCCGCGTGTAGTTGAGGTCCATGACAAGGACATCGAACTCGCGTTTTTCGAGGGCGGAGAGAACGGCGGCAGGCGACGGAGCGGCTTCGATGGCGAAGCCCTCCGCTTTCAACAACAGGCGCAGTGCCTCGAGGACGTCCAACTGATCGTCGGCGATCAGGATGCGAGGGGCGGATTTCGTTACCACTTAGTTCTCGCGGGGTTGGCCTTCGATCCAGCCGTCGGAAAGTCGAATGATCCGGTGCGCGTAGGAGGCGTTTGTTTCTGAGTGGGTCACCATCACGATCGTGGCGCCTTCGTTGTTCAGTTTCTTGAACAGCTCCATGATCTCGATGCCCTGGCTGGAGTGGAGGTTGCCGGTCGGCTCGTCGGCCAGGATGACGCGCGGATTGGCGATGATGGCGCGGGCCACGCCGACGAGTTGCTGCTGACCGCCGGAGAGCTGGTTTGGATAAAGGTCTTTCTTGCCGACAATCTGAAAGCGGTCCAGGGTGTCGGCGACGCGGGCTTCGCGCTCGGCCTTCTTCATGTCGCGGTAGGACAGAGGAACGTCGAGGTTCTCGGCCACGGTCAGGTCGTCGAGCAGATGATAGCTCTGGAAGACGAACCCGAAGTGGCGCTTGTAGAGCTCGAGGCGCTCCTTGCGGCCCAGCTTGTGGATCGGGTGATCGAGCAGAAAGTACTCGCCCGTCCAGGACGTGTCGTGCATGCCGAGGATATGGAGAAGCGTTGACTTCCCGGCGCCCGAAGGGCCCATGACGGCGATGAAGTCGCCCTCATTGATATCCACGGTGATGCGGCGCAGCACGTAAAAGCGGTTGGCGCCTTGCTGATAGAACTTGTCGAGGTTTTTAAGTGAGATAAGGGGCACGGTGATCTACTCGTAACGTAACGCACGGATGGGGTCGGTGCGCAACGCCCGCCGCGCAGGAGCATAGCAGGCCGCCAGGGCAGTGGCCAGCAGCATGGCAATGATGGCCAGGAAGACAGGCAGGTCGTCGGGCCGCACACCGAACAGAAGATTCGAAAGAAGTCGCGCCATCCCATAGGCCAACGGAAGGCCAAGGGCGAGCCCGATGAATGTCAGCGCCGCGGCCCGTTTCAGCACCATCCACAGGATGTCGCTGTGTTCCGCGCCAAAGGCGACGCGCACACCGATCTCACGGGTGCGCTCTTCCACCGAGTGCGCGATGAGGCTGTAGACGCCGAGCATCGAGAGGAAGAGAGCCGTCAAGCCGAGAACCCCCATCATGTAAGCGACGTGCGCAAGCCCGGTCAGGCTATCGGAGATAACCTTCCGGAAGCTCTTTACATGATAGATGGGCTGCTCGGGGTCGAGGGCGGCCAGTTCGGCGCGGACGGTCGCGAGGACGCTCATGGGGTCGCCGGCCACGCGCAGAACGAGGTCGGTGTCGCGCTGCGGGGCCTGGCGCGCGGGGCAATAGATGACGGGGGAGGGCTCGCGGTCGATGAACGAATGCAGGACATCGCCGGCAACGCCGACGATGCGAACGCGCTCATTAGCGGTTCCCAGCAAAAGCTCGCGGCCCAGCGGATCCTCGCCGGAGAAATACTTGCGGGCAAAGGCACCGCTGACGATTGCAACGCGCGGAGCCCCCGGACCGTCGGATGGCATGAAAGAACGGCCTGCCAGCAGCGGCAGACCCAGGGCTGCGAGGTAGCGGTCGTCGGCGACCTGGTATTGGGCAGATGGCCGGGGGACGCCGGTTTCGAGCGGCCTGCCCGCAATCGTGAACCCCATGCCGTGCGCCGCCTCGGAGTAGGGCATGTTCAGCACCATGCCGGCGTCTTCGACACCGGGAATGGCGCGCAACCTGTCGAGTAGGCGCGAGTGAAAGCTCTCGATAGCCTCCGGGCCGGCATAGCGCGACTCGGGCAGGGCCATGCGTAAGGTCAGCAAGCGGTCGGGCTTCACGTTGGGCAGGACAACGAGCAGCCGGCCGAAGCCTTTGACGACCAGCGCGGCACCGACCAGGAGGACGAGAGATACGACAACCTGGCCGGCGACCAGGATCGAGCGGAGGCGGTGGCGTCCGCGGCTTTGACCGGCGCCGGCCGTGGTGCTCTTGAGGGTTTCCTGGACATCGACCCGCGACTGCAGCCACGCGGGCGCCAGTCCGGCGGCCAGGGCGGAAAGCAGAGTCACGGCGGTAGTGTAGAGCAGGACGTGGACATTGACGCCCATGCGCTGCCAGCCGGGCAAATACTGTTCGACCTCGGGCGGCATGTTGCCGCGGATGAGGTCGAGAAGCCAGATGGCGAGCAGCACGCCCAGGACGGCGGCAGCGATGGAGAGAAGCAGGTTCTCGACAAGCAACTGGCGAATGAGTCGCAGGCGTCCGGCGCCGAGGGCCGAGCGGATGGCCATCTCGCGGGCGCGGCTCGAGGCCCGGGCGAACTGGAGGTTCGCGACGTTGGCGCAGGAGATGAGAAGCAGCAGTCCCACGGCCACCAGGATCATCATCGTGTAGGCGTAGGTTAGGTCTCCGGAGATCTGCTTGATGAGGGCATCGGCGAACACACTGCGGCCGCTGTGAGTTGTCGGATACTTTTGGGCCAGCCGCGCGGAGAGAGCGCCAAGCTCGGCTGAAGCGCTTTCGAGGGTCTCGCCCTTCGCCAGTCTCGCCAGAACCCAGAGGTAATGGTTGTCGTCGTCCTGGGCGTCGCTGGCCGTCAGTCCGAGGGGCGTCCAGAGTTGTGCGGTAGCGGGCGTCCGGAAGCCGTCCGGCATCACCCCGGCAACGGTAAATGGCTGGCCATTCAGATGAATGGTTTTCCCGGCCACGCCAGGGTCGGATCCGAACTTGTCGCGCCAAAGGCCATAGCTCAGGACCGCGACACGGGAGCCAGGACGATCGTCAGACGGGCCCAGCGCCCGTCCAATGAGCGGCGCGACGCCAAGCGCTGAGAAGAACTCGCCGGAGACCTGGAAGGCCTCGATGCGGGCCGGATCGCCCTGTCCGGTGAGGGCTGCGCTCCACTCCGTGGATGCGGCGACGTGAAGCAGAGTGCGGGACTCCTCGGCGAAGGCCGTGAGTTCCGCCGGGGACATCGAACTCAGGGTGCCGCTACGGTTCTTCTGGGTGGCCTGAAGCACGACCGCCCGCTCCTGTTCGGGGATGAGGAGCGGGCGGAAGACCAAGCAATCGGCGGTGCCATACATCGCCGCATTGAAACCAATTCCTAAAGCAAGCGCGAGGACCGCGGCTGCGGTCCAGGCGGGTTTTTTGGCCAGGACCCGGAGCGCGAAGCGCAGGTCTTCGAGGATCGAGCCCATGGCGGACGGTTCAGATCAGCTCGGCGCCGTCGGGAATTACGACCTGGGTCGTGGGCGGATCGGGGGCGACCACCGCTCGCGAGCAATCGGTGGCGGTTGACGTCAGGCTGGTGCGAGCCAATACAGGCACGACGTTCAAGTCGCTTGGCACCACAATGGCGAGCAGAGCGAGTAGGACAGCAATGGCGATCAGGTCATAGTTGTCCCGCAGTAAGTTCATACAGTCGCCTCTTTGACTTCGTCCACGATACGCCCGTCAAACAGGTGGATCGTGCGATCGGCCAGTTTGGTGTAGCGCGGATCGTGGGTCACCATGCAGATGGTGGCGCCGCCGCGATGCAGTTCACTCAAGAGTTCCATGACCGCCTCGCCGTTGGCCGAATCGAGGTTTCCAGTCGGCTCGTCGGCGAGCAGGATGGAGGGTTCGCCCACCAGGGCGCGAGCCACGGCGACGCGCTGCTGCTGACCGCCGGAGAGTTGTGACGGATAGTGTTTCACGCGATGCGACATGCCGACGCGCTCGAGCGACTCGTGCACGCGCTTCTTGCGCTCGGCCGAGCCCATGCCGCGGTAAGTGAGCGGGAGCTCGACGTTCTCATAAACGGTGAGGTCGCCAATCAGGTTGAACGCCTGAAAGATGAAGCCGATTTCCCGGTTTCGGATGCGCGCCCGTTCGGCGAGCTTGAGGTCGTGGACCCGCTTGCCGTTCAGGACATGGCTGCCGCCGCTGGGCGAATCGAGGAGGCCCAGAATGGCGAGAAGAGTCGACTTGCCGCAACCGGAGGGGCCGGCAATCGAGACGTACTCCCCCTTCTGGATATGGAGGTGAATGCCACCCAAGGCATGGGTTTCTACATCTTCCGTCACGAAAACCTTAGTGACGCCATCAAGTTCAATCAAAGACGACACAGTCAATACTCCTTCTCGGCTAATTCAATCTCACGCGATCGTAGGCATCCCAGGCGGACATGTCGGACAGAATGACCTTATCTCCCACCTTCAGACCCTCAAGGATCTCGACGTGATTGACGGAGACGCGGCCGATTTTCACTTTGACGCGGGTGGCTTCCTTTTCGTCAGGGTCGTACTTGAACAGGCCGATCAGACTATTGGGTTGCGCGCCCATGGGCTTCTGTACGTATAAGACGTCGTTCAGGCGCTCAAGTTCAATCGTTCCGTCAACGGAAAGATCGGGACGAGCGCCGGGGGGCAATTCGCCCTCGAGCTTGATATCCACGGTGACGGTCCCGTTCACGACGGCCGGGTCAATCCGCATGACGTAGCCAGGGATTATCCCGTTGTGGGTATCCACTTGGGCTTTTTGCCGGAAGAGAACATCCTTGGCCTGTGTTTCCGGTATCTTCACTTCTGCCTTCAACTTCCAGGGCTGAGCGACCTTGGCGAGCTGAGTGCCCGGGGTGACCCGCTGGCCGACTTCGACGGCCATTTCCTGGAGAACACCGGGAGCGCCGGCTCGCACTTTGAGCGATTCCACTTGTTGTTTCTTTAGTTCATACGCCGCACGGAGCTTCTCGATAGTGACTTCTTGAGAATCAATTTGCGCTTTGGCCGACTGGTCGATGATTTCAAGACGTTGCTTATCGAGGGCAAACCGTTTAGAAAGCTCGTCGGCGGTGGCGCGGGCGAGTTTGACGTTGAGGTCTGGGCTGAGGCCTTCCTTGTTCAGCGCGTCCTCGCGTTCGTACTTGAGTTTGGCCTGAACGTATTCGCTCTCGGTCCGGGCGACGGTGGACTGCAAGTCAAGCTTGGCGGTATTGAGTTTCACTTTCAGGTCAGCAAGATTGGCCTGGGCGGCCTTGACCTGCCAGCGAAGATCTTCCATGGCCAGTTCGAGTTCCGGGTTCGAGAGGATCAGCAGGAGGGTGTCGGCTTTGACATCGACGCCAGCACGGAGGATGACCTTTTCGACGCGACCTTCTTGAATGGCGGGAATATAAAGGATTTCTTCGGGACGGAGGGTACCGAGGCCACGAACCTGGCGCAGCATTGGGCCGCGCTTCACGGAATCGGGCCAAAGCGTCGATTTCTCAACGGTAGGGGCGGCGGGCTTCAAACGGGAAAGGGCGACGGTTACGACGGGTATAGCGATAGCGAGCACGCTGATCCAGATGATCCGCTTGATGATGCGGCGCTTGCGGGCTCCTTCGCGGGGGACGTCCATAATTTCGATAACTCCGTATGTTACGTTGGCAACCGCATTGCCAAATGCCGGCGCCACCACGATATCAACAAAATCAGTGAATTCGAAGAGTTAGGGCTGTCAAGGGTGTCCGTTATTGGGACGGGTCTGGCCGGGGGCATACAATGGGGCGCATGAAAGCGTTGTTGCCGGCCTGGCTGTTGGCGGTTACGGTTTCGGCCCAGACGGGCTATCAGAAACCGCCCAAAGAGATCCTGGATGTCCTGAACGCTCCCGCGGCTCCGACGCCGAGCGTGAACCCAGCGCGAACACACGTCCTCCTGATGGAGAGGATTCCATATCCGTCGATCGCCGAAGTCTCGGCGCCGATGCTGCGGCTGGCCGGGTTGCGGATCAATCCGCAGAACAATGGCCCGCACGCGGCGCCGGGCTTCTCGGGCGGAGTGATGAAGACGATTGCGACCGGGGCTCCGACGCACTTGCAGGTTTCCGCGGGCGGGAAACTCGGGATGCCAGTGTGGAGTCCGGACGGCAAGCTGTTCGCGATCCTGGACACGATGCCGGACCGGATCGATCTGTACGTTGGCACGGCCGGGATCGGGGTGTTGCGGAAGGTGCCGGGCGTGGCGGTGAACAACACGGTGGGCGCGCCGGTGACATGGCTCGCCGGAAGCAAGGAATTGCTGATACGGACGGTGCCGGTTGGGCGGGGGAAGGCTCCGGTAAAGCCGGCGGTGCCGCTGGGGCCGAACATCCAGGAAGGCTCGGGCAAGTCCGGTCCGGTGCGAACGTACCAGGACATGCTGCAGACGCCGTACGATGAAACGCTGTTCGACTACTGTGCGACGGCGCAGATGGCGGCAGTGGACGCGGCCACGCTGCGGGTAACGCCGATCGGGAAGGCGGGCATGTATTCCGGCTTTGCCCCGGCCCCCGATGGAAAGCACTTTCTGGTGACGACGATCGGGCGGCCGTATTCCTACATCCATCCTTACTTCGACTTCCCGAAGGAGGTGGAGGTGTGGGACCGCGCGGGCAAAGCCCTCTACAAAGTGGCGAGCGTCCCGCTGCTCGACAAAGTGCCGATTGAGGGTGTGCCGACAGGGCGGCGCAACATTACCTGGCGGCCGACGGACGAGGCGACCTTGATCTGGCTGGAGGCTCTGGACGACGGCGATCCGAAGAAGAAGGTGCCGAACCGTGACAAGGTGATGATGCTGCGCGCGCCGTTTTCTGGCGAGCCCGTGGAGGTGACGCGGACGACGCACCGGGCGATGAATCTCACGTATGGAGCGGGCGGGCTGGCGCTGGTGACCGATGTCGACCGCGACCGCCGCTGGCGGACGACCCGGACAGTGTACCTGGATGATCCGAAGGCCGAATCGAAGACGCTGTTCAGCTTGAGCGTGCAGGACCGCTATCGCGATCCGGGTCAGCCATTGATGAAGCCGCTGCCGACAGGCGGTATGGTGTTGCAGCAGGACGGTGATTGGATCTTCTTGCGCGGCGAGGGAGCGACACCGCAAGGTGACCATCCGTTTTTGAACAAGTACAACCTCAAGACCGGGGAGACCGAACCGTTGTTCCGTGTGGGCGAGAAGGGCTACGAGACGGTGACGGCGCTGCTGGCCGATGACGGTTCGAAGTTTCTGACCAGCTACGAAGATCCGCAGACGCCGCCGAATCTGTTTGTTCGGACGAAGGGCACGGAAGTTCGCAAAGCGCTCACCGATTTTAAGGATCCGACTCCGCAATTGCAGAAAATCAAGCGGCAGTTGGTGAAGTACAAACGGAATGACGGGGTGGACCTTTCGTTCACGCTGTTCCTGCCGCCCGATTACAAAGAGGGCACGCGAGTGCCGGCGATCATGTGGGCGTATCCGCTGGAGTACAACGACGCGGACACGGCGGGTCAGATCGGCGGTTCGACGCAGCGCTACGTAACGATGCGAGGGGCGTCGCAACTGTTTCTGCTGCTGGCCGGGTACGCGATTTTGAACGACGCGACGCTGCCGATCATCGGCGATCCGGAGACGGTGAACAATACGTACGTAGAGCAGTTGACGGCGGGCGCGAAGGCGGCCATCGACAAGGCGGTGGAAATGGGGGTGACGGACGCGGATCACGTGGGCGTGTCGGGGCACAGCTATGGCGGCTTCATGACGGCGAACCTGCTGGCGCACACGGATCTGTTCCGAGCGGGTGTGGCGCGGTCGGGCGCGTACAACCGGACTCTCACTCCGTTCGGTTTTCAAAGCGAGCGGCGGACGTACTGGCAGGCGCGCGCTGTGTACATGCAGATGTCGCCGTTCTATTACGCGGACAAGATCAACGAGCCGATTCTGCTGATCCACGGCGAGGCGGACAACAACCAGGGAACGTTCCCGATTCAGTCGGACCGGATGTACCAGGCGATCCGGGGAAATGGCGGGACGGTGAGGCTGGTGATGCTGCCGTACGAGTCGCACGGGTACATGGCGAAGGAATCGATCGAGCATGTGCTGTGGGAGATGGTGACGTGGTTCGACCGGTATGTGAAGAACGCTCCGCAGCGGGTCTCTCAGAAATAGAGGTTGTTGGGCCTGTTTCGGCGCTGAAATTGGGTTCGAATTGGGTTCGTTTGAGGGGGTTTCGGACCTAATCAAGAAAGCACTATTCGGCGGCAAGTCACTGAACGCAGGTAAGTTGCGGTATCTCGAAATTGGCTTCGTTTTGTCGTTTTTCGCGTTGCGGCTGAAGGCCTGTCGCAGGCGAGCGTTGAATGGTAGCAGTCCCATAGCGACCATACCATTGCATTCATATTCAGAGTAGAAGGCCCGAAAAGCGTCAAGTTGTTGAGTCCTGGGGAAAAATAATCTCGCGCGCGGCGTGAATCTCATACGCGCCATGCGGGTGCCGGTATACTGTCGCTCGTGTCTCTGTATTCCGAGCAGGCGGGCAGTGGGCGTGCTGTGACTTTTGTCAGCGGATTCACGCTCGACACGCGCATGTGGGATGCGCAGTTCGCGGCGTGGGCGCGGGTGCGGCGGGTGATTCGGTATGACCGGCGGGGGACGGGGCGGTCCGCGCCGCCGGGTGCGGAGCCGTACATGCATTGGGAGGATTTGCGTGGGGTATTGGACCAATTGGGCGTCGAGCGGACGGCGCTGGTTGGAATGTCGCAGGGTGGCGCGGTCGCGATCGATTTCGCGCTAACGTACCCTGAGCGCGTCGATGCACTGGTGATTGTCGGCGGGTTTCCGAGCGGCAACCGGTTCTCGGATGAATTTCGAGACTCGTTTGTTCGGATGCAGGAAGTTGACGATGCGGACGCGGCAAAGCGGATGTGGCTGGCGCATCCTCTGTTCACTTGCGGGTTGGCGAACGCGGCTACGGCTGACAAACTGAGAACGATCATCGATGAGTATTCGGGATACCACTTCCTCTACAAAGATCCGGCCTTGCGGATGAAGCCTCCGGCGGTGGGGAGGCTGGGCGAGATCCGGGTGCCGACGCTGGTTGTCGTCGGCGAGCATGACATTCCGGACATGCAGCGGGCGGCGGACTTGCTCACGCAGGGGATTGCGGGCGCACGGAAGGTGGTGATCGCGGGCGCGGGGCACGCGGTGAACATGGAGCGGCCCGCGGAGTTCAACCGGGTGGTGGAGGAATTCCTGGGCATAGAATAGCTACCGGAGTCATAACCATGATTGTTACGGCGACGGAACGCGGCGTTTTAGAACGCCTGGGAATGGAACGAATCAATTCGGGAGTGTGCGGCGCGGTGTGGGTGGAGAACCCCACGGGAGGCGAACTGACCTCGCTCAACCCGGCGACGGGCGAGGAGATTGCGCGGGTGCGCATGGCGTCGGAGGCGGACTACGAAACGGTGGTCGGCGATGCCGCGGCCACGTGGTCGCGGTGGCGGATGCTGCCAGCGCCGAAGCGCGGCGAGATTATCCGGCAGATCGGCGAGGCTTTGCGGCTGCACAAGGACGACCTGGGTGCGCTGGTCGCGCTCGAGATGGGGAAGATTCTGGCGGAAGGCCGCGGCGAAGTGCAGGAGATGATCGACATCGCGGATTTCGCGGTCGGGCTGTCGCGGCAGCTTTACGGACTTTCGATGCACAGCGAGCGGCCGCTGCACCGGATGTACGAACAGTGGCACCCGCTGGGGCTGGTGGGCGTGGTGAGCGCGTTCAATTTTCCGGTTGCGGTCTGGAGTTGGAACGCGTTCATCGCCGCGGTGTGCGGTGACTGCGTCATTTGGAAGCCGTCGTCGGAGACGCCGTTGTGCGCCATCGCGGTGCAGAACATCTGCAATCACGTGCTGCAGCGGAACGGGTGGGAGGGCGTGTTCACGCTGGTGATCGGACGGGGATCGACGGTCGGCGAGCGACTGCTGGCGGACCGGCGGATTCCGCTGGTTTCGGCGACGGGGTCCTGCCAGATGGGCTACCGCGTGGCGGAAGTTGTCGGCAAACGGCTGGGCCGGACGATTCTCGAGCTGGGCGGAAACAATGGCGTGATCATCACGGAAAGCGCAAACCTCGACCTGGCGCTGCGCGCCGTGCTGTTCGGGGCGATCGGGACTTCGGGGCAGCGATGCACGACGATCCGGCGGATCTTCCTCGACAAACGGATCGCCGGAGAGTTTACCGACCGGCTGAAGAAGGCTTATACGCAGGTGCGAATCGGGAATCCGCTGGACTTGAAGACGCTGATGGGGCCGCTGGTGAACCGCGCGGCAGTGGACGAGATGATGGACGGACTGCGGCGCGCCCGGGAGGAGGGTGGCGAAGTGCTGTGCGGCGGAAACGTGATTGACGGCGAGGGATTCTTCGTGACTCCGGCATTAGTGAAGGCGAAGCCTGCGATGCCGATTGTGAAGGAGGAGATCTTCGCTCCAATCCTTTACCTGATTGAGTACGAGACGCTGGAGGAAGCCATCGCCTGGCACAACGACGTGCCACAGGGGTTGAGTTCGGCGATCTTTACCGACAGCCTGATGGCGGCGGAAACCTTCCTGAGCACGCGGGGGTCGGATTGTGGGATTGCGAACGTGAATATCGGGACGTCGGGGGCCGAGATCGGCGGCGCTTTTGGCGGGGAGAAGGAGACAGGGGGCGGACGCGAGGCGGGATCGGATTCCTGGAAGGCGTATATGCGGCAACAGACGGTGACGGTGAACTGGTCGAAGGATCTGCCGCTGGCGCAGGGGATTGAATTCGACGTGTAGAACGTGAGAGGCCCGGCAGGCTGAGCGCACTATGTTGCCAGAATGCCGGGCTTTGTCCTGCTGCTTTGCCTGCTGGCGCCGCCGCCCAACGCGGAGTTGGAGCGGACCGATCAACTGATCCAGCAGGTTACGGAGATGAAGGCGAAGGTGTCCGCCTTGCAGGCTGAGATCGACGCGCTGCTGCGGACGCTGAGCGAGCAACGGGGGGCGCAGCAGAAGGGGCCGCAGCCGTTTGCGTACCTGACGCCTTCCGAGGGCGAGGGAAGTCCGAAGTCCGCGGCGGCGACTGTGCGCTGCGCGGCGAACACATCGAACGGGAAGCGATGCACCCGGCCGGCGGAGCCGGGGTCGCGGTATTGCTGGCAGCACAAGCTGGCGCACTCTCGGTAGTTACGGGACCACGTTCACGACAAGTGAGTAGGCGCCGGCTCCGTTGAAGCCACTATCGAAACTGGAGACCAGAACGAGATAGGTGCCCGTTACGGGCGCCACAAGCGAAGTGAGCTGCGCTCCGGTGAGACCTGAGGTTGAGCCGAGAA
>Ga0335084_10007013_pt1 | contig 11218 bp, 9 predicted proteins | sample Lox_Sample_44_FD_206721 | JGI IMG/M metagenome (GOLD analysis project Ga0335084, IMG submission 206721) | Soil microbial communities from Loxahatchee National Wildlife Refuge, Florida, United States - Lox_Sample_4.4 | ecosystem: Environmental > Terrestrial > Soil > Wetlands | place: USA: Florida...
CTCCGCGCTCGGCGAGGTCTCCCATCTCCGTCCCGCGCTGGAGGACCTCCGCGTCGGCGCCATCCCCGATGGGCGGGTCGCGCTCACGCTGGAGACGGACGGGGGCCTGGACGCGGTGCGGTCCGCGTTGTCCGTGGTACCGGAGGTGGAGCTCGTCTCGGCCGAGCCTGCCGCCCCGGAGCCGCCCGCCGCCCCCGGCCCGTCCGCCTCGCCCGCCCCCGAGCCAGCCCGCACCGTCCGGGTGCGCACCGAGCTCCTCGACGATTTCCTGGAGATGGCCGGCGAGCTGCTGCTGGCCACCGCCCGGCTGCGCGACATCGGCCGGCGATTCCCCGAGCACGGCCGCTCCGCCCTGGACGAGGGCGTGGACCGGCTCCACGCGCTGGTCAAGGACCTCCACGGGAAGGTGATGGGCGCGCGGATGACCCCGGTGGCGGTGGTCACCGACCAGCTCCCCCGGGCGGCCCGCGATCTCGCGCGCAGGCGAAACAAGGACGTGGAGGTCACCATCAGCGGAGCGGAGATCGAGATCGATCGGGCCATCCTCGACGCCATCGCCGAGCCGCTGCTCCACGTCCTCCGCAACGCGGTGGACCACGGCATCGAGCAGCCCGAGGCCCGCGTGCTCGCGGGCAAGCCGCCACGCGGCCGGCTCAAGATCTCGGTCCGGCGCACCCGCGAGCGGGTCATGCTGGAGATCTCCGACGACGGGAGGGGCATGGACGCCGACCGGCTCCGCGCCGCCGCGGTGTCGCGGGGGAAGCTCACCGCCGAGGCCGCCGCCCGGCTGTCGACCCGCGAGGCGCTGCTGCTGGCCTGCCTCCCCGGTGTCTCCACCGCCGCCGATGTCAGCGACATCAGCGGCCGCGGGGTGGGGATGGACGCGGTGAAGCGCTCGGTGGAGGGCCTGGGCGGCGCACTGGAGCTCGAGTCGCAGCCGGGGAAGGGTACGCAGGTGACGCTCCGCCTGCCGCTCACGGTCGCCGTGATCCAGCTGCTCCTGGTCCGCGCCGGGGGAGAGGTGTTTGGCCTGCCAATCACCAAGGTGCTGGGTGCGGTGGAGGTCGCCGACTCCGCGCTGCAGCGATCCCCCGCCTCGGATCTGCTCACCTACGGGCAGCGGCTGGTCCCCGCCCACGACCTCTCCCGGCTGCTCGAGCTCCCGGCGAGCACGACCGTGGGTCCGAGGCCGTGGGTGGTGATGGAGGCGGAGGAGGGCGACGTCGCCCTCGGGGTCGAGGCCCTGCTCGGCCAGGAAGAGGCGGTGCTCAAGGCCCTCGGCCGGCCCCTCGATCGGCTGAGCGGGCTGGCGGGGGTCACCATCCTCGGCAACGGCCGACCCGTCTTCATCCTCGACGTCCCGAGGCTCCTGAGCTGAATGCTGCCGCTCCTCACCGGCCTGATCCTCCTCGGAACGCCGGTCCTCTCGGAGGCGGACCTCAAGGTCGCGGGCCGGATGGCAGCCCGGGCCGGCGTGCCGGCAGGCCAGAGCGAATCGCTGTCGCTGGACGTGACCGGCGACGGCGTTCCGGACGTGGTGCTCCTGACCCGGGCCGCGGACCGGCTGGTGCTCTTCGTCGTCGAGGGCCCGGTGACACCGGTCGGGCGCTGGTGGCGGATGGATCTCCACCGGGGAACCGGTCCGGGGGACCTCTGCGCGCCGGCCCGCAGCGCGCGGGTCCGGCCGGAGGGGCACGCCGACGTCGCCGAGGTCCTCGCCTGCCGCGAACCCGGTGCGGCGCCCGGCAGGTCCGCCGACTGTCCGGTCCCGCAGGGCCGCGCACTGCGGGTGGAGGCGGGTCGTTGCCCCGCGGTCCACGTCTTCTTCGATGGGAGCGAGCTCCGCTTCTGGACCGGAGTCGCCGCCGCCGCCGCCCCTTCGCCGCCGGCATTCCAGCCGGCCCGTTTGCACCGTAGGGTAGACAGGTGCCAGCCGCCCTCCCCGAGGCCCAGGCCGACGCGCTCCGAGAGCTGACCAACGTCGCCGCCGGACATGCCGCACGCGCGCTCTCGACCTTGCTCGGAGGCGAGAAGTTCGGGCTCTGGCCGCCCCTGGTCCGGCTGCTCGACCGGGCGCAGCTCACCGCGCTCCTCGGTGGGCGGGGGACGCAGCTGACCTCCGTCGGTACGGAGCTCCGGGGCGACGTGGCCGGCGGGCTGTCGCTGGTCTTCACCGAGCCGCACGTCCAGGCCCTCACCGGGCGGCTGCTCGGCGCCGCGGGCCAGCGCTTCCAGACCCCGGAGGTCGCTCTGCGGGACGCGGCGAACATCGTGTTCGCGGCCTCCCTCGAGGCCGCGGCGCAGCTCACCGGCGTTCGCTCGCTCCCCACCGTCCCGCTGGTCGGGGAGGGTCCGGCGGAGATGATCGCCCGGATGTGCCTGCCCCGGGAGGCGGGCTGGGTGATGGAGGCGGAGATCTACGCCTCGCCGCTCTCCGGGCGCTTCCTGCTCCTCCCCGACGACTCGGGGCTCTCGAGCTTCCTCCGCGGCCTGAAGATGCTCTGACGCCCGTGGATCCGGCCCGGCTCAGACGACTGCTGGAGGACGTGCGCCGCGGCCGCACCACCGTCGGCGACGCGGCGCGTGCCCTGGCCGATCTGCCCTTCGCCGAGCTGGGCTACGCCACGGTCGACACGCACCGCAGCGTCCGCTTCGGCTTCCCCGAGGTCGTCTACGGGGAGGGCAAGAGCGCGGAGCAGCTGCTGGGCATCGTCGGCGCGCTGGTGGGGCGCCGGCAACCGGTGCTGGTGACCCGTCTCTCCGAGGAGAAGGCGGGCGCCCTCCTCTCCCGCTGGCCGGCCGCGCGGTGGCACGCGCAGGCGCGCATCTTCCACCTCCCGCAGGGCCGGCCCCGCGCCGGGCGGGTCGCGGTGGCCTGCGCCGGGACGAGCGACCTGCCGGTGGCGGAGGAGGCGGCGCTCACCGCCGAGGCCATGGGGGCGACCGTGGCCCGCATCTACGACGTGGGCGTGGCCGGTCTCCACCGGCTGCTCAAGCGGCGGAGCGAGATCCAGGAGGCCCAGGTGGCCGTGGCCGTCGCCGGGATGGAGGGCGCCCTGGCCTCGGTGGTCGGCGGGCTGGTGGGCATCCCGGTGGTGGCGGTCCCGACCAGCGTCGGCTACGGAGCGAACTTCCGTGGGCTCTCGGCCCTGCTGACCATGCTCAACTCCTGCGCTCCCAACGTCGCGGTGGTCAACATCGACAATGGATTTGGCGCGGGCTTCTACGCCGCGCTGGTCTCCCGGTCGGCCACCCGGTCGCGAGGGCGCCGTTGAGCGGCAAGCCGATCCTGTACCTCGAGCCGGTGGGCGGCATCGCCGGAGACATGTTCCTCGCCGCGACGCTCGACCTGGGGGTGGACCCCGCGCAGCTCGAGGCGGGGCTGCGGACGCTCGGCCTCGAGGGATGGGGGCTGGAGGTGAACCGGGCGGTGCGCCAGGACATCTCCGGCGTCCAGCTGAACGTGGCGGTCTCGCCGGAGGTGCCGCACGTCCACCGGGGACTCCGGGACATCCTCGACCGCATCGAGCGGAGCGCCCTTCCACCCTGGACGAAGGCGCAGGCCCGCGCCCTGTTCGAGCTCATCGGGCGGGCGGAGGCGAAGATCCACGACGTGCCGCTGGAGTCGGTCCACTTCCACGAGGTGGGAGCGCTGGACAGCATCGTCGACCTCTGCGGCGCGGCGCTGGCGCTGGAGCTGCTCGGGCAGCCGGAGGTGTACGCCGCTCCTCCTCCGCTGGGCAGCGGCACCGTGGAGACCGCGCACGGCCGGCTCCCGGTGCCCGCGCCGGCGACGCTGGAGCTGCTGCGCGATGTGCCGGTCCGCTTCGAGGGCACCGGCGAGCTGACCACTCCCACGGGCGCGGCCATCCTGCGAGCGCTCACCCGGCCGGGCCCGCCGCCTCCGATGCGGCTGCTGCGGACCGGCTACGGCCTCGGCCGGAGCGAGCTGCCCGACCGGCCCAACGTGCTCCGGGCGAGCCTGGGCGCTCGCTCGGAGGCCGCCGACGAGCAGGTCTGGGAGCTGGCGGTCACCCTCGACGACGCCACCCCCCAGCTGCTCGGGTACCTGATCGAGCAGCTCGTCGCCCGGGGTGCGCTGGACGCTTGGGTCGCGCCGGTCACGCTGAAGAAGAGCCGTCCGGGCCACGTGCTCTCCGTCCTGGTGGCCGCCCCCGAGCGGGAGCGCGTCATCCGCTCCCTCCTCTCCGAATCGACCACGCTCGGAGTCCGGGCCTGGCCGGTCCAGCGAACGGTGCTCGACCGCGCGCACGTGGAGGTGGAGACTCCCTACGGGACGGTGCGGGTGAAGGTCGGGCGTCTCGACGGGGAGACCCTCAACGCAGCGCCGGAGTACGACGACGTGCGCACCCGGGCGGAGGCCGCGGGTATTCCATTCAAGCAGGTATGGGCGGAAGCCCTGGCGGCGTACGCTCGCCGTCGCTGAGCCGCTCCGGCCCGACCGGAGCCAGCCGAAGGAGGAGACGATGCCGGAACAGCAATGGGACGAGAGGCTGCTCGAGTACGTGAAGAGGACCGGCGAGGACCTGAAGCGGACCGGGGAGGAGCTGCTCGGCGAGGCGCAGAAGACGCTGGACGAGCTCCGGGTCCCCGAGGCGCAGGAGCGCTGGATGGCGCGGCTGTCCGAGCTCCGCGCCTGGGCCACCTCGAAGTTCATCGAGGCCCGCTCCCGCGCCGAGGAGGCGCTCGGGGTGGACAGCCCGAAGAAGGCACCCGGGAGGTCCCGCAAGACCCCGAAGAAGGCCGGTGCGGGTTCCAGGCGCACATCCAAGGGGGGTGCCCGGCCGAAGCGCCCGGCGTCGCGGAAGCGCTGACGTCCGGGACCTGTGACAGAATCAGCAATTCCGGTGAGTTCCGAGACAGGCAAGTTCTCCGCGGACGTCGGCGCGGACGTCATCGCCGAGGCCCTGGAGAGCGTGGAGAAGCGCCAGCAGGAGTCCTCCGGCTCCGGCGAGCCCGGCCCGGCCCCTGCGGACGGAGTGGAGCCCGCGGCCGCGCTCCAGGCCCAGGTGGACGCGCTCGAGGGGCGCACCCGGGAGCTCTCGACCCGCCTGGACGAGGAGCGGGAACGCACGCTGCGGGCGCTGGCGGACCTGGACAATGCGCGGAAACGGGCCCAGAGGGAGCGGGAGGACGTGGTCCGCTACGGCCTGGAACGCGTCTTGAAGGACCTTCTCCCGGTCGTCGACAACCTCGACCGGGCGGTGAGCCTCGGTGAGCGGTCGGGGTCGTGGGAGGGTCTGGGTCAAGGCGTGAAGATGACGCTGAAGCTGCTGGAGGACACGCTGGCCAGGCACGGCCTGCACGCCTTCACCGCGCGGGGGCAGCCGTTCGATCCCCACCTCCACGAGGCGATGGGCCACGAGGAGCGGACCGACGTCGCCCCCAACACGGTGAGCACCGAGGTCCTGCGGGGCTTCACCCTCAACGATCGGCTGGTGCGGCCGGCCCTGGTGATGGTGGCCCGCCCGCCGCAGTCCACGGAGGCGGAGCGCGCCCCGGAAGCGACGGCCCCGGTGACGGACCCTGCCCCTGCGTCGCCAACGCCCCCGAGCCCCGAGGAGGAACAGAGCTAGATGGCGAAGGTGATCGGCATCGACCTGGGGACCACGAACAGCTGCGTCGCGGTGATGGAGAGCGGCGAGCCGGTGGTCATCCCCAACAGCGAGGGGAGCCGCACCACGCCCTCGATGGTCGCCTTCACCGAGAACGGGGAGCGCCTGGTCGGGCAGATCGCCAAGCGCCAGGCGATCACCAATCCCGAGGCGACGCTCTATGCCGTCAAGCGGCTCATCGGGCGGAAGCTGGACTCCCCCGAGGCGAAGAAGGCGGTGGGTCTGAGCAGCTTCAAGGTGGTGCCCTCGCCCAACGGCGACGCCTGGGTGGACGTCCGGGGGAAGCTGCTCAGCCCCCAGGAGATCAGCGCCCAGGTGCTCCTCAAGATGAAGTCCACCGCCGAGGACTACCTCGGCGAGCAGGTGAGCGAGGCGGTCATCACCGTCCCGGCCTACTTCAACGACAGCCAGCGGCAGGCCACCAAGGACGCCGGAAGGATCGCCGGGCTGAACGTGCTGCGGATCATCAACGAGCCCACGGCCGCGGCGCTGGCCTACGGGATGGACAGGAACACCGAGGGCCAGAAGACCGAGCGCGTCGCGGTGTACGACCTCGGCGGCGGCACCTTCGACATCAGCATCCTCGAGCTGAACGCGGGAGTCTTCGAGGTCCGGAGCACCAACGGCGACACCTTCCTCGGCGGCGAGGACTTCGATCAGCGCATCGTCGACTGGCTGGCCCAGCGCTTCCAGCAGCAGAACGGCGTTGACCTGCGGAAGGACCGCATGGCGCTGCAGCGCCTGAAGGAGGCGGCGGAGCGCGCCAAGCACGAGCTCTCCAGCGCGACCGACACCGAGGTGAACCTCCCCTTCATCGCCGCCGACGCGAGCGGGCCCAAGCACCTCGCCGAGACCATCGACCGGTCCACCCTGGAGTCGCTGGTGCAGGATCTGGTGGAGAGGACGCTCGAGCCCTGCCGGATCGCGCTGAAGGACGCCGGACTGGGCGCGCAGGCCGTCCATCAAGTCTTGCTGGTGGGTGGCATGACCCGCATGCCGCTGGTGCAGCGGATGGTGAAGGACTTCTTCGGCAAGGAGCCGCACAAGGGCATCAACCCCGACGAGGTCGTGGCGGTGGGAGCGGCCATCCAGGGCGGGGTCCTCAAGGGCGAGGTGAAGGACGTCCTGCTCCTCGACGTGACCCCCCTCTCCCTGGGAGTGGAGACCGCCGGCGGGGTGGCCACCCGCATCATCGACAAGAACACCACCATCCCCTGCAAGAAGAGCCAGGTCTTCTCCACCGCGGTGGACAACCAGCCGCTGGTCTCGGTGCACGTCATCCAGGGCGAGCGGGAGATGGCCGCGGACAACAAGACGCTGGCCCGGTTCGAGCTGGTGGGGATCCCGCCTGCGCCCCGCGGCGTGCCGCAGATCGAGGTCTCCTTCGACATCGACGCCAACGGGATCGTCCACGTCAGCGCCAAGGACCTCGGCACCGGGAAGCAGCAGGCGGTGCGGGTGGTGAGCAACTCCGGGCTGACCGAGGCGGAGATCGAGCAGATGGTCCGCGACGCCCAGACCAACGCCGCGGACGACAAGCGCAAGCGCGAGCTGGCCGACATGCGGAACAACGCCGACGGCCTCATCTACACCACGGAGAAGAGCCTGGAGGAGTACGGGCACGTGCTCACGCCCAAGGACGTGGGAGACATCCAGGCAGACCTGGAGAACCTCAAGACGATGGTGAAGCAGGACGATCCGGCGAAGGTGAAGGAGGCGCTGCAGCGCCTCGAGGGAAGCGCGTACCGGATCGCCGACGCCATCTACGCCGATCAGGCCAAGGGCTCTCCGGGACCGACCTGACCCGTGCTCCGCGGCCCTCACCCCCTGCCGTGAGCGGCGACCAGCGGCTCGCCCGCATCGACCTCGGGCTCCTCTGCCTGGGGTGGGTCCTGCTCTGGGCCTTCGAGCCGCACCACGTCGAGGCCGACGGCGGCATCCGCCTCCGGGCGCTCGCCGATCTGCTGGAGCACGGCCGCTGGTCGAGGACGGAGTTCGCGCTGATCGGGACGGTGCTGGCCGCGCCGCTGTACCTGCTCGGTCGCTGGGTCGCGTCGCCGGAGTGGTGGATCGCCCGCTACAACGTGCTCCTCGCCGGCGTGGGTCTGCTGGCGCTCTGGCGGCTGCTCCGCCACCGGCTCGAGCGGCCGGTCCTGGGAGGGTTCCTGCTGCTGCTGCTCGCCGGCTCGATGCTCACCCATCAGCTGAGCGCGTTCGGCGCGGAGACGTTCAACGTGCTCGCCCTGGGCATCGGTCTGGCGGCCTGGACCGGCGGCCGGGAGCTGCTCGGAGGCACGGCGCTGGCGCTGGGGATGGCGAACGTGCCGGGAAGCGCGGTGGGGGTGGCGCTCGCCCTGGGAGACTGGGGCCTGCGACACCGCCGGCTCCGGGCCGCGCTGCCCCTGCTGGCCTTCGTCCTGCTCTGGCTCGCCGAGAACTGGGTGCGCCGGGGCCACCCCCTCCGCACCGGATACGAAGGCAACGCCGGCTTCCGGACGATGCTCCCCTTCTCCGGGCGTCCGGGCTTCAGCTACCCGCTGCCGCTGGGCGCGCTCCAGCTGCTGCTCTCGTTCGGGAAGGGCCTCCTCTTCTTCGCTCCGGGGCTGTTCCTGTGCTTCCCCGCGGCGCGCCGCGCGCTCCGACCGGTGCAGCCGTTCCAGCGCGCCTGCCTGTGGGCGGTGGCGGGGCTGGTCCTCGTCTATGGCCAGTGGTGGGCCTGGTACGGAGGGTACAGCTGGGGGCCGCGCTTCCTGGTGTTCGCGGCCGTGCCGGCCTCGCTCCGGCTCTCGGCGGAGTGCGAGCATCCGGCGCGGCGGACCCTTCCGCTGCTCGCGACGCTCGGCGCGCTCCTCCTCGCGCTCTGGGGCGGCTTCGACGGGGCGATGCTCCGGTTCTTCAGGCAGGAGGTGTGCACGGCCTACAACTACGCCGTCGAGGCCTTCTGCTGGGACGTGCCCGAGTTCAGCGTGCTGGTCACCCCCTTCATCTGGGCCCCGAGCCTGGAGCCGGGTGCGTGGGCGCTGCTGGGCTACGAGGTCCTCCTCGCGCTCCGGCTGGGATGGGCGCCCGCGGCGTCGCTCGTGCGCCGGGTGGCCCAGCTCGGGTCGGCCGCGGCGCGCGCCCTGGCCACGGGTCCCAGGGTGGGCTTCTAGGGCTCCCCGGAGAATTGCTCGCGGAGGTAGCTCAGGCGCAGCGCGATCGCCCGCTGGTGGTGGAAGGGCGCCTTGGCGAGGTCGTACTGGATCTGCGGGCATGCCGGGGCGAGCCCGGCGCGCACCATCCGACGCATGCAGGCGAGCCCGGCGAGGCGTCGCTGCAGCTGCAGCCCGTAGCGATGGGAGTAGTCGAAGTCCCGCACCCAGGGGGCGCAGAGCAGGAGCAGGAGCAGTGCGGAGACGGCGACCCGTCCCCGCTCCGGCATCGGGGCCAGGAGCTGGCGGCTGACCAGGAGCCAGAGCGGCGCGATGAGGAAGAGCGGGATGATCAGGTAGCGGCCGCTGCCTCCACCGGCCGCCCCCCCCCACGCTCGGCCGAGGCTGATCGAGGCCGCGCCGGCGGCGATGCCCAGCGCCCAGCAGCTCAGGGCGATCCACCGCGGCCGCTCGGCGCCGTCCATCCGCCGCAGCCGGACCAGGGTGAGGACGATCGAGGCGGCGAGGAGCGCGAGCACGGTCCAGCCGATCCCCGGACGGAGGGCATCGGTCCACCCGAACGCCACGGCCACCAGGACCCCGAGGTGATCCCAGAACGCCGCCTTCCAGGGCGGCGTGAGCGGCCATTCCTGCGACGGGTACCCGTGGGCCCAGAGGGCCACCTCGACGATCAGCGCGACGGCCCAGATCGCGACCCGGCGGCGCCGGTCGGGCGCGACCAGGGCGAGGCCGGCGAGCAGGGTGCCCAGGGCGACGACGGCGATCACCATGCCGGTTCCCATCGAGAGCATCGCCGCGCCGGCGAGGACCGGTGCCAGGTGGGCCCAGCGGTCCTCGCGCAGGGCGAAGACCACCGCCAGGAACGAGAGCGCCACGGCGAACGTCCACTGTCCATTGGAGGCGTGGAGGTGCACCTCGTCGGGCAGGGGACTGGCGGCGAAGACGAGGAAGAGCCCCAGCCGCGCGGCGAAGAGACGCTCCAGGGTGCGAAGGAAGTAGACCGAGAACGCGGCGAAGAGGATGAAGTTCGCCGCCAGGTGCGCGCTCAGGTTCCAGCCGTCCAGCCGATAGAGGATCCAGATCGACAGGTTGGTCCAGGCCGTCCGGTGGACGTTGTGGAAGCTGATCAGCCAGCTCCAGTCCAGGCTCCGGTCGAGCGCCCCCTGGTCGAGCGCCGCCCAGTCGTCCCAGTACGGAACGTTCACCGAGTGGGCGAGGACTGCCAGGAAGTTGCGAGCGAGGAGGACCAGCCCGAACGCCCAGCAGGCGACGTTTGCGACGCTGAGGAGCCGCTCCCGGCGCACGAGGTCCGCTTGTAGCACGCGCCCCCGCGGGCTCAGGCGCGAGGAACGGCCAGGGGGAGGATCTCCCGGCTCGACACCCGGAGGAAGCGGCCCACCAGCGCGATGGCCACCGCGGTCAGGCCGGCGCAGAGGCCCCACCAGATGCCCACGACCCCCTGGTGCATCTGGAAGCCCAGCACCAGGGCCAGCGGTAGCCCGATCAGGTAGTGCCCGACCACGTTGGCGCTGAAGGTGAAGCGGCTGTCACCCGCGCCACGCAGCACGCCGGCTCCAACGCCCTGCAGCCCGTCCGAGACCTGGAAGACCGCGGCCACGGTGAAGAGCGGCACGGCGAGCGCGGCGATGCCCGGAGCGTCGGTCATCAGCGCCACCAGTTGCCCGGGGAAGGCGAGATAGGCGATCGCCGCGCAGCCCATGAACGCCGCGCCGGCGCCGAAGGCCAGCAGTCCCGCCCGGCGTGCTCCGGGGGTGTCCCGCGCGCCCACCGCCAGCCCGACTCGCACGCTCCCGGCATTGCCGATCCCGAGCGCGAAGGTGAAGGTCACCGAGGAGAAGGTGAGGACGATCTGATGCGCGGAGAGGCTCTCCGCGCCCAGGCGGCCGGCGAGGAACCCGGCGAGGGCGAAGACCCCCACCTCGGCCCCGAAGTGCAGCCCGATCGGGATCCCGACCCGGAGGATGCGCCGCTCGTCCTCGACGAGCCGGGCATGGAGGTTCGCCGGCCAGGTCGGAATGGGCACCTGCCGCACGACCCAGGCGAGGAAGGCCACCTCGGCCCACTGGACCAGGGTGGTGGACAGCGCCGAACCCCCGGCCCCCATCGAGGGGATCCAGCGCAGTGGTCCGGTCCAGGTGGGGAGGCCTGCCCCTCCGAAGACCAGGAGGAGATCGCCGAGCAGGTTGAGCACGTTCGCCAGCACCGTGGCCCAGAGCAGTGCCCGCGCCGCTCCCACCGCCTGCAAGTAGGCGCGCTGCGCGTAGAAGGCGAGCAGGGCCGCCAGTCCTGGCAGGCGCCAGAGGATGAAGGAGCGGGAGGCCCGGGCCACGTCGGGCGCGATGCCCAGCGGCTCCAGCGCGAAGGCGAGGCCCACCGCGGGAAGCACCAGCACCGTGCTGGCCACGGCCG
>Ga0335084_10007014_pt1 | contig 11217 bp, 11 predicted proteins | sample Lox_Sample_44_FD_206721 | JGI IMG/M metagenome (GOLD analysis project Ga0335084, IMG submission 206721) | Soil microbial communities from Loxahatchee National Wildlife Refuge, Florida, United States - Lox_Sample_4.4 | ecosystem: Environmental > Terrestrial > Soil > Wetlands | place: USA...
TACCGTCAATTTGGCATGGAATCCCTATGTCTGCGCCTGACTTTATTGAGAGATGGGCCCCTAGATAATCAAGACTAGGTTTTTCATATCCTGTTGAACACCGCATGTAAGCTACTACTATGCTTCCCACTAGAAGCGAGAGCAAGAGGATCAATCCAAGCCGCCTAGTCTTTCGGATTATGAACAATATTATTGCCACAAATATTGGGTATAATACCCATCCAAGTTCTGAAAAAACAGCCATACTTAGATCTATAGCAGTGTTGCCAGCTATCTTTTGAACATATTTTTCAAAGGATTGATCCTGAACAAGCAATATTTTTGCCAATGCAAAAATTAAGAGAATTAAAAAAGCCAGTAAAAGTAAGAAAAAAGTTCTGCTTCTTATATCAAAAATCCAATTCTGCAAAGAAATATCCTCCTTCTTGGCACAGCATCTGCAATAATCGAGTAACCAACCACTATTAAAATGAGTATACGCGCCTGAGAGACATTTCCAATATTGGTTTTGTGGATAAAAGATTTTAAATTCATTTTAAGTAGGAGGATTGACTTGAAAATCCTTACACTTGATGATTTTGATACCAGAGGAAAGACTGTTTTTCTACGTGTGGACATGAATTGTCCTATCGACCCAGTTACGTTGAAGATTATCGAGACTAGCAGGATTAGAGAATCCACAGTATCTCTCAAAGACTTGGAGGGTGCCAAGGTCGTAATTGCGTCACATCAAGGAAGAGTTGGCAACAAGGATTACACTAGCATGGAAAACCATGCAAAGGTACTTGAAGAGATTCTTGGGCGCAAAATAAAATATGTTGAAGATGTCATTGGCTCTGAAGCACAAAGAGAAATAAAAAACATGAAAGATGGCGATATACTCTTACTCGATAATCTTAGATTATGTGCGGAGGAAAATTATGAATTTTCATCATCTGACGGATCAAAAACAATAATGGTACAACGACTCTCAAAGCTATTTGATATTTGTGTATTGGATTCATTTCCAAGTTCTCACAGGTCTCATCCATCAATAACTGGTTTTACCTACGTTCTGCCATCATGTGCAGGAAGATTGGTAGAACGCGAGGTCAGAAAGCTTGATGAGATAATGACTGTTGCAAAGGGTCCACATGTAATAGTTCTTGGCGGTTCCAAAGTAGTGGATAGACTTGAGGCAATAAAAGAATTAATTCAAAATGGCAGGGCTGATCAGGTCCTCCTGACAGGTGTCATAGCAAATGTTTTCCTAAGAGCACAAGGCAGAATCAAGTTTCCGTTAGGGATAAAACGAGAAGAGGAAATTGTTGCCAAGGCACATTCACTTATTGGTGAATATCCAGATGTATTTTCTGTCCCTGTGGACATTGCAGTAGAAAGAAACGGAAAGAGGGTAGAAATGGACGTTCGTGACCTAATAAAAGGTGACAATGTTTTTGATCTTGGTCCAAAAACTGTCGAGTATTATCTAAAATCCATTCAAGGTGCAGGAACTGTCTTTATGAGTGGTCCTGCAGGCTTTTTCGAGAATGAGAACTTCAAATTTGGAACAGAATCCCTTCTAAAGGGAGTAGCCGAGTCATTTGCAACAACCATAGTTAGTGGAGGACATCTTACTGCAGCACTCAAGAGATATGGTCTTGCAGAGAAGATAAATCACATAAGTACCGCAGGCGGTGCACTTGTCTTGTATCTAACTGGAGCAAAGTTACCAATGATTCAAGCATTAGAAGAGGCTGCCACGAGATATCGTTCTAAACAATAGCTTTGCACTGTGGGTTAAGACAAACTTTTGGCTCTAACTTTCCCAAGTAAATCTCTCGATTACAAGACTTGCATGAGTGTCGTTCAACAAGATCAAAGAGTTTGTACCATTGTGTGGTAAAGTTCTGGGCAATTGGCCTGATTAGTCCTTCATCATGTAGTTGCTTAAAGTATGGTTCCATATCGTCAATAGTAATGGAACCATCTATTCCCATTCCTTGTAGGATTTCAAAGATTTCATCATTTGTAAACCTCAAATCAGTATTATTGAATTTCTCAAAAATAATTTTACGAATCTGAAGAGATATGAGAATATTCTGAACTGTCAAACTAGTAAAGACCTGATGCTTCTTCTTTTACTTTTTCCGCAGATGCTGTATCGTTTATCTTGTCTATAAGATATGAATATAGACCAGATTTTAATACTTTCAATGATAATAACGCACATTTTATTCTGGCTGGCCCAAGATCGTGCAGTCCTAGATTATCAAGGATTTCTTCTTTTGTGAGTTTTTTCACATATTCAAAATCCTTTCCCATGATAAGTTCTGTCAACATAGAAGCACTTGCTTGGCTTATCGCGCAACCTTTTCCAGTGAACTTGACATCCGCTACTTTGTTGTCTTTTATGTTAAGTTGCATTTCAAGCTCGTCTCCACATAAGGGGTTGCTATCCCTTTGAGAAATGTCTGGATCTTGAATTTTTCCATAATTTCGTGGGTTCCTATAGTAATCTAGAATTATTTCTCGATAAATATCTGCACTACTCATAGTCTAAACAGTTCCTTTGCCCTATAAAGCGATTTGATAAAAACATCTACCTCTTCTTTTGTGTTATAGATATAAAAGCTTGCGCGGGATGTTGCAGCAACATCTAATCTTTCCATCAAAACCTGTGCACAGTGATGTCCTGAACGAATGGCAATTCCATCTTCATCTATTATGGTAGCAAGGTCATGTGGGTGTATGTCTCCCAAATTAAATGATATTACACCACCTCTTTTTGTTATGTCCATTGGACCATAAAGTTTGATTCCTTTTATTTGAGAAAGTTTGTCTAACGCATATTTTGTTAATTCCATTTCATGTTCTCTGACTTTATCCATACCTATTTTTTCAAGATAATCTATTGCGGCGCCAAATCCTATTACATCTGCAATATTTGGAGTTCCTGCCTCAAATTTGTATGGTAGATCGTTCCATGTAGTTTCATATTTGTGAACTTCACGTATCATATCTCCTCCGCCATTAAATGGAATCATCTCTTGAAGCAAATCTTTTCGTGCCCAGAGAACACCAACCCCAGTAGGACCTAGCATTTTATGTGCAGAGAACGCAAAAAAGTCACAGTCAAGGTTTTGAAGATCCACTTTGAGATGTGGAACAGATTGTGCAGCATCAACTAGTACCTTTGCACCATATTTGTGACACTTTTTGATGATCTCTTCTGACTTTGTTATAGTTCCAAGGACATTAGACATTTGGCTAAATGTGACAATCTTTACTTTTCCTGTTTGAAGATATTTGTCCAGGTGATCAAGAATTAGTTCACCATTATCGTCTACTCCAATGTATTCTAATTTTGCTTCCTTTTCTTTTGCCAGTAGTTGCCACGGAACAATATTGCTATGATGTTCATATTCGGTTGTGACTATTATGTCATCTTTGTGAATGTTCTGACGTCCCCATGCATAAGCAACAAGATTAATTGCTTCGGTAGTTCCTCTAACAAATATGATCTCTTCGCGATTTTTTGCGTTAATAAATTTCGCTACTTTGTCTCTTGTTGTTTCGTAGGCGGCCGTTGCCTCTTCAGCAAGTTCATGAACTGCCCTATGTATATTGGAATTGTAATTTAGATAATAATTACTTATGGCTTCAATTACTTGAATTGGTTTTTGTGTGGTAGCAGCATTATCAAAATAAACTAGAGATTTATCCTTGTGTACTTTACGTTTTAGTATAGGAAAATCATTTCTAACACTTTCTATATTTATGACACTTGTTTGCAAACTATTTTACCTCAACATAGATCTCGTTTTGTTCTATTTTAACATTGTAGGTTTTGAGCGGTACCTCAGCTGGAAGATTCTGTGGCACTCCAGTTTGTAGATTAAATGTTGAAAGATGTAGAGGACATGTAATTCCTTCTTCTGATAGGATTCCAGTCGAGAGGTCTGCATCTGCATGAGTACAGATTCGGTCTGTAGCATAGATTTTTCCGTTAAGATTTGAAAGAAGAATCTTTTTGTCCTTGTAATCAAAGTCAATCATTTCTCCTTTTTTTAATTGGCTCAACTTGCAAGCCTTTATCCATTCTGACAAGATTTCACCTATACTTGTAGTGACTTTCAAATATATCGGTCTCTCTATATCTTGTTTCTTCAACTTCAAGTATTGCCTTTAGTTGCTCATCTGTCTTTATTTTCAAATCTCTTCCTGCCCACTTTGAATCTATGAGGTAACTTATCCATGCACGGACTTGATATGACATTTTTCTTGAGAGCGGTTCTAGAAATCCTTCGACAATAATTTTCTGAGCTTCAGATTTACTAAGACATCTAGAGGCCAGATAGAAAAGTTGCTCCTCATCCATCTGTGCAACTGAGGCCGAGTGCGTTGCCTTGACATCATTTGTGAATATCTCAAGTCCTGGTATAGAATCAGATTTTGCACCCTTGTCTAACAGAATCGAATGTCCAGCAAGATAAGATTCTGCATGATGTGCGTCTTTTTCGATTCGTATCATTCCCTTAAAGAGAGATTTCGATGTATCTTTAAGGACTGATTTTTCTAGTACTCTGCCAACTGTTGATGGTGCGTTGTGAATCAAATTAGATGAAAGATCGTAAGATTGGTTCTTATTTCCAAAAACCACTTCGGTATCTTGAGCACTTGCGCCTAGAGCGTTAAGAAAGTTATCAACCTTATACCTAGAAAGATATGAACCAAATAGACCAAGATACCAATTCATTCTTCCATCGCGATCAATTCTCGCTGCTCTTGACGAGAAATTTACGGCTCCTTGATCCATTGCTTGAAGTGTTACTAGATCAAGTTGTGCATTGGGTTTGACTGAAATATCGAGCACCTCAAAATATGCTTGCTGTTTGGTAACCTTTGGTGCATAGACTTCCTGGACGATGGATGCCTTGCTATTTTCTTCTCCTATGACAATGTTACGAGAAATGGTAGAGGATTGATCAAGTGAAAGAGAAGATATTACATGAATTGCCTTTTCCAAAACAAGGTTCTTTGGCACATAGATAAAAATGCCTGAATTAAAAAAGGCGTTATTCAGTGCAATGTATTTGTCTCTTTTTGCATCAGTCTTTTCAAATGATTGCCTTATCTTGTCACTATGATTCCTTATTGCATCCTGAATTGAACAAACTACAAGACCTTTAGATTGCATCTCCGACGGAATGCTAATCTTGTTAATGTTAGTACCAATCTGAACTATGCTAGGATTATCCCCGATTTCAGATAATCTGTCCTTCACAAAATCATGAATTGTACTATCTGAGCTCAAAGAGAATGTTATTTGATTCGAGTCCATTCGGTTTGCATCGCTATATTTGTTGTATAAAGGAGATACTTCTTCTGGCAGTTGTTGAAATATAGAAAAGGCGTTTCTCCTATACTCTTTGAGCCACATCGGATCGTTGTTGGCTTCAGAAATCTCCTCTACGTGATTAGACCCTAGTTTAGAGAGAACAAAAGATGACATATCCATTATAAAATGGCGCAATCGGCCCTAGCCGACTGAGCCATCCATTTCTAATTTTATTAGCCTGTTGAGTTCTACTGCATATTCCATTGGGAGTTCTTTTGTAAATGGTTCAATGAATCCGTTTACAATTAATGTTAGTGCATCTTCCTCAGTAAATCCTCTTGTCATAAGATAGAAGATTTGCTCATCACCGATCTTTCCAACAGTAGCCTCATGAGTTATTGTTGCATCTTCTTGGTTAATTTCCATGTATGGATAAGTGTCAGTTTTTGATATATCGTCTAACAACAAGGCATCGCATCTAACTGAAGCCTTGACATTAGTTGCTCCCTTTGCAACATGGAGAAGACCTCTGTAAGTTGTTCTTCCGTTATTCTTGCTGACTGATTTTGAGGTAATCCTTGATGTTGTATTTGGAGCAAGGTGTACCATTTTTGCTCCTGTATCTTGGTGTTGATTCTTTCCTGCGAATGCGATGGAAAGCGTTTCACCATGTGCACGTTGTCCTAGAAGATAAATTCCAGGATATTTCATTGTCAGTTTACTTCCAATGTTACCATCAATCCATTCCACACGTGCATTTTCGTATGCATATGCTCTCTTGGTGACAAGATTATAGACATCATTACTCCAATTTTGAATTGTAGTGTATCTCAGCTTTGCATTCTTCATAGCAATCAGCTCTACTACGGCAGAGTGTAGAGACTCTGAAGAATACACTGGAGCAGTACATCCTTCAATATAGTGTACTTCTGAATCTTCATCAGCAATTATGAGAGTTCTTTCGAATTGGCCAATGTTTTCCTTATTGATTCTAAAGTATGCCTGTAGTGGTAGATCTACCTTAACTCCTTTTGGAACATAGATGAATGAGCCTCCACTCCATACGGCACTGTTAAGTGCTGCAAATTTGTTGTCCTCAGGCGGAATTACTTTACCAAAGTATTTTTTAAAAATATCTGGATGTTCTTTTAGTGCAGTATCAGTATCCAAAAATAGCACACCTTGTTTTGCAAGATCTTCTCTTAGATTGTGATACACAACCTCTGATTCGTATTGAGCGCCTACACCTGCCAGAAATTTCTTTTCGGCTTCAGGAATTCCTAATTTATCAAATGTAGCTTTTACTTCGGCTGGGACATTATCCCAATCCTTTTCTGTTTTTTCAGAAGCTTTTGCATAATAGTAAATATTGTTAAAATCAATCTGTTTTAGGTCTCCTCCCCAATTTGGCATTGGTTTTTTCATAAAGATTTCATATGAACGTAGCCTAAAATCTAACATCCATTGTGGTTCGCCCTTCATCCTGCTAATTTCTTCAACAACTTCTTTTGATAGACCCTTTTTGCTGGTATAAACATACATCTCAGTGGAGTCTTTAAAGTCGTATTTACTATAATCCATATTGAGGTTCTCAGAAGTCATGCTTGTTATAACTCCGTTATATTATAAAAAAGTTACACACCACTTCATACTTGTACAGCGGAGTAGGCCAAGCTAAATGGATCTATTCAAAATCAAGTAGAGAGCGAAGCAAGTTCTGATTCTAAAAGTTTAGAATAGTAGATTTAACTCCAAACCTTTTCTTGGAAAGTCCATTTCTTGTTTAGTAAAAAGTTTCCAACAGACGCTATTGCAACTGCCAAGAATAATGACACAGAATAATCCATATGCCTTAGTTCTACAAGAGCGTATACAGTCAATAGTTGAAATACTGCTCCAATTCCACTGAAACCCAGAAACAAGCCATACTGCACAATAGTTCGCTTTGGTTCAAAATTCCTATCCTCAAAGGTCCAAATCTTGTTGAGAATAAAGTTAGAGCTCATAGAAAAAACTATGCCAACCATTGTTGCATAAATATACCATAAATTAGACAGTACAGCTCCAAACAAGAAGGATACAAGATAGTTAACGAGTAAGCCAGACGCACCGACCGTATAGAATCTTCCTGCCTTTGAAAGAAAATGTACAGATGTTCTCTTTTCGTTTTCTTTGACAGACTTGCCATATCTATACAGCTTCCAAACAGATTTGATGTAATCAATGCCTACTGAGAAATCTAGTTTACTCGAACCCGATTTACGGTCGATAAAATTATACGGGATTTCCATTACTTTTGCACCTCTTGCTTTTACCAGTATTTCTAACAGTATTTTGTATCCTATAGCATCAAATTTGATATTATTAATGATGTGACGTCTAAATGCAAAGAATCCTGACATGGGATCCTTTATTTTGATTCCAAGTCCGTGTTGAGCTATCTTTGTTGCTCCTTTACTGATTAACTTTCGCTTAAAGGGCCACCCTGATACGGAACCACCCTCCACATACCTTGAGGCTACAACAATATCACAGTCAGAGTTATGCAGTTCTTCGATCATCTTTGGTATAGCTTGTGGAGGATGTGAAAGATCGCTATCCATCACAACTACTGCATCGCCTCTTGCTCGCTCTATACCTGTTACAATGGCTGAGCTTAAACCTCGCTTGTTTTCTCGACAGATAACCTGAATCGAGCATCTATTTTCTTTGGACCTTTTTGCATATTCTTCAACGGTTTTACTCGTGCCATCAGGAGAATTATCATCAACTATAATTATTTCTGCATCGATTTCTCCTCGGAGAGCAGTTCCTAAAGAATCAAGAACCTTCACTATATTCTTTGATTCATTATAGGTAGGAATTACTATTGAAAGAGATCTAGTTCTGCTTGACCTTATCTCCCTCGGGTTTGAATTCAATGTGATTTCCTGCTTTTTTGACTATTTGTCCGTTATTAAAATTGTCTGCCTAACAAAAACAGCTCTTAACAGCTTCAACAGCACCTGATATGGTGTGGATATCGGCAATAATTGGATTTACGCCAAATTTCTTGAGTTCGTCAGCGGTGAATGGTCCTATCGCTACTATAACAGATTTTTCCAGGTTGCTCTGTAGGCTCCTTTTGTCAGTATCTGATGACATTATGTCAAAGAAAGCCCTTACTGAAGATGCACTAGTAAACACTATTGCATCTACCTTATTTTGAGAAAAAAGTTTCTTGAATTCACTCCAATGCGACAGAGCGCTTGAAGATTTGACATCGTAGAGATAAACCTCTTCTACTTTCAATCCAATCTTTTTCAAGAGCTGAGCCAGAAATGGGGTCGATGCACCGCTTCTTGGCACGACAACTTTTTTTCCTTCAGCATTAAGAGTGGTAAAAACTTCTCCCACACCTACTGATGAAAATCTTTCAGGGACATATGAAACTCGTATACCCTCAGATTCTAGTGCAGCTTTTGTTTTCGGTCCCACTGCAACTACGATAGTATTTGCTACTGCAAGCTGTAGTTTTTCGTATTTCGAGACTTTTTTTGCAGTCTCAAACAAAAGTTTTACCGCTTTTGAACTCATAAAAACAGAAAAGTCTGGATCCTCACTCTCGATAACTTTTAAGAATTCATGCACCATTCCGTTCCCTTTGCTTACCAGCTCTATTGTTGGCAAGGATATTGGCTTTGCTTTGGTCTTTAATACTAGCCGTATGAACTCTTTAGAATCTTCCTTTGATCTTGTAATAGCAATAACTTTACCTTTCATCATTTTCTCCACCCTATCTTTTTGGATAAATCGACCACCTTACCAATTATGATTATAGATGGCGGTTTAATTTTTGCTTGACTTACTTTCTTTGATATGTTATTGAGGTTGCCCTTTATCATTCGATGTTGGTCTGTGGTTCCATTCTGAATTACAGCTACTGGCGTATTCTTTTGTAGTCCACCGCTAATCAATTTCTTTGATATTATTTCTAATCTTGATAGACCCATCATTATTACAATGGTATCCACTGCTCTCGCCAATTTTTTCCAATCTACAACCTCCTTTGTTTTCATTGCATCTTCATGACCTGTAACAAAAACTACGGACGATGCAAAATCTCTGTGTGTAAGAGGAATTCCGGAGTATTCGGCTGAACCTATCCCTGATGTTATTCCTGGAATTATTTCATATTTTACTTTGTGCCTTTTTAGAAATTCTGCCTCTTCTCCTCCTCGGCCAAAGATGAATGGATCACCTCCTTTCAACCTGACAACATCTTTGTGATTCCTTGCAAATTTTACCATAAGATCATTTGTTGTGTCTTGATGTTTGTAATCATCGCCTACATCCCTACCAACATACATTTTTTTGGCTTTCTTTGGAATCATTTGAATAATTTTATCACTTACGAGTCTATCGTATAGAACCACATCTGCTGATTTTATAGCTTCAACAGCTTTTAGTGTGATAAGTTTTGGATCTCCTGGACCTGCACCAACAATGAAAACTTTGCCTTTCAATTTTTATTCCATTCCTCTACTTTTTCTCTCCAATCTTTGGCAATATCTGAAATCCCTTTTTCTTTTAGTTCTAATGCAATTTGTTTCCCAAGTTCATGGGCTTGTTTTTCTTCTGAATCTCTTTCTATTGCTATAGACTTGCTTCCATCCACTGAATATACTATCACTTTCAAACGAAGTTTACCTTCCCTGCTTTGTGCAAAGGCGCCCACTGGGAATCTGCACCCAGAATCAACGAACATTGAGAGTGACCTTTCTGCTTCTACTGCGCTCCTTGTCTCTGGATCTTCAATCTTCTTTAGCAATTGAATTAATTCTAGATTTTCTCTTCTTGAGACTATAGCAAGGGCTCCCTGGCCTGGAGACGGTGGGAATCCATCCATCGATAGCCTTTCAAATTTTACATCCAACCCAAGTCTTGCTATTCCAGCCTGGGCCAAGACTATGGCATCAAATTCTCCCTCGGTTATCTTTCTAACTCTGGTCTCAATATTACCTCGTATTGGTTTTACTTGCAAATCCGGTCTTAGCCTTGTTATCTGAACTGCCCTTCTCAAGCTACTGGTACCAACAACTGCCCCCTTTTTTATTGTGTTCAGGGTGCTTCCATCATTTGTTATAAAGACGTCATTTGCTTCTTCTCTTTTTGGAACGCATGCAAGTACCAAGTCGTCAGGCAATTCTGCTGGAACATCTTTTAGACTATGAACTGCAAAATCGACTTTCTTTTCAGCAACTGCTCGGTCAATTTCCTTTTCAAATATACCCTTTTGGTTGATAGTAAAAAGTGGACGAGCATCAGTATCTCCCTTGGTCTTGATTGTAATTATCTCAAATTCGCTACCAGGAGATCTTTTCTTTACCTCAGATATTACCCAGTTTGTCTGAGCAAGTGAAAGACGACTTCCCCTAGTTCCTATAAGGTATTTCATGATTTCACCGCTTTCAATGCTTTTTCATAGGCCAGTATTGTTTTTTTCAGATCATGCTCTGAATGTGCGTATGATAGAAAAACTGTCTCAAATTGCGATGGTGCAATAAAGACTCCATTTCGAAGCAATTCTTTGAATAGTTTTTGAAATTTGATTTTATCAGATTTTTTTGCTGAAGAATAATCTACAACCTTCTCATCTGTAAAAAATATCTGAAACATGGAGGAGATAGAATTTATTTGATGAGAAATTCTCATGTCTGATGCCAAATCATTAACAGTTGCGACCAACCTATTGCATGCCTTTTCAAGCTTTGGATATAGTTTTCGTTTGAGATTGTTCATAGTTTTGATAGAAGCAATACCAGCTGAAACAGATATTGGATTTCCTGCATATGTGCTTGCTTGATAGACTTTTCCTTCAGGTGATAGCATGTCCATTATGTCACTTTTTCCTCCAA
>Ga0335084_10007017_pt1 | contig 11216 bp, 7 predicted proteins | sample Lox_Sample_44_FD_206721 | JGI IMG/M metagenome (GOLD analysis project Ga0335084, IMG submission 206721) | Soil microbial communities from Loxahatchee National Wildlife Refuge, Florida, United States - Lox_Sample_4.4 | ecosystem: Environmental > Terrestrial > Soil > Wetlands | place: USA: Florida...
GTCTGCTGGTTCTGGCCGTTCGGGCACATCGAGGAGCTCACGCCCGTGGACGTGCTCGAGTAGCAGGCCTCCTCCACGACCTTGCCGGCGAGGAAGGGATGAGTCGCCTCGACGCCGGTGTCGACGATGGCCACCACCATGCCGGTGCCGTCGTATCCCTTGCTCCACGCCTGATCCGCGGCGATCAGGGGCACGCTCTGCGGCAGCGTGGGCGCGTTGAGCGTGTCGATGACGACGCGCCGGACCCAGAGGCTCGACGCGTCGAGCTCGGTGAGGGCGTCCGGGCCGACCTCGAGTGCCACGAGCGGCACGGAGCTGTACTGGCGCAGAATGCGATGGGTCCGGCCGGCCAGCTTGGCCAGGATCTGGCCGCGCACGTTCACGATGTCGGTGCGCTGGAGGCTCGCGGCCGCGCCGGACAGCAGGCCCTCGGGTACATGCGGGCCGCTCGGGAGCCGCAACTCGGCTATGACACGAACGCGCCCTTCCTTGAGAACCTGCTCGCGCACCTCGACGGCGACGACGCTGCTCGCCGAGTTCACCGACGCTTGCAGGACAAGGAAGGGCACTCCGAGCACGATGAGGAGCGCGCCCAGGAGGGCGAAAGAGAGCCGAGAGCTCGACCGATCGGGCATTATTGGGGCGCCGCACTCTTCTCGCGCTTCACCGCCGCGACGACATCAGGCATATCCGGGCCAGTCGCCAATTGACCGCTGAGCCTCCTTGATACCCTTCGGTGCAGAGCGCCTCCGATATTGACGCGCCCAGGGGGCTTGGTCAACTTTCGGGGCCGGGGGTCGAAGGGAGGTGCGTGACCCATTTTTCAGGTGGTATGTTTGTAATTGTGCGCCGTACAGCGCTTTTCCTGCTGGGTCTGCTGGCCTGGTCGTGTGGTGGCTGTGCTTCGACGGCTCCCCCTCCAGCCCCGAAGCCGGCGGTTCGCGAGGCGACACCCGAGGAGCGAGAGAGGATCGGTCGCCTCGTCGTTCCCATGCTGATCACGGCCGAGATCTGGGCCGGCCGCGCCGATGGCTGTGCGGCCGCGCTGGGCATTCTCTCCGCTCCGGCGATCAACCTCTCCGTGGGTCCCAACACCCGGTGCAAGTTCTCGCTCCTCATCACCGAGGGTGCCCTCGCTACCTTGTCGGACGACGAGCTTCGCGCGGGGCTGGCCCACGAGATCGGGCACGTGCAGCTCGGCCACTTTGCCGCCCGCAAGCAGCGCCGCGTCGCGGAGAAGAAGGCGCGCGCCGAGGTCAGCGACAAGACCGACACCGCGGGTGCCACGGTGACGGCCATCCCCATCGTGGGGCCCATTCTCGCCATCGGGGTCGCGGGATCCCAGATTGCGGCTGAAGCGAGCATGGACGCCGAGTATCGCGCCTACGACCGTGAGGAAGAGATGGCGGCGGACCGGTTCGGCCTTGACCTGCTCCAGCTCGTGATCGGACGCGAGCGCGCCTGCCAGGCCCAGATCGCGCTTCTCGATCGCCTGGTGCACGCCCGTGCGGCAAGGCCCTGGTCGGCATGGGTCAGCACTCACCCCAAGCCGTCTGACCGACTCCAGGAGACCAGGGATCTCTGCCCTTGCTGATGAGTGGCGCCTCCAGGGTCGGAGAGGCCGTGGCCGACCGGCGTGCTAGATTGAGGCGTCACGTCACTTCAGGTGCAGCTCCGATGGAGGTAGCGCTGGCACCATGAGCACGCGATGGCTGGGCCAGGGGCTTCGCCAGGTTGCAGCTCGCGCTTCTGCACGAGATCAAAGGCTACTGCCTCTATCTGCCGTCCTCCGTCGAGAAACGGCCAGAATTTCGATACGACATCTTCCACCCGTTCGATATCCGGCTGCCTGGATCGCCGAGGGTCGGGTCTGGAGCGAGGCCTACGCGCTCAGAGCATTCCTCGCTTTCAACGAAGCTTTGGAGATCGTGCTGTTCAACGCGTTCCTCGAGCGCTTCCACCGGCGTCTCTTCGAGGAGGCCCTGCCGCTCTGTCTTCGGAACGAGGGCGGCAGCATCTGGCTGCGGCGGGCGCGATGAGCGTGGCTTCTCTGTCAGGTGGCCGGAGTCTGACGAGACGGCTGCCCCGTCGGGCGTGAGGCGGCATCTTTCGCCGGAGTCCACCAGTCGGTCCCGCTTTGACGCGGGGATGCTGCTGGAGATCGACCTCCGCTCGCTCGCCCTGATGCGGATCGGCGTCGCGGCCACCGTGCTTATCGATCTGCTCTCCCGTGTCCGCGACCTCGATGCCTTGTATGGGGCGAATGGCGTCCTGCCGCCGGAACTGGCGCGTGCGCTCTGGGACTGGCGTGTCACGCTGTCGCTCTTCACGTGGATCGCTCCGTGGCCCTCGTTGCTATGGGCCGCGGTTGGTCTCCTCACTCTCGCGGCCATCTGTCTGGCGCTCGGAGTGCTCCCGCGCCTGTCGGCCGCGTCCGCCTGGGTGCTGCTGGCGGCGATCCAGGACCGCAATCCCGCCCTCTACATGTCGGGCGATCGCTATCTCCTCCTCTTGCTGATGTGGTGCGCGCTGCTGCCGACGGGCGCTCGGTTCTCGTTCCGCCCGGCTCCGGCCGGCGTCACGCGCCTTCGATCGTGGGCGGGAGCTGGCTTGCTCCTTCAGATTGCGATGGTCTATGTGCTCACGGGTCTGAAGAAGACGGGTCCGGCCTGGTTCGACGGGTCCGCCCTCTGGTACGCGCTGAATCAGGATCAGTACGTAACAGCCGCCGGGCGCTGGCTCCGCTCCCAGACGACCCTCATCCGGGTATTGTCCCCGCTCATCAGGCGCTTCGAGATTTTCGGGCCGCTCCTGGCCTTTTCGCCGGTGTGGAACTCGACGGGACGCATCGTGGCAGTGGTCACCTTCTGGAGCTTGCACCTCGGCTTGCATACCTTCCAGGCCATCGGCGTGTTCCAGCTCGTCGGGATTGCCGCATGGTTTGTGTTCCTCCCCTCGGCCCTCTGGGACCGAGTGGCGCCGCTCGCTCGCGACGGCGGACATCAGCCGGCCGGCCCGCGGCGGATCAAGTCCTCCCGCTGGACGGCATGCCTCACCGCAGTGCCACTCGCCTATCTGGTGATCGTGATGACGTGGGCAGGTGCCGGCCTCGTCGTCCGTGGCACGCCACACAATCCTCCGCCCGCTGTCGTGGAGCGGATCGCTTCGCTTCTGCACCTGCAGGAAGGTTGGGCGATGTTTGCGTCGGTGTCCCCGAACCAGAGCTGGTATCTCGCTCCGGGTACGCTGGCGGACGGCTCGGAGGTCGAGTTGCTTCGCCGTTCCCTTGTGCTCGACTGGAGCAAGCCTGCGAATGTTCAGCGTGCTCAGGGAGGGTTTCGCTGGACCCTGTATCTGGGCAACGCGATACGAAGGGGTATCGACGAGTCGGCCTTCCGTGCCACGTATCCAGCGCTGCTCAACTATTTCTGCCGTGATTGGAATGCGCGCCACGGAGGAACTCGCCGATTGACACGCGTCTCTATCTTAGCGGTGGTCGAGAGTATCGGACCTCCAGGTTCAGCGGCGAACCCGCCCCTTGGACACTACGTGTTCGCAGCCCAGGGCTGCGTGGTCGGGACACCCTAGAGATCGCGTCACACTCCCGGGATCTGATGGCGACGCGGCCGGTTGGCTACTCCGCCGATGGTGGCTCTCGGCATGCCGCCTATCGCGTATGTGATTGTTATTCTGGAAGATTATAATGGCTCAGATCTTGCTTGATACTCGTCAAGGTCCACTGCGCCTCTGCCCTCCTGAGATGGCGACTATGCGAAAAAGGAGACGGGACAATGGGGAGAGTGTCCAGCCGATGACGCTGCCACGGGCCATCGGTTCAATTCCCGTTCGTCCAATCTTCCTGGGACTCCTGCTCTTCACGGCCGTCTCTCCCGAACCGACACTGGCCGCAACTGGTCCGGAGTGGACGGACGCTATGAATGCGGCCTCGCGAGCCGTTCAGGAGTCTCGCTTCGGCGAGGCCGAGGACTGGTTGCGCAAGGCCGTCAATGAAGCAGAGAAGTTCGGGCCGGAGGATCGGCGTCTCGTCCAGAGCCTGAACAACTTGGGCACGCTACTCTTCGGACAGGCCAAGTACGCCGAGGCCGAGGGCGCGTACAAGCGGGCCCTAGCCATCATGGAGAAGACGCTGGGTCCCGAGCACCTGCGCGTGGCCCACAGCCTCAACGGCCTCGCTCAGGTCTACCAGATGGAAGGTAAAAGGGACGAAGCGGAACCTCTGCTGGTGCGGGCCCTAGCCATTCGCGAGAAAGTGCTCGGGCCGGAGCACCCGGACGTGGCGATCAGCCTCAACAACCTCGGGACCCTCTTCGATTCCCAGCGTCGCTACAAGAGGGCCGAGGAGGCCTATCGTCGGGCCGTCGCTATTCAGGAAAAGATCTACGGGCCGCTCGACATCAGCGTGGCCGACACGCTCAACAATCTTGGCGTGATCTATGGCTATCAGGGTAAATCCTCAGACGCTGAGCGGCTCCTCAAGCGTGCACTGGCGATCCGTCGCAACGCTCACGGGCCTGACCATGTCGATGTCGCCGCAAGTCTCGACAATCTTGGTGAGTTCTACCGCTCTCAGGGGAGGCTTGTCGAGGCTGAACCCCTTCTGACGCAGGCGCTCGCCGTACAGGAGAGGATCCGAGGCCGGGACCACCCACAGGTCGCTATGGTCTCCGGGCACCTGGGAGTGCTGTACCAGGCCCAAGGACGGCTTGACGAAGCCGAATCTCTCCTGGAGCGGGCTCTGGCCATCTGGGAGCGAGCACTCGGGCCAGACCATCCAGCGGTAGCAAATACCCTGAACAATCTCGGCACGGTGGCCAACGCCAGGAGGGACTATGTCAAGGCTGGGTTGCTCTATCGTCGCGCCCTGGCCATCCTTGAGAAAGCGTACGGACCGGGGGACCTGAATGTGGCGAGTACCGTTAGCAACCTCGGGCTACTCGAGAGCGCAGCAGGTCACACAGAAGAGGCTGAGAGCTTGCTGAGGCGCGCTCTCAGTATTCGCGACGACTCGCTCGACTCGACGTATGTGGAAGTGGTGAACAGTCTCGACAACCTCGCCGGCTTCTACAAGTCGCATGGCCGATACGCCGAAGCCGAGCCGCTTCTGGGCCGTTCTCTGGCCATTCGCGAGAAGGCGCTCGGTCCCACAGCTCCCGAGATTGCTGCCGGCCTGGAGAGCTATGCTGGTTTGCTTCGACAGATGAACCGGGAGGCCGACGCCCTACTGCTCGAGGCTCGCGCCAGGAGCATCCGGGCTGAGCGGCAGACGGCCAAGCCCTAGCGCCGTGGTAGAGTGGAACACGCTTCCGGTCGGAATCTCCCTGTATCCGCGGCTGTCCGCCAGCCAAGAGGTGTCATCGTGAACGCGACGAACCAGCCCCGCCGGACACTGACGCTGCTCATCGTCGGCTGTCTAACCCTCCTGGTGGGTATTGGTTGTACGCAGAGTACCGACGCTAAGAAGCAAAAGGCCTTGGAGCGTGGGGATCAGTACCTCAAGCAAGGCAAGCTCAACGAAGCCATCATTGAGTTCCGGACGGCATTGCAGGTCGACCAGAACTTTGGGCCAGCTGCTCACGGTCTCGGGCGTGCCTACGCGGCAAAATCTTGGTACGGCGACGCTATCCGAGAGTTGCAGCGGGCCCAGAAGCTCGCTCCGGATTCGCTCCCGGTCGCAGTGGACCTCGGCAGGGCCCAGATTCAGGCGGGTGCCGCCAAAGATGCAGAAACCCAAGCCGCCTTCATTCTCTCCAAAGAGCCGCAGAATCGCGACGGGCTCTACATCCGGGCGACGGCCCTCTTGACACAGGGCAAGGTCCAGGAGGCACTCGCGGTTATCGAGTCCGTTCCTGCGGGCGAGGTGCTGCCCGACCTTGGCCGAACGACCGCCGCCGCGCTCTTCAGGCTCGGCAAGGTGGAGGAATCGGAGCAGGCTTTCAGAAACATCCTTGCCAAGAATCCACAAGATGCGCAAAGCTTGGCGGGTCTCGGCGCCATCCAGCTGAGCCGGAATCAACCAGGCGAGGCTCTCAAGCTCTACGAGCAGGCCAAGGCCATCGCGCCGAACGATCCACGTGTGCGACAGGGCATCGCGATTGCGCAGGCGCGGCTCGGTCATTTGCCCGAGGCGATCAAGGCGCTGGAAGAGATCGATCCTCGCTCGTGGTCTGCCGACGTCGTCCTGGCCCTAGGCACGTTCTATCTGCGGGCCAATCGTCCCACTGACGCTATCCGCCTCTTGACACCTGTGGTTGAGCGGGCTCCGCGCTTCCTCGGGGCACGATATCAGCTCGCCTTGGCCTACCTGGCTATCAACGATCCCACTGCGGCTGTCAACCAGCTCGAGGAGTTTCAGCGGCAGGCCCCGGACAACGTGCAAGCGCGCTTCCGCCTTGCCGTCGCATACTCGCGGGCTGGGCGCGCGCGTGACGCTCTGACTCAGCTGGACCCGCTCGCCAAGACGCTCGAAAAGAGCCCGGAATACCAGCTCGAGCGCGGGCAGGCGCTCTTCCTCGCCGGACAGTTTGACGAGGCGCTCCTTGCCGCCACCGCAGCCCAGCGATTGGCCTCCCAGTTGCCGCAGCCCTATCTCCTCATGGGGCAGATCCAGAACCGGCGAAGCAATACGAGGGCCGCCCGCGAGATGTTCGCAAAGGCCGCGGAAGTCGACGCCACATACGTTCCCGCGCGCCTGGCGTTGGGCGGGCTAGATCTCGCGGCGAACGACCCCGACGCTGCAATCAAGGAGTTCGACACCGCGATTCAGGCGAATCCGAAGTCGATAGAGGCAGTACAGGCGAAGGTCGCTGCCTTGCTCAGGGAGAAGCGCCTCAAGGAGGCAATCCAGGTCGCAGAGGCTGCGGTCAAGGCGAACGAGCAGAATGCCGCTTTCCATACCCTTCTTGGTGGCCTGTATTTGGCGGACAATCAGAATGACACGGCATCGGGCTCGTTCCGTCGGGCTCTCGAGCTTGACGCGAAGTTCATTGGGGCACGTCTCGGTCTGGCGCGCATCGCGATCAATCAAAAGCGAGAAGAGGAGGCCGTCAATCAGCTCCAGGCCGTGCTCAAGGACAGAGCGGACCAGCCGACAGCCGTGCTGCTTCTCACGGCTCTCTACGAGAGAACCGGGCAGTACGATCAGGCGATTCCAGTGCTTGAGGCCGCGCTCAAGGCTTCCCCTCGCCACCCAGCCTTTGGCGTCCAGCTTGGTGAGGTGTATTTGAAGAAGGGGCGCTATGACGACGCCATCGCGCTCACGTCCGATCTGCTGTCGCGGAATCCGGACTTGGCGGAGGCCCGGCTGGTTCGGGGTCAGGCGTACCTGAACCAAGGGCGCGGCGACGCGGCACTCAAGGAGCTCCTCGCCGTCGTCAAAGCGAATCCCAAGTCAGCGCCTGCACACTACTTCCTCGGCCGCACCTATGCGGCCGTGGGCCGGGCGGCGGAAGCCAAGGCCGAATTCCAAGAGGCGCTCAAGATCAATCCGCAGTTCGACCCCGCCAAGAACGACCTGGCGGCCCTTTCCGGGCAAAAGCCAGACGAGACGAAACAGATCGAGCAATTGCGCGCAGCGCTGCAGGCAGATCCCAAAAACGTCGCCGCTCGCGACTCGCTTGCTCAAGCCCTGCTTCGCAAGGGTGACGTCAAGGCGGCCCAGGCCGAGCTGACGAAGCTGCTGGAGCTGGCGCCTGCGCATGCCGACGCCAACTATCTTATGGCGCAGATTCTCTTTCAGCAGGGCAACCCTGACGAAGCCGCTCGACATCTCCGCGCCACGCTGAGGGCCAACCCGTCTCATCTGGGCGCGCACGTTCTTCTCGGGAAGTACCTCGATCAGAAGGGGCAACCAGAGCAGGCGCTCGCGGAGTACGAGGCGGCGCTTCGCGTGAATCCCAATCAGCTGGAGGTAAAGCTTCAGGCAGGGCTCCTCTACGCCAGGACCGGGCGCTTCCCCGATGCGCTTCGCCTGGCTCGCGAGCTCGAGCAGAGCGTGCCAACAAGTCCGACGCCCCCCCTGCTGAAGGGAATTGTGCTGCTCGCCCAGAAGAACCCTCAAGGCGCCATCGAGTCCTTCAGCGCGGCCCTCAAGATGAAGCCGGACCTGGTCGATGCCCAGCGCGGTCTTGCCCAGGCCTATCAGGAATCGGGGCAGCTGGATAAGGCGGTGGATGCTTACCGTCGCGTCCTCAGCATGAATGAGAAGGACGTGACATCCCTCAACAACCTCGCCTGGATTCTGGCCGAGTTGCGCAAGAAGCCGGATGAAGGGCTGCCCTTGGCGATGAAGGCTGCGGAACTGGCTCCAGGCAGTCCGGAGATTTTGGACACGCTTGGGTGGATCCAGTACCGGCAGGGCGCCTATGGTGATGCCGAGAAGTCGTTGATCCGGGCAGCGGAGAAGTCCGCCGGAAACGGGACCATCCAGTACCATCTCGGGATGACCTACGCACGTCTCGGCCGAAAAGCCGAAGCAGTGTCGGCCCTTCGACGGGCCGCCCAACTTGACCCCAAGCTAGCTCAAACCGAGAAGATAGAAGAAACAATTAAGCAGCTGGGGGGCTAGACCTGGGAGTTCCGTTCGAAGGAACTGTCGCTATTCAATTCAATTAGTTAGTGTAGACCGCTCGCTTTAACTGCTTCCCTTCAGACTGTAAGCTTCTCCGTCAACTTTGTCGCGATTTATACTTGCTTTGAACAAGAGTTCATTTCCCCCTTCCGTCGAACCCATGCCTAGCATTTTTCAGGGAATTCGTCATTACATTCGCTATGTTGTCGTTCAGAGACTCAAAGGGGATATTCTTCGAGCCAGTTTTGGCCGTAGCTTCTCTTTACATCTAGGTGTGCAGCTTATTTCATCAGTCATTGCAAGTAACTGATTTTCTTGCGTTACATAGTATTGGCACCCCGCATGCTTTCCTTCCACCAACAGCACCAAGACAGTAAGAAGCTCACCCAGGAGAGGAGATAGAAACATGGGCAGGAGATTTGGGCTCATTGCAGTGGTCGTAGCCTTGATCCTTGGGGCTGCGTCCTTGGCTGCCCCGTCGGCGAGCGAGGCGGTCACCATCAGCAGCATCACAGTCACAGTTGGCGGTACCACCTGGTGCGACACGACGGGTGTATGCGCCAACAAGGTCTGGAACCTCGGTGGTGGGGTTAACCTCAACCCTGGCCAGAGCCTGATCCTGGCGCAGACCGGTGGAGCTGCCGGCTATAACTTCGACACGAGCGAGGGCAATCTGCCGGGTTGCCTGGCGCCCGGAACCTCATGCGCCACGAGCATCACGATCAACGGAACCCTCATCGGCCCGGGTAACGACATCTTGGCCAACAACAACCAGGACGTTGCCGGGAACTTCCACAACGAGGCTGCGGACTTCTCAGCATATGGCTCGACGAGTACCTTCTCGGTGTCCACGGGCTATGCTGACAATGTTCACCTCAACGCCTGTGCGGACGCCAACGGCAATTGTCTCCCGGATCCGTTCTCTGCGACCGTCTTCCTCGCAGGCGGGGCCGTGGCGCCGGATGGCTTCAACGAGACCTCACCGAACCATTGCACGTCGAATCCTCCGGGGGCAGCTGACTGCTTTGACTCCGGCGTGATTCGGATCGTGGCCCTAGAGGTTCCACGGGTCCCGGAACCTGCCACCCTCCTCCTTCTCGGGGTAGGAATCATTGGGTTGGCTGGATTCGGATTGGGTAGGAGTCGCAGAGCCTAAGAACCGATAGTCAAAGCTCTCCCTCTCAGGGTGAATAGGGGACCCCGGTTGCCGCCGGGGTCCCTTTCGCTTCTGGGGTCCAGCTGCCCTCCGAGTAAGCACGCGTCGCCCCGGACGTTCCCGCCAATTCAGGCGAATCGGGTATGCTTAGAACGTATCTGTGTCTTTCAAGGACTTCTGGGCGAGCAGGTCAAGGGGAACTCATGTCCTACGCTACCGACCTCTATCTGGACCTCCTCAAGCGGTGTCTGACCAACTTCATCCATGGAGAAGCAGAGGAAAAGCTCGTTCAGTCGCGCTGGCGTTTCAAGCAGAACATCGTCAACTTTATGGCGGCGCGTGGCATCCGGATGGTGCGGGCCAGTCCCTTCGATCCCACGATGCGAGCAGAAGGCAAGGACTGGCCTCCGAGCGCGGACAGCATGATCGGTCTCAAGCGGCTCGACAATCTGCAATTTTGCGTCGAGGATGTGCTGGCTCACGAGATTCCCGGCGATCTCATCGAGACCGGAGTGTGGCGAGGGGGGGCGACCATCTTCATGCGGGCGATCCTGAAGGCCCATGGTGTGGTGAACCGGACCGTCTGGGTCGCAGACTCGTTTGAAGGGCTCCCCCGACCGAACGAAGCGCAGTATCCGCAGGACAGGGGTGATGTGCACCACTCCTACCGGGAGTTGGCCGTATCCCTCGAACAAGTCAAGGCGAACTTCACGAAATACGGACTGCTGGATGACAAGGTGCGCTTCCTCAAAGGATGGTTCCGCGATTCGCTGCCCGGTGCGCCGATCAAGGAGTTGGCCGTGCTTCGCCTTGACGGGGACATGTACGAGTCCACCATGGACGCGCTCACGCACCTCTACCCGAAACTCTCCGTGGGCGGCTATCTAATCGTGGACGACTACGGCGCCATACCGGCATGCAAGAAGGCTGTCCACGACTTCCGCGCAGCGCAGGGCATCAAGGAGGAGATGCGCGAGATCGACTGGACGGGAGTCTTCTGGCAGCGGCTGTCCTAGCGCCAAACCGTGGGCAAGGACGCTTACGTGTCAGCCGGCCCCTCGGACCGACCGAAGTACTGGACGACGCTCGAGCAGGGTGAGGCGATTCGCGCCCAGCTCGGCTTGATCCGCGACGGTAGTCGAGTCCTTGAAGTGGGTACGGCCGCCGGCCACGTGACCCAGCTCTTGAATCAGAAGGGCGCCGCAGTTACCGGGATCGAGATGGATGAAAGTCTGGGCGCACTTGCCGCTCCGCTCTGTGAGCGGATGATCATCGGAGACGTCGAGGCCCTCGATCTCGACGCACATGTGCCGGATACCTTCGATGTCATTCTGTGTGGTGATGTGCTCGAGCACCTGAGAAATCCAGGCGCCGTCCTCTGTAAACTCCGTCGCCGACTGGTCCCCGATGGCTATCTGGTCGTCTCCCTGCCGAATGTCGCTCATGCTAGCGTCCGCCTCGACCTGCTTGCCG
>Ga0335084_10007018_pt1 | contig 11213 bp, 8 predicted proteins | sample Lox_Sample_44_FD_206721 | JGI IMG/M metagenome (GOLD analysis project Ga0335084, IMG submission 206721) | Soil microbial communities from Loxahatchee National Wildlife Refuge, Florida, United States - Lox_Sample_4.4 | ecosystem: Environmental > Terrestrial > Soil > Wetlands | place: USA: Florida...
GGAATCCGAACGTCGAGATCGATCGTCGCTTCCGCGAGGGTGCAGAGCTGCACGCCGCGGGCAAGCTCGATGCAGCGATCGCGTCTTTCCGCGAAGCGCTTGCGCTCGATCCACAGCTCGCAGCGACGCACTACAACCTCGGAGCGGCTCTGCAGGCAGCAGGCCAGCTGGAGGAGGCCGCCGATTGCTATCGCAAGGCGCTGGCGCTGAAGCCCGATCAGACAAGGGCGCACGCCAGCCTGGGGACCGTGCTGCACGATCAGGGCCGGCTCCCGGAAGCGGTTGAGAGCTACCGGTGCGCGCTCGCGCTCAAACCGCGCTCGCCCGGCATCCTCTACAACCTCGGCAATGCGCTCAGGGCACAGGGCGATCTCGCCGGTGCCGCGGCAAGCTATGGCGAGGCGGCGGCGCTCAAACCCGACTTCATGCCGGCGCACAACAACCTCGGCACGGCGCTCCAGGAGCTCGGCAAGCTCGACGAGGCGATTGCGAGCTTCCGGCGCGCGCTCACGCTCGAGCCCCGGGCGGCATTTCTGCACTACAACCTCGGCAGGGCGCTGGAGGATCGGGGCGAGACCGATGCAGCAATCGCAAGCTGTCGCGAGGCGCTCTCGATCAAACCTGACTACGCCGAGGCTCACTACACGCTCGGGCGCATCTTTCAGTCGAAAGGATCACTCGCCGAGGCGGAGCAGTGCTACCGCCGAGCCACGGCGAGCAACCCGGCGTACGCGGAGGCGTACAACAACCTGGCAGACGTACTGAGCCAGCGCGGTCGCGCCGAAGAGGCGCTCGCCTGCTGCCGCCGCGCGCTCGAGATCAAGGACGAATCCGAGTTCCGAGCCAATTTCGTGCAGTGTCTGAAACAACTCGATCCGCAGCGCGTCGATGCAGCTTCGCGATCGCTCGCCGCGCGGGCCATGTCCGGAACCTGGGCGAGAGCGGGAGATCTCGCCGTGATCGCGAGCAGGCTCATCGCCGCGCAGCCGGAGATCGGCGCTGCCTTGGCTCGCGCGGCGAGCGCCTGGCCGGCGAGAGTGCCGCTAAGCGAGCTGCTCGGCAGCCCCGGGGCCGCGGCGCTCGCGGGCGATCCACTGCTGCGAGTTCTGCTGGAGACCAGTCCCGTATGCGATCTCGCGCTCGAGCGGCTGTTGGCCAGCGTGAGACGCGACCTGCTCGCTTCGGCCTGCGGGGATGGAACGCTTGCCGCGGAGCAGGACGCTGTCTTCGAGCTCTACTGCGCGCTCGCACGGCAATGCTTCATCAACGAATACGTCTCTTCCCTGACCGACGAGGAGCTGCGGCAGGTCGCCTCGTTGCGCGAGCGCGTGGAGTTCGCGCTCGCCTCCGGAGCGCCGATCGACCCGCTGCAGGTCGTCGCGATAGCCGCCTACATTCCTCTGCATGCGCTTTCACGCGGCGACGCGCTGCTCGCGCGCTCGTGGCCTGCAGCCCTTCGGAAGGTGCTGGCGCAGCAGATCGAGGAGCCGGCCGAGGAACGACGCTATCGCGGCGCGATGCCCGCGCTGACGCCTGTCGAGGACCGCGTGTCGCGCGAGGTGCAGCGCCAGTACGAGGAAAATCCCTATCCGCGATGGGTCGGCATGGCGCACCCCGGGCAGCCGCTCCACGTGAGCTCGTATCTGCGCCGTCACTTTCCTCTTGCCCGGTTCGAGCCGCTCGAAGCGTCGGGAACGGTCGACATCCTGGTCGCGGGGTGCGGCACGGGACGCGAGCCCATCGACATGGCGAGGCAGTTCGTCGGCGCGCGGGTGCTCGCCGTCGACTTGAGCCTTGCCAGCCTTTGCTACGCGAGGCGCAAGACGCGCGAGCTCGGCGTCTCCAACGTCGAGTACGCGCAGGCCGACATCATGAAGCTGGCATCGATCGGACGGACATTCGATGTTATCGACTCGGTCGGGGTGCTGCACCATCTGGCCGACCCGATGGCGGGATGGCGGCAGCTCCTGTCGCTGCTGCGGCCCGGTGGCCTCATGCTCATCGGGCTCTACAGCGAAACCGCGCGCCACGACGTCGGCAGGATCGTCGCCGCGCGGGAATTCATCGGTCAGCGAGGCTACGCGGCGACAGCGTCGGACATTCGCCGCTGCCGCGAGGACCTGGCCGCCGCGGACGGCGGGCGGGCGTTCGCGCCACTCACCCGTTTCAGCGACTTCTACACGATCAGCGAATGCCGCGACCTGCTGTTTCACGTGCAGGAACACCGGTTCACGCTGCCGCAGATCAAGACGGCGCTCGGCGAGCTCGGGCTTCGCTTCGTGAGCTTCTCCCTGGAGCGCGACGTGTTCGAGCAGTACCGGCGTCGCTTTCCCGAGGATGCGATGCTCACCGATCTCGACCGCTGGCACGAATTCGAGGTTGGGTCGTACAACCCCTTCCTCGGGATGTACGTCTTCTGGGTGCAGAAGGCGCGCTGACTGCCAGCGTGCCGCAGCGCGCTGTGCTCCTGCTGTGCGGGCTACGCCGCCTGCGCGCCGTTCAAGCGGCGCGGCTCGGAAGGTCGGTGTCGACTGCGGTGTGCTGGCTCAGACGCGACGGCGATACTCGCCGGTGCGCGTGTCGACTTCGATTCGATCGCCGGTGGCCACGAACAGCGGCACCTGGACCTCGAGGCCGCTCGCCAGCTTCGCGGGCTTGAGCACCTTGCCGGACGTGTCACCGCGTACCGCGGGCTCGGTGTACGTGATCTCCCGCACCACCGAGTTGGGGAGCTCCACCGAGATCGCCTTGCCGTCGTACATGGTGAGCTCGCACTCGAGACCGTCCTCGAGGTAATGGACAGAATCGCCTATGTTGTCCTTCTCGACTTCGATCTGGTTGTAGTCGCTGTCCATGAATACATACATCGGGTCGGCGTAGTACGAGAACGTGACCGTTTTCTTCTCGAGCTGGACCACCTCCAGCTTCTCGTCGGCGCGATAGACCGTCTCCGTGCCCGACCCCGAGAGGAGGTTGCGGAGCTTCATTTTGACGACCGAGGCGTTCCGGCCCGACTTGTTGAACTCGGCCTTCTGTACCACCATCGGGTCCTTGCCGATGACGATGACGTTGCCGACGCGGACTTCCTGCGCGGTTTTCATTGGCGCACCTTCTTGCGTAGCTTGGATTCGGAAACCCTTAATTATACTCGATCGGCGCAGAATTTGACGAGCCTGCTCGCGAGCTCCGGCACCTGTGCCAAGCGCTGTGCCCAGACCGCGGCATGCGCGCTGAGGCGGGACTGCGCGGCGGAGAGGGCGTTCCATGCGGGCGCGAGCTCGCCATCGCCGCTCCATGCGGCCGCGAAGGCGCGCAGTGCGGTCGCAGCGTCCGGGGCAAGGCCCTCCACGTAGCGGTCGAGAAACGCGCCGAGCTTCAGGCGGTGCACGCCCTCTGCCTGCGGGTACGGCTGCCAAACGAACGCGCGTGCGGCCCACTGCGCGCGCACGAAGGAGTCTTCGCCGCGCACGAAATTCAGGTCGCAGCTCCAGAGCAGCCGATCGTAGTCGTCCTGTGCCATGAAGGGCACCTCGACGAGGGTCAGCCGACCGCGACGCAACGCCTGACCCGCGTGCGGAACGCCGCCACCGGTCCAGGCGTCGAGGGCCGAGGTCGCCACACCTTGCGGCACGATGCACAGCACGGGCTCGTCGCCGTCCGCCCACGCGTCGAGCAGCGCGGGCACCGGCGCGTCCGGATAGCAGAACAGCGATATGAGCTGCGCATCGCCTTCGCCATCGTCAATGCCGAGCGGACGCCGGAACGCCGCCTGCGCCTTCGCATCCGCCCGGAAGGCGTCGCGCCGGGCGAGCAGGTCGCGCTCGCGCAGCAAGCCGCCACTCGCGCCGCTGAAGCCGGGGAAAAAGAAATAGCGGGTCAGCGGCAGGCTCGGATGACGCGACGGAAGGCCGTGGCAGCCTTCGATCCAACTCTCGGCCGACAGATACTCGAGGTTGATCCAAATCGGCGGCGATTCGCGCGCCGCCATCGCGGCGAGATAGGGGGCAGGGAGTCCGCAGCCGAAGCCCTCGATGACGACGTCGGCTTCGCAGTCGGCAGGCGCGGCGCCTCCCGGACCCTGCCACGTTCGCACCTGCACGCCGTCCGCGAGTTGCTCTCCGCGCGAGGGATCGATCCCCGGTGCGATTCGCGCCAGCGCGGACAGGTCGTCGACGAAGAGCCGTACGCTGAGCGCGTGCTCGCTGGCGAGCTGACGCGCCAGCCGCCAGGAGATGCCCGCGTCGCCGTAATTGTCGACGACGGCGCAGAAGAGATCCCAGCGGCGGAGCTGCGGCATGGCGACGAGCGAGAGATCCGATTTGAGCATCAAGCTTCGACGCTGTCGAGCGCGCCGTCGGTGCCGAGCCGGCGCGGCCCGCTGCTGTAATACAATGAGAAGCGCACACGCCCCGCGTTTCGAAAGCCCGTTGTCTTGGACCCCGCTGCCACGCTATCCCCCGAAACCGCTGCATCGGCCGCACCGCTGATCGTCGACGTCGTCTCGGACGTCGTGTGCCCGTGGTGCTACATCGGCAAGCGAAAGCTCGCAACCGCGCTCGCCGAGCTGCGCCGCATGGAGCCCGCGCTCGGGGCGAGGGTGCGCTGGCATCCGTTCCAGCTGAACCCGGACATGCCTGCCGGTGGCATGCCGCGCACGGCTTACCTGGAGGCCAAGTTCGGAGGCACGGACCGAGCGAACGACGTCTACGCACGAGTGCGCCAGGTCGGCGAGCAGGTAGGCATTCCCTTCGCGTTCGACCGCATCGAGCTGCAGCCGAACACGCTCGACGCGCACCGCCTGATCGCGTGGGCGCAAGGGCGCGGCGATGCCGATGCGCTCGTCGAGCGCCTGTTCCACGACTACTTCGTCGAAGGCCGCTTCGTCGGCGATCGGGAAGTGCTCCTCGCGGCAGCAATCGCGTCGGGGCTGCCGGAAGATGAAGCCGGGGCGCTGCTCGCTGCAGGGTCCCTGCGCGCAGAGGTCGAGGCGGAGGCTCGCGAGGCGCAGGAAGCCGGCATCAGTGGTGTGCCGTTCTTCATCTTCAACGGCCGCACAGCGGTTGCCGGCGCGCACGATCCCCCGACGCTGCTGGAGGCGATCGCCGCGGCAAGAGCGTCGCAGTGATGGTCTCCCCCGGAGGCGGTCGATCGGCTGCGCGCCGCCGCGGGCGAGGCGGTGCGGACCTCGCCCTATGAGCCCGGATAGACTTCCAGCCCCGTCCGCGTCGCCTCATCTGGAGCAGCTCTTCGCCGCGCAACGACGCGCCTTCGCGGCCGACCCCGATCCGCCGCGCTCGGCACGCTTCGACCGATTGAATCGCCTTCTCGCGCTGACCGAGCGCCACGCAGATGAGATCGTCGCTGCGATCTCGGATGACTTCGGAACACGGTCTGCGCGGGAGACCAGGCTCACCGAACTGTTCACCGTCAGGGCAGGGATCCGGCATGCGCGCCGGCATCTGCGCCGCTGGATGCGCCCGCGCCGTGTCCCCACACCGCTCTACTTGTGGCCGGGCACGAGCCGCATACTGCGCCAGCCGGTGGGCGTCGCCGGGGTGATCAGCCCGTGGAACTATCCCGTTCAGCTCGCCCTGCTTCCCGCGGCGGCTGCGCTCGCGGCGGGCAATCGGGTGCTCCTGAAACCGAGCGAGCTGACGCCGCGCACTTCCGCGCTGCTCGAGCGTGCCGTCGCGGCGCACTTCCCGCCGGAGGAGCTCGCGGTGATCACCGGAGGTGCAGACGTGGGTAAAGCTTTCGCGCGGCTTCCTTTCGATCATCTGTTCTTCACCGGATCGACCGCCGTCGGCCGGGAGGTCGCGCTGGCAGCAGCAGCGAACCTGACACCCGTCACGCTCGAGCTCGGGGGCAAATCGCCTGCGCTGATCCTGCAGGACGCGGAGCTCGAAGTGGCCGCGCCACGACTCGTCGCGGGGAAGCTGCTCAATGCCGGCCAGACCTGCATCGCGCCGGACTATGTCCTCGCACCGGCGGATCGGGTCGAGCCTCTGATCGAGGCGATCGAGAGGAGCGTCGCTGCTCTGTATCCGTCGCTCGGCGATGGCCCCGACTACGCGAGCATCGTGAGCGACGGGCATCACGCCCGATTGAGCGGGCTCATCGAGGATGCGGTAGTCAAGGGGGCGCGCGTCGTACACGTGAATCCCGGAGGCGCGAAGACGCTCGCGACGAGCCGACGACGATTGGCGCCCGTGCTCCTCGTGAACGTACGCGATGACATGGCCGCCATGCAGCAGGAGATCTTCGGCCCCGTTCTGCCGATCGAGACCTACTCGACCCTCGACGAGGCGATCGCGAAGATCAACGCGCGCCCGCGCCCGCTCGCTCTGTACGCGTTCGGCGGCGGCGCGGGTAGTCGGGAGCGCGTGCTGAGGGAGACGATCGCGGGAGGCGTCACGCTCGACGACACGCTGCTGCACTTCGGCAACGAGGCGCTGCCCTTCGGCGGCGTAGGGGCATCGGGGATGGGCGCTTACCACGGCGAGCGCGGGTTTCTCGCCTTCACGCACGAGAAGGCCGTGTTCACGCAGCCGCGATTCGCGCTTACCTGGCTGCTCAACCCGCCCTACGGCAAGCGCTTCGACGCGGTGCTCGCGCTGCTTAACAGGCTTGTCTAATCCGCGCCGCTGCGCCGCCGCTGCCAGAGCATGTCGGCCAGGACGGCGACCACCGCGAGGTTGATGGCCAGCGTGGTCAGCTTGAGCAGGGTCACGCCCTTGAGCAACGCGACTACCTCGAGAGGCACATAGATGAGCCCCGAGGTGACGCCGAGCCACGCCGCCCATGCGCGTCCCTGCCACAGACCGTAGCCTTCGGCCAGCCGCACAAGCGCGTAGACGACGGCGCCGATCGCGAGCAGCCAGAGCTCGCCCGCGGTGACGCGACCGGCGAGCTCGATGAAGATCTGAGGGACGCGAGACGCCGGGTCGAGGTGCATGTGGCGAACCAACTCTTCGGCGATCGTTTGCGCATCACGATGCACGAAGGCGAACAGACCGGCGCCGGCGAGAAGCACCAGAGCTCCTTTGGCGAGCTCGACCAGCGCGACCATGCGCATGCACGCACGGCGCACGCGTCCCGCGCGTGGCGCGAGGGGTAGCAACGGGCTCTACTTGGAGACCGGAAGCTTGCCCTGCACGCCCTCGACGTAGTAGTCCATCTTCGACAGGACGTCGTCGCTCATTACCTTGCCTGCGGCGAGGCGTTCCTTGCCCTCGTTGTCCTTGATCGGACCGGTGAAGGGATGAAGCTTGCCGGCCGCGATTTCGGAGGTCGCCTTGCTAACCTGGTCCTGCACGTCCTTCGGCACGGCCTTGTTGAAGGGTGCCATCTTGATCATGCCTTCCTTGATGCCGCCCCACACGTTATCAGGCTTCCATTTTCCGCTCATCGCCTCGGTGGCCGTCTTCGTGTAATACGCGCCCCACTGGTGGGTCACGGCGGTCAGCTCGGTGTTCGGTCCGTACTTGGACATGTCGGAGTGGTAGCCGATCGAATACACCTTCTTCGCCTCGGCGGCCTGGACCACAGCGGTCGAGTCGGTGTGGTTGGTCACCACGTCGGCGCCCTGCGAGATCAGCGTCTCCGCGGCCTCGCGCTCGCGCCCCGGGTCGTACCAGGAGTTCACCCACACGACCTTGACCTCCGCCTTGGGATTGACGCTGCGCATGCCGCGCGTGAACGCGTTGATTCCCATCACGACCTCGGGGATGGGGAAGGCAGCAACGTAGCCAGCGACGTTGCTCTTGGTCATCCGGCCGGCAACGATCCCCGCGAGATAGCGACCTTCGTAGAAACGCGCGTTGTAGATCCCGACGTTCGGGGCGCTCTTGTAGCCGGTCGCATGCTCGAAGTCCGTCTTCGGAAATTGCTTCGCGACCTTGATCGTGGGATTCATGTAGCCGAAGGAGGTCGTGAAGATGAGCTTGTAGCCATCCTGGGCGAGCTCGCGGATCACGCGCTCCGCGTCCGCTCCCTCCGGTACGTTCTCGACGTACTTGGTCACGACCTTGCCGCCAAGGGCCTTCTCCATCTCCTTGCGGCCGGAATCGTGCTGGAAGGTCCAGCCGGCATCTGCGATCGGACTCACGTACACGTAGCCAACCTTGAACGGTTCGTCGGCCGCGACGGCCTCGATCCCGAACGCGGCCAACCCCACTGACACCGCGAGCAGCAAACCTTGCCTGAACATTCATCGTCTCCTTGAACTTGTGTCTCGCCACCTTATGCCTGCTGCACCCCCGCCAATTGTACCGTCAGGCGTCCGGATGGAACGGCTGGCCGAGCGATGCGGGCGCATTCAGGCGGATCATCGCTGCGTCGCGCGAGATGATCGTCAGCACGAGGATCGTGGCGAGGTACGGCAGCATCGACAGAAGCTGCGAGGGAACCGCCACGCCGATAGCCTGGGCCTGGAACTGGGCGAGCGTGACCGCGCCGAAGAGATACGCGCCGGCGAGGACCCGTCTCGGCTTCCACGTCGCGAACACGACGAGCGCCAGGGCGATCCACCCGCGCCCCGCCGTCATTCCCTCGGTCCACAGGGGGGTGTAGGCAACCGCGAGATACGCGCCACCCAGCCCGGCGCAGGCGCCCCCGAAGAGTACAGCGAGATAGCGGATGGCAATCACCGGGTAGCCGATCGCGTGTGCCGACGCCGGAGACTCGCCGACTGCGCGCAGGACGAGGCCGGCTCGCGTATGGAAGAGGAACCACTCGACGAGCCCGAACAGCACGAGCGAGAGATACACGAAGGGGCTGTGCGCGAAGAGCAGCTCGCCGAAGAAAGGCAGGTCGGACCATCCGCTGATTGCGAGGGGCTTGATGCCGTCGATGACCACGCTCACGTAATCGAGCCCGACGAAGGCCGACAAGCCCACGCCGAAGATCGACAGCGCGAGACCGGTCGCTACCTGGTTGGCCATGAGCGAAAGGGTCAGAACGCCGAAAACGAGCGACAACGCGGCTCCCGCCACCATCCCGGCGAGCGTGCCGAGCCAGGGGGCACCGGTGCTCGCTGCAACGATGAACGAGACGACGGCGCCCACCAGCATCGTGCCCTCGACGCCGAGGTTGAGCACGCCCGACTTCTCGGTGACGAGCTCGCCGAGCGCCGCGAACACCAGCGGCGTGCCCGCGGCGAGCGTCAACGCAACGAGGGCGGCGATGTGCTCCATCAGCCGGTGCCCCCCGCCGTAGCGGGCCGCCCGCCGGCCGCGGGCCGAACAGGACGTCGCTGCACGCGTAGCCGGAAATCGATGAACACGTCGCTCGCGAGCAGAAAGAAGAGCAGCGTCCCCTCGAACAATCCGGTGACGGCGGATGGCAGCGACAGACTTATCTGCGCCGCTTCGCCGCCAAGGTACAGCAGCGACATGAGCAGGCTCGCGAGCAGCACGCCGAGCGGGTGCAGGCGCCCGACGAAGGCGACGATGATCGCGGCGAAGCCGTAGCCCGGCGACATCGAGGGAAGAAGCTGCCCGATCGGGCCAGCCGCCTCGTTCACCCCGGCCACGCCCGCGGTGGCTCCGCTGATCAGCATGCCGAGCCATACGGTGCGCTTCGCGGAAATCCCCGCATAGTTGGCCGCCGCCGGGGCGAGCCCGGCTACGCGCATCTGGAATCCGATCATGCTCCTGCGCATGAACAGCCAGCCCACGGCGATCACGGCGAGCGCGATCACGAAACCCGTGTTGAGCCGGGTCTCGGCGAGCAGATTGGGAAGCAGCGCGGCGTCGGCGAACATCTTCGACTGCGGGAAGTTGAAGCCCTCCGGATCGCGCCACGGCCCATGCACGAGATACGACAACGCGAGCTTCGCCACATACACCAGCATCAGGCTCACGAGAATCTCGTTGGCGTTGAAGCGCGTCTTAAGCCAAGCCGGGATCGCCGCCCAGCCCATGCCCCCGAGCGCGCCGGCCAGGATCATCGATGGCAACAGCCACGAGGCTCCGCCGTCCTGCAGCGCGAGCGCCAGACCACCACCGCAGATCGCGCCAAGGGTGAGCTGTCCCTCGGCACCGATGTTCCAGACGTTGGCGCGATAGGCGGCGGCAAGTCCGACCGCGCACAGCATCAAAGGCGATGCCTTGAGCAGCAGCTCGGCCACTCCGTAGAGGCTGTCCACGGGCTTGACGAAGAAGACATAGAAGGCCTGCAGTGGATTCTTTCCGAGGAGCGAAAAAAGCACGAAGCCCACTCCAAGGGTCGCGGTTACTGCAAGCACGGGCGACGCCCAGCGCATGAGCCGCGAGGGCTCGGCGCGAGGCTCGAGTCTAATCCGCATCGACGAGTCCGGCCGGAGAGCCCTGCGCGCGTGCCACAGCTTGCACACCGATGAATGAACCGCTCATCAGCAAGCCGACTTCCTCCGCATCGGCTTCGCGGGCGGGCCTCGCGCGTGAGAGCCTGCCCCGGGCGATGACCATGAGCTGGTCGCAGATCTCGAGCAGCTCGTCGAGCTCTTCCGACACGATCAACACGGCCACGCCGTCGTCGCGCAGGTCGATCAAAGACTGGCGGATCTGCGCTGAAGCGCCGACATCGACACCCCACGTGGGCTGGGCCGCTATCATCACGCGCGGGCCCTGCAGGATTTCGCGGCCGACGATGTACTTCTGGAGATTGCCCCCCGAGAGGCTGCGCGCCGCGGCTTCGGGGCCGGGCGCTTTGACGTTGAAGCGCGCGATCGTCGCTCGGGCGTAGGCGCGCACCGCGTCGAAGCGGATGAAGCCCCGGCTCGTCAGCTCCTGCCGGTGAGCCGTCAGCAAAGCGTTTTCCGCGAGCGTCATCTCGGGGACCGCCCCGCGCCCCAACCGCTCCTCGGGGACGAAGGCGAGCCCGAGCGCGCGGCGCGAAGCTGCATCCATGCGGCCTGCCGCTACGCCGTTGAGGACGATCGCCTGCGCAGCGGCAACTGGACGCTCTCCGGAGAGCACCGATAGAAGCTCCTTTTGCCCGTTGCCCGACACGCCCGCGATGCCGACGATCTCGCCGCCAAGCACCGAAAGGTCGATGTCAACCAGGTCGACGCCGAACGGATCCTCGGCAGCGAGCGACAGTGCGCGCACGACGAGAGAGCCGTCGCCGCGCGTCGTGGCCTCACGGTGACGTGGATGGGGCAGCTCCTCGCCGATCATCATCCTCGCCAGGCTGGATGCGCTTTCGCGTCGCGGGTCGCACTCCCCCGTAAC
>Ga0335084_10007020_pt1 | contig 11212 bp, 4 predicted proteins | sample Lox_Sample_44_FD_206721 | JGI IMG/M metagenome (GOLD analysis project Ga0335084, IMG submission 206721) | Soil microbial communities from Loxahatchee National Wildlife Refuge, Florida, United States - Lox_Sample_4.4 | ecosystem: Environmental > Terrestrial > Soil > Wetlands | place: USA: Florida...
TGGAACCTTCACGGCCCAATCCGGACTCTTTCACTCCGCCAAACGGCGCAACTTCGGTTGAAATCAGGCCGGTGTTGATCCCGACCATTCCATATTCAAGCGCTTCCGCAACGCGCCACACGCGAGTGATGTCGCGCCCGTAGAAATAGGCGGCCAGGCCAAATTCCGTTGCGTTTGCGAGAGCGATCGCCTCTGCCTCCGTCTTGAAGCGAAACAACGGCGCGACCGGTCCGAAGGTCTCTTCGCGGGCAATCGCCATCGCGGGAGTGACGCCCGTTAAAATAGTCGGCTCGAAGAAGCGGCCGCCCAAGGCGTGCCGATGCCCGCCGACAAGAACGGTCGCTCCCTTCGAAATAGCATCTTGCATGTGCTCTTCGACTTTCCGTACGGCATTGTCGTCGATCAATGGCCCTTGACTCGCGCCCGGTTCGAAGCCAGATGCCGGTTTGAGCGATTTGACAGCGATTACGAGTTTTGCAACGAACGAATCGTGGACGCTGTCCTGCGCCAGGATCCGGTTCGTGCAAACACAGGTCTGGCCCGTGTTCCGATACTTTGAGGCCATCGCGCCCTCCACGGCGGCGTCGAGATCGGCATCGTCAAAGACGATGAATGGAGCGTTGCCGCCAAGTTCGAGCGAGAGCTTCTTCACTGTGCTCGAACACTGACTCATTAGAAGCTTGCCGATCTCAGTAGAGCCGGTGAAAGACAGTTTCTTCACGATTGAGTTAGAAGCGAGTTCGGCCCCAATCTCGCTAGCCTTGCCTGTGATCACGTTGAACACGCCTTTCGGCACACCGGCACGTTCGGCAAGTTCCGCCAAAGCCAGCGCGGAAAAGGGCGTCTGCGAAGCCGGTTTGAGCACAACCGTGCAACCTACCGCCAGAGCAGGCCCAGCCTTCCGTGTGATCATGGCGAGTGGAAAATTCCACGGTGTGATACATGCAACGACGCCGACGGGCTGCTTGATCACAACGATTCGCTTGTCTGCCTGATGCTGCGGGATGGTGTCGCCATAAACGCGCTTGGCCTCTTCCCCGAACCATTCGAGAAACGACGCGGCGTATGCGACCTCGCCGCGCGACTCGGTCAGCGGTTTGCCTTGTTCGAGCGTCATCAGGCGAGCCAGGTCCTCCTGATTCGACATCATCAGATCGAACCAGCGCCGCAATATCACGGCCCGTTCCTTTGCTGTACGCTTGCGCCACGCCGGAAGGGCTCGCTCGGCCGCTTCGATGGCTTGGCGTGTCTGCCCAGTTCCCATTCTCGGGACCCTTCCAATCACTTCGCCAGTCGCGGGATCGTCGACTTGGATTTCTTCACCTGAGTTCGCCTCAACCCATGTTCCATCGACGTAGCAAGCCTGCCGAAACAACCGCTGGTCTTGGATCGGGATTTCTATCGCAATGCTAGACATGACACCGCTCCTGGAGAATTACTGAGGCTCGCGGATTATCGTGTTACTGCTTCCTGGGTCACTCTTCGAATTGTCGTTCCAAGCCGTCCGCAGCCGCAGGTGAGGACGAGCGAGGGATGACAAAACTAAAAGAGTGTCGCTTTATTCTGCGATCCTCAATAGATCTTATGGGCCACAATGCCCTCTGGCGCTCTCTGCACCGACCTAATTGCGGCTTGCAGCCGCAATGGGCTCCGAGACTGATGCCAGCGCAGCCTCCAAAACCGAGAAGCCTTCTTCCAGTTGGTCGTCGCCGATCACCAACGGCACGAGCAGGCGGATCACATTGCCGTAGATGCCCGCAGGCAAGATAATGAGACCGTGTTGCCAGCAGAATTGGATTGCCGCTTGAGTCTCTTCTTGCGCTGGTTCTCGGGTGACAGGGTCGCGCACCAATTCGAAGGCGCGCATGGCTCCGCGGCCCCGAATATCGCCTACCACCGGAAAGCTCGTCTTCCACTCGCGCGTGCGTCGTAGCACCCACTCGCCTATGCGAGTCGCGCGCGCAGCCAGTTGCTGGTCATCGAACATTCTTACGACCGCCAGCGCCGCCTCGCATGCCACCGGATTGCCCACGTAGGTTCCGCCTAGTCCGCCTGGGATAGGGGCATCCATGATTCCGACCCGGCCGGTCACTGCACCGAGCGGGAGACCGGCTGCAATCGATTTCGCCGAGAGCATCAGATCGGGTTCAATCCCCAATTGTTCGCAGGCAAAGAATGTACCGGTACGCCCAAACCCGGTTTGAACCTCGTCCGCGATCAGGAGGATGCCGTGGCGCGTGCAGATTTCACGCAATGTCTGGAAGAACTCGGGAGGCGGAGCGACGAAACCGCTCTCGCCAAGAATGGGTTCCACAATCAACGCGGCTACGGTCTTGGCATCGACAACTCGCCGAAAAACGTCGCCCAGCGCTCGTGCACAGTGCACCTCACAGGACGGATAAGTCAGCGAGTAAGGGCACCGATAGCAATTGCCATAAGGAATGCGATACACCTCAGGAGCAAATGGCCCGAACCCTTCTTTGTACGGATGTACTTTGCTGGTCAGGCTCATTCCCATGAGGGTCCGGCCATGAAAGCCATCTTCAAAGGCGATAATCGCCGGACGCCCCGTGTAGGCACGGGCAATCTTCACGGCATTCTCTACAGCTTCCACGCCGCTGTTCACGAGCAGGGTTTTCTTAGGGAAATTTCCCGGTGTGCGACGATTCAACTCTTCCGCCAGCCGAACGTAGGCGTCATAAGGGGTGACGGCGAAACAAAGGTGCGTGAACCGTTCTAACTGCTCCTGAGAAGCCTTGACGACCTCCGGGGCACAGTGACCGACATTCATGCACCCAATGCCGCCTGCAAAATCGAGGAACGAATTTCCGTCGACATCTTGCAGTACGGCGCCCTTCGCTCGTGCGATGAAGACGGGCGCGACCGAATGTGCGCCGCGCGGCACAGCCAATTTTCTCCGTTCCATCCAGCGAAGCGAGAGCGGCCCAGGTATTTTAGTTTTCAGAGAAATGCTATTCACGTCAATGAATCCTCAAGAAATCAAGACGAGCGCGGAACGCCCGCGCTCGCCCGATGATCAGAAGAGAAACTTCAAGCCAAATTGAATTTGCCTCGGAGCGGAGGCGGTCGTGGACTGCCCAAATTGCGGACTGCCCATATCGCCAAGGGGCTGCCAGAGGTTCGTGTGATTGAAGGTGTTGAACATCTCGGCTCTGAACTGCATTTTCAGATGTTCAGTGATTTGAGTGTTCTTGAAAAAAGCCATGTCCACAGAAGCGAACCCCGGTCCGCGGAATACATTTCGGCCCAGATTGCCGTTGGTGCCTACGGGCAAGCAGGGTGTATCAAGGTAGAACGCTACAATAGATGGGCAAAAGGTTTGAATAGCAGGCGAAGTGAAGCCCCCCGCTGCGGTGAAGGTTCGTGTGGGGTCACCGAACACTCCGCTCGCAAACTGGCTCGTGCTCCAACCGCTGGTCTTGAGATTGGCGGGACGGTTCGGCCGGTCATTCTGCTCTGCGTCCATATTGAAATCGCATCCGTCAAACCACGCCAGCGAACAATACGCGCTAAAGGGACGTCCCGATTGCCACGCCACAATCCAGTTGTACTGCCAGCCACCTAGAATCTTCTGTGTCGCGCCACTCTTCTTGGGGGAGGGCAAATCCCACAGGCCCAGCAGCGTAATGCGGTGCTTGACGTCGAATTCCCCGGGCCCGCGTTCCAGTTCCGGATGAGTGGCATCCACCTGCGTGATGTACTGTGGCTGTCCCGTATTTCGGAAATCGGCCTGGCCCGCGTCGCTTCCAACATCGATCACTTTTCCGAACGTGTAGTTGCCTGAGAGCATGAATCCATGGCTGTAGTTCTTCTTCACTTCCAGGTTCATCCCGTGATATGTCGAACCGGTCCCATTGGTGACGTAGAAAAGCTGTCCCCACCCGGGAGCCAGGCGGTCATCTGTGTAATCACAGGTGTTGACGTTGCAGATGTCGCCCACAACCCGATTGGGATCGGTCCGCGCATAGAGCTTCACTCCGCGCGTGCCGACGTAGTTCACGCTCACTGCATACGAACTCCGAATCTGCTGTTGTAATCCGAAGAACCACTGCAGAGAGTATGCCGAGCCCAGGTTGGGTATAACCCCATTCGGGGCGATCTTAAGGTCTTCTGCGCCTCCATTCGCAGTGACCGGATTCTTGAAGTCTGGACTTGGCTGGAAAGGAAACTGGTAATTAATGTCGGTTCCAACTCCATACCATGGATACACGTCCAGAAAAGTGGCATCCGGGGGATTGAGCCGGGAGGAGTTGGTGTAGAGGTTGGAATACGGCTCTGCGTAGGCAACCGAAAAGCCGCTACGAACCGCCATCATTCCCTTGCCTGTAGGATCCCACGAGATGCCCACGCGCGGAGCAAAGTTGTTGTGGTCGGTTTTGAAAAGTTGCTTGACACGCTCGACCGTCGCGCCTGCGATCTGAGTCGACAGATTGCTTCCGGAGCCAAGCACGATATTGCTCAGGCGTCCCTGTGCCTCGGTCGGATTCTGAAACACCTCGTAGCGCATGCCCAGATTCAACGTCAGATTGCTTCGCACTTTCCAGTCGTCCTGCAGGAACAACGCCCATTGCCACCAGGCGAACTTCCTTGGCGTACCCGTGAAGTTCCCGAAGTTTGAGCTCGACGGATCTCGGTTGACGAGCGCTTCTTCGAACCATGGATAGTCGTTGGCGAAGTTAAATATGCTGTTGAACTCGTAGAAGGGCCGAGTCTCGAGCTGATAGTCGCTGATCTCTCGAATATTGCGCGCTTCGAACCCGTACTTAAGCGCGTGACGTCTCACAGTGCTGAACATCGTGTCTGCGTAGGAATAGGTGTTAAACAGGAAGTCGCGCGGAATGTAGACCGGTCCGCCAAAGCCAGCCACCCCATCGTTGAACACAAGGCTGGCGAAGAAGTCAGGTGTTCCCGCACTCTTCAGTTGGTCGGAGACGGAGCCGGAAGGAGTTCCGAAGGTGATCACACCGTGATTGCGCGAATAGGCAAAACGAAAGTCATTCAGCCAATTGGTGGAGAACTGATGCGAATAATCGGCGGCCAGATCGGCAAAAAAGCCGTTGAGGGGCGCTTGGAAACCTCGCACGTTCGCGCTGCCCCACAGTTCTTGCCTGCCCACCTGGGCAAAGGCATCGTTTGCTACCCAACGCGCAAATACTTTGTCCTTATCTGAGAACTGATGGTCAAGCCGTACGAGGTACTGATCCGCCCGGCTTGCCTGGACCTGGCTTGGGGTCGCATCGCACACGTCGGGGATGCCGTCCGTTGGCCCGGGAGGAGTAAACGGTCCAGACTCAGGATCGGGTGGGACAATCGTTCCAAGGTCCTTGGCATTCCCTCCGCATGGCGGCCCTGGGAAATTCGTGAAGAAAAGGTCCGCGAGGCTGCCGGGCCGAAGCGCGTGCACCTGGGCACGAAATTCTGGCGTCTCCGTGATAAGCAACACGGGCTGCCCGTCCTTGCGTCGAGAGCCCTCGTAGTCGACAAAGAAGAACGTCTTGTTCTTGACGATCGGGCCTCCCAACGACGCCCCAAAGAGATGCTGCAACAACGGCGACTTTTCTTGGCGGTCAAAGTAGTTTCGGGCATTCAGGGCCGTGTTGCGAAGGAAGTAGAAGCCCGATCCATGGAAATTGTTGCCGCCAGAACGGGTGACGACGTTCACGACCGCACCGTTGTTACGACCGTATTCGGCGGAGAAATTCAAGGTCTGGACCTGGAACTCCTGAATCGAATCTACCGAAGGGAAAATAACCGGCGTACCGCCCAGCCACTCGTTATTGTTAGTGTTACCGTCGAGCAAGAAGTTGTTTCCGCGCGCGGGCGCTCCATTTGAGACAAAGCTGAAGTCAAACGTCACTGGCGAATTCGGCGAAGCCGTGTTGGACACGACCGGCGAGTTTGTGGAGGTGACCCCGGGCTGAAGCGCGGCAAGCTGATAGACCTCCCGGCCGTTGAGAGGCAATTCCTGCACTTCGCGATGGCTAATCACATCCCCGAGACGGCCCTCTTCCGTTTGCACCAAGGTCGCTCCACCGCTGACTTCAACGGTTTCCTGAACAGTCCCGACCTGCAGTTTGGCGTCGGCGCGCGTAGTGGTATTCACGTTTACCACCACACTCTCGATAAGCGCCAGCTTGAAACCCGGTGCCTGCACCCGGACCTGATAGGTGCCCGGTTGAAGGTGTGGCACACGATAGAACCCGATGTCATCCGTTTTTGTCTCGTCCGCATGGCCGGTCTGTTGGCTCACAATTCGGACAGCGGCACCGATAACCGCGCTCCCGGTAGTGTCGGTTACCGTCCCTGCGATCGTGCCCTCCGTCCACTGTGCCTGCAGGTCCAGAGCGCAACAAAGTGACGCAACCAGCAAGGACAATCTTGCCCACTTGCAGAACCTGTTCATGATGTCCTCCTCGTACCCCCCGGCCCCTGGGGAACCTGCTTCAATCGGAGCCGCCCGGAGGAAATGGCAAGCATCCGCCCGGGATTCCACGGAAGTTATCACTAGTACTGTAAGGTTGCAAGCAAAATTCGTCTCGGAAAATCCAATTTCCTGATCAAAGACAGTTGAAAGAGCGTTTCTTGTTGTCCTGTGTACCTCCAATTTTATGGTAACGTGGGGCGAATAACGAGAACTGGTGCCAGAAACCCGTTGCTTTCGCGAGACGGAGCCGAAGTCATGAGTGAAGATACGCCTAATCTTCCGAAGTCCGTGGGCTGCATCAACCAAGGAGGCGCGGACCTTGTCCTGCGCAATGGCCACATCATTACCATGGACGGCGTCGGGCAGGCTGTAAATGCCATGGCCGTGCGCGACGGCAGAATTCTCTCGCTCGGCGACTACGAGACTGTCTCCGGTTACATCTCGTCCGGCACGCGCGTGCTTGACCTGCACGGCAACACTGTTCTGCCAGGCCTCATTGACGTTCACACGCACGTCATGCAGTGGGCCAAGACCATTCTGCGTGGCGAGATTGATGCGGGGCACAACGCTGTCCGTTCCATCCCCGAGATCGTAAAAGCGGTAGCAGATCGTACCGTTACTATTCCGCACAGACAGTGGATCCGGGGCTCCGGCTGGGACGATGACAAGTTCGCTGAGCGGCGTTACATCACGCGCCACGATCTTGATCCGGTGTCACTCAGCCACCCGGTTTACTTGGCTCACGTGAGTGGTCACCTGGCTGCACTCAACAGCGTCGCTCTCCGGATTGCCGGCATTACCAGGGATACCCGGGATCCTCAGGGCGGCGTAATTGAGCGGGATCCCGCCGGAGAGCCAACCGGTATTGTTAAGGACACCGCGATGGATCCGATCGTCGCGCTGCTGCCGGAAGACCCTCCCGACATCTACGCTCGCGCCGCCAAGCTCATATCCGAGAGGGCTGCTGAGCTGGGCCTCACCACGATCCATGACATCTACATCACGCCCGATGAAATGCGCGGCTATCAGGAAGCGCGCCGTCGCGGCTGGTTAACGGTGAGAATTCAAATGTCTCCCTGCCTGGGAAACCTCTCAGACGCGGAAGCTCTGGCTCGGATGGGTGTATCTACGGGTTTTGGGGATGATCTGCTGAAGTTCGGGGCCGTGAAAATGTTTGCCGATGGCGGCATGGGTGCCCGCACGATTGCGATTCATCCTCCGGGGGTGATCGGAGAACCGGAGAACCTGGGCGTACTCTGTTGGACAACAGCTGACATGAAGAGGGCCCACCTGCGAGCCGCCGCCGCTGGCTGGCAACTGGAGACCCACGCCATCGGCGACCGTGCCATCGAGCAGGTGCTGGATTCCTATGAGTACGCGATTCGGGAGCTGGGTCTCAAGGACCATCGCTTTCGCATTGTTCATGCCGGGATCTCAACTCCGGGAATGCAGCAGCGCATGCGCGACCTGAATGTCGTGGTGGACGGCAACCCTCCTTTTGTGCATTGGATAGGGAGCTGGTTCCTTAAGTACGGGCCCGAGCGGGTGCGTTGGTCCTACCCGGCGAAGAGCTACATCGAAAACGGAATCGTGGAGGCGGCCGGCTCCGACTGCCCGGTGACACCCCTCAGCCCATGGTGGGGGATTTGGGCTGCAGTAGTCCGCCGCGATTTGATTACTGGACAGGTTTTGGCTCCAGAGGAATGCATCACTGTCGAACAAGCGCTCGCACTTTACACGCGCAACGGGGCCTTCGCCGGATTTGAAGAAAACAGCAAAGGCACGCTCGAAGCGGGAAAGCTTGCAGACTTCATTGTCATTGACCGCGACGTGCTCAGCGTCGCGGCAGACGAACTCAAAGACGTCAAAGTGCTCCAGACGTACGTTAGCGGTCGCTGTGTATATGACCGGCTTTCGACTCGGGAATAGTTTTGCCCAGAATCTCTAATCTCGCTTGTGACAGAGAATGGGAGCGGTTCCTTCGTCCGAAATCATACTCGGACGCGTTCCGATCTAGGGGGGCATATATGGACCCATCCCGATTGCAAGAGCCTCCCGACTTCGGCGCGGAGGAAGAGAGACGCGTGCATATATCCGGCCTCTTGAACTGAGGAGCACGGAGCTCCTCGGGCCCTGATGGACTTCGCGCGCTTCTTCTCCTAATCAGGTCAACGGCCTTTGACGGCCCTGCCCCCCGCAGGTTCTGAAGAAGCTGGTCTCAGCCATTGCGCCATCATCGGCGACTCAAGCATCTCGTTGGAAGAAGGTCCTCTTGCTAGAGCGCCCTCTGGTACGACTCGTTGCGCGCGATCAGCGCCCACACGATACGCGCATTCTTATTGGCCACGGCGACGCATGCCTTCGAGGTTCCCAGCCGCAGTTGTTTGTCCGCGATCCATCGGCTGCGCTGGTCCGCTTTGGCGGCCGCGCGATACACCACCGATCGCGCTCCGTGAATCAGCAACGTCCGCAGGTAGGCATCGCCGCGTTTGCTGATCCCCAGCAGCCGTGGCTTGCCGCCGCTGGAATGCTGCCGTGGTACCAAACCGAGCCAAGCCGCGAACTGCCGCCCGTTTTGAAAGGCCTTGCCATCGCTGAGTGCTGAGACCAGCGCCGTGGCGGTCAATGGGCCAATGCCTTCGACTTCTGCGATGCGCTGACTCGACTCGCTGGCGCGGTGTGCAGCTCGGACTTGTTCTTCGATAGAGGCGAGCTTTTGGTCGAACTCCACTAGTTCGTCGTATAGAGAAGCCAGCAGCCTGCGAGTGAACGGTGTCAGTTCATTGTCTTCCTCCAGGATTAGGGGAAGCCCACGCCTGAGCTGATGGATCTGCTGCGGTAGCACAATCCCATACTCGGCGAGCAGACCGCGCACCTGGTTCGCCAGTTGCGTACGCGCGCTCACCAAGCGACTCCGCACCCGGTGCAGGCATTGGATGTCCTGCTGCTCGACCGACTTGGCAGGAACGAAGCGCATGCTCGGGCGGCTCACCGACTCGCAGATCGCCTCCGCATCGTTGGCGTCGTTCTTGTTGGATTTTACGTAGGGCTTCACGAACTGCGGAGCGATCAGTCGAACGGTGTGGCCTAGCGTGGCCAGTCGCCGCGCCCAGTAGTGCGATCCCCCACATGCTTCCATTCCTATCTTGCACGCCGGCAAGTTCGCAAAGAACGGAGCCACTTCGTCTCGTTGGAGTCTTCGCCGCAGAGCCACAACGCCCTGGTCGTCCACTCCGTGCACTTGAAAAACACGCTTGGCGATATCGAGCCCGATTGTCGTGACCTTCATGAACAGTCCTCCTGATGGCGATGGCAGCAGCAACATGCCGCTGCTACATTCTTCCATCGGGATGGGTCCATTCCATTAGGTCACGCGATAACGGTCCACGCGATCGCATGAACCAGCGTTGGTCGCTGGATGAGAAGAACTCGGTCCAGATCGGTCGGCACTTGCTGGACTTCGGGGGATCTGCTTACCGTCTTAACTGGACATTTGACGAGGTGGTCTTCCCCCGAGGCATCTATGGATTCGACGGTGCACAGACGACTCCGATCGGCGCGGTTCCAACCAGCGCCAACCAATTTGCCGATTTTCTATTGGGATTAGCCAACTCGCTGACACTTTCCCCAACGCCCTTTCACGTACGCGAAAACAGTTGGAACGTTTACTTATACTTCCAGGACGATTGGCGGGTTACTGACAACCTGACGCTCAATCTGGGCCTGCGTTGGGACCTGTTCATGCGGCCCATTCAGAAGGAGGGGACAATCGCCAATTACTTCATGGATGGACTTGGCGGTGTGATCGCGTCCGGCAAGTTCTTCATTCGAGAACGGCCTAGCGGGTGGCCCGAGTCACTGGTATTCAATGATTATCGTGATTTCGGGCCGCGTTTCGGGCTGGCGTGGATGCCCAGGAATGGCACTGTCGTCCGCGCCGGCTTTGGGCTCTACTTTTCGCCGGAGATCTCGAACTCCTACACGCTCATGGGGCTGAACGCTCCGTACAATGAGTTTGTTAATGTAGTCGCAAGCCAGTCCGCTCCCATCGAGTACGGTAACCCCGCGGCAGTCGATCCTCTATTTACTGGAGCAGGCGCGCTAGGTGCCTTCGGGGTTGACCCTCACTTGCGAGACTCGCGGGTTTTTGACTGGAACCTCACCATCGAACGGGCCCTGCCTGCAAACATTTTCATGAACGTAGGCTATGTGGGAACGCATGGCAGCCATCTGACAACCCAATGGGATGCGAACCGTGCCATCAAGCCAAGCATGCCGGGGACGCCTATTGTCAGGCCGAATCCGGATTTTGGTGCGATCTCCATGACGGGAGCGATCGGGACGTCGGACTATCATTCTTTGCAGGTGCAAGTTTTGCGGCGCGTCGGAGCGGGCCTCAACGTAATGGGGGCATACACCTTCGGTAAGGCCCTTGGAGATGTGGATGGTGGTAGTTTCGGGTCCGCGTATGGGACGAACCAGATTCAGGACATTTTTGACCCGAACGCCGCTCGTTCAATCCAAAGCTTCGACGTTCGACATCGGCTGTCCGCGAGCTTGCACTATGATTTGCCCTTCAAAGGCGGGACAGTATTGGCCCGTCAGCTTCTGGGCGGGTGGCAACTCAACGCGATCGTTACCGCACAGACCGGAATCGGCAATGGGGTTATCTACGGCAATGACACATCGAATACTGGTGTGGGCTCATGGCCGGATATGATCTCCAACCCGATTCTCCCCCGCTCTAAGCGCTCGGCGGAAAAATGG
>Ga0335084_10007021_pt1 | contig 11210 bp, 14 predicted proteins | sample Lox_Sample_44_FD_206721 | JGI IMG/M metagenome (GOLD analysis project Ga0335084, IMG submission 206721) | Soil microbial communities from Loxahatchee National Wildlife Refuge, Florida, United States - Lox_Sample_4.4 | ecosystem: Environmental > Terrestrial > Soil > Wetlands | place: USA...
ATCCGCGTCCCGCTACTGCAGGCCGAACGAGAAGACACCGACGATCGCGCTGGCCAGGATGAGGAGCGCCGGGTTGACCTTGAACCGGAGCAGGATCAGCAGGACGGCGACCGCGATCGTCGCCGTCTCCAGGCCCGTCACCGCCACCCTCGCCATCGTGAAGCAGCCGGCGAGGAGCAGGCCGACGGAGACGGGGGCCAGGCCCTTCTGGATGGACGCCCGCCAGGGCCAGGCCTCCAGCCTCTTCCAGAGACGTCCCGTGGTCAGCGCGAGCAGGGCCGTGGGTCCGAAGAAGGCGACGACCACGACCACCGCTCCGAGGAAGCCGCTCGCCCATCGGCCGACGGCCACGACCATCATCATGTTGGGCCCGGGGCCCATCTGGCCCACGCTGTACAGGTGCATGAGCTGGGGGAACGTGAGCCAGTGCTGGACCTCGACGGTGAGCCTCTTCATCTCCGGGAAGGCGGCCATCCCCCCTCCCATCGTGAGAAGCGAGAGGTAGCCGAAGACGCCGGCCAGCTTGATCAGGTCACTCATCCGCTTCCTCCTCCGGGGCGGCCTGGGCGGCCCGGCCTCCGGGGCGATACCAGAGGATCGCCACCGTCCCCAGGACGACGAGCACGGTCAGCACCGACTGGTGGAGCCGGTTGATGCCAATCACCGCGAGGGCCACGAAGACGAGGTCGTAGCTGTGCGCGAGCGCTTTCTTGCCAAGCTGCATCACGGTGGCGAGGATGAGCCCGACCGCGGCGGCGGCGACTCCTTTGAGGGCCGCCGCGGCCAGCGGCCGCTCGCCGTGGGCGCCGTACAGGATGGCGGCCACGTACATGAAGACCCCTCCCGGCAGGCACATGGCGGAGATGGCGGCGACCGCGCCCCAGAGCCCTCGCAGACGGTCGCCGATCAGGACGGCCATGTTGGTGGCATTGAGACCGGGCAGGCTCTGGCTGATCGAGAGCAGCTCGACGAACTGTCTGTCGTCGAGCCAGCCTCGCTTCGTGACAAGGCCGTTCCGCAGGTAGGCGACGACGCCCCCGCCGAAGCTGGTGGCCCCGATCAGGAGGAACTCCAGGAAGATCGCGCCGATCGAGATCGGGGCGGTCGCCTGGCGCTCGTCGGCTCCTCCGGCTGGCGGAGCCGCGAGGCGACGGCCTCGCGGCCCTGCGCCTGGCGCTGGCGGTCGGGCCGGTCGACCTCCTCGAGGCGGGTGACGCCGTAACCCTGCCGCTCGAGCCACTCCAGCTTCTCGCTCGGGACGTAGGCATCAACGACGATGCCGCGCTTGCCCTCGCGGTAGCCGACCACGACGACGCGGAGCTTCGCTCCGAGCGCGGTGAGGTGCCGCCGGTCGCGTCCGGTGACAGCGACGTGGTAGAGGGACATGGTCCGAGAGGCCATCAGCTTCCCCCGGACGGTCGGCGGCGGGGAAGTAACAAGGGGGTAAGTTACGGTTGCAGCCCCGGGGCCCCGCCGGCCGCTCCTCGATCCTTGGACTTCGGGCGGCCGGTGGTGGATGATCGCCGCAACCGGAACGGCCCGACCCCAGGAGGGCCTCCGGGGCGCGATCCTGCCGAAGGAGGACAAGATGGCGACTGCCCTCGCCGTGCTGGCCCTGCTCATCCCCGCCCAGGCTCCGAAGGAGCCGGCCAAGGACCTCTTCCTCCACAGCGTGAAGGCGCCCGGCGTGGAGGTCCGATTCGTGGACTACCACTGGCAGCCGGCGATCTTCGGCGCCATGGAGAAGGGGACGGGCGAGATCCCCGAGGCGAGGCGCAACTGGGTCGTCGCCCGGGTCATCCTGGACGACCACCCGCTGACCCTGGAAGGAGCCCGCCTGCCGGTCGGCAACTTCGCGCTCGCCCTGTGGCCCAACCTCGACGGCAAGGGCATGGCGGTCGAGATGCGTCGGGTGGACATGCGCGACGTCTTCCCCGACCTGAACGCGATGGCGCCCGCGCCGCGAGGCGAGACGATCTACAAGGGCCCGGCGAACTTCGAGACCGTGAGCCCCCTCGCGCCGCGCCTCGACGTGTCGGTGGGTGAGGCGGGCGGCCGGGTCGTGCTCGCCCTGCGCTATGGAGACCGCCGCCTGTCGCTGACGCTCACGCGCTGAGTGACCCCCGGGGCGCGACGACGGTCAGAACAGGAACGACAGGAAAACCTGGAAGCCCTTGAACGTCAGCTCGCCGCCCAGCTGGCTGGCCACGATCCCGCGGTCGTAGGTGTACTTGTAGTACTTGTATTGCGCGCCGAGGCCGGCGTTGGGGAAGAAGTAGTAGTCGGCCGCCAACCGCCAGTCGGTGACCGAGCCGGTGGAGTCGCCGGGGCTCAGCTTGATGTACAGGAAGTCCCCCCGGAGGGCGAGCCTCTTCGCCGGCCAGGCGTTGGCGTAGCCGCCGAAGGCGCCGGTGACGCTCCCCGTGGACGCGCTGGCGTCGAGCGTCCGGCTCTCGGACCCGCCCGGCGTGGAGACGGTGCCCGTGGCCTGGATCTCGGCCTTCAGCCACAGGTAGCCGAAGCCGATCGTGGGACCGATCTCGAAGCGCTCGTTGCGGAAGGCCGCGAAGCGGTAGTACCCGGCGAGGATGTCGCTGCTCGTGCTCGAGTTCGCGGTGAGGCCGGCGCTGTAGGTCTCCCCGCCCCAGCTGAAGTCGCGCTGGAGCGTGTGGTCGGTCCCGGTCTGGCTCGACCGCGTGAAAGCGAGCTTGAGCTGGTGACGTCGACCGACGCGCCAGGTACCGTCCACCCAGAACGTGTTCACGCTGTCGTTCTCGCCCAGGTCCTTGGTGAAGTCGATCTGCCCCGACCCGCCCTGCGGCCCGTTGTAGCGCAGGATGGCGACGGCGGTGATGCGGAAGTAGCCGGTATCGATCTGAAAGCGGTCGGTGAGGCCGTTCCACGTGCCGGTCGGGGACTGGGCGAAAACGGGGGGAATCACCACCAGGCTGGCGGCGGCGACCACGCCGCCGACGAGAGTTCTCATGACCGCACTCCTTGATCAAGCACGACCTCGGTCCTTGATCGAGGCTCCGCGCCGGGCCCGGGGTCAGGGGGTCCGCCGAGGCCTCTCCTTCAGGCCCATCTCGGTGAGGCGCTGGACCACGCCGTGGACCTTCTTCTCCTCGTCCGCGGTGACTTCCGTGAAGTAGTCGTCGCCGCGGAAGACGCGGGCGTTGAAGGCGACCTCCGGCCGCATCTGGCCCTCGGGCTGGAAGAAGGCCGCCGCCCGCGGGCTCTCGACCTCCACCCGGGCACGGCCTTCCGGCGGGGCGAGGGTCTCGGCGATCTCGCGAAGTCCTTCCCAGATTGCCGCCGCCGCCGCCCGGCGCTCGGGACCCGGTCCCGACTCCAGGGGCAGCCGGGCGTAGAGGCCGAGCGTGAACCCCACCTGGACTTGGCGTCCCTTGACCATCTCCACGAGTGGCGCCACCTCGAAGGACGCCTCGTGAGCCCGGGCCCATTCCGCGACGTCCCCTCTGCCCAAGACGACCTCCGTCAGCCCCGGTGGCGGCGCTTGACCTTCAGCTGGGCGAGCGAGCGGGCGAGCGAGGCGTTGGTCGAGGCGACCTCCTCGGCCGAGAGCTTCTCGCGGAGCCGGGCCTCCGCCCGCCGGCGGGCCTCCTCGGCCTTGGCCTCGTCGATCGTCTCCGCCGCGACGGCCATGTCGGTGAGGACGGACACGCGGCGGCCCGTGACCTCCACGAGGCCCCCGCCCGCGGCGAGGAAACGGTCCCGCCCGTCCTTGCGTACGACGATCTCCCCCGGCACGATCCTCGTCATGAGCCGGACGTGGCCGGGGAGGACCCCCATCTCGCCCTGCACCCCGGTGAGCGTGACCATCTCCACGTCTTCGGAGAAGGCCTCGCCGTCCGGGGTCACGATCTCGAGCTTCATGGTCTCGGCCATGTTCGCCTCGCGCCCTCGCGCGTGCCTCGCCGCTCAGTCGGGCGTCACCTCGTCGATCCCGCCCTTCATGTAGAAGTTGCCCTCCGGCACCGCGTCGTGCTTGCCGTCGAGGATCTCCCGGAAGCCGCGCACGGTCTCGGCCACGGGGACCTGCTTGCCCTCGCGGCCGGTGAAGACCGCGGCCACGCTGAACGGCTGGCTCAGGAAGCGCTGGATCTTGCGCGCCCGTCCCACGGTGACCTTGTCGACCGGCGACAGCTCGTCGATGCCGAGGATCGCGATGATGTCCTGGAGGTCCTTGTAGCGCTGGAGCACCTGCTGCACCCCGCGCGCGACGTCATAGTGCTCCTGGCCCACGATCTCGGGGGCCAGGGCGCGGGACGTGGAGGCGAGGGGGTCCACCGCCGGGTAGATGCCCAGCTCGGCGATCGAGCGCTCCAGGACGAGCGTCGCGTCGAGGTGGGCGAAGGTGGTGGCCGGCGCGGGGTCGGTCAGGTCGTCGGCCGGCACGTACACCGCCTGGAAGGAAGTGATCGAGCCCTTCTTCGTGGAGGTGATCCTCTCCTGGAGGGCGCCCATCTCGGCGGCGAGAGTGGGCTGGTAGCCGACCGCGCTGGCCGTCCGGCCGAGGAGGGCCGAGACCTCCGAGCCGGCCTGGGAGAAGCGGAAGATGTTGTCGATGAAGAGGAGCACGTCTTGGTTCTTCTCGTCCCGGAAGTACTCGGTGATGGCGAGGCCGGCCAGGGCCACGCGCAGGCGGGCCCCCGGTGGCTCGTTCATCTGCCCGTAGACGAGGGCGATCTTGGACGCGCCGAGGTCCTTCTGGTTGATGACCCCCGCCTCCGACATCTCGCGGTAGAGGTCGTTGCCCTCGCGGGTGCGCTCGCCCACCCCCGCGAAGACCGACACGCCGCCGTGGAGCTTGGCGATGTTGTTGATGAGCTCCATGATCACGACCGTCTTGCCCACCCCGGCGCCCCCGAAGGCCCCCACCTTGCCGCCCTTGAGGAAGGGGCAGATGAGGTCGATGACCTTGATCCCGGTGGGGAGGACCTCGGGAGACGTCGACTGGTCCACGAGGGGCGGGGCCGGGCGGTGGATCGCGTAGCGCTTCTCCGCCTTGACCGGCCCTCGCTCGTCGACCGGCTCCCCGGTCACGTCGAAGACCCGGCCCATCACGCCCTCGCCGACGGGCACCGAGATGGGCCCGCCGGTGTCCGCCACCTCGAAGCCCCGCTTCAGGCCCTCGGTGCCGGACATCGAGATCGTCCGCACCCAGTTGTCGCCGAGGTGCTGCTGGACCTCGAGGGTCAGCTTGACCGGCTGCTTCTGGACCTCGTACTCCACGGTCAGCGCGTTGTAGATCGCGGGCCGCCCCTCGGGGAACTCCACGTCCACGACCGCACCGACGACCTGGACGACTCTGCCCTTGTTCATACGCACCCAGCTCTCCATGGCGGACGGCCGCCGCCCGTGGCTCAGTCGGACTGGCCGCCCGCGATCTCCAGCAGCTCCCTGGTGATGTTCCCCTGGCGCAGCTTGTTGTACTCGAGGCTCAGGTCCCGGATGAGCCCGTCCGCGCTGTCCGTGGCGTTCTTCATCGACACCATGCGCGCGCTCTGCTCGCTCGCCTTCGCGTTCAGCAGGACCTGGTAGACGAGGATGGCCAGGTACTGCGAGAGGATGAAGGCGAGGTCTCCCTCCGGATCGCGTTCGAACAGGATCGCGGGGCCCTCGGCCGGGGCAGCCGCCTCGGCTTCCATCCCCGGGATCCTGAGCGTCGTGATCTCCCCGACCGGCAGGAACTCGATGAAGGCGGCCTCCTGGGTCAGGGTGTTGACGAAGCGCGTGGCCACCACCTTGACCTCGTCCACCTCCCGCTTCAGGAAGAGGTCGCGGGCGAACGTCGCGATCGCCCTCGCCTCGGCGAAGGTCGGGCTGTCCCCGTAGGCGAACTCGGCGGCGAGCGTCCGGCCCGAGCGGGCGACGAACTGGGCCGCCCGGCGGCCGGCGGTGACGAAGACCGTCGACGCCGGGTCGAACTCCGCGGCCACGCGGAAGACGTTGGTGTTCAAGGCCCCGCACAGCCCCTTGTCCGCGGCGACGAGGACGATCCCCCGCCGGCGGACTTCGCGGCGCTCCAGCAGGGGGTGTTCGAACTGCGGCTGCTGCCTCGCCGCGCGCATGATCCGGTACAGGAGCTGGACGAAGGGACGTCCGGCGAGCGCCGCCTCCTGGGCCTTTCGCATCTTCGATGCCGCGACCATCTGCATCGCCCGGGTGATCTGGGCGGTGGCGCCGATCGACCGGATGCGCCTTCGGAGCTCGCGGGGGCTCGCCATGGCTCAGCCGATCACTTGAAGCCCTGCTTGAACTGCTCGGCGGCGGCCTTCAGCTCGGCGACGAGCGCGTCGCCGAGCGTCTTCTCCCGGCCGATCTTCGCGAGGAGGTCGGCCTTGCGCGTGCTCAGGAAGTCCACGAGCTTCGCCTGGCACTCTCGGACTCGTTCCACCGGCACGTCGTCGAAGTAGCCGTTCTGGACCACCCACATGACCGCCACCTGGACCTCGACCGGGACCGGGCTGTACTGGGGCTGCTTGAAGATCTCCACGATCCTCTTGCCGCGGTCGATCTGGGCCTGGGTCTTGGCGTCGACCTCCGAGCCGAACTGGGCGAACGCAGCCAGCTCGCGGAACTGGGCGAGGTCGCCCTTGAGCTGCCCCGCCACCTGCTTCATGGCCTTGAGCTGGGCCGCCGAGCCCACGCGCGAGACCGAGATGCCCACCGAGATCGCCGGCCGCACGCCCTGGTAGAAGAGATCCGTCTCCAGGAAGATCTGGCCGTCGGTGATCGAGATGACGTTGGTGGGGATGTAGGCGGAGACGTCGCCGGCCTGGGTCTCGATGATGGGGAGCGCGGTGAGGGAGCCGTTGCCGTACTGCTCGCCGACCCGCGCCGCCCGCTCCAGCAGCCGGCTGTGCAGGTAGAAGACGTCGCCGGGGTACGCCTCGCGGCCGGACGGCCGCTTCAGGATCAGCGCGACCTGCCGGTAGGCCACCGCGTGCTTGGACAGGTCGTCGTAGATGACGAGCGCGTCCATGCCGTTGTCCATGAACCACTCGCCCATGGCCGCTCCCGCGAACGGCGCCAGGTACTGGCTGGCCGCGGAGTCGGAGGCGGGGGAGGCGAGGACGATGGTATAGGGCATCGCCCCGTGCTGCTCGAGGGTGGAGAGGATCCGGGCGATGCTCGACTGCTTCTGGCCGATCGCGACGTAGATGCAGTAGAGCGGGCGGTACTCCTTGTCGCCCTTCGTCTCGGCTTCCTTGTTGAGCCGGGCCTGGTTGATGATGGTGTCGATGCAGATCGTCGTCTTGCCCGTCGACCGGTCGCCGATGATCAGCTCGCGCTGGCCGCGGCCAACCGGGATCATGGCGTCGATGGCCATGATCCCCGTCTGGACCGGCTGGCTGACCGACCGCCGCTTGATGATCCCGGGGGCCGTCTTCTCGACGGGGTAGGCGGCGGCGCTCTTCACCGGACCCTTGCCGTCGAGCGGCTCTCCGAGGGTGTTCACGACGCGGCCGAGGAGGCCCTTGCCGACCGGCACCTGCAGCAGCTTTCCGGTGGCCCGGACCTCGTCGCCTTCCTGGAGCTTCGTGTAGTCGCCGAGGATGATGACCCCGACCTCGGTCTCGTCGAGGTTCAGGGCCAGGCCGGTGATGCCGTGGCCGAGGTCGATCATCTCGTTGAGCATCGCGTCGGCGAGGCCCTCGATCTTGGCGACGCCGTCGCCGATCTCGCGGATCGTCCCCACGTTCTGCTTGGCGGTGGCCGCCTTGGCCCCCGCGATCTGCGCCTCGATCTCCCGTAGCAGCTTGTCCATTGGGACCTCAGGCCAATCCTTCACCCGGTGAGGACGCGGCCCGACTGGTGGCCGGGACGTCGTGCTCGTACCGCTCGCGCGGGTGGCTCAAAAGCGCTCCTCCAGCGTGAGGAGCGCCGCCCGCACGCTGCCGTCGTACACGTCGCTGCCGATCTTCACGCGCATCCCCCCGATGAGCGCGGGGTTGTCCGCGAACGACGTGCTCACCCCCGGCCCGTAGGCCCGAACGACGCCTGCCTCGACGCTCGCCCGGAGGTCGGGGGGGAGCGGGGTGGCGCTCTCCACGACCGCGCTGTGGAGGGCGCGGTCGAGGCTCACCAGCCGCTGGAAGTGGGAGAGTATGGCCAGGCCCCCGCGGCGCCTCGCTCCGGCCACGCGCTCGACCACCTGCCGGGCCCGGCCCTCGTCGAGCAGGCCAGAGACGACGCAGGCCCGGTAGAGGCGCCTCGCTTCGCGTCGGGCTCGTCGGTTGATCCTCATTCCGGTCTCGAAGCGAGCGGGCTAGGCCGAAAGCCGCTTCGCCGTCTCCTCGTCCAGCCGTCGCTGGTCCTCCGGCGTCAGGACCTTGCCGGCGACCGCGGCGGTCGTCTGCACCACCAGCCGTCCCACCTCGCGCTTCAGCTCGGCGAGCATCCGCACGTGATCCTGGGCCGCCGCCTCCCGCGCCCGGGCGACGATCTGCTCGGCGGCTGCGACCGCCTTCTGCGTCTCCTCCTGCTGCACGCGGGCGGCCGCGGCCCGCGCCTCCTCGATCAGCTTCGTCGCCTGCGCGTTGGCCTGCCCGATGACCTCCTGGCGCTGGGCCTCGGTCCTGGCCAGCTCGGCCTTGATCTGCGCGGCGTTGGCCAGCCCCATCTCGATCTGCTGGCGCCGCTCCTCGAGCATCGCGAGGACGCGCTTGTAGGCGAAGCGGTAGAGGACGGCGCAGACGATCGCGAAGCTCACGACCTGGGCCAGGAAGTGGGGCCAGTCCACGCCGAACGTACGGGCGATCTCGTCGACCTGCCCGCCGGCGCCAGCCAGCAGAAGAAGAGCGTTCATAGTCGGACCCTCACGGGCTCGTGCCTGGGCCCGGCCTAGCGCACGAGGAAGAGCGCGTAGAAGACGATCGCCTCCGCGAAGGCGATGGCCAGGATCGACTGCACGAGGATCTTCGTCGACGCGCCGGGGTTCCTTCCCACCGCGGTCGAGGCGGCCATGCCGATCAGGCCCACACCGATGGCCGCCCCCAGGGCCGCCAGGCCGACGTGGATGCTCCCGCTCATAGGTTCCTACCTTTCCTCGCCCGTGGACGCGCGGCCTCGGAGGTCGCGGTCCGGGCGTCGAAGATCGTCATTCGTCGTGCGCGGTCACGGGTGCTTCTTCCTCGTGTTGGCAGATCAGCAGGGTGAAGACGGCCGTCAACAGCATGAAGACCAGGGCCTGGACGAGGCCCACCAGCAGCTCCAGGAAGTAGAACGGTATCGGCAGCAGCCAGCCGAGGCCCGGCACCAGCCGAGCCATCGTCTCCAGCATGTTCTCGCCGGCGAAGATGTTGCCGTAGAGACGGAAGCTCAGGGAGACGGGACGGAAGAGGATCGAGACGACCTCCAGGCAGCCGGCCGCGAAGAAGACGATCACCATGAGGACCTTCATGAAGCCGGCGGTGTCGCCCTTGGCGCCGAAGAGCTCGTGCGCCATTCCCCGGAGCCCGACCTCCCGCAGCGCCCAGTAGATCCAGAGCGCGAAGAAGACGATCGCCATGGCCAGGGTCAGGTTGAGGTCGGCATTGGCCCCGCGCAGCAGCGGCTGGTCGATCTTGAAGCCGGTGGCGCTCTGGTGTCCCCAGCCGATCGTCCCCACCCCCGGTATCAGGCCCACCCAGTTCGCCGTGATGATGAAGATGAAGATCGTGGCGAAGAACCAGAACGTCCGCTGCACGAGGTGCCGGCCGATGATGCCCTCGAGGAGGCCGTAGAGCCCCGAGACGAGCCACTCCAGGACGTTCTGGGCTCCGTCCGGGACCTGCTTCATGCTCCGCGTGGCGCGATGGGCGAAGACGATGAGGCCCAGCGCCACCACCCAGCTCACGGCCATGGAGTTGGTGATCGGGAAGCCGAGGGGACGGGCGAGCTCGACCGCGCTCCGCGGGAGGCCGTGCTCTTCCTGCTCGGGGATCGCGTTCGCCTCGCCGTCCGGCTTCGCGAGAGACGGCGAGCCGGCCGCCTCCGCAGCGGGGGCGGAGCCCTGAGGCGCAGGTTCGGCCGCCGATGGTCGGACCATCCCCAGGCCCCAGCAGAGGCCGGCGAGCAGCGCCGCCACCGCCAGGCGCCGGGTCCGACCCTTCACGAGCAGCCGGCGCACCAGGATGCCAACGATAGAACGACGGTTCGCACCGAGCTTCGTGCGGGAGTGCATTCGCGAATCCGGGGGGAGGGACGCCTGCATGAGTCGCCGAGGGCGAAACGATAGCACAGGACGTCCGCCCCGAAAGTAACAACCCGGTAAGTTACGGTTTCAAGGTCCGGCCGGCCTCGGGCCCGCCTTGCGCCGCCATCCCGGGTGCGAGCCTGTTCGCGACGCCGGCCGGTGTACCCTGTGGATCGAGGCGCAGGCGGCCGGAACCTCTGGAGGGTCCTGAGGTCGCCGCCCGCTTCCCGGCCCAGGAGTTCGGCGGGCGAAGGGCGAAGGAGACCGCATGAAGGACGAGAAGCGCGACAAGAAGGCCGGCGGGAAGAGCGGCGCCAAGGACAAGCTGAAGGCGAAGGCGTACGAGAAGGAGCTTCGGCGCCTGCAGGCCGAGCTGTGCCAGCTCCAGGAGTGGGTGAAGGCCACCGGGCAGCGCATCATCGTCGTGTTCGAGGGGCGCGACGCGGCGGGCAAGGGGGGGACGATCAAGGCGATCACCGAGCGCGTCAGCCCGCGCGTCTTCCGGCTGGTGGCGCTGCCCGCGCCCTCGGACCGCGAGAAGACGCAGATGTACATGCAGCGCTACCTCGCGCACTTCCCGGCCGCAGGGGAGGTCGTCATCTTCGACCGGAGCTGGTACAACCGGGCCGGCGTCGAGCACGTGCTCGGCTTCTGCACCCCGGAGCAGCACCGCCGGTTCCTGGAGCTCTGTCCCACCTTCGAGAGGTGGGTCGTCGACAGCGGCATCCGCCTCTGCAAGTACTGGCTGGAGGTCGGCCCGGAGGAGCAGAAGAAGCGGTTCCAGGCCCGGATCGACGATCCCCTGCGGCAGTGGAAGCTCAGCCCCACCGACCTCGAGTCGCGGCGCCGCTGGTACGACTACTCGCTCGCCCGGGACATGATGCTGGCGGCCACGGACACGAAGCACGCGCCCTGGCACGTCGTGAGGTCCGACGACAAGAAGCGCGCCCGGCTGAACTGCATCGCGCACTTCCTGAGCCAGATCCCCTACAAGCGCGTGCCGCGC
>Ga0335084_10007022_pt1 | contig 11208 bp, 11 predicted proteins | sample Lox_Sample_44_FD_206721 | JGI IMG/M metagenome (GOLD analysis project Ga0335084, IMG submission 206721) | Soil microbial communities from Loxahatchee National Wildlife Refuge, Florida, United States - Lox_Sample_4.4 | ecosystem: Environmental > Terrestrial > Soil > Wetlands | place: USA...
TCCAGGTCCGCTTGCGAGGCGAACTTCTTTCCGGTCACGATACGGATGAAGAACCTTCGGGCAGCATCGCTCAATGGTAGCGCAAATCGGCTGAGCCACCTGGACTTCGGGTGTTCGAGCGTTGACTCCGGCGGCCCGGCTGCGTCGTGCCCGGATCCCGAACTATAATGGCCGACGCGAAGTACTCGTCACTCCTCGACGGACACCAAGATGAAACGCTCAAGCTCACGATTTTCAATGGCGACGGCTCTTGCGGTATGCCTGCTCTGGGGTTGCGCCAGCGCCCCGCCGAGCGAGATCAAGGCCGCCGGCGATGTGAAGGTCTACGACGGTGGAAATCTCCCGCCCAATCAGTACGACGTGGTGCGCCGCATCTGGGTCGACTCGTGGCGCTCGGCGTTCTGGCTGCCCACGTATCCGAGCGAGGGCGAAGCCGTGGCCGCGCTCAAGGCCGAGGCCAGCCGCGCGGGCGCAGACGGTCTCGTGAACGTCGCCTGCGTGGACGAGCCGCGTGCGACAGGGTCCACGACTACCCCTACCAAGGTCCTGTGCTACGCCAACGCCATCCGTCTTCGGCAAAAGGCGGGATAGTTCGCCGATGCCCAGCCGCCAGCCCGCCGCACCGGGCCCGCGCGCGAGGGTATCGTCTGTGAAGGCTGGGGCCGCCGTCCGCGCAACTTACCGCCGCCCCGAGCTGCGCGCTGCGGTCGTATTCAGGCACCTACTCCTTCGGCCTCTTGTCCACCACCCGCTTCGCCTTCCCGATCGAGCGCTCGATTCCGCCGCTGGGCACGACGCGCACCTCCGCCGAGACGCCGATCAGGCTCTTGATCGCGTGCGCGAGCCTCGCCCCCGCTGAGTCGGCGTCGGCGCTCCCTGCGCCCGGTGCGCGCTCGACCAGGACCGCCATCTCGTCCAGGTGCTTCGGCCGTGTGACCTCGAGCTGGTAGTGCGGCGCGAGCGCTTCCTGCTTGAGGATGAGCTCCTCCACCTGCGTCGGGAACACGTTCACGCCACGGATGATGATCATGTCGTCGGAGCGGCCGGTGATCTTCTCGATGCGCCGCATCGAGCGCGCGGTGGGTGGCAACAGCCGCGTGAGATCACGCGTGCGGTAGCGGATGATCGGTAGCGCTTCCTTGGTAAGCGACGTGAAGACCAGCTCGCCCTTCTCGCCGTCGGGTAGCACGCGCCCGGATTCGGGATCGATGATTTCGGGATAGAAATGATCCTCCCACACGGTGAGCCCGTCCTTGGTCTCGATGCACTCCTGTGCCACGCCAGGGCCGATTACCTCCGACAGCCCGTAGATGTCGATCGCGTCGATGGCGAGCTTGGCCTCGATCGCCTGCCGCATCGTGGGCGTCCAGGGCTCCGCGCCGAAGATGCCTATCTTGAGCGAAGAACTCCTCGGGTCAGTGCCCTGGCGCTCCATCTCCTCGGCGATCGCGAGCATGTAGGACGGCGTGACCATGATGATCGTCGGCTGGAAGTCCGCGATGAGCTGCACCTGGCGCTCGGTCATTCCGCCCGACATCGGGATCACCGTGCAGCCGAGCTTTTCCGCGCCATAGTGCGCGCCGAGTCCTCCGGTGAAGAGCCCGTAGCCGTACGCGATGTGCACGATGTCGCCGGCGCGTCCGCCCGCGGCGCGGATCGAGCGCGCCATTACCGTGGCCCAGACGTCGATGTCGGCGCGCGTGTAGCCCACGACGGTCGGCTTGCCGGTCGTCCCCGAGGAAGCGTGAATCCGGACTACCTGCTCGCGCGGGACGGCGAACATGCCGAACGGATAGTTCTCGCGCAGCTCCTTCTTGGTCGTGAACGGCAGCCGCGCGAGATCGGCGAGAGACTTCACGTCGTTCGGGTGCATGCCGGCGGATTCGAACGCGCGCCGGTAGTGCGCAACATGATCGTAGGCGTGCCGCAGGGTCCACTGAAGGCGCTTGAGCTGCAGCGCCTGCAGCTCGTCGCGGCTCGCCGTTTCGATGGACTCCAGATCGCCGGGCGCGGGCTTCCTGGCCGGCATGGCTCCTCCTACGCTTCCTCGATGACGCGCCCCTTGATGCGGTAGGACTTGCCGCGAAAGAGCGCCACCGTCTCGCCGTTCTGATTCCTGACCTCGATGTCGTACACGCCGGTGCGCCCGCTCGCGCTGCGCTCGCGAGCGATGGCAATGAGGCGGTCGCCCTCATGTGCCGGCGCCACGAAGTCGATCGAGCAGCCCGAGGCGACGGTAGTCAGATTGTAGCTGTTGCAGGCGAAGGCGAACGCGCTGTCGGCGAGCAAGAAGATGAAGCCGCCGTGACAGATGGCGTGGCCGTTCAGCATGTCCGCGCGCACCGTCATCGTCAGCTCGGCGCGCCCCGGGCTTACCGTCGCGATCTTCATGCCGAGCGTCTGCGAGGCGCGGTCGCGGGTGTACATCGCCTGCGCGACCCGCTCGGCGAGCGCTTGCGCCTCCTGCGCTGTCGCTGCCGGGTGATGCTCGCCCACGGCCCTAGCGTCCCGCGAACTTCGGCGGTCGCTTCGCCCGGAACGCGGCGACACCCTCGCGGAAGTCGTCGCTGCGTCCCAGTGCCTGCTGCAGGTCGCGCTCTACGTCGAGTTGCGCCCGTAGCGTAGTGTTCGCCGCAGCGTTCAGCGCCTCCTTCGCGCCGGCAAGCGCGCGCGTCGGCGCAGCGGCGAACTGCTGCAGCAGCGCCTCGACGGCGGGCATCAGCTCGGCATCCTCGACGCACTTCCAGATGAGCCCCCACTCGGCCGCCTGCTCCGCCGACAGCTTGTCACCCGTGAGCGCGAGTCCCTTCGCCCGCGCCATGCCGACGAGCCGCGGCAGGAAGTAGGTGCCGCCGGCGTCCGGCAGGAGGCCGATCCTGCAGAACGCCTGGATGAAGCTCGCCGATTTCGCGGCGATCACGATGTCGCAGGCGAGCGCAACGTTCGCGCCCGCCCCCGCCGCCACGCCGTTGACCGCGCAGACCACTGGCATCGGCAGCGTCTGCAGCGTCAGCACCAGCGGCTTGTAGTTGCGCTCGATGGTGGCGCCGATGTCGACCGGCTCCATCCCTTGCGGAACCTCGCGCTCGGAGAGGTCCTGCCCGGCGCAGAAGCCGCGCCCAGCACCGGTGAGGAGCAGCGCGCGCAGCGATGCATCGGTCTTCACCTGCGCCAGCGCGTCGCGAAGATCCGCATGCATCGCGTCGGTGAAGCTGTTGAGCCGGTCGGGTCGGTTGAGCGTAATGCGCGCGATGCCGCCGCCGCTCTCGAAGAGAATATTCTCGTAGCTCATACGTGCATCCGGTGCTGCACGACGCGGAAGCGGCCGGCAACGAACGCGGAGTCGGTGAGCGCGGAGTTCGCGGCGGGATTGGCTCCGGTGCCGTGGTAGTCGGAGAAGGCTGCCGACTGGTTGACGAACACGCCGCCGGTGAGATTGATCGACAGGGCAACGCCGGCGTCTTCTGCGGCGGCGATGGCGGCGTCGGTCACCGCCCGGTCCCTCGAGTAGAGCGACAGCGTGAGCGCACCATGATTGCGCACCGCGCGCCGCGCGATGTCGAGGCTCTGCGCCGTGCCGTCGGTGGCGATCACGAAGGCGATCGGGCCGAACCATTCCTTGAGGTACTTCGCATCGTCCTTCGCGTCGAGCTTGACGATGAGCGGGGTGCGAACGCGCGCGTCCTTGAATTGCGGGTGCGCGATCGCCTGGCTGTCGAGGACGATCGCGCCGAGGCTCCGCGCCGCGTCGATGCGCTGCGCGACGCCGTCGTTCACCACGGCGCCGAGGATCTCGACCGCGCGCGCCGGATCCCCGACGAGCTTCTGCACAGCGTCGACGATCGCCTGCGTCACCTGGTCGAACGAGATGTGCCCTTCGCCGGTGTCGATGCCGCTGCGCGGCACGTAGATGTTCTGCGGCGCCGTGCACATCTGCCCGGTGTAGAGCGAGAGCGAGAACGCGATGTTGCGCGCCACTGTCTTCACGTCGTCGGCCGAGTCGATGACGATCTGGTTCACGCCTGCCTTCTCGGTGTACACCTGCGCCTGCCGCGCGTTCTTTTCCAACCATTCACCGTTGGCACTGCTGCCGGTGAAGTCGATGAGCTTTACCTCAGGCCGCATGGCGAGCTTCTGCGCGGTGTCGTCGCCGGCCAGGTGCGCGACGAGCGTCACCACGTTCGGATCGAATCCTGCCTCCGCGAGCACCTCGCGCGCGATCTGCACAGTGATCGCGAGCGGCAGGATCGCGTTGGGATGAGGCTTCACCACGACCGCATTGCCGGTGGCGAGGCTCGCGAACATGCCCGGATACCCGTTCCACGTCGGGAACGTGTTGCAGCCGATGACGAGGCTCACGCCGCGGGGAACGATGCGGAAGTGCTTCTCCATCTTCAGTGGTTCGTTCTTGCCCTGCGGCTTCTCCCAGTAGGCCGTGGCGGGCACGCGGCGCATCTCGTCGTATGCGTAGGCGATCGCTTCGAGCGCGCGATCCTGCGCGTGGGGGCAGCCGGCCTGGAATGCCATCACGAAGGCCTGGCCGCTCGTGTGCATCACGGCGTAGGCGATCTCGAAGCTCCGCTTGTTGATGCGGGTGAGGATCTCGAGCGCAACGCCGAGCCACACCTCTGGCCCCGCCTTGCGCCAGCCCTCCTCGGCCTTGGCGATCGCCGCGAAGAGAGCGTCGAGATCGACCTTCGGGTACGTCACGCCGAGCGGCATGCCGTAAGGCGAGACCTCACCGCCCACGCTGCCTCGCGCGGCGGGAAGCGTCAGCGGGAATGGCTTGTCGAGCAGCGCCTCGAACGCCGCTTTGCCGTGCGCGGGCATTTGCTCTCCGTAGGCCTTGGGGCTCTCCGGGAATGCGCTCCAGTAGCCGCGCACGGCGATCGCGTTGAGCGCCTGATCGAGCAGCGCGCGGTGGCGCTCGAACAACGGATGCGGCACGGGAGACCTCCTCAGTCATCCCGGCGCAGCCGGGATCCAAGTTCACAGACACAAATTGGGCCCCGGCCTGCGCCGGGGCGACAAGTATTGTATCGCCTTACCCGTTCATCCAACGTGATCGTAGTCGACGGTCACCTTGTCCGTCACCGGATAGCTCTGGCAGCAAAGGACGAACCCGCGCGCGATCTCGTAGTCCTCGAGCGCGAAGTTGACGTCCATCTCCACTTCGCCCTCGACGAGCTTGGCGCGGCAGGTCGAGCACACTCCCCCCTTGCACGAGTACGGCAGCTCGATCCCTTGCCGAAGTGCCGCATCGAGAATGTTCTCCTTGCCCTTCTCCAGCGTGTACTCACGCCGGGCGCCGTCGATGACGACCGTCACAGCGCACTCCGCGCGCCCGGGCGCCGGCTGTGCGGGTGCCTTGTGCTCGTGCTTCGGGATGCTGGCGGCGAAGAGCTCGATCTTGATCCGCGACTTGGGAAAGCCTCTGGCCTGCAGCGCCGTGGACACGGCCTGCATCATGCCGTCGGGGCCGCAGATGAAGGCCGTGTCGACTTCGGTCAGATCGACCCAGTGGGCTAGCAGCGCCTCCGCCTTCTGCACGTCGATGCGCCCGTTCAGGAGCGCGATGTCCTGCGCTTCGCGGCTCATCACGTAGACGATGTTGAGACGCGGGAGATTTCGATCCTTGAGGTCGGCCAGTTCCTCCCTGAAGATCACCGCCGAGGTGGAACGGTTGCCGTAGAAGAGCGTGAAGCGACTCTGCGGCTCCGCTGCGAGAGTAGTCTTGACGATCGAGATGATCGGCGTGATGCCGCTGCCAGCGGCGAAGGCGACGTAGTGCTTGCGGTTGGCGGGGTCCAGCGGCACGTTGAAGTGCCCCATCGGCGGCATGACATCCAGCACTGCCCCCGCCTTCACGTTCTCGTTCACCCAGGTCGAGAACGTCCCGCCCGGCGCCTTCTTCACCGCGATGCGCAGGTCGCCGTCCTGCACCGCGGAGCAAATCGAGTAGGAGCGGCGCAGGTCCTCGCCGTCGATGTCGGCGCGCAGCGTGAGGTGCTGTCCCTGCACGAAACGGAAGGTCTGCTCCAGCGATGGCGGGATCGCGAAGCGCAGCACGACGGCGTCGCGCGTTTCGCGCGCAACGCTCGCGACTTCGACCGGGTGGAACTTGCCCAAGCGTGGTTTAGTGCGGCTTGAAATAGTCGAACGGCTCGAGGCAATCCTCGCAGCGGTACTGAGCCTTGCACGGCGTCGAGCCGAAGCGCGATAGCTCGCGCGTGCGCTCCGAGCCGCAGCGCGGGCACGGAATAGTCTCCGCCGAGCGGCGCGAGAGCGCGCTCGTGTCGACGGCACGCACGCCGTCCGCCGCGCTCCGCCCTGGCGGCGCGATGCCGAAGCGGGCGAGCCGTTCGCGCGCCGCGGGCGCGATCCAATCCGTCGTCCACGCGGGCGCGAGGCGCGTCTCGATCCGATACTTGCCGATGCCGGTCGTGGCAAGCGCCCGGTCGATGTCCGCCGCGATCAGCTCGGTGGCCGGGCAGCCCGAGTAGGTCGGCGTCACGGTCACCACGATCACGTCTTCGCGCCACTCGACGGCGCGCACGATACCCAGGTCCACGACCGAGATCACCGGGATCTCCGGATCGGTGACCGCCGCGAGCGCCTTCCACACGGCGTCGACCGCGAGACGATGGTATTCGGCGACCGATTGTGCGCTCACCACTGCGCTCCGGGGAAGGCGCGCTGCAGATGCTGCATCGTCGCGAGCATCCGGCCAAGGTGCTCGCTGTGCACGCCGTGCTTCCCGCCGCGTTGCATCCAGCCCCCCGCCGGCTCGGTCAACGTCGCCTCACCGAGCACTACGCCTACGGCTGCGCGCCACGGCGCTTCCAGCGTGCGTGGATCGCAGGCGATGCCCTCGGCAGCGAGCGCGGCCTCCGTCTCGTCGGCGTCGAACATCTCTCCGGTGTACGTCCACAGATCGTCCATCGCCGCCTGCATCTTCGCATGGCTCTCGTCGGTGCCGTCGCCGAGCCGTACGACCCAGTCGGCGCTGCGCTCGGCGTGGTAGGTTGCCTCCTTCACCGCCTTCGCGGCGATCTCGGCAATGCGCGCGTCGCGCGAGCTCGCGAGCGCCCCGAGGAGCAGCACATGCCACTGGTCGAAGTAGAATTGCCGCGCCATCGTGTCCGCGTAGTTGCCGTTCGGCTGCTCGACCAGGAGCAGGTTGCGGAAGTCGCCCGACTCCCGCAGAAAGGCGAGCGCGTCCTCGCCCCGCCCCGAGGCCGCGAAGCGCGCCTCGACCTCCCCCGCGTAAGCGAACCACAGGCGCGCCTGGCCGAGGAGATCCAGCCCGACGTTGGTGAGCGCAATATCCTCCTCCAGCACCGGGCCGTGCCCAACCCACTCGCCGAGCCGCTGCGACAGAACGAGCGCGTTGTCGCCCAGCCGCAGGAGGTAATCGAAGAGTTGCCTGTCGCTGCCCATCGTTAGATATGCTTCACCTCGTCCGGCATCGGGAAGAAGGTGGGATGCCGGTAAACCTTGCTGTTGGCCGGTTCGAAGAGAGGCTCCTTCTCGCCGGGAGAGCTGGCGGCGATGTCGGCGGAGCGCACGACCCAGATGCTGACGCCTTCGTTGCGACGCGTGTAGACGTCGCGCGAGTTCTTGATCGCCATCTCCGCGTCGGGCGCGTGAAGGCTCCCGACGTGCTTGTGCGCAAGCCCGTGCTGCGAGCGGATGAAGACTTCCCACAGTGGCCATTCGCTTGTGCTCATGCTCATCGCTCCCGTGCTGCTTTCAGGCTGTCGCCCCGGCGGAGGCCGGGGCCTCATCGGCCTTTGAACTTTGATCCCGGCCTGCGCCGGGATGACGATTGCGGTTGCATCTCCTTGCTAGGCGGCTTGTTTCGCGTTGCGCGCGGCGCGCTTCTCCGCGTGCGCGAGCGCCGCTTCGCGCACCCAGGCGCCATCTTCCCAGGCGTTCACCCGCGTGCGCAATCGGTCGCGGTTGCACGGACCATTGCCCTTGATGACGTTGTGGAACTCCTCCCAGTCGATCGGACCGAAGTCGTAGTGGCCGCGCCCCTCGTTCCACTTGAGAAGCGGATCCGGCATCGTTATGCCCAGGTAATCCGCCTGGGGAACGGTCTGATCCACGAAGCGCTGGCGCAGCTCGTCGTTGGAGAGGATCTTGATCTTCCATTGCGCCGACTGCGCGCTGTGCACGCTGTCGGCGTCGGGCGGACCGAACATCATGAGCGATGGCCACCACCAGCGGTTGAGCGCATCCTGCGCCATCGCCTTCTGCCCGGCCGTCCCTTGACAGAGCTTGATCATGATGTCGAAGCCCTGGCGCTGGTGGAAGCTCTCCTCTTTGCAGATGCGGATCATGGCGCGCGAGTACGGGCCGAAGGAGCAGCGGCAGAGTGGGATCTGGTTCATGATCGCCGCGCCGTCGACGAGCCAGCCGATGGCGCCGATGTCGGCCCAGGTAAGCGTCGGGTAATTGAAGATGCTCGAATACTTCGCCTTGCCAGAGTGCAGATCGGCGACCATCTGGTCGCGCGAGACGTTCAGCGTCTCCGCCGCCGCGTAGAGGTACAGGCCATGCCCGGCCTCGTCCTGCACCTTCGCCATCAGGATCGCCTTGCGCTTGAGCGTCGGCGCGCGCGCAATCCAGTTGCCTTCCGGCAACATGCCGACGATCTCGGAGTGCGCGTGCTGCGAGATCTGGCGGATCAGCGTCCTGCGATAGGCCTCGGGCATCCACTCCTTGGGCTCGATCTTGATGTCGGCGTCGATCCGCGCCTGGAACTCCCGTTCCTCGGGAGTGAGCTCGTCGAGCGAGCGGACCTTCTTGGCGCCTGTGTCGACTAGTTGCGCGTACATGAATGAGCAATCCTCGAACCGGCTCGGCCACCATGGCGAGACCGCAGCGAAAACGATACACTTTTTGCATCCCAGCCGCATCAGGACGGTGAATCTGCGCACAATGCATTGGCGCCAGGCGACGGCGCTGCTCCTGGCGTTGCAGATCGCGCTCTTCCTCGTCATCGAGCCGCGCGGCGAGTTCCCGCTCAAGGACGACTGGGCGTATACCCAGAGCGTGCTCTGGCTCCTGTCCGAGCATCGGGTGCGCCTCTCGGACTGGATCGGGATGAACCTTCTGCCGCAGACGTTGCTCGGCGGCGCCACCGTCGATCTCTTCGGCTTCTCTTTCTCCGCGCTGCGGCACGTGACGCAGGCCGTCGCCCTCGCGGGTTCGGTCGCGATGCTCTGGATGTATCGCACGGCAGGGTTGACGCCCGCGCAAGCGCTGCTGGCCGCGGTCGCTGTGGTCACCACGCCATGGTGGCTCGATCTCGCCAACAGTTACATGACCGATGTCTACGCAATAGCGCTCGCCATGCCGCTCGCGGCGCTCTGCCTGCGTCAGCTTGCGAGCGAGCGGCCGATGTCGTGGCCGACGTTGACGGCGATATCGCTTCTCGGCGCCCTCGGCGTATTGCAGCGACAGGTCGTCCTGGTGCTGCCGGTGGCGTTCGGCTGCGCGTGGACGCTGCGCAGGCTGATGAATGACAAGCCATCGCAGCAGCCGTGGCGCGACTGGGTCTTCGCTTGGGCGCCCCTCGCGGCATGTGTCCTCGCGCTCGCGCTCTACAAGCTCTATCTCGCCACGGGTCCGGGCGTGCCGGCGGGGCAGCAGCAGATCGAGGGGCGGCTGCTGCCGATGCTCGGCAGCCTGCTCGCGGGCGACCCCTTCTACTGGCTGTGGTCGAGCAAGCTCGTGTGCTGGCTCGCCGGCTTCATCGGACTCGGTGTCGCCGCTTACGGGATTATCCTGCTCGGCCGTGGCGGAGGCAGCGCTGCGCAGAGATTCATTGTGCTGATCGTCGCGCTCGCGCTGACCGCAGGCATGCTCGCCGGGCTGTGGGTGCCGCCCTATCGCAGTGGCCAGGTCATCGCCGCTACCGGGATCGGACCTTACACGCTGTTCGACGTGCTCGGGCGGTTCCATCGCGACGTGCCCACACCGGCGCCCGAAGGATTCTGGCGCGCTTGCGCCATTGCCGCCGCTGTTGGTGCGGGCGCGTTTGTCGCCGCGGTCGCGGACGCCGTGCGGCAGAGCTGGCGGGAGCGCGGCGCCGACGCACGGCGCGTCTTCCTGCTCGTCACCGTGCTCCTGTACCTGCTCCCGTTCGCCATCACCGACTTCATCGACCGTTATCTGCTCTTCGTCTTGCCCTTCATGCTGTTGCTCTTGCACGATGCACTCGGGACGCCGCAGCAGCGGGCCTATCGCAGCGTCGTCGCCATCGGCGGCGCCCTGATGCTCGCTTTCGGACTGCTGAGCTCCGCGGCCAGCCACGACTATTTCGCGTGGAACCGCGCGCGCTGGGATGCCATCGCGGAGGCCGCGCGTCGCGGCGCGACGCCTGAGAACCTCGACGGCGGCTTCGAATACAACGCCTTTTACCGCGCGGGAAAGGTCGCGCAGATCACAGCGCCCGACAAGAGCTGGTGGTGGGTCAACGACGATCGCTATTGCGTGACCTTCGACCCGCGTCCGGGCTATTCCGTGCTGAGGAGCTGGGCAGTGCGCGCGTGGCTCCCGACCACGCCGCGCCGGATTCTGCTGCTCGAGCGTATCGGCAACGGGAGCGCGTCCACGCCGCAGTAACCTCTAAGCGGGAAGCACCGTGCCGCGCACTTCGCCGAAGCCGACGCGGTAGCCCTCGCCCTGGCACCATCCGGTCATCACGACCTCGTCGCCGTCCTCGAGGAAAGAACGCCGCGCACCGTTCGCCAGCGCGATCGGCTTGGTGCCGTTCCACGCGAGCTCGAGCAGGCTTCCCCACGAGTCCGGTGTCGCGCCGCTGATCGTGCCCGACCCCATGAGATCGCCGACGCGCGTGTTGCACCCCGAGATCGTGTGCTGGGCGAGCTGCTGCGCCATGCTCCAGTAGAGGTAGCGGAAATTGGTGCGGCAGAGCGTCGTCGTCGCACTCCCCGCCGGCGCGAGCGCGACCTCGAGACGGATATCGAAAGCCTGCGCTCCGGCTTGCGCGAGATAGGGCAGCGGCGCCGGGTCCTGCGCCGGGCCGGCCACGCGGAACGGCTCGAGCGCGTCCATCGTCACGATCCATGGCGAGATCGAGGTGGCGAAGGTCTTGCTGTTGAACGGCCCCAGCGGCACGTATTCCCACTGCTGGATGTCGCGCGCGCTCCAGTCGTTCATCAGCACAACGCCGAA
>Ga0335084_10007023_pt1 | contig 11208 bp, 7 predicted proteins | sample Lox_Sample_44_FD_206721 | JGI IMG/M metagenome (GOLD analysis project Ga0335084, IMG submission 206721) | Soil microbial communities from Loxahatchee National Wildlife Refuge, Florida, United States - Lox_Sample_4.4 | ecosystem: Environmental > Terrestrial > Soil > Wetlands | place: USA: Florida...
GCGCTTTGAGCGCCGCCCAGGCGAGCCCGAGACCGAGCGCCGAACCGGCGAGCGCCAGCACGAGATGTTCGGCGAGCAGCTGCGCGCGCAGGCGCGCGGGCGAGGCGCCAAGCGCCATGCGCACGGCCAGCTCGCGCTCGCGTCGAATCAGCCGCGCCAGCGTGAGGTTGCCGACGTTGGCGCACGCGACGAACAGCACGAGCGCGACGGCCCCCATGAGAATCAGGAGCGTCGGGCGCGCGTTCTTGACGAGCACGTCACGCCACGGCGTCAGCCGCACACTGAAGCCGTCCGCGGCCGGATAATCCTTCGGATACTCGGCGTGGAGGCGATCGGCGATCGCCGTCATCTCGGCGCGGGCGGTGTCGAGCGGCACGCCGGCCTTGACGAGCGCGTAGACGTCCGTCATCCGGTGCGACCGCTCGTTCTGCATCGACGCGCTCATGTAGTGCTGGTTGGTGGGGTAGTTGGCGTACAGCTCCGCGCGCTGCGTCCCGGCATAATGCGAGCCGGGCTCGAGCACGCCAACAACCTTCGTGACGATCCCCGACAGCTCGAGCGTGCTGCCGACGGCCGCCGGATTGCTGCCGAACGCGCGGCGCCAGAACTCGTACGTGAGGACGACGACGGGCGGCGCTTTGGGCAGGTCGTCCTCGGGCGCAAGCGTGCGGCCGAGCAACGGCCGGATCGCCAGGACTTTGAAGTAGTTGGCCGTGACGAGCCCGCCGTACGCAAGCTGCGGCTCGCCGGCGCCGACGACCGAGAACTGCCAATCGCCGTACTCGACGAACTCGTCGATCGTCTTCGATTGGGCGCGATAGTCGGCCACCTCCACGAACGAGAACGGCTGCCGGCCGTTGCGGACGGGCTGTTCCATGTAGACGATGCGATCGGCGTGCGGGTAGGGAAGGGGTCGAATCAACACCCCCTCGACCGCCGAAAAGATCGCCGTCGTCGCGCCGATGCCCAGGCCGAGGGTCACGATGAACGCCATCGCGTAGCCGGGGTCCTGCCGAAACAGGCGAAGCGCAGGACGCAGCGTGAAGAATCCCTTCATGATCGATCTCCTGGATTGGCCCGTGTGGCTCGGGGCGGGCGACTCTCCCGCCAGCGCAAAACCCAGCACGAACAACATCGTCTGGGACCAGAACCAGAGTCGCGGGAGCCCGCGGCCGGCGCTCTGACGATCGGCGAAGACCTCGGTCAGGTCGCCGATGAGAGCATCGGCGTCCGGCGCGGGCAGGCGGCGCCTGAGAATCGCGACAGCGAGGCGCGGCGGCGCTGATGTGGTCGGTCCGGACACGTCACACCTCGTCGAGGCGCACGCCCTGCCACAGGCTCTTCAAGGTGCGATGCGATTCGCGGAGCTGGCGGCGCGCGCTGGCGGTCAGCTCGACGAATTTTCGCGCGCGGCCGCCGCGCCGCGGCTCGGGGTCGCCGAGCCGCGAGCGAATGAGGCCCTTGTCCTCGAGGCGGCGGAGCGCCAGGTACACCGATGGCCGGAGGATGGTGCGCCGTGTGTGGCGACGCAGCTCGTCGACGATGGGCACCCCGTACGCGCCGGGTCCGAGGCGCAGGATGGTGATCAGCACGAGGTATTCGAGCTCGCCCAGCGTGTCGGCCATGGCACGCGAGTTTAGTATAGCGACATGACTAAATCAACTGTCCGCGACGGGACGCCGCACTGCGCGCCTTCGAACACCCGATCTGCTCTAAGCTCGTCGCATGCCGGGATTCTGGCGCGCTGCGGGCGCGATCTCTGGCGACGCCCGCGTGGCGATGCGCTACGGCCGCCGCCGGCCGACGCTGGTTGTCGCGATCGTGACGACCCTCGCGCTGACGATTGGCGCGAACATCGCAGTGTTCTCCGTCGTCAACGCGGTGCTCGTGCGCGCCCTGCCGTTTGCCGACGCCGACCGCCTCGCGTACCTCACGTCGATCCGGCCAGACGCCGCTGACGCGCCGTTCACGCTGCCGGAATTTCTGGACTATCGGGCGCAGACGCGGTCGCTCGCCGGACTCGCGGCGTACGCGAACTGGAGCGCCAACCTCGCGCTCAACGGCACGACCGAGCGCCTGCAGGGCGCCCGGATGTCCGCGAACGCATTCGACGTCCTGGGTGTGCCGCCGGCGGCGGGCCGCCTGCTGCGCGAGAGCGACGATCGCGCGGACGCACCAGCGGTCGCGGTCATCAGCCATCGTCTCTGGCAGCGGGCGTTTGGCGGCGCCGCCGACGTCGTGGGCACGCCGATTCGCATGAACAGCCAGGCGGTCGTGATCGTCGGTGTGATGCCACCCCAGTTCATTCTGCCGCTGCGGGACATCGACGTGGTCGTCCCCCTCGTGCCCGATCGCGATCCGCTGCGCACCATCCGCAGCTCGACGAACTTCCTTCGCTTCATCGGCCGCCTGAAGCCGGGCGTGACGATGGCGGCGGCCCAGGCGGAGCTGACGGAAATCTGCCGCTCGCTGCGGCAGCGATTCCCGGTGGACTACGCGCGGAAGGATGGCGTGCGGGTGGTGGCCCTGCAGGACGTGCTCGTCGGGGGCTACCGGCAATCGATGTTGACAATGCTCGGTGCGGTCGCGACGGTGCTTGGCGCCGCGCTTGCGAATCTGGTCGCGCTCGTGCTCGTGCGAGCCAGCGAGCGGCGCTCGGAGCTTGCCGTCCGCGTGGCGATCGGGGCGTCGCGGGTCCATCTCGCGCGCCAGCTCATCGTCGAGGCGCTGTTGCTGACGCTCGCCGGGTCCACGCTCGGCTGGCTGCTGGCCGGCTGGCTGACGTCCGCGGCGCTGAGATTTGCGCCGGCGTCGATTCCGCGGCTCAGCGAGGTGAGCGCGGACGGCCGCGTCGTGATGTTTGCCGTCCTGCTCATGGCCGTCGTGGCCGCGACGCTCAGCCTGGCGCCGCTGGCCGCGGTGTTCCGCGCCGACGCGGGCGATGCGTTCCGCGCGGCGAGCCGCGGCGCGCTGGGCGACCGCTCGAGTCGACGCGTGCGCGCGGGCCTCGTGGTCGTCGAGGTGGCAGCGGCGCTGGTGCTGCTCCTCGCGACGACGGTGCTCATTCGGACCCTCGTAGAGCTGCAGCACGTGCAGCCTGGATTCACGACGGATCAGGTGTTTCAGGCACGCGTGTCGCTGCCGCCGGCCTACCGCACGCCTGAGGATGTCGCGCGATTCTACGAGCGGCTGTCCGATCGTCTCGCGGCCGTCCCCGGCGTCGAGCACGCTGGCCTGACGTCGGTCGCGCCGCTCAGCGGGTTGCTCGTGACCGTGCCGTTCGGCGTGGTCGGCCAGCCGCCGCGCAGCGACCGCGATCTCGTCAGCGTCAATCTGCGGGCGATCACGCCCGGCTATCTCGACGTCGTTGGCACCCGCCTCATTCAAGGGCGTCCGTTCGCCGAGACGGACCGGGCCGAGTCGGCCCCCGTCGCGCTCGTGAGCGCGGCGCTGGCGCAGCGCTTCCTCGCGGACCGGCCCGTCGGTCGCGAGGTGACGATCGACGACAACTCCAGCGGTCCGCGGCCGGTTGAAGTCGTGGGGGTCGTCGAGGACGTCCGCCAGGCGGCGATCGACCAGCCGCCGACGCTCGACGTGTACATTCCACTTCGTCAGGTGCATCCGGATGGCGTCGGACTGCTGAGGAACAACCAGTTCTGGATGGTGCGGACGGACACCGCACCGGAGGCGTTCAGGCAGACGTTCCTGACCGCCCTGCGAGCCGTCGATCAGGACGCCGCGATTGCGAGTAGTGGCGCGATGCAGGCGTCCATTGATGTCGGACTGGCGCCCAGGCGCTTCAATCTCGGTCTGTTCGTGGCGTTCTCGCTGACTTCGGTGCTGCTGGCCGTGCTTGGCGTCTACGGGCTCGTGTCGTTCGCCGTCAGTCAGCAGGAGCGCGAAATCGGGCTGCGCATGGCGCTTGGGGCCAGCGAGCGCGACGTGCTCGCCTCAATTCTCCGCAAGGCCGTCTGGCTGGGCGTCGCTGGCGCCGCGACGGGCCTCGCGCTGGCGTTCGTCGTGCGGCCGCTCGTCGGTCGTCTCGCGCCTGTCGATCTCACGGTCGATCCCCTGGCTGCCACGGCCACGACCGCGCTGCTCGTCGTCGTCGTGACCATCGCCGCGTGGGTGCCGGCACGCCGAGCCGCGCGCGTCGAGCCCACCATCGCGCTGCGGCAGTAGGAGCCGGCTATCGCGGAGCTAGTCGCCGACGCGTGCGCCGCGGTGCTTGCGCCAGGCGGCCGACGCCGCGATGCCGACCGCTCGACGACCGCCGGCTACGCCCGATCCCACGTCGTCTGTATCTTGAACTGCCGCAGCTGCGTGTCGAAACCCGCCGTCGTGGCGGTGAGCGTCCGGCCGTCCTCGGACACGACGTACTCCCCCTCACCGACCAGCGATCCGTCCTCGCGGCGCACCTGTCCGACGAGCATGTGGGGATTCGGCTGGGTCGTCACGGTCGTGAGGCCGTGAAGATCGGGGACGGGATACGGCTGGCCGTCGGGCCGCATGCGCTGCGGACGCTCCGCGACAGTCTCGCCAGTGGGTTGTGTCATGTGGGCACGCAGGAGGTAGGAGCCATCGGCGTCGCGCTCGAATGTCATCGTGCCGTTTGGCGGCCGATGATTGCCGTCGAATTTCGACCGCGCGACGTTCAGTGTCCACGTGCCGACGAAAGGATCGATCATAGCAGGGCCTCCGCGAGCACGATAGCGGCCGTGCGCCTGAGGCGTCCTGAAGGTTCTGTTAAGATTCGCCTAAGGTTTCATGGCTGCGTCCGAGGTGTACGAATTCGGGGCGTTCAGCCTGGACGTCTCCGAGCGGCGGCTTTCACGCCAGGGGCGCGACATCGCGCTCGAACCCAGAACGTACGATCTGCTCGTCGGCCTCGTTCGTCACGCCGGTCGCCTGATGACGAAGCGCGAGCTGCTCGATCTGGTCTGGCGTGAGGCGTTCGTCGAAGACGGCATTCTCAGCGTTCACGTGTCGCATCTGCGCAAACTGCTGGGCGACACGGCGGGCGGTCCCGCGCACATCGAGACGGTGCCGAAGGCGGGGTACCGGTTCATTGCCCCGGTCACGCGACGCGAGCCGATGCGGCATCCCGGGGTCATCCCGAATGGCGCCACGCGGCCGGAGGTGCACGAGCTGGTCGGCCGCGGTCGTGACTATCTGCTGGCCGCGTCGATGCACTGCGTGCCGAAGGCCGTCGCGGCGTTCAGGGAGGCCGTGACGCTCGAGCCGGCGCACGCCGCGGCGCATGCCGGGCTGGCGCTGGCGTGTTGCGCGCTGGCCGATCTGCGACTGGCCCGGCCGGGTGACGCCTACGCCGAGGCGAAGTCGGCGGCGCTGCGCGCGCTGGCCATGGATGACACGAACAGCGACGCGCGGGTTGCGCTTGGCGCGGTGCTCTTCCTGAGTGAATGGAACTGGACCGCGGCCGAGCGCTGCTTGCAGCGCGCGCTCGAGTTGAATCCTGACCACACGGAGGCGTACCTGCTCTATGGCCGACTGCTCGAGGCGCTCGGCCGGCTGACGGAGGGTCTCCAGATGAAGCTGCGGGCCCTCGAGCGCGATCCGAAATCGCCGCTCGTCCACCTGCAGATTGCCATGTCGTACTGGAACCAGCGGGAGTACGACGCGGTCATCAACTGGACCAACAAGACGCTCGAACTCGACCCGCGCCATCCTCACGCGCGCGAGTTCCTGGCGGGCGCCTACCTTCACATGGGCGATATCGAGCGGCATTTCGCCGAAAATCTGCGACATGCCGAGCTGCACGGGGTCTCGGTCGAGGCGCTTGCGCCGCTGAAGCGCGTGTACGACGAGGGCGGAAGGAGGGGGATCGTCCGCTACGTGCTCGAGCAGGCGACGAAGCAACCCGGCATGCCGCCGGCGATGCTGGCCGTTCACTACGCGGAGGCCGGCGAGCTCGACGCCGCGTTTGCGCATCTGCATCGCGCCATCGAAGGCCGCGATCCGATGCTCGTGCATCTGGCCGTGGCGCCACAGTGGGATCCGCTGCGTCACGATCCGAGGCTGGCGGACTGCCTCGGCCGGATGGGGTTGCCTGCCGGCGTCGAGCGCTGAGCGAGCCTGCCTCTGGGTCGGCCTTCACCGCTGCAGGTGGAACGGCGCGCTCGTCACGACGGTTTTCCGCTCGAGGCGTCGTCCATCCCGCGCCGCCGCCCTCATGACAGCTCGGCCAACAGAGCGTTCGCGCGCCCGGCGATCGTGGACAGGACGCGATGCGTCGCGGCCAGGTCGTCCGGGTCGAGCCCGGCATAGATCCGCTGAGCGACGACCCCGGTTTCGTCGCACAGGCGGTCGTGCAACGCCCGGCCGGCGAGCGTCAGGTAGATGCGGCCGTTCGTCCGGTCCGCGAGGCCGAGCGCGCAGAGGTCGTCGAGGGCGCCAAGGACCTGCGCGTCATCGATCTTGAGGCAATCGCGCATCTGCTCGACGAGCGCCGCGGCCGGCACGGAGCTCGCCTGGTCTGCGGCGATCTTCAGCGCGACCCAGCGATGGAAGTCGAGACCCGTGCCCACGAGCGTTCGTGTCAGTACCGCACGGAGTGCGGCCTCCGCGAGGGCGATGTTCCGGGTCGTCAGAATCGGGGGGCGAGTCATGGGGAGCGCTCCTCGAGCGCTGGTGCGCCGGCCTGCGAACAATACGAAAGCGGGATGAATGCAGGCCGGCGTCCGGGCGCTCGGACGTGACGAGGGGAGGGAGTGTCAGCGTCCGAAATTCAGGAGTACGCCACCGTAGATTCGGTGGGCGAAGCGGTTCTCAGTGCCGAAGAACTCGGGGGCATCGTCCTTGCCCTGCACCGCGATGAAGCGATAGTCCGCGCGCAGTCCCCAGCGACCCGCATACCACTTGAGGCCGCCGCCGACGTTACCTGTCAGGAACGTCGTGGTGGCGTTGATGCCGAGATCGGCCGTCTCGAACACGCTCGTTCCTCCAACGCCGCCGCTGACGTACGGCACGAATGCGCTGCGGTTCGGAATCGACACGACGACGTTGCCGGTGTAGCTGAGCATGTGGGGTGTGCGAACGTTGTCCGTGAAGCCGGTCAGCTCCTGCGAGACGCCGATCGACCCGGTGACCTCGCCCTCGATGCCGACGTACTTGTTGACGTTGCCGACGATCGATCCGCCGAGGGCGTAGTTGCCGAAGCTCGGACCGCTCGAATTCTTGCCTTCCATCAGGAACGTCGCGCCGCCAGGAATGATCGTGACGACCGCACGACCCTCGGTCGCGGGACGCGCGTCCTGCGCGTACGCGGCTTCCGATCCAACCATCAAGCCAAGAACGATGAGTGCTGTCTTCATCACACGCGTCATGAGTCTTTCTCCTCGTTGACGCGCTGAAGTGCACGAGGTGTGCCACATGCGATGCCGGCGAATGTGCCGGACTTGCCTCGGCGGCCGCCCTGTGTGCCGGAGGTGCCGAGCCGAAGTATCGGCACGTGCCGACGGGTCGGCAGCGCGCCCGTCGGCACTTGACGCAAATCAACGGATCCCGGCCGGAACCGGCGTGGAATGGAACTTGCCATCTGAAGGCGCCATGGCAAAGCGAATGATTCTCATGCTGACCACCATGGCCGTGTTCATCTCGGCCCTTGGCGTCGTGAAGTTCAAGCAAGTGCAGGCGATGATCGCGCAGGGCGCGGCGTTCCAGCCGCCGCCCGAGGCCGTGACCACCGTCGTCGCCAACGAAGAGCAGTGGCCGTCCACGCTCACGGCCGTGGGCACCGTGGCCGCGGTGCAGGGCGTCACGGTCGCTGCTGATCTGCCGGGCACGGTGGATCGCGTGGCGTTCGATTCCGGCCGGACGGTCGAAGCGGGCGAGGTGCTCGTCGAGCTCGACACGCGGCAGGAGCGCGCGCAGCTGGCGGCGGCCGAGGCCGACCGCGACCTGGCGCGCGTCAATTTCGATCGCATGGAGGGGCTGCTGAACGAGGCCGTCATCTCCAAGGCGGAGTACGACCGCGCCGCGAGCACGCGCAAGCAGACCGAGGCGCGGGTGGGCGAAATCAACGCGGTCATCGCGCGCAAGACGATCCGCGCGCCGTTCACGGGCGTTCTCGGCATCCGGCAGGTCAACCGCGGACAGTACCTCAAGGCCGGCGACCCAATCGTCGTGCTCCAGTCGCTCAATCCGATCTACGTCGACTTCGATGTGCCGCAGCAGGACGCTGAGAAGATGCGCGTCGGCCGGACCGTCCGGGTCTCGGCCAAGGACGTCGGCACCGCGCCGTTCGAGGGCCGCGTGACGGCGCTCGATTCGGTCGTGGACCCCGAGACGCGCAACGTGAAGATCGAGGCGACGCTGGCCAATCCCGCGGGGCTGCTGCGTCCCGGCATGTTCGTCGACGTCGAAGCGGCCGCGGGCGCAGACCGTCCGGTCATCGCGCTGCCGGCGTCCGCGATCAGCTACGCGCCCTTCGGCGACTCCGTGTTCATCGTGACCGAACTGAAGGGCCCGGACGGCCAGGCGTACAAGGGCGTGCGCCAGCAGTTCGTGAAGGTCGGCGGCAGCCGCGGCGACCAGGTCGCGGTCCTGTCCGGCGTGCAGCCGAAGGATGAGGTGGCGACGTCCGGGCTGTTCAAGCTCCGCACCGGCGTGGCGGTGCTCGTCAACAACTCCGTGCTGCCGGCCAACAACCCGACGGCCAAGCCCAGGGACAACCAATGACTTTCACCGACCTCTTCGTCAAGCGGCCGGTCCTTGCGACCGTCGTCAATCTGGTCATCCTCATCGCCGGGTTGCAGTCCATCCGGTCGCTCAGCGTGCGGCAGTTTCCGCGCAGCGACATCGCGGTCGTGCAGGTCTCGACCGCGTATGTGGGCGCGAACGCCGACCTCGTGCGCGGGTTCATCACGACGCCGCTCGAGCGTGTGATCGCCAGTGCGGACGGCATCGACTACCTGGAGTCCTCGAGCGCCCAGGGCGTGAGCACGATCACGGTCCACCTGCAGCTCAACTACGACACCAACGCGGCGCTGACGCAGATTCAGTCGAAGGTCGCGCAGGTCCGCAACCAGCTGCCGCCGGAGGCCGAGGCGCCGGTCATCGAGCTGCAGACGGCCGACGACCGGTTCGCCGCGATGTACCTCGGGTTCTCGGCGGCCGACCTCGATCAGACGCAGATCACGGACTACCTGACGCGCGTCGTCCAGCCGAAGCTGAGCGCCGTGAGCGGCGTGCAGCGGGCCGACATTCTGGGCGACCGCACGTTCGCGATGCGCGTCTGGCTCAAGCCGGACCGCATGGCGGCCTATGACATCTCGCCCTCGATGGTGTCGGCCGCGCTCGCGCGGAACAACTACCTCTCGGCGCTCGGCCGGACCAAGGGCTCAATGGTGTCCGTGAATCTGGTGGCGAACACGAACCTGACGACGGCGAAGGAGTTCGAGCAGCTGGTCGTGAAGGAGAAGGACGGCGTCATCGTCCGCCTCGGCGACATCGCAGACGTCGTCCTGGGCGCCGAGAACTACGACCAGGATGTGCGGTTCAACGGCGAGTCGGCCACGTTCATGGGCGTCTGGGTGCTGCCGACGGCCAACTCGCTCGACGTCATCAGCCGCGTCCGCGCGGAGCTCCCGGGCATCCAGGCGCAGCTGCCGACCGGCATGAAGGTCGGGATTCCGTACGACTCGACCGACTACATCCACGACGCGATTGACGAGGTGCTGAAGACGCTCACCGAGACGCTCCTCATCGTCGTCGTCGTCATCTTCCTGTTCCTCGGGTCGGTGCGGTCCGTGATCATCCCCGTCGTCGCGATCCCGGTGTCGCTCGTCGGCGCCGTGTTCCTGATGCTGCTGGCCGGCTTCACGATCAACCTGCTGACGCTGCTCGCCATCGTGCTGTCGGTCGGGCTCGTGGTGGACGACGCGATCGTCATGGTGGAGAACATCGAGCGGCACCTGCAGTCGGGCAAGTCGCCGGTCCGCGCGGCCATCGACGCCGCGCGCGAGCTGATCGGCCCGATCATCGCGATGACGATCACGCTGGCGGCGGTCTACGCGCCGATCGGCATCCAGGGCGGACTGACCGGCGCGCTGTTCCGCGAATTCGCCTTCACGCTCGCCGGCGCGATCATCGTGTCGGGCGTCGTCGCGCTGACGCTGTCGCCGATGCTCGGCGCTCAGCTGCTGCGCGCCGAGGACAGCGAGCGCGGCTTCGGCGGCTGGATCAACCGGCGGTTCGAGCGCGTGCGCGAGCTCTACATGCGCGCGCTGGCCGGCACCCTGCAGTACCGGCCGGTCATGGTCGGCTTCTGGGTCATCGTCAGCCTGCTGATGGTGCCATTCTACATGTTCTCGCAGCACGAGCTGGCGCCGAACGAGGACCAGGGCGTCGTGTTCTCGATCGTCCAGGGCGCGCCGAACGCGACGCTCGACCAGACGAAGCTCTTCGCGGCGAAGATCCACGACATCTACCGCGCGATGCCGGAGACCGCGAGCATCTTCCAGCTCATGTCGCCGGGCGGCGGCTTCGGCGGCATGGTCACGAAGCCGTGGAGCGAGCGGACGAAGACGGCGCAACAGCTCCTGATGGAATCCTACGGGCCGCTGTCGCAGATAGCGGGCATCCGCGTCATCCCCACGACGCCGCCGGCGCTGCCGGGCGGCGGCGACTTCCCCGTGGACCTGGTGATCCAGACCGCGGGCGATCCGCAGCAGCTGACGAACATCGCCAATCAGCTCGTGATGACCGCGTTCAAGAGCGGGATGTTCCTGTACGCCGATGCGGACCTCAAGTACGACCAGCCGCAGGCGCAGATCGTGTTCGACCGCGACAAACTGCGATCGCAGGGCGTGGACCTCAGCCAGGCCGGGCAGGACCTGTCGACGCTGCTCGGCGGCGACTACGTCAACCGGTTCAGCATCCAGGGCCGCAGCTACAAGGTGATCCCGCAGGTCGCGCGCGCCGATCGGATGACGCCCGATCAGCTCATGCAGCTGCACGTCACGGGCGCCGACGGGAAGCTCGTGCCGCTGTCGACGTTCGCCTCGCTCGAGACGACGGCCGAGCCGCGCGAGCTGAAGAAGTTCCAGCAGCTCAACGCGGTGCGGATCCAGGGGGTGACGTTCCCGCCGGTGCCGCTCGAGCAGGCGCTCGGGCTCCTCGAGGCGGAGGCGCGGAAGATCCTGCCGCCCGGCTTCACGATCGACTACGCGGGCCAGTCGCGGCAGC
>Ga0335084_10007024_pt1 | contig 11208 bp, 12 predicted proteins | sample Lox_Sample_44_FD_206721 | JGI IMG/M metagenome (GOLD analysis project Ga0335084, IMG submission 206721) | Soil microbial communities from Loxahatchee National Wildlife Refuge, Florida, United States - Lox_Sample_4.4 | ecosystem: Environmental > Terrestrial > Soil > Wetlands | place: USA...
TTTAGGCAGCCATCACAGCGCCCGAGATGTGGGCCATGCCACTCGTCATGATGGTCATCAGCTCGGAGCGAGTGAGATCGGGAAGAAAAGGCCGAATCGTCAGCGGAGCTTCGGTCTGCCCCATGAAAATGCTGGCAGCAACATCCAGGGACTCGGCGCCGCTGGCGCCCATAAGGCGCGTCATCACCCGCGCCATGATTCGGATGACGAACTGCATGATCCCGTAGTGATACAGCACGGCAAAGAACGCTGCCGTGAAGATAACGGTAGGCAACACCTGAAACGCAAAGTAGAAGCCCATCGTCGAGTTCTGCATTCCCAGCGTCCCGAACAGGAATTCGGATCCAGCGTAGGAATAGCTGAGCAGGTGTTTGACAACGTCGCCGGCTTTTTGGAAAAGCGCTTCTCCCGTCCTCGACTTCAGGACGAAAATGGCAAATGCGATCTGCAGACCCAATCCCCACGCCACCGTCTTCAAACGAATGGCGCGTCGGTTCGTGGAAAAGACATAGGCCAGAGCCAGTATCGAAACAAGGCCGACGATGCCTGTAAATCGTCCCATCAGGTGTTCCTCTTCATGAATTTGCCGGCAGTCGGGCACGGTCGGGGCAGTGAGCCAACAACCCGGAAGTCTAATTTGCGCCTGGTGGCGAAGCCTTTCCCGGCTTAAAGATCATCCCCTCGCGCGTCTTGCCATTCATGACCACCAGGAGCGGCTCGATGAAGCGAAGATGACGCACGCATCCTTGCTCTTCGACCGCGGCCTGTGCCGCCAGCCACTGCCAGTCCACCGATCCTTCCCCGGCATCAGGATTCACGGTGAAGTATCCCACCTGGAACGAGGTGAGATTCTGAAAAAAATGGCTTCCTTGCGAAGGCGTCACGCGAAAATCGCGGAATCCCGCCTCGACGATGACACGGGCCCCGGAGATTTCGTCCCATGTGACTGGGATCCCCAGCCACGGATCGTTCGATCCCCACCGGCCGACGCCCACGAGCACGTAGGGACAGTTAGCGTCGGCGAGTTTGGCATTGAATTGAGCGACGGTCTCCGCAACCTCCTGGCTGCGGCCGCGCTCAAAGCCGTGCATATCGACAACCACGGCATCATAAAGGTTTTGAATGCGTCCGTTTCCCAACACCTTTGCGCTTTGGCAGACCAGGCGCTCCGGATTGACATGTTCCACGCGGAGTTCTTCGTCCTCGCGCGAGAAGACCAGCGGGCGAATCTGCAGAAAGCCAAACTCGGCGAAATCTCCCGCCCCACGCGGCAGACGGACCGCGAACTCAATCTCTACCGGTTGCCGCATGGCCTCCTCGCCTGCACGCGAGAGCTGATCCAGGATCGCAGCGAGAGGAAAAACCTCTTGCTTCAGCACGGGAGCGAAGGTCACAACTCGTGCTCCGGGCCGGCTCGTTCCGTCATAGACGGCGTCGTTGTCCCGGCTGTAGGTCGAAGCCACGGTCCAAAGGGTGTCGTCCTGTTCGGCGGTCTGGAGACCAAAACGCGCTTCGCGCAGTTCCGCAACTGGGTCTTCGGGATGGAGGTGATTCATCTCGAGCGCCCAGAACTCCGCTTGCGAGTTGGTGAGAATGTCCTTGACCGCAGAAAACTGGACCAGATTTCGCGGATACCGCGGGCAAAACGTCAGGCAGCGCCCGCCCTCAACCACAGCCCGGCCCATGCCCAGGGCCACAGCGGCGATGCCATCTTCGGGCGCCATGGGCGGCACAGGATAAAAATTCCGCGAGCGCACGACGCCGGAGAAATTCGGGTAAAAGCGCTGGCCATGAACCGCGCCCACGACTCGCTGCAGAATCACAGCCATCCGTTCTTCTTCAAGCCGGAAGGGAGTGGCGCGGACGTATGCTTTCGCGTGCTGGCTGAAGGTGGAGGCGTAGATGCGCTTGATCGCCTCGGTCAATCGCTCCAGGCGGACACTGAGCTCAAGCTGCTGGTTGCCCAGCATGAAAGTTTCATAGACGCCTGTGAACGGCTGGTATTGCGAGTCTTCCAGCAGGCTCGAAGAACGCACAGCCAGCGGGTACTTCACTTCAGCAAGAAAAGCGTGCAGGTCCGACTGCAGAGACGCCGGAAGCGAAGCCGCGAGAAAACGGCGCTCAACTTCGTCGTCATCGTCACAGTGAACGGCAAAATCGAGGAGGTTATTTTCCGCAAGAAAGCGATCGAACAGATCGGTGCTGATGACGACGGCCGGCGGCACCGACACTTTGATTCCGGGAAACCGCCTCGAAAACCGGCGCTTATAGAGAAGATGACGCACAAACCCGAGACCCCGGGCCTTGCCTCCCAGTGATCCTGCTCCGATTCGCAGGAAGTAATTGTCGCCATCCTTAAAAGCGGCCGCGTCAAAATCTCCAATCAGGATCTCACTCTGTTCCCGCCGGTACTCATTGATGGAGTCGATCAGATCACGACGCAGCTGTTCGAGATCCTCGAAATCAGAGATCTTGCGCGGCCTGAGCTTTTGCGCAAGAGCAAATTCGGTTCTGGCCGTAAGCCAGCGTGAGAAGTGATTGCGCTGGCTGTGATAAGCGAGACTCTCGGCAGGCACGGTATGGAGCTGTGCTTCCAACGCATTCATGTCGCTTGCCCGCGCAGCCTCGCTTCCGTCTGGCATGCGGAATACAAAATCCCCGAACGAACATTGCTGCGTCAATAGCCGGCGAAAATCCCGCAGAAACGTAGGCGACCGCTTCTGCAGGAAGGCGAAACCTTCGGTGTAGGCGCGCGATCTGTACTCGGCGTGGCTGGAGTGCAGAACGATCGGCACATCGGGCACTGCGTCACGGATCAAATGCGCTAATTCGAACCCTGCCTCCGGCGTGGGCTCTCCGTTGCGCGGAAACTGCACATCGGACACGACCGCGAGCAAGTTGTCCCTGTACTGCATGACTTGCTGCGTCGCATCTTCATAATCGGAGCAGAGCAGGATCTTGGGGCGGGCGCGCTGCCGAACCACCTTGTGCGCAACGTTGATTCCTTCGCGAATCACGCGCCGCGACTGGCTGATCAGCTCCGTATAGATGACGGGGAGAATGGATGAGTAGTAACGAATGTTGTCTTCAACAACCAGCAGAATGGGAACGCCGACGGCCTGTGTGTCGTGGAACGCATTGCGCTTGTCCTCGATGTACTTGACGATCGCAATCATGATGCGGGCATTGCCCTGCCACAGGAAGATGCGATCAATTTCGGTAACCGGGTTACGCGCGATGAAGTTTTTCACGTCGCGATAGTCATAGGCCAGAACCACGACTGGAACGTCAAGCCCGGACTTGCGAATCTCGCGCGCCATCTGGGCGGCATTCATCTCGCCGACAGCGAGGTTCGTCACGATCAGGTTGAAGCGTGGCTGCGAGCGCGCCAGGTCCAGCGCGTCTGAGCAACTTGATACATGGGTAATACCCGGAATCTGCTGCAGGTTCAGTTCCCGCGACTCCCCGATCAGCAGTTCATTCAGGCGGCCGTCTTCACGCAGAATGAAGGAGTCGTACAGGCTGGAGACAAGCAGAATGTCCTGTACCCGGAAGGGCATGAGGCTCTCAAAACCCTCAAGAGCCTCTTCGGCGTCGAGAATCGGCTCGGTCCCGTAGAACACACTCATAGATTCACTAAGGACCCTGCGCTGCGAGCTTAGGGCGCAATCCGAAGGAATTGTAGCAGTGGAAATGCTGCGGGCTTATACATCAACCGTGAGCTCAAAGCAGCTTCTGCAGGACAAGAGAGCGCCTAAACACTTCAGGGGCCGGGTGTGGGACCGGCCCCTGTTCCCCGAGTACCCGCGCCTGAACGACCGTCAGCCCCGTGTTTCCCCCACGACCTTCGCGTCGCCCAGTTGCGTGAACCCGTTGAATTTACCCGCTGATTCGAACCTGTAATAAGCGGTTCATTTGCGGGCGGATCTCGTAAATTCTGGTCCTTCAAAAGCCGAAGGACACTAACGCGCCGAGGGTAATGTAGGATGGCCCTCCGAGAAAGTTGTCAGAGGACTGTCACTTTCTTGTCAATTTAGAAGGGACTTGCCAGAGGCCCAAGGCAACTAGGGACGATGTAAAGCGTGGCGGATTGCGTTAATCAGTAGCTGAAGCTTTTCCTTGCTGTCATTGCGAATTTGAGGCCATCTCTCGAGTCCAGAAGCGTGCGTGATTGGCGTTGGCGTAAACGCCAGGGTAAGGATCACCACGGCCAGGAGAGCGAGCCATCTCCTCGACTGCGGGACATCCGGTTGCAGCGGCACGGGTGGGTGCCGGCTCGTTGTCCATAGCAAGATGGACCAAACCAGCCATCCCATCCAGAAGTACTTGGTTAACGGGATCAGGGCCAACACCGTAAGCAACGAAACGATGCGGTGAAATCTCGGAAAGACCGCGTACAGGATATGTCCGCCATCGAGTTGCCCGCCTGGCAAGAGATTCAGCGCCGTGGCAAACATCCCCACCCAGCCAGCCAATGCAATCGGGTGCAGTGACAGGGAGGCTGGTGCCTGGACGTGCAGAAGTCGCGCCGCAAGTTGGAACGCGATCGGGAATCCGGGTTCGTTACTGTCCGGTGGGTTGGCCACCAGGAGTGGATGCGAGAGAAAAAGCCCAGTCAACACGGCGGCACATGACGGGATAAAGCCCGCGATCGGCCCTGCAATTCCGATATCAAAAAGCGCCGTGCGGGATTGAATCGGGCCCCGTATGCGAATGAAAGCGCCGAGTGTTCCAATCAGGCTCGGGAACGGGACGAAAAAAGGCAGCGTCGCATACACCCGATAATGTCGCGCGTAAAGATAGTGTCCCATCTCGTGCGCCAGCAGGATCGACATCAGGGTGAGTGAAAATGGGAGCCCCAGCAGCAGGCGTGACGGTTGCTCCAGGATCCAGTCGACAGGGAAAAGAGACAAGGCTTCATCGTTCAGCGAGAACACCGACTGGCGATGAAGAAAATTGAATTCCATTCGCGAGCCCACCACAAGCGTGCTTACGAACGTGGCGAGCAGCAGCAGGAGATGTAGCCACAGCCGTTGTCGCGGGGGATGAACCACCCATACCGGGCGAAGGCGATCCGGCTCCAAGGTGGGGAGAGGTGCAATTGGGTCAGACATGCGAGACCGCTACTAGCTCCTAGCTTCTGGCGACTAGCAAGCATGGATTGCCAGAAGCGGGCAGCCAGCAGCTAGCAGCGGTGTCAGTCGATCGACTGCAGTTCCTTCCCCGGTTTGAAGCGCACCGCCTTGCCGGGTGGAATGGAAACTTCAGCGCCGGTGCGCGGGTTGCGTCCGATGCCGGTCTTGCGCGGGCGCACGTTGAAGACGCCGAATCCGCGCAATTCGATGCGGTCGCCAGTGGCCAAAGCCTTCTTCATGCTTTCGAAGACGGTCTCGACCGCCAGTTCCGCCTTGGTTTTGGTGATCCCGGTGCGATTCACCACTTCGTTGATGATGTCGAGCTTGATCACGGGCGTCTCCCGGCTTCAGAATACGTACTATACCTCAAGTCATTGATGCTATGGGAGATAGCGCAGATTGTCAACCGGGGTACCGTTCTCGTAATATGGCAGTACCAGCCAACGAATTTTGTAATTTGGGAGTCGAGCGGTTGCAATTGGGTAATTTGGTAATCGGGTAATTGTGTAATCTTGAACCCACCGCCGCCGACAGGTTCCTTCTTGAGCGACCGCACCAACGGTTCTCAAATTACCAAATTACAAAATTACACAATTACCAAATCAATCGGAACGCAAAGCTCCAAGGAGAGCGCATGATCAAGTCTGACCGCTGGATCCGCCGCATGGCGCAAGAGCACGACATGATTAACCCTTACTCCGAGAAGCAGGTGAGCCAGGGAGTGATTTCCTACGGCGTGTCGAGCTACGGGTACGACCTACGCGTGTCGGATGAGTTCAAGATTTTCACCAACGTCAACTCGACCATCGTCGATCCCAAGCACTTCGACGAGCGCTCATTCGTCACCGTGACCGCCGATGTTGCCATCATACCGCCCAACTCGTTTGCCCTGGCGCGTTCGGTCGAATACTTCAAGATTCCCCGCGATATCCTGACCGTTTGCGTGGGCAAGTCGACCTACGCCCGCTGCGGCATCATCGTCAACGTCACGCCCTTCGAGCCGGAGTGGGAAGGCTTCGTCACGCTCGAGATTTCGAACACGACCCCGCTCCCAGCGAAGATCTACGCGAACGAAGGCCTCTGCCAGATTCTCTTCTTCCAGTCGGACGAGGTCTGCGAGACGAGCTACAAGGATCGCAAAGGAAAGTACCAGGCGCAGAAAGGGATCGTGCTGCCGAAGCTGTAGGAGCAGTCGCTAGTTGCTGGTTGTTAGTTGCTAGTCTTGAACTGGTTTTGGAGCATTTGGAAAGGGCACGGCTTCAGCCGTGCCGCCCGGAGCCGCCAAAATGCGGGCTTTAGCCCCTGAGGTCAAGCGCGATTTGCCAGGTTGATTATGCTCGGTATGAGCTCGTGAAGGCAGAAGGCCCTCGCGGGGTAGAGGGGAGAGGTTGTAGGAGTTTCTCGCCATTCCTTCGCGGCACTGCCTAGTACTTGAAGGACGTCCTCCACCTTGCCGCTCGCGACAGCCTTCGCGATTCTCTCGCTCTGTTGAAAATTCCCTTCTTGACATGCGTAGGAGGCGAGAGCACGGTTGGTCCGAGCTAGGTCCGGTCCGTAGATCGCCCGCGCCGGATGAGAACCCATAATTAAGAGCAGTACCCACAAACCATTTCTCGTCATTCGAAGCATTTCCTCTAGGCGGAAATGGTATTGCGTTTCCCACAAATCGACTACGTTACTTCGGGCGTGCCTGCAACGTTGCGGGCATAGACTTTCGTCATCAGCTGCCCATGTTGGAGGCGGATGGGATCAACCGACATCGCACCCGAGGGAAAACCGCAGCGCAGCGCAGATTTCGCCCATACGAAGCGAACTCAACTGGGCGATTCGCCGGCCCAACCGATTCTGCGAAATTGTGACCACATTGTGCAGGTTGACTGCACATGGCCCTTTCATGCCGTCCTCTTCACTCAAAACCACCTCGGAAGGCACACCCCGAATTGTGGATGTGATCGGTGCAACCGTAACCGTGGAAAGATAATCGATGGCGCTATCGCGGGTCAGTACGACGACGGGTCTCTTCTTGTCCGGCGAGGCGAATTGGTAGAACCGGATGTCACCTCGAGCTACTCTTCCGGCCATCGAGCCTCCGCCTCCCAAACGCGGGATTGATCTGCCGCCTCAGGCCGCCGCGCATAGCCTTGACGGTCGCGTTCCTCTCTGTCGCGCACGGCCAGGTTCTGCAGGTGCTCACGCAGCGCATCCCGCACAAGAGCCGAGCGATTCCGGTTCGTTCGGCGTGCAGCCTGGTCGGTGGCCTGCAGGAGCTTCTTGTCGACCACAACCTGAATGGTTTCCATACTGTGGAGTATACTCCACATAGTATTCCACAGCCGCCTGTGCGCTGGATCACAGCGCCGGATTCTGCGACACTGCCATCATATCCGCTTCATCGAGGAGAACCATGAAAGGCGATGCCAAGGTAATCGACCAACTCAATGCCGCGCTCAGCTCTGAGCTGACTGCAATCGTGCAATACATGACGCAATCTGAAATGTGCCAGAACTGGGGCTACGCGAAACTCGGCGCTCGTACCAAGGCGCGGGCCATCGAAGAGATGCGCCACGCCGAAGGCCTGATCGAGCGCATCATCTTCTTCGACAGCATTCCGGCAGTGGATGTGGGACTCAAGCCGCAACTCGGCAAGAACGTCGAAGAGCAGATGAATATCAACCTCAAGGACGAACTCGACGCGATCCGCCAGTACAACGACGCGGCGCGAGTCTGTGTTCAGTCAGGCGACGACGGAACCCGAGCTCTTTTCGAGAAGATGATTAAGGACGAAGAGCGACACGTCGACTACCTGGAATCGCAGGTCCACTCGATTAAAGAAATGGGAATCGCGAATTACCTGGCACAGCACATGGAAGGTGAAGATTAGATCGCCGACGCCGGAAAGCCAGCGCCCAGAGCCTATTTCCGCTCGTTCTCGCCCTCTTTGAACATGTACTTGATGGCGGGCTTGTAGATCATCAGATTGGGCGCGCCGGTGCGGTTCAGCTTGATACAGTTCTTGTCGTACCACTCGATGATGCCGTGCACTTCCTCGCCGTCCCGCAAGACGATCACCATCGCAGTCTTCGTCTGCATCTGTTTCTGGTAATAGAAATTCTCGGCGTTGGTCTGTTCGACTGGCGCGCTTTTTTTGGCGGCGGGCGCAGAGCGCTCGCGGCGCTCCGAAGGCGCATGGTTGTGGGCTGAGTTGTGGTTGTGTTCGTTCCGGTTAAGCGAAGGACGAATCAGTTTGCGATTAGCGAAACTCTCCCCGTCGGTCGAAATCCCGGCTGGTATGGAGGAATCGAGCGTCTCTTTCATCTCGTACCACCTGCGCGCACGGCGGCAGAATTCCACACCACTTGAGCTGTGATTGTGGTTACTGAGGTGTAAATTTACGGTACCACAGCGGAACGGGGATGACAACGTTTCCGTGGTTTCCGGGAGTGCATCAGTCACTGCGAGGTGGTTACGCTTAGTCCAGGAGGCGGGCAAGAGGTGCCCGCCTCTTCGGGACTTCGAATCCCCCTGATTCAGGACCCGATCTTTTCGCCAATCACCTCTCCCGCAACAACGATTTCGACCCGGCGATTCTTTTGCCGGCCGGCGGAGGTGCTATTGTCGGCGACGGGCATCGCCTTACCAAAGCCCTTGGCGGTCACGCTTTCCTGTGACAATCCCTGGCCCGTCAGATATCCGCGTACCGCCTCGGCGCGCTGTTCGGAAAGCTTCTGGTTCAGTTCGTCGCTGCCGGTGCTGTCGGTGTGACCTTCGATCGTCAGTTTGAGTGACGGATAGTTCAAGACGATGCCAGTCAGTTTCGCCAGCGCCTCTCTCGCTTCGGGACGGAGATCGGACTTGCCGGTATCGAACAACACGTCACCCATATTGACGACCAAACCGCGATCCGTGTCGGTCGTTGGCAGCACGCGATTGAACTGTTCGAGCAGTCGCTTGCGCAACTCCAACTTCTCGCGCTCGGCAGCCTGTCTCTTGGCGTCGACGGCCTGCTTCTCCGCTTCTTTCGCGGCGAGTTCCGCATCTGCTTTCCGCTTGGCTTCTGCGGCAGCTTCATCCGCTTTTGTCTTTGCCTCGGCCGCTTCCGCCGCAGCCTTGGCTTCGGCTTCGGCTTTGGCCTTGGCAGCGGCTGCCTCACGTTCTTTCGCGATGCGCTCCTGTTCCTGGCGTACCACAGTCAGAATGCGGGCATCCTCGGCGAATTGCGCTGTCTGCCGCGCGGTCGAGATAATGGCGCCTTTCTCGGCTTTGCTGGCCAGCGAGTTCTCGGCCATTTTCAGGCTGGCCTCGGCCTTGGAGAAAACTTCAGGTGCGTACTTGTCCGCGCCGCGAGACTTCGCGATGTCCACCGCATTCCGCGCTTCGTACATTTCCAGTGGAACGTGCTCCAGATCTGGAGTCATCGCCAGTGGGTTCCCGAGTCTTTCGTATTGCCCCTTCCGCATGAGTTTGTACTCGGAAACGGGGAAGATCTTGCCCTTGGTGTCTTTTCGCGTGGCGCTTTGGAGCACCACCATTTCGCTGGGGACGCGAACGGAGAAATACGGTTCGGCGGTTACGATCAGCGAGAAGGTTTGCGCCGGGGTGGTGGCGCTCAGTTTCCCCTCGCCGTTCTTGTTCAGGATGATCTCGCCGGTGTTGCCGGTGCGCCCCTCAGGAGTGACGACCCACAGAACGTAGGTCAGGAACTCCGCGCCCAGCGTCGAGGGTTGTCTCATGTTCTTCACGGAAACCTCAATGCTCGATCTCCCGGCTTTCTCCTTGATCTCAACTTTGGCTTCGCCGTTCGCTTGAGGCATTAGCTCCGAGCCTTTCAGATCGACCTTCGAACCCCCGCCGCCAACCTGATACCCGACCGCCGTGGCGGACTTGGTGAGTGTGGTTGATGCAGGCAGCAACTGCACGGCTTGATCCGCCTGCGCAGCCGAATCTGCCTGAGCTGCCGCAAATCCTGCCAGGAATGCGATCAGCAGCCAGCAAAGCGATAGGGTGCTCGCCAATTTCCACATAGAGTGTCGCTTCATCGAGAGCCGTCCTTCCATTGAAGTAGTTATGATTGACTGGAAGCTTGTGCCTGTTCATGGCAGGCAGACAAATCTAGCCATATTCATACTGCGGTCTGTGCCGGCGGCATCAAACTGGCAAAACTGACAGGCGCGGGGCGCTTGTTGCCCGCACCGGGAAAGACGACCGAAACGCTGACTCGTCTCCTCAGTAATTAACTGCGGCCAGACCTCCTGCGGCGACATCTCCACTTTTTGAACTTCACTTTTTAGCCCCCTCCCCCTCCCCCTGATCTTAGAAAACAATCGACTTAGCGTGAGACCACCGGCTAAAATCTTGCGAACAAAAGAGTTGCACGCAAAATATTGCGAAATAAGGAGTTAGTGAACGCTGCGTGCTTCATTCTCCCTTTGGTGCCGATTGTCCTAAATCTGCTCACAACTGGGGCAGATGGGCGGAACGAGACGGGCACCGCTACGGCTATATATTGAAAATAAGTATTAGCTTTGTGGATGAAGTAAGTCAGTGATCGGCGTCACGGTACGATGTGTAATCCCGGATTTCGAAAACCGCGAAACACTTCGACTGTTCGTAGGGCTGGCACACCGGGGAGGGGATCATTTTGCCGTCGGTATATATCTACAGTGACTTCGTTTGACGGGTAGGTATATACCGACGCCAAAATGCTCCCTCCCCTCCGTAGCCTTGGGGCCAGGGGAGCGGGGATGCGAGAGCGGCGGACGAGGGGGGAGGAGCGCTGGGGTCAGGGGCAGGGGTCTATCGTTCTGAGTGTAATCGCCTGTTAACGACAGTTACGTGGGTAACGGTGCGAGGACTCAATCAACGGTGTCCAATAGTATAGGGCTGCCTCCAGCCTCCAAGGAATAACGAGCGAACTGAGGTGACTTGGCGGTTGCCCTATGTGCTGCCACAGCTTTGTCCGGCAGCCAGAGTGAGAGCCGCAATGACGTTGACCAAGATCATTTACGTTGTTGCTTCTGCGGCATGTTCCCTTTTCCTGCTGAGTCGCAATCTTGGATATGAGGGAAGATGGTCA
>Ga0335084_10007025_pt1 | contig 11207 bp, 8 predicted proteins | sample Lox_Sample_44_FD_206721 | JGI IMG/M metagenome (GOLD analysis project Ga0335084, IMG submission 206721) | Soil microbial communities from Loxahatchee National Wildlife Refuge, Florida, United States - Lox_Sample_4.4 | ecosystem: Environmental > Terrestrial > Soil > Wetlands | place: USA: Florida...
CGCTGGATGGTTTAGTCGGACCCCGTAATACTCGGCTATTGCTTTGTACAGTTGGCTGCCCACCCGCTTTACGGCGCGAAGCCGATCGTCAGTGAGACGATAATCCTTAAATGGGTCGCCTCCTGCATTCTCCCAGCCAGCAAATCCTCCAGTGTCTCTGGTCAGCGCAAAAAGACTCTCTTGATTAGGTTCAAACCACGGGGTTGGGAACTGGCCTACAGTCAGCCCCGGGTGGTAATAACCCCCGAATATTGGACCTGCTTGAAAGCCGAACAGACGCAGGTGCGCCTTTAGCAGACTATCGCGGACTCTGCCATATCCGGCTATATTGTTGCTTTCAATGCCTGTCGTCAGAGCGACTATAGCGTCGCCTTCCCGGCGCGGCTGAAACCAGTCGATCCCTTCAAGAATAGCGTCTAGGACTCCTCCGTTCTGATTCTTCCCCGACGTTCCCTTCTCAATCTCATGTACCGCAGCCGACAGGTCTTCCTTGGCTGCACCGAAATGAATTTCCTTTCTCGGTCCGCGAGCTGTCAACAAGGCAAAGGAATTCTCGGTGCCTCCGCTTTCAAGGATCTCGGAAATCACCTCGGCCTCGATTTTTCTCACCTCTGCGGGATTGCTTTTCGCAGTGTCAACAATAAACAGAACACGCCTAGACCCGCGATAGGTCTCAACGGATTCGACGCGAATTGGTCTATGCTTATCGTGCGCCACAAAAGCTTCCGGTCCGAGTTTTCGTACCAGACCGTAATCCGGCATTACCACAACTGTGGGTATGTCAACCGTGCAGGGTTGCTCTTGGCCTGCGGCAGCGCCACAATCCACCAGCGACATGATTACGAGAGATGTTGTCCAGAGAGAACTCAAAAAGTGAGTAGTTCGCTCCAGCGACTCTTTTTCCCGGACGTGCATGGGGAGAATTATACGAAAGGTATTCAATCGTCCCCTTGTTTCCGCTTACCCATCACAGGCCTCATCGTCTGTATCCTTGTAGACTTCTACCAACGTGAACCTCTCGGAAAGTGCGCGTCGGCGTCTGCAGATCAGCGCGGCTATTTCGCTGCTGATCGTTCTTGCCTTCGAGCTTGGGTTCTTCATCCACCGCGAAACCCAGACCTGGGACGAGGCCTGCCACATCTTTGCCGGATACAGCTACTGGACGCGCGGCGATTTCGGCATGAATCCGGAACATCCGCCGCTGGTGAAGTTACTGGCGGCCGTTCCGTTGCTGCGGATGCCGCTGCAGGTCCCGGCGCATGAGAAAGTCTTTTCGAAAGAAGAGGATTTCACGGACGCGACCCGCTTCGTGTACTCGAACGACGCAGAGAAGATCCTCGCCCGCACGCGGGCCGCAGCAGCCTTACTGACGTTGCTGCTAGCGATTCTCGTGTTTGTTGCCGCACGGGAGATGTTCGGTGCTACGGCGGCATTCATAGCGCTAAGCCTTTTCGTGTTTGAGCCGAATATTCTGGCTCACGGCGCGGTCGTCACTACCGACATGGGCATGACGTGTTTTCTCTTCGCGTCGGCGTATGCCTTCTATCGCTACGTCAAGAGGCCGTCGATTGGAAGGCTTGCGCTCACCGGACTGGCCGCGGGGTTGGCGCTGGCGACGAAGCACTCGGCCATTCTGATTCCGCCGATATTGGTTCTTCTCGCTTTGGCTGAGGTCATTCGGCGCCCCTCGAGCAGTGGATCGGCAAGTATCCGACCGGCAAGTGACAGTCCGGATGCGATTGCTCCAAGCCGAGCCCGTCACACGCTGCGACTGGCCGCCGCGATCGTCGTGATTGGGCTGATTGCCGGCGCGGTTCTTTGGACATCTTACGGATTTCATTTCCATCCGCGCGCGGGCGTGGAAGCGACGACTCGCATTCTCGCCTCTGCCTCGAGGCTCAAGCATCCGTTCCAGGCGAAGATGATCGTAGCGTTCGCCCGGGGGCACCTTCTGCCCGAGCCGTACCTCTACGGTCTCACCGACGTTGGATTCACGGCCGAGTTCAGTCACAGCTATCTGCTGGGCAAGATCTATCCGCATGGTGTGTGGTTCTACTTTCCCATCGCGCTGGCCATCAAGACGACTCTCGGCTTGCTGATCCTGTTGGCCCTGATTCCGTTGGCGCTTAAGTGGTCGCGGACGGAATCCCGCCGCGAACTGCTGTTCCTGACGATCCCGGCGGGAGTCTACCTGCTCGTCGCGATGGCCTCGCTGATGAATATCGGTGTGCGCCACGTTCTCCCCATCTATCCGTTTCTAATGGTTCTGTCGGGATGGGCCGCGTCGACGCTGATCGAACATCGGCGGCAGTGGACATACGTGGTCGCTGCATTATTGCTGTGGAATCTCGTCTCCTCGATTCGCACAGCCCCTGTCTACCTGGCATATTCCAACGAGCTTTGGGGAGGGCCATCGAACACGTATAAGTACCTGAGCGACTCGAACGCAGATTGGGGCCAGCAACTCAAGGCAGTCCGGAAATATCTCGACGGGCGCGGGACGAAGAACTGCTGGTTCGCCTATTTCGCCGACGTGGTCGTCGATCCCGCCTACTACGGAGTTCCGTGCAAGCCTCTGACAACCATTGCCTCGGTGTGGCTGCAACCGTCCATGGACGTTCCGACCAGCATTGACGGCCCGGTGTTGATCAGTGCGGGAGTGCTCTCGGGGTACGAGTTTGGGCCGGGAGAACTGAATCCGTACGATCAGTTTCAGAAGCTGCGACCGACCGCGGTCATTGAGCATGGCGTATTTGTGTACGACGGGCACTTCGACATACCACTGGCCTCGGCGCTGAACCACGTGACGCGCTCTCAGTTGTTCGCGAAAGCGGGACAGCTTGATCAAGCGCTGGCCGAAGCGCAAACGGCGGCCCAGTTGGCACCCAATTCGGTGCGGACGCAATCCCGGCTTGGCTTGCTCCTGATACAGATGAACCGTCCGGACGAGGCTCGCGCCGCCTTGCAGAAGGCGATTGAGGCGGCGGAAATGGTTCATCCTGAATTCCAGATGGGTGCGGCAAGCGGCCTTAGGAAGGCACTGAAGAAGTAGTTCGCTCGATCCCTCGATATACTCAGATAGCGAAGATGGCCGGGTTTGCTTTTGCTGCGATCTGCCCGCTGCCACCTGCGACCTGCTTTGTTCATCGACGAGGCCAAAATTCGCGTGAAAGCTGGCGACGGCGGAAACGGCTGCATGGCCTTCCGCCGGGAGAAGTTCGTTCCTCGGGGCGGGCCCTCGGGCGGAGATGGCGGCAAGGGCGGCGATGTGTGGATGGAGTCGAGCGAGCGCCACAACACCCTGGTGCATTTCCGGTTTAACCCTGAATACAAAGCCGAGCGCGGACGCCACGGCGAAGGCGCGAAGAAGACTGGGCGCGACGGTGGCGACATCATTCTCAAAGTCCCGGTTGGCACAATTCTCTTCGACGATGATACGGGCGAAATAGTGCACGACTTCGCTCACGCCGACGACCGCATCGTGATCGCACGCGGCGGACGCGGCGGACGCGGCAACGCACAGTTTGCGACTTCGACACATCAAGCCCCGCGGGAACATGAAGACGGGCGGCCTGGGGAGGAACGGAACTTCCGTCTCGAACTCAAGCTGCTCGCTGACGTCGGCCTGGTGGGATATCCGAACGTGGGCAAGTCGACGTTGATCTCGCGTATCTCGGCCGCACGTCCGAAAATTGCGGACTATCCGTTCACGACCCTCGAGCCGAACCTGGGCGTGGTGGCGGTCGGCGATGCGAAAGAAGAAGTCAGTTTCGTGGTGGCGGACATCCCAGGCCTGATCGAGGGCGCACACACCGGCTCCGGGTTAGGGACACAGTTCTTGCGGCACATCGAACGCACGCGATTGCTCCTCCACCTGGTGGATGTGTCGGACAGCAGCGGCCGCGACGATGTGGTGAAAGATGTTGAGGTGATTCTCGGCGAGCTCGCGAACTTCGGCGCGGACCTTGAAAAGAAGCCGATGCTGATGGTGGCGTCGAAGATCGATGTGGCGAATGCGGAGAAGCTTGCCAAGTTGAAGCGCTGGTCCACGCGGAAGAAGCTGAAGGTTTATCCGATCTCTGCGGTCACGGGCGAGGGTATCGAGAAGCTGAAATACGCCATGGCGGAGGAAGTAGAGAGGATGCGGGAAGCAGCGGTGGCTTCAAGCCACGCCACGGAATAATTCCCAATGAAACACGGGCACTCACGGCGCGACTTCCTTCAGATGACGGCGCTCTCGATCGGCACCCTCGGGCTGGGATCGTCAGCCCAGGCAGCGGGCGCATCAGGGACCGTTGCCCTCGTGCTCGACCCGGCGGATACGGTCGCCTCCGCTGCACCCGTTGGATGGGCGATTGACGAACTCGGTCGAGCTCTCCGCGAACACGGCGTCAGCCTTCGCCGATTCAAGTCGCTGCCAGAGGCTCCTCAGTCAGATTTCTGTGTGATCGCGTCGGGAAGCGAGTCTCTTACTGCTTCCGAAATACTCAGGAAGGCCGCGCTGAGTCTGTCTCACTTTTCCGAGTCGTTGGCACTAGTGCCGTCAACACACAAGGGCATGCCGGCATTCCTTGCGACAGGCAGCGACCCCCGTGGCTTGATGTACGCGCTACTTGAACTTGCTGACCGCGTGGACCACGCGAGCGACCCAGCTCAGGCGCTCAAATTCGGCAAGCCAATTTCCGAAGAGCCGTTCAATGCGATTCGCAGCGTTGGCCGCCTGTTCGTCAGCGATGTCGAAGACAAGCCCTGGTTCAACGATCGCGAGATGTGGCCGGCGTATTTTTCGATGCTCGCGCGGCATCGATTCAACCGCTTTCATCTGGGCTTCGGCCTCGGTTACGACTCGCTGCAGAGCGTGACGGATGCGTACTTTTTGTTCGCCTATCCATTTTTGTTGTCGGTGCCCGGCTATAGCGTACGGGCAGTGAATTTGCCCGATGCGGAGCGCGACCGCAATTTCGAGATGTTGCAGTTCATCAGCCGCCAGGCGACGGCGCGTGGAATCGACTTCCAGCTGGGGATCTGGACACACGGGTATCAGTGGCCGCAGAGCGGGCATCCGAACTACACAATCGAAGGCCTGACGCCGGAAAATCATGCTGAATATTCTCGTGATGCGCTCGCTGCATTGCTCAAGGTCTGTCCCGATATTAGCGGCGTGACCTTGCGCACGCACGGCGAAAGCGGCGTGCACGAAGGCAGCTACGCGTTCTGGAAAACGGTGTTTGAGGGCGTGCCGCAGTCGGGACGCAAAGTCGGAATCGACCTGCACACCAAGGGCCTTGACGAGAAAATGATCGAGGGCGCGCTTTCAACTGGCATGCCGCTCACGCTTTCGCCGAAGTACTGGGCCGAGCACTTGGGCATGCCGTATCACCAGGCGGCAATCCGAGATTTGGAGATGCCTGAGGCAAACGCTCACCCGGATCAGTTCTCCGCTCTCAGTACCGGTTCCCGGATCTTCACCCGCTACGGTTACGCCGACTTTCTGCGAGAAGATCGGCCGTACAGCATGATGTGTCGCGTCTGGCCAGGCACACACCGGCTTTTGTTGTGGGGCGACCCGGTATGGACGGCGGCATACTCACGTGCTTTCCGTTTCTGCGGCGGCAACGGGGCGGAGTTACTCGAGCCGCTCTCGTTCAAAGGCCGCCGGGGCTCGGGGATCGCCGGTGGACGCTGTGCCTATGCCGATGAGCACTTGAAGCCGCGCTGGGACTGGGAAAAGTTCTGGTACACATATCGAACCTGGGGACGCCTGATGTACAACCCCAACGCCGATCCCGATACGTGGCGGCGCTCTTTGGGGAAGCAATTTGGGACGAGCGCGATTGAGATTGAATCGGCCCTGGCCAGTGCGAGTCGGATCCTGCCGATTGTCACGACGGCGCATCTTCCGTCCGCCGCCAACGATACGTTCAGTCCTGAGTTCTATACGAACCAGTCGATCGTGGATGCTTCCATGTCGGCGCCGTACGGCGATACTCCGACTCCGAAAGTGTTTGAAAATGTCAGCCCGCTGGACCCGCAACTGTTTTCACGGATCGCCGACTTCACGGATGAACTGCTGAAAGGCGAGCACTCGGGGAAATATTCGCCGATCGAGGTTGCACAGTGGCTTGAGGATCTCGCTGAAAATGCCTCAACCCAACTCGCGAAGGCCGAGGCCAAGGTCCCAGCAGGGAACGGCCCTGAGTTCCGCAGGCTCGCCATCGACGTAAGAATCCAAATTGGCCTGGGGCGATTCTTCGCAGCGAAGTTGCGCAGCGGAACGCTCTATGCCATTCACGAACGCTCGGGAGATCGCACATCGCTGGAACAAGCCGTGAAGGTTTATCGCCAAGCACGCAACGCATGGGCGCAGTTTGCCGGGGAAGCGAAGGCTGTCTATGTGCCCGACATCACGATCGGCCCGCGGTCTGACGAGCGCGGCCACTGGGCGGATCGGCTATCGGCGATCGATGCCGATATCGCGGAAATGGCGAATCGCCTCGAGGTGGCCAAGAGTCCGGCTGACCGTTCTGCACGCGTTCGCGCGGCAATTCAGGAGGCCGTGGGAAAGCCCAGCCGCGCATCCATTGAATGTCGTCACGTACCGGCTGAAAGGTTCGTTCCCGGAAAGCCGCTGGAGATTATCTTCCTGGTTGAGCGATTGACAAGACTCAGTTCAATTCGCTTGTACTATCGGCATGTGAATCAGACAGAACGGTATGCCTTCGTTGATATGGCTAAGCGGGATAGGGTTTATCAAGCCACGATCCCAGCCGACTTTACGGCATCGCAGTATCCGGTGCAGTACTACTTTGAGCTGAAGCAAGAAGCGGAGGCTGCGTGGCTTTATCCGGGCTTTGTGCAGGAGCTCGCGAACCAGCCGTATTGTGTGGTGAGAGCTGCATAGGCGTGTAGCGCTTATCACTTCCCAATACAAAACGTCCCGAAGATCAGGTTCAAGATGTCGTCCGTCGTGGTCGCACCGGTGATTTCGTCAAGCGGGCGAAGAGCGTTATAGAGGTCGAGCAACACCATTTCGTGTGGAACCCGCCCCGCGACGGCGTTCTTTGCGGCGTCGAGCGCTCCAAGAGAATCGGTGACCAGTTTTTGATGGCGGACATTGGTGAGGAAGCCAGTTTCGATCTCCATTCCCGCCTCTCCGCCGACATGACGCAAGATAGCTGCGCGCAGTTCCGGAATGCCATCGCCAGTCAGGGCAGATGTGCGCACCTTCGGCAGCTGAGCGCTGACAGCTGACGGCTGACAGCTGCCCAAGTCGCATTTGTTCTCAACCACAATCGCCGCTCGCCGCTCGACCTGGTTGAGCAACTCGCGATCCTCCTTGGAGATCGGTTGCGACGCATCGACCACGACCAGCACCAGGTCCGCATCGGCGAGGGCTTCCATGGATTTGCGGATGCCGATGCTCTCGGCTTCGTCGAGGGCGCGGCGGATGCCGGCCGTATCCACCAGTTGCACAGGGATTCCGCCGATGGCAACAGTCTCGCTGACCAGGTCGCGCGTGGTTCCCGGCTGCGCTGTTACGATAGCGCGTTCGCGCTCGACGAGCCGGTTGAACAAACTTGACTTGCCGACATTCGGGCGCCCAACGATGGCGAGCGTCAGGCCTTCGTGAACGATCTTGCCGTAGGCGAAACTACCAGCGAGCTGCTCCAGCGGCGCGCGAACCTCCGCGATGTGCTTGAGAATTATCGTGTCCGGCGCCACGGAGATGTCGTCTTCAGCAAAGTCGATGCCCGCTTCGAGGAGCGCAATCAGTTCTACGAGTTTCTGTTTGATGGGCTTGAGACGTTTCGAAAGCGAGCCTTCAAGCTGCTGCGCCGCGACCTTGGCCTGAAACAGAGTCTGGGAATCGATGAGATCGCGGACAGCTTCCGCCTGGGTGAGATCAAGCCGCCCATTCAGGAATGCGCGCATGGTGAACTCGCCAGGCTCAGCGAGACGAGCTCCGGCGGCAACACAAAGTTCGACGATGTGGCGCAGTACCACAGGCGATCCGTGCGCGGAGATTTCGACGATGTCGTCGGTGGTATAGGAATGAGGTTTGGCGAAGTAGGTGACGACGACTTCGTCGATACGCTGTGTGGAATGGCATCCCCCGAGCGCGTCTTCGCCGGACCGCTCGATCATTTCGCCAAACGCCGCTTGTCCTGGCTCTAGCGGATGCTTGAGACGCAGCATCGGTTCTGCAATCCTGCGGGCATCTGGTCCAGCAAGGCGAATGACACCGATTCCCCCGCGTCCGGGCGGCGTGGCAATGGCGACGATAGTGTCATCGAGATTCATAGGGAACGGCTATCAGTCCACTGGTAATTCTTGTCGCACACCAGGTCAGTCCACGATGAACAATTTTGCTCCCACCGTAGTCGATGAGCGATGCGAGGATTCCCCGTCCGCCACCTGATAGCTCTGGCCGGGTTTGAGGGTGAAGTGCGTGCCATCGGAGAGCGAAGTATTGAGTTCACCCTCCAGGCAATACAGCACGTGTCCCTTTTGACACCAGTGGTCCGCCACATAACCCGGGGAGTATTCCACGATCCGGACGCGGATCTCTCCAAAGTTCTGTGCTCGCCAGCGGGCAACGCCAGATTCGCCGGGATGCTCGGTAGCCGGGACCTGGGACCAGTCTGTGGTTGTCATGGGGAATCCAATCAGCTTCATGGAATGAGTATAGACACGGGTGGCCGCGACAACGACGAGAACGTTCGCAGGCGCGCGCCCCTTATTCTTCAGGGAGAGTTTGTTGTCTATACACGAAGAAGCAATAGAAGACGGGACCGTACGGAGCAAGGAAAAAGAGAAGCAGGAACCAGAGTGCACGCTTAAACCAGTGTGACCGATCAAACCCGAACCAGAAGTACCACATCGCAACCCACAACAATGCCACTCCCACGACCTCGGGGATTAGAACAATCCTCAGGACGCCGGCAGTCAACGGTGGGAGCGTTTTTGTGCCGATGACCTGCTGTGCTGCCCTGGTTCCCACCGACATCTCAATCAGCGCGAGTGCCAAAACCGCGCAAGCGGTATAGAGCTTCCGTGCTAGGGAGGAACAGATCCACGATCGCGTAATCGGCAGGATCAGCATCGGGAAGGGAGCTTAGCACAGAGCAGATTTAGAGGCTGGTAGTTCCCGATTGGAGGGAACCGCATTCATACCTGGTGGCGATAGAGCATCCTTGCACCTTGCTCGTAACCAAGCTTAGAATCAGCCGCAACGGTACCCAAAAACCCTGTGGGGAGGGTTACCGGCGGCAGTCGCAGCGCCGGCTAACGGACGATTAGCAAATTCCCTTCCAACCAACAGGGATCGAGGCGCGCAGTTGCGGCTGATTCGAGGGACCCGAGAAGAGGATCTGCTCCAGGCATTTCTGGAGCACATCCCCGATGGCGTTTACTTCAAGGATCGGTCCAGCCGTTTTGTCCGCGTGAGCCGATCGCTGGCCACCCGCTTTGGACTCGCCGACCCCGCCGACGCAATCAACAAGACCGATTTCGACATGTTCACCGAAGAGCACGCCAAACAGGCGTTCGCGGATGAGCAAGAGATCGTGCGGACGGGCCGGCCAGTCGTCGAAAAAGAGGAACGGGAAACGTGGCCGGACGGGCGTGAGACGTGGGTGCTCTCCACCAAACTGCCGCTGCTAGACGACAAAGGCGAGGTCCTCGGCACGATGGGGATTTCTCGCGACATCACAGATCGCAAACGAATCGAACGGGAGCTGGAAGAATATCGCGTTCGCCTGGAAGAACTCGTGAAGATGAGGACGGCGGAACTTGTCCAGGCCAATGAGTTGCTCGAACAGGACATTGCCGCACGCAAGGTGGCGGAGCAGGAGCTTGCCCGCAAAGCACAAGAGTTGGCCAAAACAAACGCTGTGCTCGAAAACCTTGCCCTGATCGACGATCTCACCGGACTTTACAACCGCAAGGGATTTCTCGCGCTGGCAGAGCACCGATCAAAGCTGACACGCCGCACGGGCGAGCCGTTTTCCATCGTCTTTGTGGACCTCGATGGCCTGAAGCAGATTAACGACACGTTTGGCCATCCGGAAGGAGACCGCGCTCTGATCGACGCCGCGAGTGTCTTGAAAGAGTGCTTCCGCGAGTCGGATGTCCTGGCAAGGCTCGGGGGCGATGAATTTGCGGTTTTTGTCGTGGAGGCGGACGACAAGAAGATTGCGGAAAGAATTGGACAAAAGCTGGCTGCCTGCAATGCTGCTGCGGACCGCCGCTATCGCCTGTCATTCAGCATAGGAATCGTGTCGGCCGCCCTTTACGCCAAGGACTTTCCGATTGAGGTTTTGCTGGAGCAGGCGGACGCGATGATGTACCGGGAAAAGCGAAGGAAGCAGCTTGCGCGAGATGCGGGGCCAAACGGAGTCTGATTGCGGTTAGCCTGGAAAAGCTTGCCGCTCGCCCCGTGTTTGCCTCTCAGGCTTCAGACTGAATTGCGGTGCGCTGGCACCCCGGGCCCGTTTGCTGGGTAGGAACGGGTCACGTTACTAGTTGGTAATATTTTGCGCAGTGAGAGTACGAAACGCGAGAGAGCGGGGTGCACTACAATCCGTTCGCATGGAGATTTCGTATCAACTTACGGAAGATGACTATCGTCAAGGCTATAGGGCGTTTCGTCGCAGAAAGACATTTTCACTGTGGACTACTCGTATAGGTTGGGTGCTTTTCTTCCTAATTCTGGCTGAGGCGCTATTTGTGTCAATCTCTGGATTCGACAGAGAATTTCCGACACTTGCACTGCTTTGGGGTTTCGTTGCGTTCTGGGCCTACTGTCTGTGGTATGCGCCTCGCTACGCGGCCAGAAAGATGGTCAAGGGCAGCCCGGGCGCATCCCTGCCCCACACGGCTCAATTGTCAGAAGACGGCTTGTACTTCCGAACATCGGCGGGCGAGAGTCGGCTAACGTGGAATCTGATCATTGGTTGGGTCGAGGTTGAGCGTGTCTTCGCCTTGTTTCCATCGCCAATCACGTTCTTTCCCATTCCGAAGCGCGCTATGACCGATCAACAACAGGGCGAACTGAGAAACCTGCTCAAGAATAAAGTCCCCCATAAGGTCTAGTTCCACGTCAGTTGGTGAAAAATCCCGACTTCACGCAATATGAAAAGGCGCCCACTTTTGCGGTAGGTTGGGATTGTTCGGATCACCAACTTCGGCAAAGGAGCGCCTTATGA
>Ga0335084_10007027_pt1 | contig 11206 bp, 8 predicted proteins | sample Lox_Sample_44_FD_206721 | JGI IMG/M metagenome (GOLD analysis project Ga0335084, IMG submission 206721) | Soil microbial communities from Loxahatchee National Wildlife Refuge, Florida, United States - Lox_Sample_4.4 | ecosystem: Environmental > Terrestrial > Soil > Wetlands | place: USA: Florida...
GGGGCGGGCTTCTAGTCCCGCTCGCGCGGGAGCAGCGCCGCGGCCACGGCCAGGATCACCGGCACCGAGAGCTGAAACGCCGGGCCGACCAGCGTCTGCATCGCGCGCACGATCGGTCCCGAGAACACCGTCGCGACCCAGACCAGCGCCGCGCCGCCGGCCCAGGCGTCGTCGTCGGTCGCGGGCCAGCACAGCAGCGCGGGCAGCACGAGGAGCGTGAGGTCGTAGAGGAAGAGGTGCGGGCTCGCGAGCACGGTGGCGGCGACCGCGACGGCGAACCAGCGCGAGAGCGTCGCCGGCGCGTAGCGCGGCTGCGTGCGTCGCATCCAGACCAGCACCGCGATCGACGCGAGCGCGCCCAGGATCCGCGCCGCGGGCTCGTGCGACGGGAGCAGCAGCAGGAAGAAGGCCGGCAGCGAATGCATGTTCCAGGTCGGGAAGCCGGCGAACGTCGGCATCGCGACCAGCGTGCGTCCCAGCCGCGTCCAGGCGACGACGGCCGCCGGGCTCACCGCCAGCGCCGCCACCGTGAGCGCGGCGCCGCTCGCGGCCACGCCCGCCACCGCGCGCCAGCGCCGCTCGAGCAGCAACGCCAGCGCGACGACCCCGACGAGCTGCGGCTTGTAGAGCAGCAGCCCGAGCACGAGGCCCGCGCTCCCGTCGCGGCCGCGCACCAGTAGTGCGTGGGTGCCCGCGAGCAGGAACAGCGACGGCAGCGCGTTCTGCCCGAAGCTCACCGAGGCGAACGCCGGCACGAAGGCGAGCACCCACGGCCAGGCGCGCGGGCGTCCGGTGAGGCGGGGCGTCGCGAGCGCCAGCACCACCCCGAGCACGGTCCAGCACGCGAACGCGACCCGGTAGGGAAGGAGCGCCAACGGGACGAACGGCAGGGCGAAGAACGGCGGGTTCAGGAAGCCGTGGAAGCCGCGCCACTCGCCCCCGGTGATCGCGTGCTCGACCTGCGCCTGCAAGGGCAGGTCGTAGAGCCGCTCGGCCCGACCGGAGAGCACGAGCCGCCCGGCGGTGTAGAATTCGAGGAAGTCGGCCCCCTTCACCTCGCCGGCGAGATCGAAGGGGCCGGGGCCGACGGCCACCGAGACGAGCCAGCCCGCCCAGAGCATTGCGCCCAGCCAGAGGGCGTAGCGGCGGCGCTGCGGCCCGAGCGCCCGGCCCAGCCGCCGGAGCCCGGCGCCGAGCGTCGTCCCGAGCGCGCTCGCGCGGGGGACGAGGGCGGGGACGCGCGCCGCATACGTCCGCCAGGCGCCGCCGAGCGCGGCGGCGAGCGTCGCGTCCTCCAGGCGGATCTTCACCGCCACGCCCGCCGCCAGGCCGATCGCCGCGCACGCGGTCGCGAGTGACGGATGCGCCAGCGTCGACCCGGCGGCGAGGAGCAGCACGGCCAGGTAGAGCGGGTGTCGGAGCAGCGCGTACGGCCCGCGCTCGACGAGCCGCCCGTCGGCGGGTGCCTCGATCGCGCTCGACCAGGCGGGACCGAGCACGCGTCGGGCGGCGATGTGCAGCGCCACACCCGCGGCCACCAGCGCGAGACCCACGACCACGAGATCCGTCGACGCGCCCCAGCGGCCGACACGCCGCTCGAGTGCCGTGCCGCAGGCCAGCGCCGCCGCGAGCAGGAGGAGCCCGGCCGCCACCCGCGCCGGCCCCGTCGGGAGCCGCGTCGACGCGACGGCGCGTGCGGGTGCCCGGCGCGCCGCGCGCGCCACGTCGGCACCGAGGCCGAGCCAGGCTCCGGCGAGGAGCGCGTCGACGACGGCGCCGTCGGGCACGCGTCGTTATCCGTGCACCGGCGCGCGCGTGTCAACGCACGCACCGAGCTTGCGAGCCCGAGAGCGTTCTGCCAGAGGGACGACATGGCCGTGCTGAAGGTCGCCCGCCTGGGCCATCCCATCCTGCGCCAGGTCGCGGAGCCGGTGTCGCCGGAGGCGATCCGCTCGCCCGAGATCCAGCGCCTGCTCGACGACATGCTGGAGACCATGGAGGACCACGACGGCGCCGGCCTCGCCGCGCCGCAGGTGCACGTCTCGAAGCGGGTCGTGATCTACGGCGTGCGGCAGAACCCGCGCTATCCCCACGCCGACGAGATCCCGCTGACGGCGCTGATCAACCCGAAGATCACGCCCGTCGGGCAGGAGCAGGAGGAGGACTGGGAAGGCTGTCTCAGCGTGCCCGACCTGCGCGGCCAGGTCCCGCGCTGGACCCGCATCCGGGTCGAGGCCCACGGCCGCGACGGGAAGCCGCTCAAGTTCACCGCCGAGGCCTTCCACGCGCGCGTCGTCCAGCACGAGTGCGACCATCTCGACGGCAAGGTCTACCTCGACCGGATGCGGTCGATGGACACCTTGAGCTTCCTGCCCGAGTTCCACCGCTACTGGCTGCGCGGCGACGCGTCCTCGGAGGACTAGGTTCCGGTCGCGCGGCGGTCGTCCGCGCTCATCACCGGCAGCGCGACGGTGAACGTGGACCCCACGCCGGGCTTGCTCGCGACCTCGACCCGGCCGCCGAGCAGCTCGGCGAGCCGCTTCACGATGTGGAGCCCGAGGCCGACGCCGCCGAACCGCCTCGTCGACGAGCTGTCGCCCTGGCGGAACATCTCGAAGATGACCGGCAGGTTGGTCTCGGAGATGCCGACGCCGGTGTCGCGGACCTCGAGCGTGATCAGGTCGCCGCCCAGCCGGGCGGTCACGTCGACGGCGCCGCTGGGCGTGAACTTGAGCGCGTTGCCGACCAGGTTCTTGAGGATCGTCTTCACCTTGAGGCGGTCCCCCTGGACGCCCCGGTGGCCGACCTCGTTGTGCCAGCGCAGCACCACGCCCGAGGGCACCAGCGCCTCGAGCTCCCCCGCCAGCTCCGCGAACAGCCCGTCGACGTCGAGCGGGCCGAGGACGATCGGGTCGCGGCCCGCCTCCAGCCGTCCCAGGTCGAGCGTCGCGTTGACCAGCTCGAGCAGCTCGACCGCGCTCCGGCGCACGCGGCCGAGCGTGTCCTGCTGGACCGGCTCGAGCGTCCCGAACGCGCCGTCGGCGAGCAGGTCGGTGTAGCCGGTGATCACGTTGAGCGGCGTGCGCAGCTCGTGGGACATGGTCGCGACGAACTCCGACTTGAGGCGGCTCGCGGACTGGAGGTCGGCGATCAGGCGGGAGTTCTCGAGCGCGATCGCGGTCGCGTGCGCGATCCCGATCACGAGGCGCTTCTGCTTCGACGTGAACGGACCGCGACGCTCGGCGTAGCCGTGCACCTGCACGCCGATCATCTCCTCCCGGCGGACGATCGCGACGTGCATGATGGACGCGATCGAGAACCGGCGCAGCAGCTCGACCGGCACCAGATCCTGATGGTCGGCGTCCTCGATCGACAGGACCTCGTTGGGCTTGAAGAGGCGGATGAGCGGAAGGTTCTCGACGGTGAAATCGAGCTGCGCCAGCTCGGTCTGGACCTCGGGGGCGAGCGTGCCGGCGTTGGCCACCATCCGGAACGCGCGCCGCTGGTCGTCCCAGAGGAAGGTCCGGCTGAAGTCGCACCCCAGCGCGTCGACGGCGAGCGTGTTCACCCGGAGCAGCATGTCGGGAGCGTCGAGGTGTGCGCCCAGCGTCTCGGTGACGTGGAGCAGCGCGGCCGAGATGTCGGCCTCCTCCTCCTTGACGGCTGAGGCGTGGCTCAGGAGCGCGGTGCGGACGAACGCGTCGTAGCGATAGCGTTCGAGGAACGACGCCCCCCAGACCGACGTCGTGGCGCCGGTGATGATCGCCAGCACGGAATACGTCAGCATCTCGGTGCCTGCGCCCGGGAACGAGGCCAGAAACAGGCTCGCGAACACCCCGAGCGCGGCGATCAGCTGGCCGCGCCAGCCCCACGGCAGCAGCACGAAGAGCCCGCTCAGCAGGCAGACCTGCGAGGTCGCGAACAGTTCGAGCTGGCCGCTGACCACGCCGTTGTACCAGCCCATGCAGAGCGCCAGCACGACCGCCAGGACCGCGGCGACGGCGTCGGGCGCCCGGCGCCAGCGCGGCACCCGGATCGCCACCAGCGACGCGAAGCAGGCGAATCCCTCCACGATGTAGGCCCCCACCATCGCCCGCATCCGCTCGGGGTGGAACGCGGTCTCCGTGAAGACCGAGGTCCCGATCAGGAGCATGTACAGCAGCACGGTCAGGTGGAGGCGCTTGCGGAGGACCTGCGCGGTCTCGTCCACGTACGCGGCGTGGATGGCGTCCGGCGTCGGGTCGGACTCCGGCGCCGTGCCTCCGGCCGCGCCGGGGCCCCCTGTCGGTGGGATCGTCATGGTTCGCGCGTCGCCTGGAGGCTCGCGAGACCAAACATCGGCAGATTGGCGGGGCGACTTGAGCTGCCTGGCACAGGTGTGCCGCGGCGCCCGGGACCTAGACCGCGGCCAGCGGGACGACGCCGACCGCGCACTCGCCCCGCGGGAGGTCGGCCGCCGCCACCTCCACCGCGTGGCCGCTCGCACCCGAGAGCGCGCGGAGGCTCTCGGCCTCCTGCTCGACGAGGAAGGTCGCGACGTCGGGCGGGACGCGGAGCGTGAGGCGGGCAGGGGCGGGATGGAGCGCGGCCTCCCGCTGGAGCCGGCGCAGCGCCTCGTAGCCGAGCGCCTCCACCGCACGCTCGCGCCCGCCGCCGTTGCAGTGCGAGCAGGGCACGGTGAGGAGCTGCTCCAGGCTCTCGCGCGTGCGCTTGCGCGTCATCTGCACCAGGCCCAGCTCCGAGATCTGGAGCACGTTGGCGCGGGCCTTGTCGCGCTTGAGCGCCTCCTGGAGCGCGTCGAACACCTTCTTGCGGTTCGCCGCCTTCTCCATGTCGATGAAGTCGATCACGATGATGCCGCCGATGTTCCGGAGCCGGAGCTGGTGCACGACCTGCTTGGCGGCCTCGAGGTTCGTGCGCAGCACGGTCTCCTCCTGGTCCGTCTTGCCGACGTAGCGCCCGGTGTTGACGTCGACGGTCGTGAGCGACTCGGTCTGGTCGAAGATCAGGTAGCCGCCGGACTTGAGCCAGACGCGGCGCTCGAGCGCGCGCGCGATCTTGGTCTCGATGCCGTGCTGATCGAAGAGCGGCGTGGTCCCCTGGTACAGATGCACCCGGCCCGCCAGCCGCGGCATCATCGCCTCCACGAACTCGAGCACGCGCGCGTGGTCGGCGTGCGTGTCGATCGTGAGGCGCTCGACGTCGGAGGTGAAGAGATCGCGGACCGTCCGGAGCACCAGGTCCAGGTCCTGGTGGATCAGCGCGGGCGGCTTGGCGGCGTCGGCGGCCTTGTCGACGCGCTCCCAGAGCCGGGTGAGGAAGCGGACGTCGTCGTGGATGTCGCGCTTGGTCGCCCCCTCGCACGCGGTGCGGACGATGAACCCGCCCACCTCGGGCCGCTCCGCCTCGACGATCTCCCGCAGGCGATCGCGCTCGGCCGGATCCTCGAGCCGACGCGAGATGCCGATGTGCTGCGTCCCGGGCATGTAGACCAGGTGGCGGCCGGGCAGCGAGATGTGCGCGGTCACCCGCGCTCCCTTGCTCCCCATGGGCTCCTTGGCGAGCTGGACCAGTATCTCCTGTCCCTTGCTGAGCCGCTCCTCGATCGGCCGGTGCCCGCGCGCGGGCGTCTCGGCCGACTCGAGCGGCTCCTCGTCGCCGTCGCCCTCCTGCGTCAGGGCCGGCGGCAGGCGGTCCTCCCCGGCCAGATCCGACGCGTGCAGGAAGGCCGCCTTCTCGAGCCCGATGTCGACGAACGCCGCCTGCATCCCGGGCAGGACGCGCGCGACGCGCCCCTTGTAGATGTTGCCGGCGATGCCGCGCTCGCGCCGTCGCTCGATCTGGAGCTCGACGAGGGTGTTGTCCTCGACGACCGCCACCCGCGTCTCCCAGGGCGTGACGTTGATCAGGATGTTGCGGTTCACGGCGCGCGTCAGGCGTGGCTCGCGATGGCGACCGGCGGGGCGTCGCTCCGGAAGCGGGTCGCGACCTTGTGGACCCGGAGCGTCGGCAGGACCTCGACCGGGATGCCCAGCAGGTCGCCGATCAGGCTCTCGGGCTTGAGCGTGCCCTCGCGACTGACGCGCAGGTCGACGACCAGGTGCCCTGGCCGGGCGACGTCCAGACCCGCGACGAACTGGCGCGCGTCGACGACGCGCTCGCCGGACTTCGTGCGCTTGCGGAGCGGATAGCTGGCGGCGGCGTGGAAGCGGGCGACCGCGGCGGTGACGGCGGCGGCGGCCGGCGGCGCGTCGAGCGACTCCAGCGCCAGCTCGTAGACGAAGCCGTCGATGTCGGCGTCGATGCTGGCGGTGGAGCGCGGCACCTCGCGCGCGCCCAGCGGCTCGAGCCCCTCGGGCAGCTCGGCGGCGAGCCGTGCGGCGACGTCGGCGGGCGGCATCCGGGCCGTCAGATCGACGTCGAGGTACTCGTCGTCGCTCGAGAAGCCGAGCGGCAGGGCGGGGCCGAAGGACACCTTCGGCATCGGATGATGTCCCTGCGAGAACGCGACCGGCAGCGCGGCGCGGCGTGCGGCGCGGAAGAAGACCGTCCCGAGCTCGCGTGTACCGATGAAGCGGGCCGGCCCCACCTTCCGGTAGTGCAGGCGCACGCGCTGGACGGCCGGCGGCGCGGGCACGCCGTCGGGGGCGAGCGACGAGGGCACGGCGCCCAGCCACTCCTCGGCGTTGCCGTCCCCCGACAAGGCCAGCGCGGCCGTGCCCGGGTCGGCCATGGTCGCGGGCAGCGGAGCGGCGTCGACGGTGGGGCGGGGCGTCGCCGCCGACACGCCTGCCGCCCGGCGCGCGGCGACCCGCGCGCGGATCTCGCGCCAGGCGCGCGTTTCCCAGGCCGGCGGCCCGTCGTCGCGCTCGGCCGGGACTGCCAGCTCCGCCCAGCGCGACACCTCTCCGCCGCGATGTTCGCCGCCCTTGGCGCCGGAGAGGTGGTAGTCGACGTTCCTGAGCGCCTTGAAGTCGCACGCCCCGCAGTAGGTGCAGCGCTCGATCGAGCAGTCGGGCGTGAGCACCCCTTCGACGGCGCGCGCGAGGTCCTGCTGGAGGAACTTCCGGCTGACGCCCGCGTCGAGGTGATCCCAGGGCAGCGCCTCGTCGAGCGCGCGGCGGCGCAGCGACACGGCCGCGTCGACGCCGTGCTCCGCGAGCACGGCGCGCCACACGTCGAGCTTGCACTGGTCGGACCAGCCGTCGAAGCGGGCGCCGCGACGCTGCGCCGTCTCCAGGACGTCGGCCAACCGGCGGTCGCCGCGCGCGAAGATGCCCTCGAGCCACGAGAGCTGGCTGTCGTGCCACTTGAACTCGATGCCGCGCCGGCCGAGCTCGCGGCGGAGCAGCGCCTGGCGCGCCCGTGTCTCCTCGATGCCGAGCTGCCCGGCCCACTGGAAGGGGGTGTGCGGCTTGGGGGAGAACGTCGAGACGCTGGCGGTGACGCGGAGCCGTCCGCCCGCCGCGCGCCTCACGCGCTCCGAGAGCAGCGCGATCCCGAGGACGTCCTCTTCGGTTTCGCTCGGGAGCCCGATCATGAAGTACAGCTTGAGGGCCCGCCAGCCGAGGTCGGCGAAGAGCCGGGCCGCGTCCATCAGCTCCTCTTCCTTGTACTCCTTCTGGATCACGTCGCGGAGGCGCTGCGTGCCGGCCTCGGGGGCGAGCGTGAAGCCGGTCTTTCGCACGCGCCGGATCTCTTCCAGGATCTTCGGCGACAGCGCGTCGACCCGCGTCGACGGCAGCGAGACCGCGACCCGCTCGGGAGCGAGCCGGTCCATCAGCTCCTTCAGCACCGGGTTGACGCCGCTGTAGTCGCCGGTCGAGAGCGAGAGGAGCGAGACCTCCTCGTACCCGGTCTGCCGCACCAGCGCGGTCGTGCTCGCGACGACCTGCTCCGGATTCCGCTCCCGCAGCGGCCGGTAGATGTAGCCCGCCTGGCAGAACCGGCAGCCCTTCACGCAGCCCCGCATCACCTCGACGCTGGCGCGGTCGTGCACGACGCCGATGTTGGGCACGATCGGGTTCGCGGGGGGCGGGAAGGCGTTCAGGTCCGGCAGCACGCGCTTCGCGACCGTCGGCTGCGCGGGATCGAGCGGGACGACCGCGTCGAGCATGCCGTCGGCACGGTAGCGCGGCTCGAAGAACGCCGGCACGTAGACGCCGGGCAGCGCGGCGAGCGCGCGCAGCAGCGTCCCGCGGTCGCTCCGGCCGACCGTCCGCACCACGTCGACGATCGCCCCCACCGCCTCCTCGCCGTCGCCGAGGACGACGGCGTCGAGGAACGGCGCGATCGGCTCCGGATTGAACGCGCACGGACCGCCGGCGATGACGATCGGATGCCCGGCCCCGCGTGCGGCCGCGCGGAGCGGGACGCCGCCCAGCTCGAGCATCGTGAGCAGATTCGTGTAGGTCAGCTCGTACTGGAGGCTGAAGCCGACGACGTCGAAGTCGGCGAGCGGCAGGTGGCTCTCGAGCGACACCAGCGGCAGGCCGCGCGCGCGGAGCAGCGCCTCCAGGTCGGGCCAGGGCGCGTACAGGCGCTCGGCGGCCGTGTCGTCGCGCCGGTTGAGCAGGTCGTAGAGGATCTGGAGCCCGAGGTGCGACTGGGCAATTTCGTACACCTCGGGGAAGGCGAGACCGAAGCGAATCGCCACGGTGGCGAGGTCCTTCCGGATCGCGCCGCGCTCGTTGCCCAGGTAGCGCCCCGGCTTCTCGACGAGCGGCAGCAAGCGCTCGTACTCGGCGCGGTACGTCCTCGGCATGAAGGGCGGGAGTATAGGAAGCGCTCCCCGGACACGCAACGGCTTGCTTGCCAGGTCGGAGGGCGTCCCCTATCATCGAACGCATGTTCGGGTTGGGAATCGGCGAGCTGCTCGTAGTGCTCGTGATCGTCCTGGTGGTGTTCGGGGCGGGACGGCTGCCGGAAGTGATGGGCAGCATGGGGAAGGGCGTGCAGGCCTTCAAGAAGGGGCTGCGCGAGCCTCCCGAGATCGACGTCACGCCCGAGCAGGAGCCGCCCGCGAAGCCGAAGAGCGACGCCTAGGCGCCGCCGGCAGCACGATCACGGTTCGACGCGACGCCGCCGCGTGACGGCACGCGGACCGCGACCACCTCGGCCGCGAACTGCCGCAGATCCTTCGGCGGTCCGACGAACACGATCGAGAACGGGCTCTGCTCGCCGGGGCCCAGCGCCCACTCCTTCGGCGGCTCGAGCGCCTGGAGCAGTCCGATCTCCCGCGTCGACAGCTCGTGGACGTCGCGTGGCGCGGCGCCGCAGAAGACGACCTGGCGCTGCTCCTCCGCCCCCATGATGCGCCCCTGGATCTGGATCGCGCGCGCGGCGACGGGGGCGTTGTTGATCGCGGTGCCGGCGATCACGAACACCAGCTGGTCGTCCTGTACGCGCTCGTAGGTGCCGCGGACGTCGGCGAGCTGAATGCTCGCGGGCTCCATCCGGGTCTCGGCGAGCCGATCGCCGACCAGGGGCACCGTTCCGAGCAGCGTGCCGACGCTGTCCGGATGCGTGTAGAGGTAGACGGAGAGGAGCGCGTAGCCGAGCGAGACGCCGAGCAGCGCGCGCAGCGCGAAGCGGGCCGGAGGTCGATCGCCGGCGGGTAGGGCCGGCGTTCGCGGCTCCGGCGTCGGGGGTGGCTCGGGCGCCTGCTCCTCGTCGTCGTCGCCCATCCGGAAGCGGTCCTCCTCGTCCTCCAACTCCTCGGGCTCCGGCTCAGGCGGCGGCTCCGCGTGCCGAGGCTCCTCGGGCACGGCGCTGAAGACGTGCCGGCAGCGGGCGCAGCGATACGTCGCCTCGCCGCCGCGCCCACGGGCGGGCAGGCGATAGCGCGTTCGGCATCGCGGGCAGTGGACGATCACGGCGCCGCCTGCGCGGCCGGCGGGTCCGACGCGCGCGCCGTGCTCTTCGCGCCCAGGAGGCGGAGCAGCCAGCTGTTGCTCGCGCCGCCGACCAACCCCTTGGTCTGGTCGTAGAGCGCCGGATCGTTCACCAGCTTGCCGAGCGTGCCCTGGCCGCGGTTCACCTTGGCGGCCGCCTCGGCCAGCTCCGCGAGCGCGCGATCGAGGTTCCCGAGCACGCGTTTGGCGTAGGCCTCGTCGCCGATCAGGCGCGGCACCGTGCCGTGCCCGTTCTTCAGGCGGTGGGTGACGTCGTCGACGGAGCCCACGGAGCGATGGAGCCCCGCCACCAGCGCGCGGTTCTCCTTCGAGTCGCGCAGCAGGGCGCCGACCACGCCGTGCCCCTGGTTCACGCGCCCGATGACGTCGCTCAGGCCCTGGCTCGTGCTCTTCGCGTTCGCGAGCGTGTCGCGCAGGTCGCGCAGCGTCTCCTCGCCGAACTCCTTGTTGCGGACCATCGCGCCCAAGAGCCCCTCACCGCGCTGGATCGACTGGAGCACGTCCTTCAACGACGTCGTCACCTCGACGACGTTGGTGACGATGTCGCCACTCTGCCCGAAGACCGCTTCGTAGTCGGTCGGGTCGATCGATGCCACCAGCCCCCCCGGCTCGACCACCGGCGAATCCGGCGTCCCGGGCGACAGCTCGACGTAGCGGTCGCCGAGCAGCCCGAAGGTGTGGATCGATGCGACCGAGTTCTCGCGGATGCGCGACGCCACCTCCTGCGCCACCTTGAAGCGGATGTCGATGTAGTTGTCGGCGGGGTTGGGGGCGAGCGTCATGTCGGTGACCGACCCGATCGCGACGCCGCTCAGGCTCACCTGGGCGCCCACCTGGAGCCCGTTCGTCCGCACCAGGTGCAGGTGGTAGTGCACCTTGCGCTCCCAGAAGTGCTGCTCCTGCCCGAGCGACACGATCGTGAGGATCAGGATCACGATCGCCGTCAGGACGAGGAGCCCGATGCGTGCCTGCCGCGCCATCGTCAGGCCGCCGTCAGGAACTCGTGCAGGGCAGGGTCCCGCGAGGCGCGCGCCTCCTCCGGCGTGCCGGCGAAGCGGATCGTTCCCTGATGGAGGAAGGCGATGCGATCGGCGACGAAGAACGCGCTGCCCAGATCGTGGGTGACCACGACCGACGTGAGGCCGAGCCGGCGCTGGAGATCCCGGACCAGGTGATTGATCTTGGCGGCGACGACCGGATCCAGGCCGGTGGTGGGCTCGTCGTAGAGCAGCACCCGCGGCTCGAGCACCAGCGCGCGCGCCAGCGCGACCCGCTTCCGCATGCCGCCCGAG
>Ga0335084_10007029_pt1 | contig 11202 bp, 8 predicted proteins | sample Lox_Sample_44_FD_206721 | JGI IMG/M metagenome (GOLD analysis project Ga0335084, IMG submission 206721) | Soil microbial communities from Loxahatchee National Wildlife Refuge, Florida, United States - Lox_Sample_4.4 | ecosystem: Environmental > Terrestrial > Soil > Wetlands | place: USA: Florida...
TATCTGACGAAGGCTGTGCCGCTTACCCCCAAACAGCGGAATCTGATGCAGCCTTTTTTTCCTATTTCGCTTCTGGGTTCAGTTCGCCTCATCACTCTGCGAACGGACCGCATCGAAAACCCTCCTTTTTATTCGCAGCTCCGCACCATGGGCCTTGCTCCCGAGCTGCTTCCTGATTTCGCCGACATGGGCGCCATCACTCTCGTGGACGTCATCGTCTCCCACGGATCGCTCTCAAATCCGACGCTCTTCCACGAACTCGTTCATGTTGTCCAATACGCAAAGCTCGGCCTCGATCGATTCGCCGCCATGTACGTTCGTGGATTTCTCCGCGGCGGCGCATACGAACGCATTCCTCTGGAAATCAATGCCTACGAACTCGACTCCGAATTCACCCGCCATCCTGGCCGTCATTTCTCGGTTGAGGATCGCGTGCAGCGCTGGATCGACGACGATCGATTCTGATCGTGGATATCCCCAAGTCCGGAGTCACCGCCACTTCCACTCCAAGAAATGTAAAAATTCTTCAACATACCCTTCTGGCACATCTCCCAAGGCGGCACCGCTGCCAAATCCTGCATCTCACGAAAACATGAAAAACCTTCGGATCGGTGTTGCGCTCCTTGCGCTTGTGTCTCCGTTCCACCTCCACGCCGCTCTTGGCGGCCGTGCGGATTCGGTCGAAACGGATCGGGCGCACATGAAAGGAACCGTGCAGACTCGTCAGACCGCTCTTTACTCCGTTCATGAAATCAAGGCGACGAGCGGTGTTCTGGTTCGCGAGTATGTGTCTCCCTCCGGAACCGTTTTTGGAGTCGGATGGCACGGTGTCTACGTCCCCGATCTCCAGCAACTTCTCGGCTCATACTTCGAACAGTACTCGGAGGGTGCGAGAGCCCAGAAAGCCAGTTACGTCGGACGCCGTCCGCTCAACCTCGAACTTCCTGGCCTCGTTGTACAGATGAGTGGGCACATGCGCGCCATCAGCGGCCGCGCCTACATTCCGGGACAGGTTCCCGCGGGAGTGAAATTGGAGGAGTTGCAGTGAGAAAACAGCCATCCGTCGGCGCTCTGTTGATCTCTCTAAGTCTTGCAGGATTATTGGTCGGCTGCGGTGGTAGCAGCAGTACTTCGACTCCGCCCCCGCCCCCCGTGAGCAATGTCCAGACCATTGCAGTCGATGGTGGCCCGGTCCCTGGTCAGATCTATCCGGATGGTGCCTTCACCAGCGTAACCGTGTGCGAACCGGGCACTACCACCTGTCAGACGGTGAATGGAATTCTCGTGGACACCGGATCGGTAGGTTTGCGCGTTCTTGCCTCCGCAATTCCCGGTCTCAGTCTCCCGAAACTGACTTCCGGCAGCGATACCTTTTACGACTGTGTCTCATTCATTGACGGTTCATTTCTTTGGGGTCCTGTCGCCGAGGCGGACGTGAAGATGGCGGGCGAAGTGGCCAGTGCCAGCCCCGTCCATCTGATTGAGGACCCGACCGGCTTCGCTGTCCCCACCGGATGTTCGAACGGTGGTGTCGACGAGGATAGCCAGGCCGCTCTCGGCGCCAATGGAATTCTCGGCGTCGGCCCCGAACCGTTGGATTGCGGCCTGGCTTGCGATCCCAGCATCGGGGGAACACCGCCGCCTGTCTATTTTGGATGCCTTTCCACCGGAAGCTGCCTGACCGCTTTCGTCCCCATCGGCCAGCAGGTCGTGAATCCGATAGTTCTGTTTCCGGCCGATAACAACGGAGTCATCCTCAAGATGCAGGCGCTGTCGAGTCCGGCTGCAACCGCCACCGGATCGATGATCTTCGGCATCGGAACCCAGAGCAACAATCAGCTCGGGTCGGCAACCGTCTTCACTCTGGATAATTTCGACAACTTTACGACGAAGTTCAACAGCCAGACCCTTACCAGTAGTTTCATCGATAGCGGATCAAACGGATTCTTTTTCGACGATTCTGCAATTCCACAATGCCCCGTGAGCAGCATCGCTCCCGGATTCTTTTGCCCCGCCAGCACAGCTAACCTCTCCGCACAAAACCTCGGTACGAACAGTGCGCAGAATACCGTGAATTTCAGCCTCGGCAATGCCGTGGACATGTTCCAGTCGAATCCCGGCGACACCGCCTTCCCCACCCTTGGCGGCCCGGGATTCACCGGCAGCTTCGACTGGGGTCTGCCATTCTTCTACGGTCGCAATGTGTTTGTCGCCATTGACGGGCAAACGGTGCCATCGGGAAAGCCCGCTGCTCCTTGGTGGGCTTACTGACAGCGCTTTCGAGAACACAACTCGGGCTCTCGCTAGTCAACTGGCTGACATCTTGGCCGGTGACCGCGCTTGCTTGACTTATACCTGGCAACCGCCCACAATTCCTACCCGGTAATTAGCTCCTGAAAGGAGCCCAGCCGTGAACATGCCACGAGTCGTGAGCATCTTTGTCCTGTTATTCAGCTGTTTACTTGTCGCGGGATGTGCGAAGGGAGAAAAGGTCGCGCCTCCTCCTCCGACACCACCCAATCAGATTTCGATCACGGGCTGCGTTGCCACACCCGATACGCTTACGATAAAAGATGGACAAACCGCATCCTGGTTAGCCGATGCTCAGTACCAGATCAATTTCCTTCCGACGAACACGCCCAGCGGTCCGGCGGTGCCGGTGCAGCCCAATCCGTTTGTTCTACAAGCCAACATCGCTGCCCCCAAGTTGGTTCACGCACCCTCCAATTGCAGCGATCTGGGTTGCTTCTATAAGTACACGATCGCGCGGATGAAGAATGGCATGCCGCAACCCGTCTGTGAGGATCCTGGGGTTCGGGTGCTTCCGCTCAGTCAAGCTGCGGCTGCCTCAGGGAAAGAGTAGCTTTCGGAACCGTGGGTCGCTCTTCAGGCCATCGAAGTCGGGCGTGTCTCGAACCAGAATGGGTGAGAAGCCCGCTGTGACGGCCTTGTGCAGGTATTCCAGCGTCTTCTCCTGCTCACCAAAATGGTTATATAGGATCGCAGCCCGAAACAGGACGTCGGCGTCTGACGAGGTTACCTCTAGCGCTCGCGCCAGTTCTTCCCTTGCAGGTTTCTCCTGATCGAGCATCGCGTAATAGTCCGCGGTGTAGGCGAGTATGGTCGCGTCGCGAGGATTGACTTCCAGGCGCGCCTTGGCTTTTTCAATCGCCTTGCTATAGGCGCTCAATGCCTCCTTGCGCTTCGCTGGGATCTGGTACAACGTGTCCGCCAGGTTGCCCCAGTTCTGCCAGTCCTGTTCGTCGAGTTTCAGCGCCTCTTGCAGGCTCGCGGTTGCATCGTCGTATCGGCGCAAATAAAAGTAAGACGCGCCCAGGTTGAGATACGACTCGACACTGGGACGAAGGTGAACCGACTGTTGCAGCGCCTTGACTGCCTCTTCATACTGCCCCTGCAGGAACTGCATGGCGCCCAGGTTGGAATACCCGCGATAGTTCAGCGGAGCAAGTTGGATTGCCTTGCCAAACATCGCAGCGGCATCCGCATACCGTGCTTGTCCGTAGTAGAACGTGCCAAACGCGCTGTAAACACCCCAATAGTTCGGACGCAAAGCGGCAGCCTTCCGGAATGCCTCTTCCGCAGCTCCCGTGTTTCCGGTCTTCTGATACGCCGCTGCCAGCGATCGCAGTGTTTCATCGCTTCGATGATCGAGATCGAGCGAACGTTGGAACTGTTGCACCGCTTCTTCATAATGCCCGGACGAAAAATACACATCCCCGAGGCATGTGTGTCCTTCCGCGAGTTGTGGGGTAATGGAAAGCGCCCGCTCACAATTGCTGCGGGCTTTATCGAGCCAGTCCTTGCCGCGATTTTTCTGCTGTACGCCGATCGTGTACGCCATACCCATCGCGGCATAGGCTGGAGCGTAATTCTTGTCGATGGCCACCGCATGTTCGAACTGCCCGATCGCGTTCTGAATGTTGTCCAGATTCTGGTAATCCTCGAGGTAGCCGCGGCCTCGCAGATAGAAGTCATACGCCGCCGGCTTCGTGTCAGGGTGTGATGGCGAGGCCAGCCTGCGGCTCGGACCGATAGTGGCCGCAAGTTTCTCCATCACCTCGTCGAACAGATTGTCCTGCAATCCAAAAATGTCACCGGAGTCCCCCGTGATCGTGTTGGCGGCCAGTTGTGTGTGTGTCTGTGGATCGACGAGGCTCCAGGTGATTCGGATGCGCGATGCATCTTGTTGCAGGCTTCCTTCCAGCACCAGGTCGGTTCCAAACTCGCGCCGTGCCTGATCGGCAGTCCGGACGCCCTGGGCAATCAGCTCACGAGTGGACACGAGTTGCAGGTGGCCACCGTCAACCGCTTGCACCAGTTTGGCGGTGACCGTCTGTGTCAACCCCAGGCCAAGCGCGTTGGTCGGCGGATCGTTGCTCACTGACTCAAACGGCAGAACCGCCATGATTCGCTCCTGTGATATCAAGCGCTGCCGTTCATGATTCTTCCACCACAGCCATGCGGCAATCGCCATCGCCAGAATCGAAATAGCGACCAGCCACATTTTTCGATGTCGTTGCTTTAGAACCGGCTTTGGCGAAATCGGCATCGTACCCGTGGCCAGATTCGCCAGATCAATACGCAGGTCCCCAGCGGACTGATAGCGCTCTTGCGGATCCTTTTGCAGTGCGCGCAGGATCACGCGCTCCAATCCCTCGCTGATCTTGGGATTGACCAGGCGCGGCTGTGGCGGCTGCTCCTCCAGAATCGCGGCGACCAGCTGCGCTCCCGCCAGGTCTCCAAAGGGACGCTTTCCCGTGCTCATCTCGTAGAGCACAGCGCCCGCAGACCACACGTCCGCTCGCGCGTCCGGCTTCAGTCCCTTGAGTTGTTCGGGTGCCATGTAGGGCAGGGTGCCCGCGTCGGAATACGTGTCCGTGAGAGGGGCCGTAACAGTGGTCCCGGTCTCCGCCTTGATCAGATAGGCAAGGCCAAAATCAAGAATCTTCAGCTTGCCGTCGGGCGTGACTTTCAGATTGTTTGGCTTCAGGTCGCGGTGAATCACGCCTTCTCGATGCGCCGCTTCCAGGCCGGCTGCAAGCTGTTTCCCCAGTTGGAACACTTCTCCTTCCGGAAGGGGGCGGCCGGCAATCTTCGCATTCAATGTGACACCCGGCACATACTCGGTGATGAGATAGTCGATCCCGGCATCGTGGCCGAAATCGAATGCCATCGCGACATAAGGATCCGTAATTTTGGCCAGGCTTAATGCTTCACGCCGGAACTGCCGTCGTGCCGGTTCACTTAACAAGGCCAGCTTCGGTAACGTCTTGAGCGCTACGTCCCGGTCGAGCTGCTCGTCACGCGCCCGAAACACCACGCCCATGCCACCGGCGCCGATCTGTTCGACGATCCGGTAGTGGCCAAGCACCTGGCCTGTGACGGGGGTGGCGGACATTAGCCCGGATACTAGGCCGACCATTCAGAAAGGTCAACACGATCGGCCTTTGTGAAACGCAGTAAGACCACGGCTTACTCGCTGTCTTTCGATTCCAACCCGGCCCGCTCCAGCATCCGCCGCAGCGGCCGTTCCCCTCCAGCCCCGCGCTGCGTGTCTACGATGTTTCCTTCTCGGTCAACGAGCACATAGATCGGATACGAGTTGGCCTGATACATCGCCGCCAGATTCGTGTCCTCAGTCAGCACGATGCGGCACTTCCGGGGATGTTCCTTCAGATACTGTAGAACTTTCTTCTTCGACTCGGCGACATCGACCGCCAGCACGACCAGTCCCTTGTCGGCAAACTCCGCCGTTATGTCGTTAACCAGCTCCTCTTCCGCTTTGCAGTACGGACACCACGTCGTCCAAAACTGGAATAGAACAACTTTTCCCTTCACCGACGCATTCGTATATTGCTCGCCCTCGAGAGTCTTCGCGCGGAAGCGAGGAGCCGGCTCTCGATCATCGCTTTGGCAGAAGCCGATCGTGACCGAGAGTATCACGCAACAAAAGATGCTGGCGGCACATACTCGCTTCTTGGACATGGCGCACACTATAACACGATCGGCAAGGGTCGCCATTTCGGTAGTAACTGGCAATAACTTTGGTCAACCATCAGGATGAGCTGCTCTCCTTGCGCCAGTTGCGCAGGTTGACTCCGTACAGCACGATGCAGAACAGGTTTGCCGGGATGAACCCGGTTTGCGCAGTTCGCATCGCGATGACACAAATAATGACGCTGTTCATGGCCGCCAATGCCCAGCCTTCCCAAAATCTCTTGCCCACAAGAATCGTCGAAACCACCGTAAGAACACATGACAGATAATCGAGCCGCAACACAGATGAGAACCTCCCGCCGTCGATTCTCTATCGTTGAAGCCGGGCCTTCTGTGATTCCCACTACATAGCGCGATAACGGAGGTCGCAGGTCTCTCGTGCAACCTTGAAAATTCCTCTGCCGCTGCCGCCCTTGGGGGAGTACTATCTCTCGTTCGCGTTGGGTTCACTCCGAACCGAGGGATGCTACATGAACTTGGGGAACCGGTTAGTACTGTTGGTGATCGCGCTCTGCACCTGCTCAATCGCGGCTGCTGCGCAGACGGCGGACGCGGTCGACACCTACGTCCGCGCCGAAATGGAGAAGCATCATATTCCCGGCCTGTCCCTGCTCGTCTCGCGCAACGGACAGCCTGTCCGCACCCAGGGATATGGCCTCTCCAACGTCGAACTGCAAGTCCCGGTCAAGCCCGAGACCATCTTCCAGTCCGGCTCCGTCGGCAAGCAATTCACCGCCACCGCCGTCATGATGCTCGTCGAGGAAGGCAAGCTCTCCCTCGACGATCCTCTGACAAAGTTCTTTCCCGACGGCCCCGCCCCCTGGAAACAGGTCACGATCCGCCAACTCCTCAGCCACACCGCCGGCTTCACCGACTATCCCAAGAACTTCGACATGCGCGCGGACTACACTGAAGCCAGGCTTCTCAAGATTGTCGAAGGCATCCCTCTCGCCTACGAGCCCGGCACGAAGTGGAGCTACAGCAACCTCGGCTACCTGACGCTCGGACTCGTCATCCACAAAGTGTCCGGCCAGTTCTACGGCGACTTCCTCCGCGACCGCATCTTCCAGCCCCTCGGCATGACCACCACCCGGATCATCAGCGAGGCCGACATCGTCCCCAACCGCGCCTCCGGCTACCGCCTCGTCAAGGGTGAACTCAAGAACCAGGAGTGGGTCTCGCCCACGCTCAACACCACCGCCGACGGCAGCCTCTACTTCTCCATCCTCGATCTCGCCAAATGGGACGCGGCGCTCTACACCGAGAAACTCCTCAAGCGCTCCAGCCTCGACCAGATGTGGACCGTCGTCAAGCTCAAGAATGGCCAGCCCAACTCCGGCAGCTACGGCTTCGCCTGGGACGTGGGCACCAAGAAGGGACACAAGTGCATCGAGCACGGCGGCTCGTGGCAGGGCTTCAAGACGCAGATCTCGCGCTACGTCGACGACAAGCTGACCGTCGTCGTCCTCATTAACCAAGCCGATGCCGAACCCGGTCCGATCACAGATCGCGTCGCGGAAATGTACCTAACCGGCGAAGTGAAATAAAAAACCGGAGGCTTTCACCTCCGGTTGGACACACTCCAGTCGTGACTCCATCAAATCCGGTTACTTGCGAGCCAGCACAATCGTTTGCTCCGGAGCCCGGGCCTGTGCCGCCAGAATTTTCTCCGCACGGCACTTCGTGCAGTGGTGGATTTGGCTATCTTGCTCGGTCCACACCTGAGCCAGGAAGTACTGGTCGCCGTATTTGTTAAAGACCAGCTTGGTGGGGGTTTCAGAGCCGTTGTTCTGAATGGCCACATGCACGAGAGCCCGTGCCCTTCCATCCTGCGTTTCGATCTGGATCAAATATGGATCGACATGGGAGACGATGTAGGAGCCGGCCGGAAGATGCGCGCCTCCGGCCATGAAAGCAAAGGGAACGTCGACACGGAACAAGGGTGTTTTGATGGCCATCTGTGCGTGCATAAGAGCGGGCAGAAACGCCACGGCCACAATCAGAACTGTCAAACGAATCATTCGGGATTTCATAACGCCACCTTTTGATGCCGCAACGATTGCCACTACGTTGGCGGTCGGCTCCCACCATCGACGGTTTGCCCACGCAGGACAATGGAAGCGGGATGGAAGCGGAGTGGAATCTGAATAGAAACCGTATGGATGGGAGATGAAGAGAACTAACCAGCTAGAACAAAACGACTTGTGGAGCCGCGAACCCTGCCCCCTTTTCATCTCAAATCGGATTTGGTCGCTGGTCACTGCGAGATGCAGCTTCGCGCGCTACAATGCGGCTGCAATTTGATCAGAGGGGGCACGTGGGAGGGACCTATGCCGCCCTCAAATGCCCGCACCGCCCGCTTCGGGCCCTTCCAGCTGGACCTGCACGCTGCCGAACTGTCCCACAACGGCTCCCGCACAAAACTCCCTGAACAGCCCTTTCAGGTGCTGGTCGCTTTGCTTGAGCATCCGGGCGATGTGGTTTCGCGCGACGAACTTCGGCAACGCCTGTGGGGCTCCGACACCTTCGTCGATTTCGAGCAGGGTCTCAACTCGGCCGTAAAACGCCTACGCGAGTTGCTGGGCGACTCGGCCGAGAAGCCCCTGTACCTTGAGACCGTGCCTCACCGGGGCTACCGGCTGATCGTTCCCGTGGAGGCAGAGCATCCGGTCGCCGTCGCGGATCCCAAAGCGGGCGCCCGGCGGTGGAAGATCTGGTTGGCGGTCTCGGTCGTAGGAGCGCTGGTTGTGGCGCTTGGCGCCAGTCTGGGGTGGCGGCGAAATTCGCACCGCGTCCTTGAACAAGCCAGCACCTCGTCGCTGGCGAAGTCCGGAACGCACATTTTGGTCGTGCTGCCATTCGAGAATCTCAGCGGCGATTCCAGGGACGAATATTTCAGCGACGGTCTGACAGAAGAGATGATCTCGCAAATCGGGCGCCTCAGTCCGAAGCTGACGGTGATCGCCCGTGCCTCCGTCATGCGCTACAAGAAATCGGGCAAGCCGATCAATGAGATCGGCCGCGAGTTAGGTGCCGACTATGTCCTCGAGAGCAGCGTTCGGAAGAACGGTAACCGCGTCCGAATCACTGCCAACCTGGTAAGCGCGCAGACGCAGGCCCAAATCTGGAGCCAGACCTACGAGCAGGAACTGAAAGATATCTTCCTGGTGCAAAGCGACGTGGCGGCGGAGATCGCCCGCGGCATTGGTTTGGAACTGACGCCAGAGCAGCACGCTGCTCTGCGGCAGACGCGCGCGGTCAACCCGGCGGCCCTCGACGCATATCTGAAGGGTACCTATTCCCTGAACAGGGTGGGAGGAGGCCGGCCTGTTACCCGCATTAGCATAGAGCATTTCCGCAGAGCCATTGCCAGCGATTCCACCTACGCGCCTCCTTACGCTGGGCTATGCGTGGCCTATACCCAAATGAGCTTCGGCCATGGTCCATTACGTCCGGCTCAGACGTTCGGCGAAATGGAGCGCGCCGCTCAAGTCGCATTGTCCTTGGACCCAAACCTCGCCGACGCGCATCTCTGCCTGGCATGGGCCAAGGCCTTCGGCCATTGGGACTGGACTGGTGCCGACATCGGCTTCCGGGACGCCATCGAGCTCAATCGCAACTCCGTCCAGGCGCATTGGCTGTATGCGTACTATCTCATCGCGATGGGCAGAAACGAAGCAGCGATTGCGGAAAGCCAACATGCGTTCGATCTCGATCCATCATCCCCTGCCGCAGGCTACGCTCTGTCTGGAGCCTACTACTGGGCCCGGCAGTATGAACGCTCTGCCGTGGTGGCCCGGAGCCTGGAACAGATGGATGAAACCTATCCTGGGGCTCAGCACATGCTCGGCGCTGCGCACTTGCAGAAAGAACAATATGATGAGGCGATTCGCCATTTTCGCAGGGCGATTGCTTTGTCGGGGGACGATGCGCCTATTTTCATGCTTGCTCACCTTGCGTACGCCGAGGCGCGATCAGGCAACAGGGCGGAGGCGCTGAAGCTTCTTGATCAGATCCTCGCTGCGTCCAAACGGACGTATGTATCTCCCTATTCAATGGCGTACGTGTACACAGCCTTGGACGACGAAGATAAGGCATTCGAGTGCTTGGAGAGGGCCTACACAGATCGGGTTTCCATGATGGGCCTCTTAAGGTATGACCCGCTCTTTGAGTCTCTTCACTCCGATCCGCGCTTCCAGGATCTGCTGCGCCGCATGAAGTTCCCGGAGCCATAGAAAGCCGGGGGCTTCCGCCTCCGGCGGGATGGTCCCGGATCATTCTTGTTTCAGCTACCCGATCTTCTCCCCCACGCTCTTCGCCTGCGAGAACAGATACAGATAATCCGGCCCGCCCGACTTCGAATCCGTCCCCGACATATTGAACCCGCCGAACGGATGCGCTCCCACCATCGCGCCGGTGCACTTACGGTTCAAATACAAATTTCCGACGTGAAACTCGCGCACCGCCCGGTCCAGCTTCTCGCGCGACGACGAATACACCGCGCCCGTCAGCCCAAACTCTGTGTCATTCGCGATCTCCAGCGCATGATCGAAATTCCGCGACTTGATCACCGCCAGCACCGGCCCAAACACTTCTTCCTGTTCCAGCTTCGACTTCGGTGGCACATCCGCAATTACCGTCGGCTGAATGAAATATCCTTCCCCGGCCTCGGTAGCCCGCGCCCCGCCCGTAATCAGCCGTCCATCTTTTTTCCCAATCTCGATGTAATTCAAAATATCTTTCATCGAGCCTTCGTTGATCACGGCTGCCATGTTCGCGTTCTCCGCCGGATCGCCCACCTGAATCCGTTCCACCCGCGCCTTCAGCTTTTCCAGGAACTTGTCATAAATCCGCTCATCGATAATCGCCCTCGAGCACGCCGAACACTTCTGTCCCTGGAACCCGAACGCCGCCTGCGCCACGCCTTCCACCGCCGCATCCAGATCCGCATCCGCATCCACGATGATCGCGTCCTTGCCGCCCATCTCGAGAATCGTCCGCTTGATCCACAACTGCCCCGGCTGCTGCTTCGCCGCCGACTGATTGATATGTAACCCGACCTCGCGAGACCCGGTAAACGCCACATACCGCGTCTTCGGATGCGCCACCACCGCATCGCCAAACGTCGCCCCGCCCCCCGGACAGAAGTTGACCACGCCCTCCGGCATCCCGCACTCTTCCAGC
>Ga0335084_10007030_pt1 | contig 11202 bp, 11 predicted proteins | sample Lox_Sample_44_FD_206721 | JGI IMG/M metagenome (GOLD analysis project Ga0335084, IMG submission 206721) | Soil microbial communities from Loxahatchee National Wildlife Refuge, Florida, United States - Lox_Sample_4.4 | ecosystem: Environmental > Terrestrial > Soil > Wetlands | place: USA...
AGCTTGCTGACGTTGCGCAAACCCCGTGGGACCGGGAAGGCCAGTACGGAGGAGACAATTCCGCACTGATCCGTATTCGGTACTTCGGTGTGGTCTCCGACAAACTGTACGAGATGACCGTGGGGCTAGTCTCGCGACAAGAGCAGATCCGCACAGCCGTGCTCAACGACAATGCGCCGATGGTTTGGAATGCGAACTGTCAGCTGGAGAACTGGACCACCCTCAGTCCCTAACAATAGGCTGCCGCCGCCGCGAGTACCCCGGCTGCACGAGGGGCCTCTCACATCAAGCGGTAGAACTTCCCGGCGTTCTCGCAGGTGATCTTGTGCACGACATCGGCCGGCAGGTGGCCGAACTGCTCCTCGATATACTTCGACGACTCCGGCCACACGCCGTCGGCGTGCGGATAGTCGGAGCCCCACATGAGCGACTCCACACCCATCTCGTCGATCAGCTTGCCGCCGATGCGATCGAACTGGAACGTGCCCTTGCACTGGCGCCGCCAGTAGTCGCTCGGCTTCATCTTCAGGCCGAGGTCGCGAAAACGGTCCTCCCACTCGAAGTCCATGCGCTCGAGCGCATAGGGAATCCAGCCGATGCCGCTCTCGCCGAACGAGATGCGCACTCTGGGATAGCGCTCGAGCACGCCCGCGCCGATGACGGCGGCCAGGATGTTGACGAGGTTCATCTGGAAGCTGGAGACCACGGTGAAGAACGCCGCGCGACGGGTCGGCCCGAACGCCTTGTCCAGCACGCTGGGCGGCACCGCCGGGAACGTGTGGAAGTGCAGCGGCAGGTCGACCTCGTTGATCGCCTGCCACAGCGGCTCCCACATGGGATGCCACATGGGCTCCATATCCCATGAGCATGACAGCTCCACGCCGCGCAGCCCCAGCTTCGCGACTCGATGGATCTCCTTCACCGCCGCGTCGATGTCACCGTAGGGCAGGCAGGCCAGCCCGATGAAGCGCGCCGGATCGTGCTTGCAAAAGTCCACGAGCCAGTCGTTGTAGATCCGAAACATCTCGTTCGCCGCCACGGGATCGTTCAGCCGCGTCGCCGCGCCGAGGATGCCGAAGATCACCTCGGCCTGCACGCCGTCGCGGTCCATGTCCTTCGCGCGCAGGACCGGATCGGTCGGGTGGCGGTGGCCCGTCTTGCCGTCCTCGTAGAACCCGGTCGCGGCCATGATGTCCACCCGGTGGTTCTGCCCGGCCACCAGCTTCTGTCCAGACGGCCCCACACCGTTCAGCAGCCCGAACGAACCCCCGTTTTTGCAGGTCCAGTACGGACCGTCGGGGCCGTCGGTGACATAGGGCATTCTCTCCTTGAGGGCTGCTTGAGCGTTGGACGTGAACATGTCGGGCGCGAGCATCGGCAGGTCGATGTGGCAGTCGGCGGAGATCCTGGTGTAGTTCATCGCTTCTCCTTCCAGTCGGAGATCCTCGAGTGGCGTCGTCCCAAGGATAACTCTTAAACCTCACACACCGGCGCGCTTGAGCACCTCGGCGATGTTCTCCGGGGCCTGCTTGCACCGGCCGGCTTCCACGTCCTTCACCATCTCCACGGTCGCGACGGAGACCGGGGTCGGCACGCCGGCGGCCTTGCCCTGGGCCACAACGTGGCCGTTCATGTAATCGATCTCGGTCGGGCGGCCCTTCGCCACGTCCTGGGCCATCGAGGCGCGCCAGTTGCGGCCGGTCGCGGACTTGGGCGTGAGCATCGTGTCGAGCGACTCCCACGTCTCCCGCCGCGCTGAGTCGGCCCAGCGCTCGACGCTCTCGCCGTTGAACTTCGGCACGCGGTAGCCGAGTGCGATCCCGACCCGCGCGGACTCGCCGGCGAGATGGATCGTAATGGCACGGCCGATTTCGCTCGAGGCGATCTCGAAAGAGCCCAGGCCGGACATGCCCGTCACCGGGTTGCCCATCGCGTTGGCGCAGAGCTTCGACCAGCGTTCACCCCACAGGTTGTCGGTCACCTGCGAGCCGTCGACCACCGAGAGGATCTCGGCCAGTTCCTTGGCGCGCGGCGTGATCCGGCCGTCGTGCTCGCCGACGCGAAAGACGTCGTGACCCTGGCCCTGACCCTTCTCCAAGCCCCGCTCGACCTCGCCGGGTTTCCACAGCGCCACGCCGATCTTCGACATGATAAGCCCTACGGTGCGCTGCGCGCCGGTGACGCCGGCCACGATCGGGTCGGGCCAGCAGTTCTGCGAGGACACGATGAGGCCCTCGGGTCCGGCGTGGCGCAGGGCGAGCTGCGCGGCCCAGGCCGTGTCATAGGCCTTCATGGCGATGAAGACGATCTGGAAGTCTCGCGGCAGCCGCTGGGACTCGTGCAGGTGCATGGCCTTGGGCCGTGCGGTGAAGGGATCGTGCGGACCGGTCACCGCGATGCCCTGCCGGCGGATCGCCTCCACCTGCTCGGCCCACGCGTCGACCAGCGTCACGTCGTGCCCGGCGCGCGACAGGAACGCGCCGATGTAGCTGCCGATCGCTCCGGCTCCGATGAACAGGATCTTCTTGCTCACAAGCCCTCCTGGGTGCAACAGTCGGTAGCCATTATCGCGCCTTCCGCTTCCCTTTCGTTACGCGGCCACCATCGATTGTGCTGAAGTCTGTGTGCAGCGATTCACCCTTCACGGCATCCGCGCTACAATCGCCTAGCCTGTATAATTCATGAAGGACTCGGGGTCGGGCTGCGACACGTTACCGCTTGCGGCCGTTTGCGGGAGCAGCCCGCCGCCGCCCGTCCCCGCCCCAAAAGCAACACCCTCGCCGTGGGCCGGGCGGCATGGCGAGTCGAGTTCCGAGCCAGTTGCGGCTCGACCGTCGCTGCCAATAGCTATGCCTATTGGCGAGACGGGCATGCCGCAAATGGCCGGAAATCGGCCGCCAGCGCCCGAGTAGCCCGGCGCAACACTCTGTACCGCGCAAGAGTTGACCAATTGATTCGTCACACCAGTATTTGGTTACACACCGGGGCGTCTTCATGAATTATCCAGGCTAGTACCCATCACTCGACATCAATGGCCATCTCCGCCATCTCGCCGATCGTCACCCCGCCGGTGTTCATCCAGCCGCTGGCGCAGCTGCGCCAGTTGCACGTCGAGCAGTCATTCAACACTGCGCTCGCCAGCACGCTCAACGGAATGGCTGCTGCACCGGCCCCCCTGCAAGCAGTGACGTCGCAACCCCAAACGGTCAAGTCGCTGGAGCAGGCGTTATTCAATCAGTGGGTGACCAGCCTGCAGAGCGCCACCGCCGGCACACTCGGCACATCTCTTGACGGCGTGCTCGCCGGGAGCCTCGGCATCATGGGTCAAACTGGCGTGTCCGAGCTCCCCTTCGACACGAGCAATCCGCAGTCGCTGCTGTTTGCTGCGCGACTGGTCTCCCTGTTCAATACCGTCGATCTGCTGGGTGGTGATGCCGGCCAGGGCTCGCAGCTCGGCTCCCTGCTCGATACCCTCGCCTGACGCTTGCCTGCGCGGCGCCTATGGCGCTGACTGAGTGTGTCCGACATCTATGACTTATTGATCATCGGCGGCGGCATTCATGGCGCCGGCGTCGCGCGTGATGCGGCCGGGCGCGGGCTGCGGGTGGCGCTATGCGAGCAAGGTGATTTCGCCGGCGCTACTTCGTCCGCGAGCAGCAAGCTGATTCACGGTGGTCTGCGCTACCTCGAATATGGCGATGTGCGCCTGGTACGCGACGCTCTGCACGAGCGCGAGACGCTGCTGCGCATCGCGCCGCACATCTCGCGCCCCTTGCGCTTCGTCCTGCCGCATGTGCCCGAGCTGCGCTCGGCGTGGATGATCCGGCTGGGCCTGTTGCTCTACGATCATCTCAGCACGCGTACCACACTTCCCGGCTCGCACGGCATCGATTTGCGCGCCTCGGCGTACGGGGCACCGCTGGTCCCGGCGCTGCGCAAGGGATTCGTGTACTCGGACGGCTGGATCGACGACGCGCGCCTGGTGATCCTCAACTTGAAGAGCGCACTGCAGCGCGGCGCACACATCCTGCCACGCACGCGCCTGATCAGCGCAATGCCGCAACAGCAAAGCTGGCGCGCAAGCTTGTCTGCGGATGACGGAAGACCAGTCGAGCTGCATGCGCGCGTGATCGTCAATGCCGCGGGGCCGTGGGTCGATCAAATACGCACAGCATTGCTGCCTGGTGCCGTACCCCGCACGCGCCTGGTGCAGGGCAGCCACATCGTGGTACCGGCCGCTTATGCCGGTGACCACGCTTATCTGCTGCAGAGCAGGGATCGGCGTGTGGTGTTCCTGCTGCCCTTCGGCGCATCGCATACGCTCATCGGCACTACCGACGTTGCCACGAGCTCGCCGCTCGCGCCGGCACGCCCTGATGCATCGGAAGTTCAATACCTCTGCGCAGCGACCACGCGCTTTCTGCGTGAGCCGATCACGCCCGAACGCGTGGTGCACAGCTTCTCGGGCGTGCGTGCATTGCTCGACGACGGGCACGCCAATCCTTCATCCGTGACCAGGGACTATGCGCTGCTGCTGGAGCACGCAGAGAATGCTCCGCTGCTGTCTGTAGTCGGCGGCAAGCTCACGACTTACCGCGTGCTCGCCGAGAAAGCGTTGGACCAGCTGCGCCGTTACTTCCCCACGATGCGCGCTGAAAGCTGGACCGGCAACGAGCCCTTGCCGGGCGGCGATCTCAGTGGCGGCGGGATGGCAGCTCTGCGCGCACAACTGGAAGCTGGTCATCCCCATCTGCCGCCGGCGCTGCTGGCTGCACTGGCGGCTCGGCACGGCACGCTCGCTGCTCAAGTGCTGGGGGAGGCCGACCGTGAATCGCAACTCGGCGTGCATTTCGGCGGCGGCTTGTACGCGCGCGAAGTCGACTATCTGATCGACCACGAATGGGTGCGCTCCGCTCACGACGTGCTGTGGCGCCGAACCAAGACCGGGCTGAGCGTCGACCCGGAATCCGGCAGCGCGCTCGACGAATATGTACGCACGCGCGTTGCGACATAGCGTTTGCGCGCAACTCGTGCCACAAAGAGTAGACTGTTCGCTCGCACGGCTGACGCCTGTCAGGACGGCGGCATCGCGCCATCGTTGTCGATCATCCACGCGAGGAGGCAATGCCATGGACATCATGTACTGCGGCGCGCCGGTCGGGCAGAGCGATCCCGCGGCAGCATCCCCAGAACGGTAACCGCGGGCTGCCCGTGTTCTCGAAGCTCAGCAGCCTTCGTTGCGTAACCGGGCCTCGAGCTCGCGCCTGCTGTCATTGAGCTTGGTCATCGCGGCGACGCTGCCCCCGGAACGCTGCCGGGTGCGCACCGAGGTCAGCTCCCGTGTCAGCCGTGCGCAGGTTTGTACGTGCAGGTCCCGCGCATCGGTCTGAGAATCGTCCACCTGCACCAGAGAGCTCGTATCAGGCTCTGCGCCTTGCGCGGCATCCGGTTGCGCGTTCTGCATGAGCTTGCCGAGCGCCGCGGCGAGCAGCACCGCCTGCTTGAGCTTTTCTTTCTCAGCCATGCATTCGGCTTCGATGTCCGCGCGGATTGCAGTTGCTGATGCTCGCTTCGCGTACACCGAAGAGATCAAGCGCCTTTCCTGTGCCGCCTGCTGCGCAGACAGCTTTCTGCTGTCGACTCCCGCGAGTTGCTTTTCGGCAGTCGCACCTGACTCGCGCGCCCGGCTGATCTTGAGACTTTCCTTGCCACGCGCGCTGCAGTCCGCGCTTACCGCCTGCATTTGCGTCTGCGACTGAACTGGGACTGGTGTCGCGCTGTCGCTGTTACCAACGCGGGCGCCCTGCTCGCCAGTGCCGCAAGGTGCATCCTGATACTTGTTCCCGCAGCGATACTGGGTCTGGCCCGCCAGCGCGATTGACGATACGCTCACCAGCGCCGCGCAAGCGATAGTACGCAAACCCTTTGGATACATGTCATTCCCCCCCGGGAATCAAACTGCGCAAAAGCGACCTCACGCGAGTCTGCTTTGCGGCCCGATAACCGGGCATAGCCTTGAGCGCAGCAATTGTCAGGCCACAGCGACGCTCGCAAAATGCACTGGTGAGGCACGAATTGTGGCTGGCGGCGCAATGCGAATTCAGGCTATTTCGAATCGACCGCGATCGGAGGGCAATGTCGATGATGCCGCCGCGCAGCACGCCCGCTTATACTGCACAACGTTAAATCACCGCTTGCGCGAAACGGACATCGAAAGGAAAGCCTGTATGGAAATCAACGGAATCGCCCACATCCAGCTCACCGTCAACGACCTGCAGCGTTCCATGCCGTTCTATGAGCGCGTACTCGGCTTCATGGGCATGCGGCCGGTGGTAAAAGGACCGAATTTCCTTTACATGATCGGCGGGAGAACGGCGGTCGCGGTGACACGCTCATCGGAGCAGAATCGGCGACACGGTTTCGACCAGAAACGCATCGGACTGCATCACCTTTGCTTTCGCGCGCGGCTGCGCGAAGACATCGACGAGTTGTACCGGTTTCTGCTGAACAATGACGTCACCATCGTGCACCCGCCCGAAGACGGATCGTTCGCCCCGGGCTACTACTCGGTGCTGTTCGAAGATCCCGAAGGCATCCGACTGGAGGTCAATTTCGTTCCGGGTAAGGGTCTTTTCGAGGATGCCGGGCAATTGCCGCTGAAAACCATGCCGGGCTTTGAAAACTATCCAACCTAGTGGACTGTAACAGTGGATTCGGTAGTGATAACCACGGCGAGCTGCCCACCCTGGCCCTCCCCCGCTGCGCATGGGAGGGAAACAAGCATTACCGATCGGGCCGTTACAGGACACTAGCCGGTCCCTAACGGATGACGTTGCGCTGATCAACCCACCACGCTTTGCTCCGCGCCGCTGTCAGCGGCAGCGGCCTTCGCGACGCGGTTGCGGCCGGCGGATTTAGCAGCGTACAGCGCCTGATCGGTACGCTCGAGCAGGTGAGCGAGACTGATGTCGTGCTGCTCCAGTCCCGCCACACCGACGCTGATGCTGATCTTGAGCTTAGCGGCACCCGGAACCCGCGCGCCGCATTCGAGCTCGACGGCCTGACGCATCGCTTCTGCAATGCGGGCCGCAGCCTCGAGGTCGCAGCCCGGCATCCCGATGAAGAATTCGTCGCCACCGCAACGGCCCACGATATCGGTTCCCCGAAACGACACCTGCAGCTGCCTGCCGATCTCCTGCACGACTCGATCTCCGGTCGCATGACCGAGCGTGTCGTTGACGGATTTGAAGCGATCGATGTCCAGCACTGCACAGCTGAGCGCAGTGCCCTGATCGCGTGCGTCCTGGAATGCCCTCGTCATTCGATCGAAGAAGGCGCGGCGTGTGAGACATCCGGTAAGCACATCGTGTGTGGCCAGGTGCTCGAGCTCGCGGTTCTTGCGCTCGATCTCCTGCTGTGAGGTTTGCAGCTCGACCAGTGTCGCGCTCAGTTGCTGGTTCGCGAGATGCAGCTCGGTCACGTCATCGAACGTGGCCAGACAGCCGCGCACGGCACCTCTTTCGTCCAGAATCGGGGCACAGTTGACCGCCACCTTCCTGCCGACCGTAGCCTCATTGCGCAATTCGATCGCATAGTTGGTGACGGACTTGCCCTCGCGCATCGCCAGGTTCCACGGATGTTCACGTGGGTCCGCGGCGAGACTGGGCGCGAGCCACGGAAGCGCCGACAGCGCTTTGCCGATCGGATCGACGGATGCGGCCGCGTGCAGGCCATGCAACGCATCGTTCACGAGCAGCACGCGGCCGCGGTGGTCGAGCACCGCGACGCCCTCGGTCATCACGTTGAACGCCAGCCGCACGCGCTGCGGAATCACGGCGGCGGGATCGAGATGCAGCAGCGCCCGCTTCATGTACACCCAGAACAACAGCAGACCCAGGGGAACGATCGACAACAGCACGATCGACCGCGGATGGTGCAGGGCTCGCGCAAGAAAGCTGCGAGCATCGGGGACGAACGCGACCTCGACTCGACCCCAGTGATCGCTGCCGGAAGACAGCGGCACGATGACGTTCGTGAGCGTGGATTCCTCACCGGCGGCTTCGCCCCAGGCTTTGGCATGGTCGCCCGCCTGCGCAACCACGGTCTCATCCGCCCGCCGCACCGCGAGTGAGCGGACACTCATATTCTGTTTGCGCACTGCCGCGAGCATCTGCTCGAGCGTGCGCACGTCGCGCTGCTGGGCGAGCGCAGCAGCGTGCGCCGCTACCGTGTGCGCAAGGGCGGTTCGCACGCGCATCGCCTGCGCATCTGGATCGGGAAAGACCTGAAACAGCGAGTCGATGAGGACCAGCATTGCGCACGTGATGAATACGAGGGCAAATGCGATCTGCAGCGTCGGTGCGATACGAATCATGATGCGGAGCTCGAGTGCGAATGCGGCCGTTGAACTTGGGCCAGTACGCCGGCGACCGCTGCGTCTTCGCGGGTCGGCAATGCAGCCGAATCAGTGGGGGCAGCGCTGTCGACACGCGCCACGATCGCGAGCAGATCCACGTGGCGCCAGAGCGGGAACCCGAGCAGCAGCATGGAAGCCCAGAACGACGAGTGCAGGAACCAGAGCACGCCGCCGCTCACGAGAGCCGCACTCAGGCGTTCTGCGTGGCTCGGTGCGAATCGGTCCAGACGCCGCTCTTCGCCCGCTTCCCAACCCGACGCTACTTGAATGGGCTGCACCGCGCGCGCGGCAGGCGGCACCGGGCGCGCTCGACTTACCGGCTTGGGCGACACGGCAACCGGCGGTGAAGCGGGGACCGATGCTGGCTTCTCAACGGCGACTGGCAGTGGCGGTTCGATCTTGCGGGACGGACGATCATTCGAAGGACAATGCGCAGCGTCGCGCTGCGTATCGGTCCCAACCGAGCCGCGACCGAGCACTTGCTCGCCTTGTTTGTCGGCAAGTGTGCCGCAGCGTACTCTGATCTTGCTGCGCGGGCCCTGCTCTGCGGTTTCGTTCGCTGCGGCGCCAGGGATGAGCGCAAGGACGCCAGCACAGATAGCGGTCAAGGCTACAACTGCGTATCCCGCCCGGCGTGGCGAGTGCTTTGACGCTGAATATTGTTGCAAAGCGAGGGCTCCCGGTCGACTGTGATTCGCACCTGCGTGGCTTGCTTTCGCGCCGACGTGTTGGCACCCGGCGTCATCGCCGAAATGCCGTAACAATCGTGAAAGAGATGGCGTTGCAAGGGCAGTGCCAGGCGGCGGGGAGCGGGCTGCCGCCAGGCACAAAGGTCACAATGCTCGTGCGCGATCTATCGCATGCAGACCGCCTCGACATTGTTTCCATCCGGATCGAGCAGAAACGCCGCGTAATAAGTCGGGCCATAGTCAACGCGCAACCCCGGGCGGCCATGATCACGGCCGCCCGCCCGCATACCCGCTTCATGAAAGCGATCCACCGCAGAACGCTCTGCGGCGCGCAAGGCAACGTGAACGCCCGAGCCGGCTAGAGTCTCCGCCTCATAAAGCCATAGCGCGGGCGCACCCTCGGGACCGATCCCCGCCCAAGTCTCTTCACGCGAGCACACCACATGCCCAAGCGGTGCGAGCGCGGCCGCGTAAAAACGCAGGCTCTGCGCGATATCCTTGACCTTCAATCCGACGTGATCGTACATGCTGGCCTCCTCTAAAAAGGGCGGCTCATCTTAGACAGGCGCGGCGAGGCGATCTTGGAGTATCTTGCGCTCGCCGCGCGCCGCCTGGCGGAACCCGCGCGGCGAAACGCCGGCGGCACGATGGAATGTGCGTACGAAGTTGGAAAGATCGGCGAAGCCGACGTCGAATGCAATGTCGGTGATCGACCGGGCATCATCAGCCAGCATGCGTGCGGCGCGCCGCAAGCGCGAGCGGACCAGATATTGATGCGGCGTGACTCCGAGTACCTTGCCGAACAGCCGCAGAAAATGAAACGCGCTCAAGCCTGCTGCCTGCGCCGCACTTTCGAGATCCATCGGCTCGTGTGCATGTGCGTCGATCCACAGCGCCGCTTCGACGGCACGTCGCCGATCGCGCACCCCGGTCTCGATCGGGCTGCGGCTGCGGCCCGACACCAGCTCGCCGAAGCGCGCCGCCAGCCACACACCGACCTCGTCGAGGCCGATATCGCTTTTGCCTTCGGCAGACGCCTGCGCGAGCTCCCCGATCACCATCAGCTCGGGCAGCGGCGGCACACAGCCGGCGCGCCAGATCGCATCTGCCGTTCCCAGCGTCTCGACTAAGCGCGGCGCGAGCTGGAAGGACAGGCACTCGTCACCGCAGACGTGATCGTGCTTACACATGTATTCGTCGCCGGGACGCCCGACCATGATCGAGCCTGCCACCAGCTCGAAAGAGCGGCCCTGCGTCTCGCAGCCGAAGCTGCCGCTGCGCACATACGACAGCGAGAAGTCGCTGTGCTGCTCGACGAACGGCTGGTCGGACGGCCCGGCGCTGCACCGGTAGTCGACTGCCGTGAGCGCACCGTTGCGCAAGATTGTTCTGGCTGCCATCGCGCTATTTTACCGCGGCCGCAGCTCGCAGCGGAGCAATCGTATGCTGTCGCGAGAAAAGCAATTTTCACCAAGTCGCGCAGCGGCACCGCACGTAGACTGATGCGAGCGATTACATAACTGGAGAGCTCTACGTGCAATTATTCTTCGAATCTCTGACGGCCAGCGGTCCACACCCATCGCTCGGTGCGCACGCGGTCACCTACGGTCGGGTGATCGGCAGCTGGGCCGGTGAATTCAACGCGTATCCGGTCGGCCGCGACATCGTTTCGACCAGCGCCGAAGTGCATTTCGCCTGGGCGCTCGATGGACGCGCGGTGCAGGATGTCTGGATCACTCCATCGCGAAAGGATCGCGCTGCCGGCGTGCGTGCGGCGGTGCAGATGTACGGCACCACGCTGCGTATCTTCGATGCAAAGAGCGAATCATGGCGCGTGCTCTGGCTCGACCCGTCCTCTGGCAATCGCTGCGAGCTGGAAGGACGCCGTCAAGGCGACGACATCGTGCAGATAGGCACGCGCGAAGGCTGGCCGATCCGCTGGACCCTCTCGTCGATTCGCAGCCGCAGCTTCGTATGGCAAGGGCACGTTTTGAACACCGACGGGGTGAGCTGGGGCTTGCAGGCCGAATTCAAATTGCATCGAGTGAGTTGACCGCGACCCGCCGCTTAAATCGCCTCAGATCGGGGAATCGGGAG
>Ga0335084_10007034_pt1 | contig 11200 bp, 10 predicted proteins | sample Lox_Sample_44_FD_206721 | JGI IMG/M metagenome (GOLD analysis project Ga0335084, IMG submission 206721) | Soil microbial communities from Loxahatchee National Wildlife Refuge, Florida, United States - Lox_Sample_4.4 | ecosystem: Environmental > Terrestrial > Soil > Wetlands | place: USA...
GTAGGATCCAGTGCCCCCGCTGGCGGAGAGTGCGAAGAAAGTGCCATAGTAAAAGTGCCCGTCATTACCTCGTACAAGATGACGCGTCCCGTACCTTGCCTGAACAGTCCCGTCGGGCAAAGCCGTAGTGGCTATCGTGAGCGCAGATGGGTTCACCTGTACAACAGCGGCTAACGAGGCATTGCCACTACTTCCCGTGCAGGTGAGAGTGTAGGTCGAGGTTCCAGCCGCCGGAGGCGTCACGGATTGCGAGCCGCTTGTAGGCACCGAGCCCGACCAATCGCTCTCACTCGGGTTGGCCGAGGCGGTGCACGACGTCGCCTTCGTGCTCGACCAGGTAAGCGTTACGGGCTGGCCAATGGTGACCGCGCTGGATGACGCAAGAATCGATACTGTCGGCAGAGAGTCTCCGACTGCGCCGCCGTTCCCACTGCCACCACCGCAAGCCGTGAGGAAACACAAGGTGCAAGTTGAGATCAGTGGTAGCAGAATTCTTTGCATGGTGTTTCCCCCAATGCCGAGCGGTTTTCGGGGAGTAAGGCGCACGCGATTTACGGAGTTCAATCTCCCGCCTAGCCGCTCAATCCGGGCAGAAAATCCATCCAGGCTTGGGTGGGTTCACTCTTCCGGCCCCAAATTGGCGCAGCATACAAACGGAGGCAGAAGTGATCAATGGCTGTCAGGTTAGTTTTCGATTAGGGCCTAAGCAATTGATAACACGTCCCTTTCTTGGTTTGCAGGTGAATTCTTCCTGGCTGCAATGCTAGAATCCCCGCCATTGCTTGGGAGCAATCCGTAATGGCTTCACCGCCGCTTCCGTTGGCGAAGGTCAAGTTTGGTGAGTTCGAACTGGATCCGTCTGCCGGCAGACTCTTCAAGGCGGGAATTCCCCTCAAACTGCAGCCGCAACCGTTTCGAGTTTTGCTCCTCCTGACTAGTCGTGCGGGACAAGTGGTTACGCGAGAAGAGATTCAACAGCATCTGTGGGGCGAAGCCACCTTCGTGGATTTTGAGCACGGGATCAATTTTTCCATCAACCAGATTCGCGCAGCCCTGAGCGACGATGCCGAGAAACCACGCTACATTGAGACGCGGCCACGCCTGGGGTACCGTTTCATCGGCACTCTGCAGGGTGGCAACGGAATTGCCGACGGGCGATCTCTGCCCTCTTTGCCAGTCGCTGTGAAGTCCCCACAAAGGGCCACACAGGCGGCCCGGCCTCGGCGGTGGTTCCGGCCTGGTTTGTATCTCGGGGTGCTTCTCGCGGTTGCTGGCTTCGTCGGCTGGGTGGCAGTTCTTGGGTGGAATTTGCCGTGGCAGAGTGCAATGCCCGCACCGATCCGGTCTCTCGCCGTATTGCCCCTGGCGAATCTCTCCGGTGATCCGGCCCAAGACTACTTCGCTGAGGGGATGACTGACGAACTGCTCACCGACCTGGCCCATTTCTCCGACGTGCGGGTGATTTCCCGCACTTCCGTCATGCGGTACAAGGACACGCGCAAGTCGGTACCTGAGATCGCTCGCGAATTGAATGTGGACGGCATCGTGGAAGGCAGCGTGATGCGCTTCGGTGATCGCGTGCGCATCCGGGTACAGCTCATCTATGCGCCGCGCGACCAACAAGTATGGGCCGCGTCCTACGAGCGCGATCTGAAGGACGTCCTCGAATTGCAGCAGGACGCAGCCCGTGACATTGCCGGCGAACTGAGACTCCAGTTGACCGGCCAGCAGCAAGCCCGGCTCTCCCAGACATACACGGTGAGTCCTGAGGTGCATGAACTGTACCTCAAAGGGCGCTATTTCTGGAACAAGCGCGACGAACCCGGCCTCAGCAAAGCGATTGAGTACTTCCAACAGGCGCTTGCGAAGGATCCAAACTACGCGCCAGCATACGCAGGCTTGGCGGATTCTTACATTTTGCTGCTCGGCTACGCTGATGTGCCTCCTCCCGATGCCCTTGCTGAGGCAAAGGCCGCTGCGGAAGAGGCCGTCCGGCTCGACGACACATTGGCGGAGGCCCATACATCACTGGCGATTATCGCGCACTCCTTCGGGTGGAACTGGGAGGAGTCTCGAAGGCAGTATGAGCGCGCCCTGGAATTGAATCCGAACTATGCGACCGCTCACCACTGGTACGGAGATGCCTACCTGGCACCGATGGGGAGAGTCAATGAAGCCGTCGAGGAAATCCGCAAGGCCCAGGCGTTGGATCCTCTTTCCACAATCATTGCTGCCGATGTGGGAAAGGAATTGATTTTCGCTCGCAGGTATGACGAGGCCTTCGCGCAACTTGGCAAGGTCCTCGAACTCGATCCCAACTTCGGTGTGACCCACTTTTGGTTGTGGTATGCCTGCACCGAAACCGGGCGCTACCCTGAGGCGTTTACCGAACTGGAGAAAGCACGCTCTTACCTCGGACCGCATCGTTACTCGGCTTACTCCGCATACCTGGAAGCCAAGGCCGGAAACCAGGCCAAGGCCCGGAAGCAGCTTGCGGAATTGCTAGGGACATCTCGCCAGGAGGACATCAGCCCGGTTCCGATCTCCTACATTTACATCGCACTCGGGGAGAAGGACCAGGCGTTCGCCTGGTTGGAGAAAGCATATCGTGCAGGAGGTGCTAACTTGGAAGGTCTGAAGACCGTGCCAGCGTTCGATCCCATCCGCCCCGATCCCCGTTTTGCCGACTTGGTTCGCCGAGTCGGGCTTCCGCCGCAGTAGTTCACCCCGCCATGTTTCCAGCTTCCCGCGCGAGGCAAGGGGCCTTTCCCTTCGGTAACTTGCCCCCTCCGTGCTACCCTGTCACGCTGAGCCTCTGAAGGATTCCTTCCTTGAGGGGCAACCGAGTCATGACTTTGGGAACGCGCAACTTCGTCGGCTGTAAGTTGTTGATTGCATTGTCGGTTATCCTCCTCAGCGCAAGCGCCTGGGCGGGGCAGCAATGGGCTACCTTGGGGCCGGACGGCGGCGATGTCCGCAGCCTGACTTTCGATCCGCAAAACCCGGATCACCTCTTCCTCGGAACCAGCACCGGCACAATCTTCGTGTCCACGGACGCTGGACATAGTTGGTCCCGTTTCGCCCACCTCGGCAGCGGTGATGACTACGTCATCGACCACATTGTTGTGGATCCGCAGCATTCTGAAAAGATTTACGTCGCGGTCTGGAGTGTAGAGAACCAGCAAGCCGGCGACCTGTTCCGTTCCCACGACGCTGGCAAGACTTGGGAAGTTGTTCCCGCCATGCACGGCAAGTCGATCCGGGCGTTCTCCATGAGCGCTTCCGATTCGAAGACCCTGGTCGTGGGTGCCCTGGATGGCGTGTTCCGCAGCAGGGATGCCGGCAAGAACTGGGACAAGATTTCTCCGGCCAATTCTGAAATCAAGAACATTGAATCGATCGCCATCGATCCCAAAGACCCGAACGTGGTGTATGCCGGAACCTGGCACCTGGCGTGGAAAACGGACGACGGCGGAGCCAACTGGCACCACATCAACAAAGGCATGATTGACGACTCTGACGTGTTCTCGATCATCGTGGACTCGTCGAATCCCTCAGTGGTCTTCGCCAGCGCCTGCTCGGGTATCTACAAGAGCCAGGCTGCCGGCGAGCAGTTCTCCAAGATTCAGGGGATTCCGTTCTCGGCGCGGCGCACGCGCGTGCTGAAGCAGGACTCGAGCAATCCTGCCGTGGTCTATGCCGGCACCACCGAAGGTTTGTGGAAGACCGCGGATTCGGGCAAGACCTGGAAGCGAGTCACCAATCCTGACGTCGTCGTCAACGATGTCTTCGTCGATCCGCGCAACTCGCAGCGGGTGCTGTTGGCGACCGATCGCGCCGGCGTGCTGGCCAGCGACAACGGTGCCCAGAGCTTTGTGGCCTCGAACCACGGCTACGTGCATCGCTACGTCACCACCATTCTGGCCGACAAGAAAGATCCCAACACTATCTACGTGGGCGTCGTCAACGACCGTGAGCATGGCGGTGTTTTTGCTTCCCGCGATGGCGGGCAGCATTGGATGCAAAAAAGCGCAGGGCTTGACGGCCGGGACGTGTTCACCTTGCAGCAGGCCGGCAACGGCGAACTGGTTGCGGGCACCAATCGCGGCATACTCATGATGGCGCGCAACGCCTCGACCTGGAGCCCGATTAACACGGTCATCGAAGAGAAGGCTTCCACACGGAAAGCCAAGAAGGGTGCGGCTGCCAAAACGGCCGTCCGCTCGGTGCTGGCCGCCCGGGTGAACGACATTGAGATCACTCCGAAACGCTGGCTGGCCGCGACTTCCGCCGGACTCTACTCCAGTTCCAACTCCGGGCAGAGCTGGAGCGGCGGGCCCGTCATGGGCAAGAAGGATTTTATTTCCGTACAGGCAGACGGCGACCTGATTGCCGTGGCCACACGCAGCAGCGTTCTCATCTCCACCAACGGCGGGACGAGCTGGAAGGAGTCCAACAATCTGGCGCCGTTTGTCAGCAGCATTCGCGGTCTGACCATCACTCCTGACAAGCAGATCGTTATTGCCTCACGCGAGGGCGCCTTCCGCAGCCCGAACGCAGGCGGCGGATGGGAGCACATGCAGAACGGTCTGCCGGACAAAAACATCAGCTCCATCGCCTACGACGAGAGCCGCAGCCGGTTACTTGCCACCAGCACGGAAACGGGAGTTGTATTTGAAAGTGCGGATGGCGGTCAGAGCTGGCATCGCGGTCCGGACACCGGATACCCGCTGCGTCACATCAGTGTGGTCCACGGACGCTTCGTGGCTGCAACGCCGTTCGACGGTGTCGTGGTTCAGCCGGAAAACGACAACCGGAGCGCGTCTGCCGGAATGGGCAGTTCGAGTAACTAGTTCGAAAGTGAGTCGTGCGAGATGAAGGAGCGGCGCAAGCCGCTCCTTTGTACTTTGTGCGCTACGCGCCCTCGCGGTTGGCAAGTACCGGAACCTCGCGAAGCTTCATTAGCCGCTCATCGGCCGTAACCAGAGTTAGCTCGAAGATTCTTGCCGTGGCCACCAGAAATCGGTCCGCGGGGTCACGGTGAGGAGTTTGCAGACGCGCCACCTCGCGTGCCACCTCGTAGGTAATCGTCGCCTCCTGCAGAGGTAAAGCTCTCAGCGCCCGTGGAATCCAGGTTTCAATATCTTCACCGGGGAGAACTCGCTTCTTCCGCCACAACACAATCAGCTCCCACACGCTGATTGGTGACAACCACAGCTCGTTGTCCGGATTCTGAATCGCGTGCCCGACACTCTGTGAAAGGCGCTCGGGCTCAAGTTCGCTCCAGAGCCAGATGTGGGTATCGAGCAGCATCCTCATGAGCGGAGCACTTCCCAATCATCTTCATCGCTGGCGGGGGAAACGATGTCCCCGACAATCCGGGCCGTGCCCCGCATCGATCCCAGCTGGCGGTGCAAGGGGTTTGTCGCTGGCGGCGGCCCGACTTGTGCGATGGGCTGCCCGAAGCGGGTGACCAGCACAGGCTTGCCTGTTTTTCGTACTCGCTCTAACACAGCTAGACAGGTAGCCTTGAACTTCGAAATGGCCATCTCTTCCATCTGTCCTTTCATACCATGGTCAGCAACCATGGTCAATATAATGGTCGATCCCACGTAAGGATTACTTGCCCGAACGACCTATAATCCAGATCCGCCCTACCTAACTCAATGATTCCCAAGACCTAGTTGATGGCATCTGCCGTGCGACTTGTGAGGCAGGGCAATCGTAGGCAGGATTTAGCTATGAGGGGTTGGCGATGGGCACCCGTGCTGGCCGCGGGGCTCGGGTTAACGCTGGCAGGGTGCGGACAACAGCCGGGGCCGATTTCGTCGGGCGCTGGCGCCACATCCAGCGAGCACCTTCCTTTCGAGCAGGCGACGCGGAGTGGTGGCGTCTCGCCCACCCACGCCTTTGCTTCCATCGCGATGCCGGCTGGCACTTCGCTCATCATCCGATTGCAAGCTCCCGTGTCCAGCGCAACCTCCCATACTGGAGACGTCTTCAAGGCGGTCCTCGACGAACCTGTCCTGGTGCAAGACCAGAGCCTTGCCCCGCGCGGAGCTCTTCTTACCGGAAAAGTCATGGCGGCACAATCTTCCACATTCACGGAGCCCGGCTACCTGCGACTGACGCTTTCTTCTCTGCTGCTCAATGGCAAGACGCTCGAATTGCGGACCTCGAGCATCTTCGCCAAGGGCGCTACGCACGTGAGGGCTGTGGCGAGGAAGCGTGAGCGCGAGGACGCCCCCGGCCAGTTCGCCGGAACCGGGGCATCTGCCATCAGGAACGAAGCCAAGTTTTCCACCGGTCGGCGACTCACCTTCCGTCTCATTGATTCCTTACCACTGCACGATTGAGCTTTCCGCAAGAACTGTACTCCCCGTTGAAAGGACAAGAGATAGCACAGGTTCCCCAATTCCCCTTTTGGTGCCGCCGGGCTCCAATTCCCCCTGTTCGCTGGTCACTTCCAAGGTGTGATGACAGTCCTAAGATCTCAGCCTAGGGGCACCTAAACTCCTCAGCTAGGAGTCTCCGCCAATGTGGTGGGTTTGTGAGCGACAGTTCCCATTCTGGGACGCATGGAACGGCCGGATACGAAGGGTTTGGTGTCTGCGTTGAACGCCGTGGTACAGGTTCGGGCCAAACAACGGTCTTGCGACCCGTTCAGCGAACAACAGTTGCGGGAGTCGCAGCGTATGGAGGCTATTGGGCGGATGGTGAGCGGGGTCTCCCACGACTTCAACAACCTGCTTACGGGGATCGTTCTCTGTTCCGATCTCATCCTTGCCGGCTTGGAAAAAGACAACCGTCTGCGGCGGTATACGCTGGAGATTCGTGCGGCCGGAGCGCAGGGCGCGGAACTGATTCAGCAACTGTTGGCGGTGGCACGGGAGCGTGCAGTCGAGGCCCGCGTACTACTGTTCAACGACGTGATCCTGGACACGCGCGACCTGCTGGTGAGATTGATCGGGGAGAATATCAAGTTGGTTACAGAACTCGCGACTGATCTGGAAGCCGTGAAAATGGACCCAGCGCAAGCGCGGCAGATCGTGCTGAACCTGGTGCTGAACGCGCGGGATGCGATGCCCGAGGGCGGACGAGTCACGCTCACCACCCATAACGGCAACGATCCGGTCATGAGCGTCGAGGGGAGAAGGTCCACGAGAAGCTCTTGGATCGACTTCGAAGTTTGCGACACCGGTTGCGGAATGGACGCGGACAGGCGCTCCCGGATCTTCGAACCGTTCTTCACTACCAAGAAGCCCGGCAAGGGCAGTGGTCTGGGATTGACCACGGTGCAACACATTGTCAGGCAGAACGGCGGCAGCATTGAGGTGGAGAGTGAACTAGGGAAGGGGACCAGAGTCGTGGTCCACCTCCCAAGGGTGGAAGCGGAAACCAAATCGGGCAAGGGCCGCAACCCGGCCAACCGGCTCGGCCTGTCTGCAGAACAGAGGGTCGAGATCCAAAGAAGAGGAAAAGACCTATGACCACGGCTGCGGCGCTGGCGCTCAATCCGCCACCATCGGAACCGGGAAACCTGCTGAACCTGTTGATTGTGGACGACGAACGTGCAGTGCGCGAGGCTTGCCGAGAAGTCGCCCGCACTTTGGGCTTCAACGCCTTGGTGGCGGAGTCGGCGGAGCACGCCTACCGGCTACTGGAATCGCATGCTATCGACGTGGTGCTGCTCGACCTCAAATTGCCGGGAGTGGGCGGAATGGAGGCGCTGAACAAGATCAAACAGTACCGGAGGGACGCCGAGGTGATCGTAGTCACCGGCTGCGGCACGGTACAGTCGGCGGTGCAAGCCATGAAGAACGGTGCCTACGACTATGTGACCAAGCCCTTCAGCATGGATGAACTGAAAGTGCTGCTGGAACGGGTGGACGCCCACCTGAAACTGAAGAGTGAAAACCGCATGCTGCGCGAGCGCATTCGCTCCAAGCACGGGTTTGGAGGAATTGTGGGCGCCGCACCGGAAATGGAGAAACTGTACCGCATGATCGCCAAGGCCGCGCAGAGCAACCATTCGGTGCTCATCCTGGGAGAAAGTGGTACCGGAAAGGAGTTGGTGGCGCGTTCGATTCATTTCTCCGGCCCGTTGCGCGACAAGCCGTTTATCCCGGTGGACTGTGGTTCTCTGGTGCCCACCCTGATCGAAAGTGAGCTATTCGGTTATGTGAAGGGAGCATTCACTGGAGCCGTCCAGGCCAAGGATGGCTTGCTGACCATGGCGGAAGGCGGCACGGTATTCTTCGACGAAATCGGCGAAATGCCAGTGGATCTGCAGGCCAAACTGTTGCGAGCAATTCAGGAGAAAGAGATCCGGCCGGTGGGTAGCAACCGGCGAATCGCCATCAATGTGAGGATCCTGGCAGCAACCAATCATGACCTGAAGCAGGGAGTTTCGCAGGGAACGTTCCGCCGCGACCTCTACTTCCGGTTGAACGTCTTGAGTCTCAAGATTCCACCGCTGCGGGAACGGCGGCAGGACATTCCGCTGCTCTCGGGATATTTCCTCGACCGGATGTCACGCGACTGCGGACGGGAGCGCTTGCTCAATGATGCCGCGATGAAGCTCTTGCTGGCGTACGATTGGCCTGGCAATGTACGGGAACTGGAAAACTGCCTGGAACGCGCCTGTGCCTTAAACAGTGGTCCGGAAATACAGGCTACGGATCTGCCTGGTGCAATAAGCGGAAACGGCCACATGACGGCGAGCAAGTCCGGTTCGGCCAAGATCGTTCCGATGTCGGAACTCGAGAAGCAAACGATCCTCCGGACCATCATGCAGCTGAACGGCGACAAGTTGTTAGCGGCGAGGCTGCTCGGGATTGGCAAAACGACGCTCTACCGCAAACTCAAGGAATACGGGTCCCAAGACTGTTAGTGTGGAAGCCTTGGCTTCCCGTCGTGGGACACCTGCACTCCTAAGAGTGCCCTCAAGCCCCCTATTTTCAAGCACGGCCAGTGTGGCTCACGACGTGCAACAGCATAAGGCATGATTCTGCTGATTACGCCTCTGGCAAAAGTCCAAGATTGTGCGCTGGCGATCGAGGAAGCGACCAGCGAAGCGGTGAGAGTGTGTAGCACGCCCCATCTGGCGATTGCCGAATTACAGGCACAGACATTCACGGCAGTGGTTTTTGACCAACTCTTGCTGGATGCTGAACACGACGAAGGGGAAACTGTCCTCAAGCATCTCGGATCCGCGGTACCGGTCTACTTGAACTTTGCGGTGAGCGGAACGGCGCGCGTGATCCGCGAACTCAAATCAGCCCTGCAGCGCAGAGGACGCGACGTGCTTGCGGCAAGACGAGACGCAGAGCAGTCCTTACGCCACGAGTTAAGAGATGCAGCTACTGCCGCGCTGCTCTCCTGTCAAATGGCGCTGCAAGTGCCCAACCTGCCTCCCTTGGCAGAGGACAAGATGCAGGTGGCAGTAGCCCTGGTGCGGGAGATAAGCATGAAGCTCGGCGGGGCCGCGTAATTTCACACTGACTTACACTGCCGTCTGGTTCAGCTCCCCGGCCATTTCCTCGAGCACATCCTCCGGCTTTTCTTCCAGCATGAAGGCCAGCACCTCCTGCGGAACTGGATTGCTCCACACCGGAGCAAACGACTGCCGGTGCAGCGGCGAGGGGCCGTGCTGGCGCAGGGCGGCCAGATGGTGAGGGGTGCCGTATCCCTTGTTGGAAGCCAGGCCGTAAAGAGGAAAAACCGGGTCCCACTCACAGATCATGCGGTCGCGTTCGACTTTGGCGAGGATGGAGGCGGCGGCGATCGACGCGGATAGGGCATCCCCGTGGATGATCGCTCTCTGGGCCAGGTTGCAGTCCAGGTGCAAAGCATCGATCAGCAAATGATCAGGCGCGGGGTGCAACTGCAGTACGGCTTCGCGCATAGCTACGCGAGAGGCTTGGTAGATGTTGATTTGGTCGATGCGGGCGGCATCCACGGCCGCGATCGCCCAGGCAATGGCGTGCTCGCGGATACGCTCCGCCAGGACTTCTCGGCGCTCGGCCGGCAAGAGCTTCGAATCGCGCAGCCCTTTAACACGATAAGCGGGATCGAGAATCACGGCAGCCGCAACCACCGGCCCGAATAGCGATCCCCGACCGACTTCATCCACTCCAGCAACCAGGCGCGCCCCCGATTTCCACGCCAGCTTCTCAAATTTCAACGTGCATCGCAGACGCTTTAGCAGACGAAGTTTGGCGGCGGAGGGAGAAAGGCTCTTCTCGCGGGCGATTTTGGTTCTTGCGGGCACGGTAGCGGCTCGATGAGAGCATCTTCGCCCGGCCCAGCCTTGTGAAGCAAGGAGGAAAACTGGAAGGCGCGAGGCCGCGCCTCCCATCACACGCTAAAAGGTGTTCTCGTCGGCTGAGGGACCGTAGAGCGCCGGCACGGGAACGTTGTTGAGGCGCAGGTAGACGCCCAGTTGCGCGCGGTGATGAATGCTGTGATTCATCACGAAGCTGCGCAGCACTGCGATTCGGGGCATCGAGAAGAGCGTCTTGCCGGTGGCCAGCAGGGCCCATGGCTTCATGAACTGTGCGTCATCGGTTGCCTCGACCAGGGCCTTCCGACCGGCGGCAACATTCTTGTCGAACAGTGCCAGCAGGTCTTTGCGGCTCTTCACGGGTTCGCTGGCCACGAATTGGCCCTCGGGGGCGATGTCCAGTTTGTCTTTCTGCAGGGTTTCGACCACCCAGCCGGGCATCTCCGCCAGGTGTTGGGCCAGATTACGCAGCTTCATGGATTTGGGGTGGGGAGCCCACTCGAACTTGTCTTCCGGAACACGCTCCAGGGTCTTGCGGGTGTTGGCCATCTCGTGGTCGTACTCTCCGAGCAGAGATTGATTCAAGGGCATGATTCTCTCCTAAGCGGGATTTTGACTTGGAATATTCGCTTTTTCTTCGCTGCATGTCAAGGGGAATTTTGGCTCGGACTTTCGGATCTGGGGACCGTACCCAAGTATAATTCGACTAGGAAGAAGACTGTTCACAAACCGTGGGCGCGTAGCTCAAACGGATAGAGCATCGGATTTCTAATCCGGCGGTTGCAGGTTCGATTCCTGCCGCGCCTACCAACATTGAGGTCCCTCGCTCTGCTCGGGATTTCGCCTGCGGGCTCCCGCTGCGCTCACGCCCGCAAAGCGGCTCAAGTTCGATTCCTGCCGCGCCTACCAACAGTG
>Ga0335084_10007036_pt1 | contig 11200 bp, 6 predicted proteins | sample Lox_Sample_44_FD_206721 | JGI IMG/M metagenome (GOLD analysis project Ga0335084, IMG submission 206721) | Soil microbial communities from Loxahatchee National Wildlife Refuge, Florida, United States - Lox_Sample_4.4 | ecosystem: Environmental > Terrestrial > Soil > Wetlands | place: USA: Florida...
GTGGGCGCCTTTCCGAAGAGCTTCTCAGTCGTGCCGACTGTCTCCTCACGGTTGGCCTAGACTCGACCGAAGCTCCGGCGCGTGGCTGGAAAACAGGCGCGGAAGTGTTGTCCATCGCGGCGTATCGAACCACCCGCCGCCCGTTCGAACCCGCCGCCGAGGCCATCGGCGCCCTGGCGCCAGGACTTGCCCTCTTGCGAGAGAATTTGCCCCCGGCCGGGGAGTGGAATGTTGCGGCGTGGGCAGGGCGCGGCGCCGCTTTCAGGGAGCGGGCCCGCTCCCTCTTGGCGGAGGCCTGCCGACTGCGGGGGGTGCACGGACTCGCCCCACACCGGGTGGTGCAGATCGCGCGGGACGTCTTTCCAAAGCTGACGCTTGCAACTGCGGATACGGGTGCGCACGGCCTGGCGGCGGTCGCGTTTTGGGAGACCTACGAACCGAAGGCGTTTCTGTACGCTGTGGGCTCGGCGGGTGTTGGGTATGCGTTGCCGGCGGCCATCGCAGCGAAGCTCGTCTTTCCGGACCGTCCCGTGGTGGCCTTCATGGGCGACAGCGGGTTCCTCCTGAATTTGGCCGAGGTCACTACCGCCAACCGCCTTGGCGTAGCCATTGTGGTGATCGTCTTCGTCGATGAGTCGCTGAGTCTTGCGCGCGTGGCGCAGGAGCAGAGGCGCTACGTGCCGGCAGGCGTGTCCGTGGGTGCCATGGACATCCCGAGGGTCGCCGAGGGGTTGGGCGTGCTCGGCACCACAGTCGAGACTGAAGACAAGCTTCGCGCGGCCCTCTCAGATGCGTTGGGCACAACGAAGCCCGCAATCATCGCTGCGAAGGTGAATCCTCAGGGGTACCGTCGGATGCTGGAGGTCCTCCAAGGGAAAGCCGAGCCATAACGACTCACCACCTGTGCCGGAACCCTCCTGTCGGGCAGAGGGTGGACGTCGGTTGCTGATGTCTCCGCCTGACCATCAGCCGCACGTGGGGCCGGCCACTCGAATTGCCGCTGGTGCGTCGCCAAGCTGTTCAAAATTCTCTTGGAACAGCGCAGCCAACTGCCGGGCCTGGGTGTCATACGATGATGCTCTCGGCCACGTCCCCCGGGGATCGAGGATCAGTGGTGGAACGCCCGGACACGTTGTTGGCACCTGAAGCCCGAAGAACGGGTCCGTCCTCGTCGGCACCGCGTCAAGTTTCCCCCCCAATGCGGCGCGCAACAGGGCGCGCGTGTGCGGCAACCGCAGGCGGCTGCCCAAACCCACCGGCCCCCCCGTCCATCCTGTGTTGACCAGCCAGCAGTTGGCGCGGTGTCGCGCGATGCGCTCTCCGAGCATCTCGGCGTACACGGTCGGATGCAACACAAGGAACGGGGCGCCGAAACAGGCGCTAAAGGTCGCCTTGGGTTCGGAGCCGAGACCGCGCTCCGTGCCCGCCAGCTTGGCGGTGTACCCGGAAAGGAAATGATACATCGCCTGGTCGGGCGTAAGCCGTGCGATGGGAGGAAGGATGCCGAAAGCGTCACAGGTGAGGAAGAAGATGTGCCGAGGATGTCCGGCCACACCGGGAACGATAGCCTCAGGAATAAAGCGCGTCGGGAAGGCGGCGCGCGTATTCTCGGTGAGGGTACCATCCGCGTAATTCAGCAGGCGCGTCTCGGGGTCGAGCGAGACATTCTCGAGTACCGCGCCGAAGCGGATGGCGCTCCAGATCTGCGGCTCGTCCTCGCGGGATAGGTCAATGCATTTTGCGTAGCATCCGCCCTCGAAATTGAAGACGCCGTTTTCACTCCAACCGTGCTCGTCGTCCCCTATCAGCCGCCGCTCGGGGTCCGCCGAGAGCGTGGTCTTTCCAGTTCCGGACAGTCCGAAGAACAGCGCGACATCGCCTCGCCGCCCCTGATTCGCGGAGCAGTGCATGGAGAGCACCCGGCGCAGCGGCAACAGGAAATTCAATATGGTAAAAACAGACTTCTTCATCTCTCCCGCGTAGCTCGTACCTCCGATAATCACCAACCCTTTGGCGAAGTGGACGATGACGAACGCTTCCGACCGGGTCCCGTCCACGTCCGGGAAGGCGTGAAACTTCGGGACGTCGATGAGGGTGAAGCGGGGAATGTGGTCGCGAGTCTTGGTCCAGTCCGGCCGCACAAACAGCTGGCGCGCGAACAGATTGTGCCAGGCGTACTCCGTGATGATGCGTATCGGAATGCGGTGATCGGGGTCGGCGCCCGCAAAACAATCCTGGACGTACAGGTCGCTTCCCTGTAGATAGGCGGTGAGGCGCCCATAGAGGGCATCGAAGCGCGTAGTCTCGAACGGGCGGTTGACGGCCCCCCACCAGATGCGATCCTGCGTGGAGGGCTCCTTGACCACGAATTTGTCGTCAGGCGAGCGACCCGTGTATTGGCCGGTGCGCACCACGAAAGCGCCACCCGCGGCCAACAATCCCTCCCGGCGCCGGATGGCGTTTTCAACAAGCGCCGCCGTGCCGAGGTTCCAGTAGGCCTGGTTGACGTTTTGGATTCCGTGTTGGTCGAGGCCGTAGTGGCTTGGATTGACACCGCGGGCTTGCATCCGAACCCCCGATTGCCGCGCAGGCCGGGGCGAGAGACTCCAATCGCCTCAGCTCGGGCTGGCGGAAGGTAGCAGCCTAGGCCCGGGTACGTCAAGACCGTCACGCGGTGCGGCAACGTGGTAATCAGACGCCATTTTTCCTTGACAAGCCTCGTAGCCCTGGTATTAGCTGCACCATGTCCCCGACCAAGAGCCGGCATTCCGCCAGAATGCACCCATTTCCACCGCAGTTCTTGTCTCCGAACATCACCGCCTCGCCCTGCCGGATCAGCACCGGGGAACTACGGTCATGAGCAAGGCATTCGTGCCGAAGAATGCCCGCCCCCTCACCACTATGGTATGGCGACTCTGGCGAAGGCCCTGCGCAAGGGACTCCTCGCGCTTACGCCCGCCGGGTGGCGGCCGCACCGGTGAAGACCTGTTGGCCCGCCACGAGCGGCCGCGAGACCGCGGAAGACGGACCCCAGGCGCTGCGCGAGGCGATGGGGGGGGCGCACGCGCGTGACAGCGCGTGAGGGAGGATTCTCGTGACGGACATTGAGGGAGAGGCCGTGGCGTGGGTCGACCGGCATGAGGGCGAACTGATCGCGCTCCTCCAACGACTCGTGAGCATTCCCAGTGTCGTCGGCTCGGAAGGGGCATGCCAGGCAGTTGTGGCCGGAATGATGCACGACCTCTGCGATGTCGTGGACGTGTGGGAGCCGGATCGGGCCTGGCTGGACGCACACCCCGCCTATTTTCATCACGGCACGACATTCGCGGGCCGGCCCAACGTGGTCGGAACGATCCGGGGCCGGGGCGGCGGCAAGTCACTTATCCTGAACGCACACGCTGATGTCGTCGATCCGGGCCCCGCTCAGACATGGCGACACGGACCATGGTCTGGCACTGTAGCGGACGGGAGGCTCTACGGCCGCGGCGCGGTGGACGACAAGGCCGGGCTGGCCATGATGCTCCAGCTTGCCCGATGCATGCACGAACTGGGCATCACGGTGGGCGGCAACCTCATCCTCGAAAGCGTGGTGGACGAGGAATGGGGTGGCGGCGGGACGCTAGCGACGATCCACCGCGGCTACCGGGCGGACGCGGCCATCGTCTTCGAGGCGTCTGGTCTTGACTTGTGCCCGGCGTCCCGGGGCGGCCAAGCGTTTCGGGTAACGGTCCGCGGTAAGGGGGCGCACCCGATCCGATCCTATGAGGGCGTGAGCGCGCTCGAAAAAGCCATCCCGATCCTGGCAGCCCTCAGGCAACTGGAGGGAGGGCGGCAGGCACGCCTGCGAACCCCGCTCTTTGCTCGGTATCCCATCTTTGCCCCCATCGTGATCGGGACGATCGCGGCCGACCGGATCCCTTCCAAGGTTCCTGAGACCTGTATCTTCGAGGGGCTGATGGGCTACGCGCCGGCCGAGACGTATCAGCAGGCGCGTGAGGAGTTGGAGCGTGGCATCGCTCAGGTCGCGGCGGAAGATCCCTGGCTTCGCGAGCACCCGCCGACCGTGGCGTGGCTCGGCCTCAATAAGCAGGGAGCCGAGACGCCGGCGACAAGCCCCTTTGTTCGATGCGTGGCAGACGCCTTTGGCGAGGCCGCCGGCCGACCCCCAGTTGTCGCAGGATTCCCGGCGGGATGCGACCTCCCCTATCTCGTTCGAGACGGCGGCATGCCTGCCTTGGTCTTCGGTCCTGGAGACTGCACCATTGCCCACAGCACGGACGAGTGCGTTTCGGTTAGCGAGGTCATAGCTGCGACCAAGGTTCTGATCGTCACCGTGCTGCGTTGGTGTGGCCGCGGCGCAGCTGTATAGCGCATGTCTTTACCATAAGCATATGTGCTCCCCCTTTTGCGCCCAGTTTGAAATTGACAGTCCGAAATTGCTCTGTTACCGTCGCCCAAGTTGTTATGATGTCTTGGTCGCCACTGTCTTTACTGTCTTTTCGCGCGCGAGCAGCCAACCGCCTTTCTTCCCTTGGAGGTCCCGGTGTTGAAGCGAGACAAGGAACGAGTCGGCGCCGACTTCGGTGAGATTCGTGCCTTTCTGGGGGAGGGTACACAGTTTAAGGGGGTCCTGAGCTTTGCCGGCGCAGTCCGCATCGACGGCCACCTGGAAGGCGAGGTCGTCGGCGAGGAACTGCTCATCATCGGCGAGCCGGGTCAGGTGAAAGCCGAAATCGAGGTCGGGACGCTGGTGGTGAGCGGGCGAGTCCAAGGAACCATCACCGCGCGCGAACGCGTGGAGCTCCTTCGGCCGAGTCGCGTGACCGGCACGATCCGAACCCCCTGTTTGGTTGTGGCCGAAGGCGCTCTGTTCAACGGAAACTGCGAGATGACAGGTTCCGACGAGGAATCCACCGGGCGACCCGAGGCGAAGAAGGAGGACCCGCAGGCGGCTGACGGCGCCTAGTACCGGTCCCTTCGGGCTTGTGCGTCGGGCGCAAAAAGGCGCCGCGCGGGTTTGTCGCGCCGAACCCTGTGTCGCGCTCGCTTCTTGGTCCTCCGGCCAGCCAGTGGAGTTTTTTTGTGTCCGCCGCGCTCGCACGCGGCGGTGATTTTTCACCGTAAAGAGGAGCGTGACGGCCTAACTAGCCCTGGAGGCGCATCGGCGACCCAGATCGGTGAGCTAATTCCCGCGACGACAGGGATGGTCCGTTGATCAATCCGGCGAATGCCGTTGGGGCAATCGTGGTGGCGATGAGCGGCGGGGTAGACTCCTCGGTCGCCGCCGCGCTCCTGTCCCGCGAAGGCCACAACATCATTGGTGTCACACTGCAACTCTGGTCCAAGCCTGCGAATACTCCTCAGCGCGCAGCCCCCGGCCAAAACTGCACGGCCATCGGCGACGCACGGGTGGTGGCGGAGCGCTTGGGCATCCCCCATTACGTGCTCGATTGCGGGGTCGCATTCGACCGGCATGTCGCCGCTCATTTCGCCGCCGCGTATCAACGAGGAGAGACACCAAACCCCTGCGTGCCCTGTAACACCTGGCTGAAGTTCGGCGCGCTGCTCAAGACCGCGCGAGACTGGGGGGCGACCGCGCTGGCCACCGGGCACTATGCGCGCGTGGAATACCACGAGCCGACGGGCCGGTATCGCCTGCTTCGGGCCGCCGATCAACGCAAAGACCAAAGCTACTTCCTGTACGCGCTTGGCCAAGACCAATTGGCGGCTATCCGGTTCCCGCTGGGCGGACTGACGAAGGCAGATACCCGCCGGCTGGCGCGCGAGTTCGGCCTCCCGGTGGCGGACAAAGCAGACAGCCAGCAGGTCTGCTTCGCCGCGGGCGATTATCGCGCGTACCTTCGCGAACATCTCGGGGAGGCCATCACGCCGGGTGTCATGCGCGACGTGGGAGGTGCAGCACGCGGGCGGCACGCCGGTCTGGCGTTCTATACGGTCGGCCAACGGCATGGGTTGGGCCTCGGCAACTCCCGCCCGCTATACGTCGTGGCGTTGGACCCTGTGACCAACGAGGTGGTCGTTGGCGAAGACAGCGACCTCTGGACGCGCGAGGTCGAGGTGGCGGCCGTGAACCTCGTGGCGGTGGACCATTTACCGGAACCACTGCGCGTCCGGGCCAAGATTCGATCCGGCCACGAGCCACAGCCGGCGACGGCCCACGCGATCCAGCCGGATCGGGTGCGCCTCGTCTTCGACGAACCCCAACGCGCCGTGGCCCCAGGCCAAGCGGCGGTTCTCTATGACGATGCGGTTCCGGATGTCGTCGTGGGCGGCGGGACGATCTGTCGTCCGAATCGACACGCGGCGGGTGCGACGGATGCGCCGCGGCGGAGTTTCCATGAATGACCATGAGGTGATCCAGACCACCCTGCGAAGGTTATCCCGTCGTCTGCGTGTGGTACGAGCCGCGACCGCCGCGAGCCGTTTCTTGGTGGTCGGCCTTTGTCTCGCGGTGGCGCCTCTCCTTGCAAAGGGGCTCCTCCCAGCCGTCGTTCCGGGGATCGCCGCCGCGCTCATCGGCATCCTCACGGTAGCCGGGCTGCTCTATGGCTCGCTCCTCCGCGCGCGCCCGGCGCACGTTGCCCGCCTCGCCGACGGCCAGCTGGGCCTCAAGGAGCGCCTCACCTGCGCAGCCGAACATTTGGCAAGCGGGGACCCCGCTGCAGACATCGTTCGCGCGCAACTCTCCGAGACGGTTGCTCGCGTCCGAGACCTTCGCCCGAACAAGGCCTTTCCCCTTCGTCTGGGCCCGGAGGCAAGAGTAGCCGGCCCCATAGCGGCCCTCGCCCTCGCCCTCGCCCTGCTTCCACCTATACCCCTGCGACTGCCGGAGCGGGGCGAGCCGACGACCGCCCCACCCGCAGAAGTGGCCGAGGTGCCCAGCGAGCGGCCCTTGGAGCAGAAGCTCGCTACACCGGCCCTCCCCAAGGACGTCCTTGCGAAGACTGAACGGCAAGATGCGGTCCGCGGCCCCCTTGCGCCGCACCTCCAACCGGGGGACCAGGCCGCCATCTTCCGGGATACCAAGATGAGCCAGCAGCGCCCGGACTTCGGCAGCTTCGTCAAGCAGGGAGATGAACGGCTGAAGCTCCTGGCGCGGCCGGAGGCCATCCCGGATCTCCAGCGAGACTTCACCCAAAGTCCGTACCAGGTCATGATCCGTCGGATGCAAGAACAGCTTCGAGCCGGAAATACTCAGGGCTTGAGCTGGGAACAAATCGAGCGCTTGCTCTCGGAGCTCGGTCAGACCGAACAACGTGCGGGTGGTGACAGCGACATCGCGGACGAGATGATGCGGGAGATGGAAGGCCAAGGCGGCCACTCGTCCGACAAGATGATGTCGGCGCTGTCCCGGGCAATGAATCGGCTTCGGGATCGGGACGACGCTGCGCGCGGTAAGGGCAAGGGGCTGCGCGACGCCCCGTCCCGCCAGGGCGCGGGTGACGGCAAGGGAGAGACGGAGGGCGGACCCGAAGACGGAGCCCCGGGCGGATCGGCTCCCGGCACCGAGAGGTCGCTGCAGACCCGGGGCGATCCCACGCAGCGGATCGGCGGCGAGAAACAGGACGCGACGCTGGACGGAGACCCGCGTGAGGGACCGACCGAAGCCTACGATACCAACCTGTCCGGCCTCGGCGCGCAGACGCCCTCCAGGCTTCCTTACCTGGACGTCTTCTCCCGATACAAGAAGATGATGGAAGAGGCGCTAGTCAAGGAACCCATCCCCTTCAGTTACCGGGAGCAGGTCAAGGAGTACTTCAAGGCCCTGGAGGCCCAATGAGGCTCTTCCCGGTCCGACCCCCTTTCCGCAGAATCGATCGGGCGGTGAGGCATGGCACAAGTCACCCGGCGTATCTTCGATCACGACTTTCTCAAACGGCTGGATGAGCTGTCGATCGTCTCGCGCCGGGTCGGTACCGGGCAGGTGAAAGGCGAGCGGCGCACCCGGCGCAAGGGGTCCGGCGTCGAGTTCATGGACTATCGTCCGTACGCCGTCGGGGACGACCTTCGCTACGTGGATTGGAATATCTACAGCCGGTTGGACAAGTTGCTCCTCAAGCTTTACGTGGAGGAGGAGGATATGTGCCTTCACCTCCTGGTGGACGGCAGCGCCTCGATGGGATTCGGGGAGCCGTCGAAGCTCGACTACGCCTTGCAGATTGCGGCCGCCTTGGGTTACATCAGCCTCACGAACCTGGAGCGCGTGGCGCTGGGTGTATTTTCCGGGGGTGCCACCCAAGCGCTGCGCCCCGTCCGCGGCCGCGGGCAGATCCTCCCCATCCTTGATTTCCTCGCCGGCCTCCAGGCCGGCGGCGCCACGGCCTTGAATCCGTCTCTGGTCCGGTACGCGTTGACGAGCCGTGTGCCCGGCGTGGCCGTCGTGCTGACGGACCTCCTGGATCCTGGCGGGTATGCCGACGGGCTCAAGGCGCTCCTGCAACGGCGGTTGGAAGTGTTCGTGCTCCACGTGGTGAGCGAGGAGGAGCTTGATCCGCAGCTGACGGGTGACCTCACGCTGGTGGACGCCGAGGAGGGGACCCCCCGAGAGGTCAGCATGAACCGCTGGGCGATTGAGCGGTATCAAGAGCGGTTACGCGCGCACTTCGAGGCGGCCGAACGCTTCTGTGCGCGCCACGGGGTTGATTACCTCCGCACCAGCACGGCGGTGCCGTTTGAGGAGTTGATTCTGCGTCACCTCCGACGCGGTGGGTTTCTCCGATGAGCTTTCTGAATCCGGCTGCACTCTATTTCCTGCTCGGCATCCCGGCCGCCATCCTCTTCCATCTGCTCAAGGTTCGGCGGCGCCAGGCGGTCGTGAGCAGCACCCTCCTCTGGGCAGACAGCCTGCGCGATCAGCAGGCCAGTGCCCCCTTCCGCCGGCTCAAGCCGACCTTGCTTCTATTGTTGCAGATCCTGACGATCATCTTCCTGGCGCTGGCCCTCGCGCGGCCCACTCGCACCGTGATGGTGCCGGGCTACGAGCGGACCGTCGTCATCCTCGACGTGTCCGCCAGCATGCAGGCGACCGATGCCGGTGGGCCGCGTTTCGCGGCGGCCAAGGAAGCGGCAGAGGCGGCCATCGCCAAGCTTGGCTCCGGTCAGCAGGCCATGCTAATCGCCTCCGCGCAGGACGCGCAGGTCGTGGTCCCGTTCACGGAAGATCGGGTCGCTCTCCAGCGCGGCCTGGCCGGCCTGGCCGCGCTGGATGTGCCGGGCCGGTTGGCGGAGGCGTTCAAGCTGGCCCAGGCGAACCTGCAGGTGCGTGGCGGCACGGCGGCCGTGGAAGTGTTCACCGACGGCGCCTTTGACCCGCCCGTCGTGCCGGACTTCGGCGGGGCGGCGGTGCACTGGCACCAGTTCGGGCAGCGCACGAGGAATGTCGGGATCACCGCCTTCGAGGCCCGCAAGACGTTCTTCGGGGCGGAAGACCACCAGGCCTATCTCTCGGTGGTGAACTACGGCACCGAAACGGTCACGTTCGATCTCACGCTGACCCTGGACGGCCGCCCCATTAAGACGGAGCGGGTCACCTTGACTCCCGAGCTCAAACGGGCGTTTGTCTTTCCCTTCGTGGATCGGGACGGCGGCATCCTCAAGGCGCAGATTGCCGTGGATGACGACCTCGCGGTGGATGATCAGGCCGTGGCCATCCTGCCGCCGGCGCGGCCACTCACCGTGCTGCTGGTGAGCCCGGGGAACGCTTTCCTGGAGAAGGCGCTCGCGGCGGACACGCAGATCAAGGTGGAGCGGGGGACGCTGGATTCTCTGGCGAAGAAACCCCAGGCTGACGTCGTGATCCTCGACGGAGTTGACGCCAAGCGGGTTCCCCCCGGCCGTTATCTTTTGGTGAACACGGTGCCCGAGGGTATCCCATTAGAGGTGCAGGGCAAGGTGCAGGATCCGCCCATCGTGGACTGGGACCGGGACCACCCCGCCATGCGCTATCTCGAACTCTCCAAGGTCGCGATCCAGGAAGCCATGCGCGTCCGCCCGGTGGGCGGCGGACGGGTGCTCATGGAATCAAATCTCACCCCGCTCATCTACGCCATAGACGAGGGCGGGATGAAGGCCATCTTCATGGGCTTCGATCTGTATCGGACCGATTTCCCGCTGCGGGTGGCGTTCCCTCTGTTCGTTTCCAACGCGTTGCGCTGGCTCTCGCCCAGCCGGCTGGACGACGCAGGCCTGCAGCTCCGCGCTGGACAGCCGCTGGTGGTCGCGCTGCCCGCCGGCGCGTCGGAGGCGGCGGTCACCGATCCGGCCGGCCGGCGGGTGGCGCTCCACGCCGACGCGGACGGCCGCGTGAACTTCGTTGACACGAACAGGGTCGGCATCTACACGGTCAAGGCTGGAAACTGGGCGCAACGATTCGCCGTGAACCTGCTCGACGAGGCAGAGTCGAACGTCCGTGTCCGACCGCTCGGGACCTCCGCGGCGGGCTCCTCCCGGTCCGGGGAAGACGCGGCCATGCTCTTTCCGTCACGGCAAGACCTCTGGAGAATCTTCGCGATCACCGCCCTCTTGCTGCTCTTGACGGAGGGTCTCCTCTATCATCGGGACGTGCACGGCAGCTGGCCATGGACGGCGGCAGCCTTCCGGTGTGCGGTGGTGCTCCTCGTGCTTGCCGCCCTGGCTGGGTGGGATCTGCACCGCGCTACGGACGCCCAGACCGTGCTGTTCCTGTTGGACGCGTCGGATAGCATCGCGCTGGACAACCGCGCCAAGGCCCGCCAGTACATAGCGGAGGCGGTCAAGGGGGCCAGCCGGGAGGACCGCTACGGTGTCATCACCTTCGCGGGCAGCCCGGTCTTGGAGACCCCCGTGGGTCGCGAGCCGCTCGCCACGAAACCGCCGCAGGCGAGCGATAGCCGCGCGACAGACATCGGGGCCGCCATCAAGCTGGCGCTGGCCGCATTTCCGGAAGACGGGGCACGCCGGATGGTTCTCTTGAGCGACGGCAACGAGAACCGAGGCGGCGCCCGCGAGGCCGCCCAGCAGGCGCGCGCGAAGAACGCGGACCTCTATGTGGTCCCGTTGAAGAACGACTATGGCGGCGAGGTGCTGGTCGAGCGGCTGATCGTGCCGCAGGAAGTGAAGTTCGGCGAATCGTTCCTAGTGCGCGTGATGGCGTGGAGCGCGCGGGAGACCCGCGGCCGCGTCTCGCTGTATCGCGACGGAG
>Ga0335084_10007037_pt1 | contig 11200 bp, 8 predicted proteins | sample Lox_Sample_44_FD_206721 | JGI IMG/M metagenome (GOLD analysis project Ga0335084, IMG submission 206721) | Soil microbial communities from Loxahatchee National Wildlife Refuge, Florida, United States - Lox_Sample_4.4 | ecosystem: Environmental > Terrestrial > Soil > Wetlands | place: USA: Florida...
ATCTGCTCGCTGAGTTCTTCGCGATCGCGAATGATGTCTTCCGTCGACATCTTCGAGTCGAGGCTGCGCTTTTCTTCCTGCTTGCGCTCGATCAGCCGCGCGACACCGTAGAGGGCCACCCGGCGATAGTCTCCGATAATGCGGCCACGACCATAAGCGTCAGGGAGTCCGGTCAGGACGTGCGAACTGCGACACCGCCTTACGTCGGCGGTATAAGCATCGAAGACGGCGTCGTTGTGCGTCTTTCGGTACTTGGTGAAGGCCTCGACTACGTGTGGATCCGGCGTGTATCCGTAGGCCTTCAGGGCGTTCACGACCAGGCGGAAGCCCCCATTGGGCATGATGGCGCGCTTGAGCGGCGCTTCCGTCTGAAGGCCGACGATGACCTCGTTCTCTTTGTCGATGTAGCCCGGAGCATGCGCGGTGATGGAACTGGGAATCTGCGAGACGTCGAGCACACCTTTTTTGCGCTCTTCCACAAAGAGCTCATTCAAACGGTTCCAGATTCTTGTGGTGCGCTCGGTCACAGGAGCCAGGAAAGATTCATCGCCCTCATACGGCGTGTAATTCTGCTGAATGAAATCGCGAACGTTAATTTGCGTCTGCCAAAGACCTGGTTTGAACCCCTGCCAGGCGGGAGTCGAGGATTCGTTCGCTGTAGGCTGTGAAAGAACAGTAGCCATAACAATTCTCCGTGCTTCCGTCAGTTGAGACGCCGACCCGTCTATTGGGCTTCGTCCAGAATAGGTGTCCAGGACTTGTCGGGGTTGAAGCGCTCCATCTTCATGAATTCATCGAGAGTCTTTGGTCCAAAGTCTTTTTCGTAGACAACGCCATCCTGACTGACAATGAACGTCTTGACTCCGGTGACGGCATACTCAGCGGGAGCGGCCACCAGGGCGAAGCCGCCGATCATGACGTCCTTCACCACGTAATCCATTTGGCCGAGTGGCGCATCCGGGCCTTGGCCTTTCAGAACTTTGAAAAAATAGCCGTGATACGGTTCCGAGCTGCTGGTATAGCCCTGCTCGATCGCGCGGGCGATGTTGTCCCCTACTGGCCCCCCCCAAGTACCATCGGGGTTCTGCCAGGCCAAACCATCCTGCTTGCCGGGCGTGCTTACGATGCGCTGGGCATACTGGTTCACGTCAAAGCCTTCGCGCGGTTGCATGGCATATTCGTACTGCGCCTCCACGTAGCCATGGCAGATTTGGATCGCATCGAGTTCGTTGGCCCCAATGCGGCGGTAGAGAAGTTCCTGCAACCCGGCCTTGCCGTCGAAGAACCACTTGTTTCCGCTCTTCACAATAGGCACCGGGAATGGCCAGTCTTCGTTGCCAACGAGTAGAAATGCGCGGTTGCCGCCTTTCGGATCGACGGCAACGCTTTTCTTTTCGCGGGCCTCGGCGGCGAAATCAGCCGCATGCTTTCGGTCTTGCGCAAATTCACCGCTGAAGACAACGCCCTCACCTCCGGGACCGAACATGTGGCTCAATGCTGCCACGTCGAACTTGTCGGCCGCTTCGATGAGGGCATCGGCAGCCTGCTGCGGCGTGTCAAAGGTCGTGGTCGCAGACGGCGCCGCCGCTGCAGTAGAAGGCGCTTTTTTTGCGGTCGACTGGTCCGCGGCCGAAAGAAATGATGCGCACGCAATTACGCAGACCGCTGTGGCAGCAGTCCGAAGAAGTCTGAAGAGATTTGCTCTGGCAGATGTCGGTTTCATTTTCGCTCCTGATAGTTTTCGTTTCGTGCAGTCATCTACCTGCGGCGTCCTCCACCGCCACCGCCGCGGCTGAACCCTCCGCCTCCTCCGCCACGAGATCCAAAACTGGAAGACCCGCGACTGCTGCTGCTGCGGGCGTTAGATCCGCTATATCCACGGGAACCGCCGCCGAAGGCATCACGATTTCCGCCCCCGCTCCGCGAGAGATCCCGGCTGCCGATACGATCGGCTCCGCCTCCGCCGACTCGGTTGCTAGCGCCTGCTCCGCCACGATTGCCGACGCCCGCGCTTCCGGAACGATTGCCAAAGCCACCTCCCGCAGCGCGGTTGCCGGCCGACACGTTGCCGCCCTGGCGACCGACCTGTTGCCGTGCACTGGCCTGTCGCCTGGAGAGAGAATCGCCACGCGCCGTGCCCCCAAAGCGATCTGCGGTCGCTCGATCTTTGTAAGGAGCGCCGCCGCGGTGCTCGGGATTGTGCTGCCACTTGTTGCCACCAGCCGGCAATTGCGACGCTCCGCCCGGACCACCGACGCCGCCTGCACCACCTACGCCACCGACGCCACCGACCCCGCCTACGCCCCCCACCCCACCAATGCCCCCGGCCCCTCCAACCCCACCGGCGCCTCCGATCCCACCTGCGCCCCCGACTCCGCCAGGACGATTCCCGCCCCCGGCGATTGGATTCGAGGGCCGGTTTCCGCGATTGATGTTCGAGTTGCGGTTGAAATTGTTATTGACGTTGACGTCGATATCGCTATGTCCCCAGCCGCAACCCCAGCCCCAGCCGCCGCTCCAGAACGCACCCATCATGACGCCGACGCCGAAGGAAATCGCCATTCCGGTGGCGTAGTAGCCCCATCCCGGATAGTAGAGCGGGTAGTAAGGATAGATCGGAGGACCATACACCACCACGGGATTGTAGGAAGGCACATACACCACTTCTGGATTCGCTTGCTGGATCACGATCACGGTCTTATTTTCGACGACCTTCGTCTCGACTTTCTGCTGCTCGGTCGTCTTCAGAGTGCCCTTGTCCTGAGCTTTCTTCCGCATACGCTGGACGGCGTCCATCACGTCACTTTGCTGCGCGAGGAAGGCGTTGCCCAGGTCAGTGGTCCACTTTATGTCATTCGCCAGTCTGTTTACGACGTCAGGGAGAGCGGCCATGGCCTGAATGCTGGGGTCCCACTTCTCTTTTGCGACGGCGTCGGCGAGCGCTTTGTCTTTGAGATCCTTGTGCTGCGCCAGCCACTGCTGAAGCTGAATGATCTCGAGCGGATAAGTCGACGCCGCGAAGATCTGTGCCAGAAGCGGATCCGGATAGAGAGCGATGGGCGCGACGAGAGAATCGAGTTGGTCGGGCGGAATTTTGGCCGACTGCGTCTGTGACGTCGATTGGGACGGGGACGCCGACGTCTGCTGCTGCATGTATGCCAGCGTGTCGCCGGGCACGAGAATGATTGTGCAGAGAATCACAAGCAGTGACCGGAAGGCTTCACCCGCTCGATTCAAATTCATGGCTATCCCTTCTCCGTCTTGTCTGTGGAAGTGCGAACGTATCCGTCCTTAAACGTATTGCTTCTGGCGTCCGACGTCTGCTGGCAAAAGATACAGGTGGGTGGGCTAGGCTTACCTGACGCCGTCTATAAACCGGGAAGAGCACGAGCACTTGTGCTGGTATGCCAACGTTCTATGCTGCGCTCTAGCGCCTGGGACAATACGAGTTGATTTGCTCTACTTCGATCTCAACCCCAGAAGCGTAGCCGTATGCCGAGCGATCATGAGTTCTTCGTTGGTCGGAATGACCCAGACGGAGACCTTGCTTTGCGGTGCGGAAATTCGCGGATCTTTACCGGAATTTGCGGTTGGGTCAAGTTCAACTCCCAGCCACGACGATGCTTCACAGACCCGGCGCCGAATTTCGGGCGAGTTTTCTCCAATGCCTGCGGTGAAGACGAGGGCATCGATGCCGCCAAGAGCGGCTGCCAGAGCGCCGATTTCCTTGGCGGTGCGGTATATGAAGTAGTCGACAGCTAGACGCGCTTCGGGTTCGCTCCTCCCAAGCAGGTCGCGCATGTCGTTACTGATCCCGGAAATCCCGAGTAGGCCCGCCTTCTTGTAGAGAATGGACTCGACTTCTTTGACAGATAGACCGAGGTTTTGGAACAGATACAGGACCACGCCCGGATCGAGCCCGCCTGGTCTTGTGCCCATGCAGAGTCCGTCGAGAGCGGTGAACGCCATCGTGCTGTCGACGCTCTTCCCTTCCCTCATCGCGCACATGCTGGCGCCGCTTCCGAGGTGCGCGACGATGACGCGACGCTTGGCAATCTCTGGCGCCACCTCAGGCAATACGGAAGCAATGTACTCGTACGAAAGACCGTGAAATCCGTAGCGCTGCAGGCCAGCTTTGGTGATTTCCGCGGGAAGGGGTATCAGCTCGGCGACCGACGCGTGACCACGATGAAAGCTCGTGTCGAAACACGCTACCTGTGGCACGTCGGGCATGCGCTCGCAGATCGTTTCAATTGCAGCCAGGTTATGCGGTTGATGCAGCGGGGCCAGCGGAATCAGTTCGCGGAGGTCTTTCAAGACCTGTTGGTTTACGACCACAGGCCGATCGTATTTCGTGCCACCATGTACAACGCGATGGCCGACGCCCAAAATCCGCGCGCCTCCATACTTCGAGCGGAGCCAGGCACCAAGAGCCTCGAGGGCCGTTCGCCCGTCGCGAACCTTGCCGGAGAGGTCTTCCTTCACGAGAACTTCGCCGGATGCACCTTTGGCGGAGAGTTCTGGCGCGGTTCCGATGCCCTCGATCTGACCGCGCGATTCGAGGTGCCAATTTTCTCCGGCGGGCCGGTGAAAAACACAAAACTTGAGGCTCGATGAGCCCGCGTTGAGTACGAGTGCGTAATCGTCCATGAGAAGTCCTTAGGATGGTTTCTGACGTCGCGCGTGAGCCGCCAACATCGCAACCGCGCAACTGGCAATTCGAGACCGCACACTGTCAGCGCGGCTGGTCAGAATGATAGGTACTCTGGCACCCAAGACAAGCCCTGCGCTGTCGGCATTGGCCAAAAAGCTCAATTGCTTCGCCAGGATGTTTCCTGCTTCGAGATCCGGCGCAAGAAGAATATCGGGATCGCCAGCGACTTCAGAAATGATGCCCTTTGTCTCGGCGGCCTGCTTGCTGATTGCATTGTCGAAAGCCAACGGGCCTTCAAGGATGGCTCCTTTGATCTGTCCGCGATCGGCCATTTTGCAGAGCGCAGCGGCATCTATGGTGGCTGGCATTTTTGAAGTCACGGTTTCGACCGCAGCCAGAATTGCGACCTTGGGCTTCTCAAGTCCGAGAGAGATGACAAGATCGATTGCGTTCTGACAGATGTCGACTTTGTCTTCGAGAGTGGGCGCGATATTGATAGCGCCGTCAGTGACAATGAGGACCTTGTGATAAGTCGGAACATCCATGACGAATACATGACTGATGCGGCGGCCGGTGCGCAGGCCTCCTTCTTTCGAGACGATCGCTCCCATGAGTTCGTCGGTATGCAGGCTGCCTTTCATCAGGAGCTCTGCTCTTGCTTCGCGGAGGAGTTCGACTGCTCTTGCTGCCGACGCAATGCTGTGCGGAGTGTCGACGATCTCGAATCCGCTGAGATCGATGCCCTCAGCCTTCGCGACTGCTTCCATCTTGACGCGGGGCCCGACGAGAATTGGAATAATCAGGCCTTCCTTGGCGGCATCGACAGCGCCAGCCAAAGCCGTCGCTTCACATGGATGTGCTACCGCGGTTGGGATCGGCTTGAGGCTCTTGCACCTTGCCAACATCTGTTCGTATTTCCCCGTTCCAGTTTCTGCAATTCCTTGAGTCATTTTTGAGTTCTCCTACCTATGAAGGCGATGATTGTACTGCGGGCCCGGTTTCCTTCAACGCGAACGTCAAAGCTATCGCGATAGCGACTCCGAGCAGAAGCGGAGCAAAAGCAATCTGGTAGTGTCCCAGGTTCATTCCCTCGGCTCCGCCCGAGACGCGATGCAGAATCCATCCGAAGACCGGACCCAGCACAGCGCTGAAGGTGAAGTTCAAGAAATTCATGACCCCGGTTGCCGTACCGCCATACTGGGGAGGATTGGCCTCCTTGATGACGGTATAGGGCACCATCGCCGCTCCGGACGCCAAGCCAGCTAACAGGCCGAGAGTGTAACGCGGAAACACGGCGTGAGGCCCAAAGAGAATCACTGCAAGGCAAGCCATGAGCAGTGCGGCGCCCCCGATGATTACGGGCTTTCGCCGCCCAATTCGGTCGGAGATGAAACCAAGCAAGGGGCAGCCGATGATCCAACCCAGAGGAACCATCGCAGATCGCATCACGGCGGAAGCGTAGTCAAACCCGTGCGCATCCTGCAGGTAACGCACGCCCCAAACCATGTCGAAGATAGTGGTCGGAATGAATAGTAACCCGGCGATCAAGCCACATAAGATGGATTGCGGGTTCTTGAAGACGGCAAAAAGAGGTCCAGTGACGCTTTTCAGCCAACCCTCCGGATGGGCTGGGATCTGCTCCTTCGGCAGCAAGACAAACAGAAGCGCGCCCATGACAAGACCGGCGATGCCGATGCCGCTCCAGAAATTGTTCCAGGCGAGGCCGCCAGCAATCAGTGGCCCGACGAAGAACTGTCCCGCCGATCCACCCGCCATGCCAAACATTTGTGTGGCGCCAATCAAAGTGGCGGCGCGCGATGCAGGAAAATATTTTATGGCGATGTAAATGGCCCCGACAGGAGCGAAAACTGCGCCGGCTCCCTGAAGGAATCTACCGATGCTAGCTACATTGGCGTTGCCTGTAGCAAATAAGAATGCGCCGATACCAACCGTGGCCGCAGCAATCGGAACAACTTTTCGCGGCCCCAGTCTGTCCATAGCGGCGCCAGCAACCAGACTGAATGGCGAGTAGCCGTAATAGAAGAGTCCGACAATCGAAGCAACAGAGAGTGTGCTGATGCCGAATGCTTCAGCGAGTTGTGGCATCATGACAGACGGAGCTGAGCGGAGCGCGTATTGATAAAAGAAATAAACGGCCGCCACCACCCATGCGATAGCGGCCGTCCTGCCACCTTTTCCGGCGGCAACCGTCTCTGCTTGTTGTGCTGCACTTGCTTGTGGCATATGCGTCCTTACGACGAGCGACACTGGCTGCTCAACAGAGCACCAGAGACACGGCCAGCCCGCCTTCCGACGTCTCTTTGTACTTTGCGTTCATTTCCTTCGCTGTCAGCGCCATCGCGGAGATGGTCGTATCCAGATCGACGCGCCTTTCCTCCGGATTCTCCTCGCTGGCAATGCAGTATCCCGTCCATGCCTTGACGGCTCCATACGCGCAGCGCTCGATACAAGGCACCTGGACATAACCAGCCACAGGATCGCAGGTCATGCCAAGGTGGTGTTCGAGCGCAGATTCCGCCGCATTCGAAACTACTCTTGGTTTTTCGCCAAGCGCCTGCGCGATCATGGCAGCGCCCATGGATGAACCGACGCCGACTTCCGCTTGGCAGCCGCCTTCAGCGCCGGAGAGAGTCGCATTGTGCTTGCAGAGATAACCAATCGCGGCAGCTGCGAGGAAACCTTCCCGAATCTTGTCGGGTGGCGTCTTCACGTCCTGCAGCGATTTGACCACTGCCGGAATAATTCCCGCGGAACCAGCGGTGGGCGCCGTTACGATGATGTGGCCACGGGCGTTTTCTTCTCCCATGGCAAATCCGTAAGAAGCCACCCGGGTAACTGCCTTGCCGGCCTCGCCCTTGTTGCTGTTCTTCAAATTGCGTTGCATCTCCGCGGCCTTACTGTGCAGTTTGATGGGGCCCGGTAGGACGCTGTCGACCTTCAGTCCGGTATCAACGCCTCGAATCATGACCTCCGTTACTTGATCCAGAAACTCCTTGATGTCTTTCTCGCTCTTCCCGGAGATCGCCATTTCGTTTTCGAGCAGGAGTTTCGCAAGTGGGATCTTGTCGTCGAAGAGGTACTTCTTCAGTTCCTTGGCGTGCTCGTAGGGATACTTGGGCTGACCTTTGTCGGGTGGCTTATAGCCCTTCCACTCGATGAACCCGCCGCCGACAGAGTAGTACTCCAACTCATAAAGCTTGTCGTCACCGGCGAGCAGAACGGCGGTCATCGTGTTCGGATGATGGAAGTCGCCCTTCGGGGCATCGAAGATGATGTCTTTCAAGGTGAGATTTAGTGTTGTCGGGCCAAGCGTGACTTTGTGGACTTCGTCTGGGTTCGCCGCAAGACCATCCAAGAACTCTGGAGGACACGTCGCCGGAGCTTTACCGAGCAGGCCTGCAAGAGACGCACGATCTGTTCCGTGGCCTTTGCCGGTGGCGCTCAGACTGCCGTAGAGATGGACCTTCAGTGCGGTTGCCCGTTTAAGCTGATCATCTGGAAGTTTGGACACGCGCTGAAAGAAGTCGTACGTAATTCTCATTGGGCCCATGGTGTGGGAACTGGAAGGACCGGGGCCCATTTTGTAGAACTCTTCCAGCGTCGTCATGATCGGGCCTTTGGAGGTCTGGACCACGGCGAGTTCTGGGGAAAGCGCGGGCGCGGCGGGGGCCGCGGGGGCGGCTTTTTCCGCGGATTCCTTTGGTGAGCACCCGGTCAGTAAGGCGGCCGAAGCGAACAGAGCGGCGCGCCCCCAGTCTCGCCGGCTGACACCGGATGACGTTTCGGTCTTGCTTGGAGTTGGTTCACAACTTCCACATCCTGATGAACTGCACGTCCCACAACCGCTTGCCGGTGTGTTAATCACATTCAGTGTTTTTTCCATTGCGTCTTCTCCTTATGAAATGGCTGTCCGCCATTGTGTCCTGTTGGTCTCGAATCACGGTTGGCGTTACTTCACATGAGCCTGCTCCCAGGCCCGCACGTCACGACGGGCCGCATCGAATAGACGTTCGTAATTCCCTTTGCGCACCTTTTCACTTGCTTCTTTACTCAGCAGAGCCCAGAGCGGCCCGTATTGCTCGTAAACTTTCAGGTATTTTTCCTGGGTGGAAGGCGCGACTTCGTCCGTGCCAAAGAGAAATCGATCGGGATACCGGTTGATGAGGTCTGCCGCGACCTTGGTCGTCTCCGGAGTGGACATAAGATACTTCGCCACCTCATCCCAGGAAATATCGAAGTACACGTGATTGAATTGCGGATCCTTGAGAATCGCTTCGACTTGGGCAGCATGATGCGGGACAGGACGGACAACCCGCCCCATGCCCGTGTGGGCCCAAATGATCGTTGTCTTAGGATGGCGCTTCAGCACCGCTTTCATCTGAGCGAGATAAGCAGGCTCACTTCCTGGCTTGGCGAACGGCACGTCCATGTCGTTGTGGATAAGAACGACGAGTCCAGCTTCCGCGGCGAAGTCGAGAATCCTGTCGAGGGCGGGATTCTGCAGGGAGGCTGTATCCCCTGCGACTTTTGCGGAAACAAATTCCTTGTGAATGGTGAATTCGCCGATGCCAGAGAACACGCCGGGAAAGGTCACAAGTACCCGGCGAATGTGATCGGCGCCATACATGTCAGCCGGATTGAATCCGGTAATCATGGGATCGAATCGCGCCTGCTCCTGTTTCGACAGCGACCGGTACGCCATCGCGATATAGGCATCTGTAAAGGAGTAGTAATAGAGTGGCGCGTCGGTCTGCAGGTAATAGGTGGGGGCGAAGTCACCGGAATTCTCATAAGACCATTCCTGCTGCAGGGGGATGCCGAACAACGCCACGCGGCCGACTTTTGTTCCCATGATTTTGAGAAAATCATGGATGTCGGTTCCTTCCTGGATGTAGTTGGTCAGGTGGAAGTGCGTGTCGTTTACTTCATACTGAGCTTGCGAAGCCGAAGATTGTGCCTGGGGAAAAAGCGGGGTCGAACCGAACAGGAAAAGTGTTCCCGCCAGCAAGATATCACTGAGCCTCAACTTCACGGACCAAGCGCGTTGTAGTTTCATTCCTGGTCTCCTCTCACATCGAGTAAGTTCTTCCGAGATCGATGTGACCTCTATAGTCCGGCGACACCTTTGTTCTGCAGAACACGCACCACCACGCGACGATTTTGTGCCTGTCCTTCCGCCGTCTTGTCGTTGGCGACAGGTTGACTCTCTCCCATTGCGGCGGGCGCGAGCATTCGGGTGAGAGGGATGTGGCCCTTCTGAATCAGAATGCTGGCCACCTCGTTGGCGCGGTCCTCACTGAGCTTTTGGTTCAGCGTCGCGCTGCCGACGGTCGAACTGTAGCCTTTCACCTCGACCATGTAACCGTCGACGCTCTTCGCTTTCTGCGCCAGATCCAACAATTGAGAGGTGTACTTGGAATCGACTTTGGACTTGCCGTTCGCGAAATAGACCACAACCTCGGAGACGACGGTGTAATCGTCCAGTTTGTCGAAGCGTGCGTTGGCGGCTGCAATGCCCTCTTTGTTCTGTTGCGCCTGCGCCTGGGTTTCTTGCGTGCCAGCCTGGATCGCTTGCGCTCGTTTCAGATCGTCGCCCTTGAAGGAGACCTTTGCCGCGACCAATTGATGCTGATCATCATAGGTTCCCTCCACCCGCACAGCGAGGCCTGGAATGAGCGCCGTCATCGACATTTCCTTCCTGCGGGCTTTGAACAGGCCCTGCACCTGTCCCACCTCGGTATTCTGCGTCAGCAGGACGATAAGTTTCGGGGAGTCGGCGGTCAACAAGGTCATGGTTTCGCCGTTGCGTGCCGTGATCAGGCCTTCGATCTTCACGGACTCGGCGGCGACCACCGATAATAACGTGAAAACAACGAGCGCCATTGCTCCTGCATGCGCGATCCCAGGAAAAGATCCGGTCATGACTGAGCTTCTATTCATTTCTCGTCTCCTTCCCATCGTACGTCGCCCACTCAGAAAGCCAACTCGATGTTTGAGTGATAGACCGGCCCCGTACCTCCAAGCGCAAAGGGCACGGACGTGTATCCCACCGGCGACTTGTATAGGTAAAGAAATTCGTTATTCCAGCGGACTACTTTGTTCTTAAACGGAAAGAAATTCAGGCCGGCGCGAAAGTCCCAAGGGTTACCATATTTGCCATAAAGGGTCGAGCCTCCAAGATAGGCCTGGAGAGTCTTGGCCACGACCATTGCTGAAGTCTGCATCTGGAAGCCGTGCGAGAAAATTTTAGGAAGTCCGGCGGTCCCCGGTCCCTTGAAGTTGTCGAGCCAGCGTAGGAAGTACTCTCCATCCAGCGAAAGGCCACGATATTTGAGACCGGCGTCAAAGGCGGACATTCTGTATCTTGCTTCGGTGATCGCGATGCCGTCGCCGAAAAGATTGGGCGTGAAGATGACGCTGCCGTCTTCGAGACGAAGCTGCGTGTTCTCGAACTGGTCGCTGTTCGGCTGGCTCTGCTTGGTTTCAGTGCTGCGGGTGAAGTGAGCGGCTAAACGTACGGCGGGG
>Ga0335084_10007038_pt1 | contig 11199 bp, 9 predicted proteins | sample Lox_Sample_44_FD_206721 | JGI IMG/M metagenome (GOLD analysis project Ga0335084, IMG submission 206721) | Soil microbial communities from Loxahatchee National Wildlife Refuge, Florida, United States - Lox_Sample_4.4 | ecosystem: Environmental > Terrestrial > Soil > Wetlands | place: USA: Florida...
GGATGAGGCCTTGGCGTCCATCAGCCTCGACATAAGTGGAAGAGCCTATCTTGTCTACAACGTCACCTTTCCCAAAAAAGCACGGATAAAAGATTTCGACGTAGACCTCGTGGAAGACTTCCTCCATGCGTTTGCGGGCCACGGCGGGATAACCCTCCATGTGCATGTTCCCTACGGAAGGAATATCCACCACATCATTGAGGCTGTTTTTAAGGGGCTTGGGCGTGCGCTCCGGGAGGCGGTCACTATAGATCCACGGGTGAAGGGGCTTCCCAGCACTAAGGGAAAACTGTAAAGAGCTAACGTTAGGATTCCGGGTTTTCCCGATCTTACGCTTTTTAGCCCAGATATTCATAACTAGGGAGAGGTATTCCCGAAACTTTCGGGGCAAGACTCAGGGTTAGGTGCCGGTCCGCACGAGCGGACCCTGACAAAACGTGAGAACAGAATATTCTTAGATGCGCAGACCCCAGTCTGGTCAATAAGGGCTATTGTCTTGTCAAGAGACGGATATCTCTCCCATAAGAATGAAACTCATGAATAAAATAGATTAGACCCTAATCCTTCTCTGCCACCCTTCCTATACTCACGATCCTGTCTTCAGGATCTAGATCCATGAGCTTCACCCCCTGGGTGTTCCTTCCGTGGATGGAGATGTTCCCTGCAACAGTCCTGATGAGTTTGCCGGTGTTGGCAATCATCACCACCTCATCCTCATCCCTCACCTGCATGAGGCCCACCGCCTTGCCGCCCTTTTCGGTGAGCTTTATGGAGATTACCCCCCTGCCCCCTCTTCCCTGAACACGGTACTCCTCAAGCTTCGTCCTCTTTCCGATGCCCTTTTCGGTGACCGTGAGAAGGGCGGTATTCATCTCAGCCACCTCGGCGGAAACGACTTCATCCCCCTTTTGGAGACGAATGCCGATGACCCCCTTCGCGCTCCTGCCCATGGGTCTCACATCTTCCTCGTTAAACCGTATAGAGAGTCCCTCGCTTGTGCCGATGATGAGATCACTCTTGCCATCCGTCTTCCTCACAGTGATGAGTTCGTCACCCTCCTCAAGGGTCACAGCGATAATCCCTTTGCCCCTAGGGTTGCTGTATTCGTCGAGGACCGTCTTCTTCACCATGCCTTTCTTCGTGAAGGTGAGCAGGTACCCCTCCTTGAAATCCCTGACCGGAAGGGCGGTGGCAATCCTTTCCCCTTCAGCGAGGGAAAGGAGATTCACGAGGGCTTGGCCTTTTGCAGCGCGACCAAACTCCTTGATCTCATAGATCTTCTTCCAGTAGAGCCTTCCCAGGTTGCTGAAGAAGAGCATATAGTCGTGGGTAGAACCGATGAAGAGCTGCTCCACAAAATCCTCTTCCTTTGTCTCCATGCCCATGAGACCCTTCCCGCCGCGCCTCTGGCTCCTGTATGCGCTGAGGGGATTCCTCTTGATATACTGCTGATGGGAAAGGGTAATCACCATCTCCTCCTCAGTGATGAGATCCTCGATGGTGATCTCCTTTGTCTCTTCCGTGATCTCCGTTTTTCTCTCATCCGCGTACCTCGTCCTGATCTCAAGGAGCTCATCCTTGATGATCTTTGAGACAAGGGCCGCGCTTCCCAGTATTGCCTTTAACCTTTCTATCTCCTTCAACGTGTCTTTGTATTCAGTGATGATCTTGTCCCGCTCCAGCCCAGTCAGCCTCTGGAGCTTCATGTCCAGGATGGCCTGTGCCTGAATCTCGGTGAGAGGGTAATTCTTCATCAACCCCTGTCTAGCCTCTTCCGGACTCTTTGAGGCCCTTATGAGGGCGATGATTTCGTCCAGATGATCCAGTGCTATCTTGAGTCCCTCCAGAATATGGGCCCTTTCCTCAGCCTTCCTTAGCTCATACCGTGTCCTCCTGAGCACCACATCCCTTCTGTGCTGGAGGAAGTAGTTCAGCAAACGCTTCAGGGCAAGGACATGGGGCTGGCCACCCACCAGGGCGAGCATGATGATGCCGAAGGTGGTCTCCATCTGTGTATGCTTATAGAGGTTATTCAGGACAACTTCCGCCATTTCTCCGCGTTTCAGCTCAAGAACTACCCTGATCCCGTCCCTGTCCGATTCGTCCCTTATATCAGAAACTCCCTCGATCTTCTTTTCCCTCACCAGCTCTGCGATCTTCTCGATGAGCCTCGCCTTGTTCACCTGGTAGGGAAGTTCAGAGATGATGATGTTTTCCCCACCCTTGTGTTCCCTCTCGATCCTCGCCCGTGCCCTGATCTTGATGATCCCCCTTCCGTTTTCATACGCATCCTTAATGCCTGTAGTGCCATGGATAATGCCCCCGGTGGGGAAATCAGGACCCTTGACCACGGTCATGAGATCAGTTGCGGTGGTTTCAGCGTTCTCCAGAATCATCACGAGGGCGTCAATGATCTCTCCGAGGTTATGGGGAGGAATATTGGTGGCCATGCCCACCGCAATACCTGCCGAGCCATTGATGATAAGATTGGGAATCCGTGAGGGGAGGACCTTCGGCTCCTCGGTAGTCTCATCAAAATTTGCGATGAAGTCCACCGTCTCCTTGTCGATGTCCGCCAGAAGCTCCTCAGCGATCTTTGCAAGCCTGGCCTCGGTGTAACGGTAGGCAGCAGGGGGATCACCGTCTATGGAGCCGAAATTCCCCTGGCCGTCCACCACCGGATATCGCATGTTGAAATCCTGTGCCAGCCGGACCAGGGCATCGTAGACCGCGGTATCGCCATGGGGATGGTATTTCTTTAGCACCTCGCCCACCACGCCGGCGCACTTTGAATATTTCTTTCCCGGGAGGAGACCTTCCCTGAACATGGCGTAGAGGATCCTCCTCTGCACAGGTTTCAGTCCGTCCCTCACCTCGGGCAGAGCCCTACCGATGATTACGCTCATGGCGTAATCAAGATAGCTCACCTTCATCTCTTCTTCTATGTTTATCGGTACCTTTGCCATCTCATGTATTCCCCTTCCCCTCTTTATAAAACTGATTATTTTACCATATTTCCATGGGTATTTTGCTTTTATTTTCATGGCAAATACAGGATTCCCCACAGGCATGAATCGAGTCCCTGGGAAAGGGAAGTAGACGATCTTTCTCAAGAATATCAGGGTGCGCCATCACCTGAAGGCCAGGAAATTTCCTGTATCGATGGCATCTCTGTGAAGCGAGGAGAGGAGTAAAAAGAGGCTATACTAATCTAGATAAAGAGGAAGAAGCCGTTCATAAAATAGGCTAACCCGACTACACCAAGGAAGGGACCGAGCATCCACAATCTTTTTCTTCAGCAGGGCTGCGATGGAGGAAAGGAGGATGGCGATCTTGAGGAATATCACCGCCATGCCGAATATCTGGGCATGTCTCTGCGCATCATCTCTTACGCCCTCGAACTTCCTTGCCTTCTGCTCAATCTGTTTCTTTTCCTCTTCATACTTCTTTACCTTCCCGGAATATGAATCGATCCTCTGTGTGTAGTCTTCCACCACGGATCTTGGCATTTTTGGACTTGCTCCCTTCACTTCAAGTTCGAACTTCTCCTTCCGGATTTCGTAGATATACCCCTTAATGCTCTTGGCCTGGTAGTACGCCCACTGGTCAGAGGCCTGGGTCTGGGCCAGTACAGAACGGGTCGAAAACCCCCCGCCCTTAAAAGTGGAGAGGGTCGCGCAGACCGTGAAAATCACGGTGGTGAGGGTCATATAGTTGAGCTTTTTCCTTTTTCTCTTCAGCCATTCCGTGGGCCTTTCCTGGGTGTCAGTAGTTCTCCCCCAAAAGTTCAAAAAACGATTGAGGATGATCACAGGCAGGACACTTGTCGGGTGCCTCGATGCCCGCATACACATACCCGCAATTGCGGCACTTCCACGCTACAGACGCATCGCGCCTGAAGACCCTATCCTTCTCAATATTTTCGTGCAATGCGAGGAAACGCTTTTCATGCTGCCTTTCCACTGTTGCGACAGACCTGAGTACACCCGCAATGAGGGGAAAGCCCTCTTCCTCTGCGATGCGCGCAAACTCCGGATACATGTGTGTGTGTTCGTAGCGCTCGCCGGCAGCCGCTGCAGAGAGGTTCTGTCCAGTAGTCCCTATAATACCTGCAGGAAATGCCGCGACGACCTCCACATCGCCACCTTCGAGAAACTTGAAAAAACGCTTTGCGTGCTCCTTTTCGTTTTCTGCCGTTTCAAGGAATAACGCAGCTATCTGTTCGTAGTCCTCTTTCTTCGCCTGTGAGGCAAAGTAGGTGTAACGGTTTCTCGCCTGGGATTCGCCCGCAAAAGCGGTAAGAAGATTTTTTTCTGTTTTTGTTCCCTTCATGCTTTTCATAACTCCACCTTTCGGAGAAAATTGTTTATGGTTCCTGGCATATGAAATCCAATGATTTGCTCACAGGCTCGCAGAGGATTGATAGATTATAAACTATCTTTCCGCATAATTTCGAGAGGGTTCTCTCGGCTACGAAGCGGTGAGGAGCTCCATCATTTTTACCGGATCTGTTGTGGGGGGATGGCAGCTCCGGTTTATGCACACATATGCCGTGGCCTGCTGCTCATGGGGGCTGAGATTCAAGGCGAAACCGACAATCCCCTCAATGCCCGGTGCCCTGCTTCCGGCCTCACGAACCGATACGACCTTGTTCGGAATAAACTCAGAATTAAGCGCCGAGAGCATTGCCTGTGTGTCCCCTCCTTTGAGATCTCCTGCGATCACCACTTCGCTCACAGGCCAGAGTCTGAATCCCAGGGCTGCGAGGAGCATGGTATGGGCAGCAGGAGACTCTCTCACCCCTTCAGAAAAGGCTTTTTCTATTCCCAGGGCCAGGTCATAATAGTGCGGGTTTCCCGTCATGCGGGAGAGCCTGAGGAGGTTATACATCATCACGGAATTTCCGGAAGGTATGGCGCCGTCATATCCCTCTTTCGTGCGGACCGGAAGCCTCTCCGCATCATCGGGCGTCAGAAAATATCCTCCATTCTCCGGGTCGAGGAAACGGCTGTTCAGGGTCTCACATAGGTCAAGGGCAAATTCCAGAAAATGCATGTCGAAACCTGTTTCGTAGAGCTCAATGCATCCCCATATCATGAAGGCATAGTCATCCAGATACGCATCAATTCCCTTTTCCCCATCGCGGTACCGGTGGAGAAGCCTTCCGTCATGGGCACGCATGGTATGCATTATGAACTTGGCCGCCTTTTCTGCTGCCTCCTGGTACGAGCCATCACCCAATACCCGCGCGGCAACGGAGAGCGCGGCGATCATAAGTCCGTTCCAGTCAGTCAGTATCTTGTCGTCCTTGTGCGGATGAATCCTTTCCTTGCGTGAAGCGAACAACTTCTCTTTCGCGGAATTGAGAAGGGCCTCGCAGGTCTCGTAGGGCATGCCCAGTTCCGCGGCGTCTTCAGGGAGCGGCCTTTTCATGTGGAGTATATTGCTGCCTGTTTCCTCTCCTGTGGCTTCCTCATGATAATTCCCTGAGGGCTTCACAGAAAACACTTTCCGGATGAGTTCAGTTTCGTCGTCGGTGAGGATTCCTAAGATCTCCTCCTGGGACCAGAGGTAGAACTTCCCCTCAACCCCTTCGCTGTCAGCATCCTCTGCAGAATAAAATCCGCCGGAATCCATGGTCATGTCCTGGAGTACATAGGCACAAATCTCTGCTGCGGTGTTCCTGAAGGTCTCATTCTTTGTCGCCTGATACGCCTCACAATAGGCAATCAGCAGCATCGCCTGGTCGTAAAGCATCTTTTCAAAGTGGGGCAGAAGCCACTCCTCGTCCGTCGAATACCGGTGAAATCCATACCCGATATGGTCATATACACCTCCCATCCGCATATGCAGAAGGGTCTTCTCCACCATCCCCAGTGCGTGAGTGAGCTTCCCGTGCCTCCATATGCGGAGGAGGAAGAGCAGGGTATGGGGTGTGGGGAATTTTGGCTTGGCCCCGAACCCGCCATGGACTGGGTCAAAGCGTTCCCGCAGGTCATCGTAGCACGCATTGAGGACCGTTTCATCCAGTTCATCACGGGTAGCGCGGACCGAAAAGTCCCTGAGTGCTGCGGAGATCTTCTCAACAGACTCTGTAATCTTTGCCGGCTCCGAGAGCCAGGTCTCTTTGATGCGGGACACCAATTCCCGCATCCCGATCCTCCCATACCGGCTCTCCTTCGGGAAATAGGTCCCTGCGAAAAACGGCCTTTTGTCAGCAGTCATCACAATGGTGAGAGGCCATCCCCCGCTTCCTGTCATGAGCTGGCAAACATTCATGTACACACTGTCTATGTCAGGCCTCTCCTCCCTGTCCACCTTTATGCAGACAAAGGCGTCGTTCATAAGCCAGGCGACTTCAGGATCTTCAAATGATTCATGGGCCATCACGTGGCACCAGTGGCAAGTGGAGTATCCTATGGAGAGAAACACCGGCTTGTTATCCCGTCGCGCGATACCGAATGCCTCCTCTCCCCAGGGATACCAATCCACAGGATTGTATGCGTGCTGGAGAAGATAAGGGCTTTTTTCATTGATGAGGCGGTTAGTCCGTTCTTTATGTTCCCTGTCCATATGTGGATTCTCTTTTTATGGGGTGCAGAAATTTCTTGGTGTAATGTTCTTGATTTTAAAACCTTTTGCCATCTTTTGCAACGATGTTCCGCACCCATTTGAATCCGTGTCTGAATCCGTGGCCAGTGGTAACGGTTACAATGCTCAGAATATCTCTCGCTCTTGCAAGAAATGCCTAAAAAAAAGCAAGAAATGTATAGAAATCTCTGAACTGAGACCTTAGACTTTTGATATGAGGCTACCTTTTACTGACATGCAAATCATAGATGTTCACTATTGTGGGGGTCTCTTGTACGAAGCTTCCATACGCTCATTTTTTTCGTGGTCAGCGCTCCTAGGCCATATAATTTCTTGAAGGCATGAAAGGAGGTTGTTGTGAAAATTGTGCAGGTCATATCTCTAATCTCTTTGTTGTTCCTTGTAGTTCACTCTGTGCACGCAGCATGGTATTTTGACGTGATCACAGAAGGTCAGATTCCGAATGCCTACTATGCTGGCTGGAATGGGTCTGATTGTTTAAGACTCCGTACTAGTGCCTTTAAAATTGCCACGGTTCCTCAGGATTATCGTGACTCGTATGCTGAATTTATAGAGCAGTCCTGTATCAAGGGGAAGAACGATAATAAAGAATTTAAGGGTAACAAAGAAGTGGCGGGAAAAGAAATAAACTATCTTGAGAAGTTATTCGTTGAGCGTATTCCGATGCTGAAGGCGAAATAGATTTCCGTTCTTCTGGTGAGAACTGTAGCAGGGGATGAGGGTTAAGAATGCATCAGTCAGCGTAGAATAATGGGATGTGTCCCTAGTTAAAGAGGTGGCTTTGAAATCACCGAAGGAGTCAAGGATTCGGAAAAGAACGTTTCCCTTGTCCCGTGTCTACCAACTGCTGGAGCCAGGGCCGGTGGTCATGGTTACCACGGTCCGAAAAGGACGGCCGAACATCATGACCATGTCGTGGCACACAATGATAGAGTTCGAGCCGCCCATCGTGGGCTGCGTGATCAGCAACAGGAACCAAACATTCGGGATACTCAAAGCAACCAGGGAGTGTGTCATCAATATCCCCACAAAAGAACTGGCAGAGGAGGTGGTAGGCTGCGGCAACACCTCAGGCCGGCGCGTTGACAAGTTCAAGGCCTTCGATCTCACCCCAATACCTGCCTCCCGCGTGGCTGCGCCGCTCATCGCTGAGTGTCATGCGAATCTTGAATGCAGGGTCATGGATGCACTGATGGTAGAGAAGTACAACTTCTTTATCCTCGAGGTGCTCAAGGCATGGATTGACCCGTCAAGGAAGGACCCGAGGACGATTCACCATCTCGGCAGGGGCGTATTCATGGTCGCAGGCAGGAAGATCAAACTGCCCTCCAGGATGAAATAGCGCTTGCCTTTTGCAACGAGGTTCTGAGCCTACCTGCAGGAAAATCCTTCCTCTCAGTTCTAAAAATGTTCATCTTCCTCTTCAGGCGGTCTTCCGGTCCTCTTGCCTCTCTCCCTCCGCTCCCAGGCACTGGTTTCCCAGTTGTCTTTCCTGTTTAATTCAGGAACCCAGGGAGGAACAGCCAGAAGGAAATGGTGAGAGAGGGCATTCAAATAAGGTTCATACCTTTGGCGAAGTTCGGTCAGTTCTTTCTCTGCTTCATCCCCCTCACGCAGCGGCAGACCTGCTGAAGCCAGGGCTGTGCGTAACCCAGCCAGTTCTTCAGGGGCCAGGCGATCCCGCTTTGATTTGACAGGAGCGCGTCCAAAAATGAGAGAGATGTCAACCACTGCGTGTCGCGCCATCGCAAAAGTGAGCATTGCCTGGCGTGCGCATGCACCCTCCATATGAGACATGACAAAGGCACTTGTATCAAGGATAGCGGTGATCGCGGCAAGCCACGACTGGTTATCGTGATGAGAACGGAAATAGGCGAGCACCGGATACGAGAGATGGCTTTCGAGCAGCTCTGCGGCCCAGCGCTCCCACTCGCTGAGATGCTGCAGGAGCGTCTCCATATTGTCCGTGTCATGGCAGCGTCTCCGCAGCATCTCAGCAGCAGTGGGCGGCGACCCGGCACGTGCATCAAGGAGTGAGATGTTTATCTCCCGCCGTGAGATTAATTGATTGAGGGCAGGAAGATACGCGAACAGAAGGGCGAGGAAACCGAATCCCAGCCCTGCTTCAACCGCGGTGAACACCCTTGCAAGCGGAGCGACGGGCGTAACATCTCCAAGCCCGAGGGTGAAAAACGTGGTCGCACTCAGATACAGGTCTGTACTAAAACCAGCAGTCCCTTCGGGCGTTTTGATCAGAGAGCCGGACGCCCAGTGCAGAATCGCAAAGCCGACAATCAACCCAAAGGCCCAGATGCTTAGCAGGAGTAACAAAGAGAGCGGTCCGAAATAACTGAGAAAGGTCTCCTGACGTCCGCCCCTGGATATCGAACGGAACACTGTCGCCCAAATCCGCCAAATGTTTCTGTAGAAAAAACGAGTGAAACGATATTTGCGGGTCACACGACGGGGCAGCAGTATTACTTCGAACGCCTCCCAGAGAACAAGAACAATAAGGGCAATACCGAGGATGAACGTGAGAATCGGCATCTTCACCTCATTCTGTACTTAGTCCACAGTTAATTCAGTATATCACAGGCTTCAACTACAAGAAATATTTGTAGTAAGTACCTGTCTTTCAGTGAATCAACTGGGGGCAGATTAAAGTCCCCGTCAACTCATAAAATGGGATGTGTTCCCGGTTTCCCATAGAAGGAACTATTATAAAACCCAAGTGTGGTATCATCAAAAACCATGAGGAACCTCACGTTCGTAGCCAGGAGAATCATGGAGGTCTTCAGGTATTTCAGAAGCAAAAAGAATGAATATCTGTCCGCAAGACTATTATTAAGCAAGAGGCGTCTGTGGCGGGATATAGACGAAGAAGCATTCAATGAGGCTGTGGGTGATCTGATCAGGCGGGTTACATAGGAAGGATTAAACACCCGGAAGGCTGGAGGTTTCTTGAAGCAGGAGATGATTGGCTAAAACAGCGTCCCTTGCCTTTCTGAGAATATCGGATGGTCAATTATTTAAGGCCTTATATCCCTTCTCTGTCAGTATCAAATGGGATGATGGGTCCCACTCCAAATATCCCAGTTCCAACAGTTCATTTATCGCCACGCTGAATTTTGCCTGGTGTTGACTGTTCAACAGCGATTTATTGAGTATCAAGTCCATCAGTTTAAAGCCCTGATTCTTTTTTATATTGGACTCGCCGAAAATCCCCAGAATCAATCTTGCTGTATCAGAGAGTTCAGACATGGCACCTTTGAAAGATAGATTCATTTTACCATTTCAAACAGACAGGGGAAAAGACGTAATCTGCATTGGAGCAAGTCAATGGTAAGCGACGCAATAAACCGGCAATAAAAAAGTGGTGTTTGCTTCTTCTCATCCTCAGCGGTTTGAACATCTTGAGACATACTGCCTGAGACTTTTACGTCTTTGCTTTACGTCCTACGTCCTAAACCTTTCTGCTGAGAACAAGAAGAGCAAAACCACCACTTTGATGAGCCACTCTTCACCTTCCTTATACTCCTATTCAGAGTGGTTGTCAAGAAATTTTTTTGATGCGGTCAAGGCAAAATGGAACTGTCCTCATAAATCATCAGCTTAAACATATTTGGTCTACCTGAGAATAAACACCCGTGACTAAATCCAATGGCAAGACAAATGGTTGATATAACGGTGTTGACCAGGTAAGGTGGACGGAAATGAAAAACGCGTTGTATACCTGAGAGTTTTTACTTAGGGTCTTTCACTTAAACTGAGGAGTTTCACTGGAAACAATCGAAGCTAGTTTTTTGTTCCTTCCTAAACTCCGCGCAGAAAGACATCATGAAAATTCTATAGGTTATGGATAATCCTCAGCCTGAAATACAAGGATGTCTTGGCATGCTGTTCGTTGTCAGGCGACGCGACCCGATGAAGGGCTGTCCAAGTCAACGGACGGTTTTTTCAAGAGGGGTAAGTGATCATCGGAAAAAAATCGGCCAATTTGATAGTATTAATGCAAGATAAAAGGAATCATTGGCCTAACGACTAAAAAAGGAGATGCACATGGCAAACAGCAGCGAACAAAAAGCGACAGATGACTTAAAAGCTTTAGCACCGGAATTTGCGAAACTTACACAAGACTTTCTTTTCGGTGATATTTGGAAACGTCCCGGACTCTCGCAGCGCGATAAAAGCTTAATTACTGTCACATGCTTAGTTGCGCTGAATCGTATCGAGCAAGTCGATTTTCATCTTAAAAAGGCTTTTGAAAACGGCCTTACGAAGGAAGAACTTGTGGCTGCGATTACGCATATTGCATTTTACGCCGGCTGGCCTACTGCAGCCTCGGGGTTTAATCACTTGAAAAAAGTAGTTGATCAGCAATAAGTGGCAGAGAGCGTGTGTGTCTAAGAAGATGTTTTGCCTTTGATTCATCATAGCTAAACGTGGTGATTGCGATCCTTCTGCGACAACTGGCACGAGGGACTGCATGTTGAAAGGAGGGATTGTCAATGTTTTTTAAGTTATTCAAAGATAAGTATAATAGGCCACTAATCAAGGCCGCATCTAATAACAACACTGACGAAATCA